>Ga0302325_10004009_pt1 | contig 34223 bp, 32 predicted proteins | sample Palsa_T0_2_FD_201948 | JGI IMG/M metagenome (GOLD analysis project Ga0302325, IMG submission 201948) | Peat permafrost microbial communities from Stordalen Mire near Abisko, Sweden - Palsa_T0_2 | ecosystem: Environmental > Terrestrial > Soil > Palsa > Peat permafrost | place: Sweden: Abisko...
GAGCCCCACGTCGGAGACGACGCATGCTGGAGCGCCTGCGTAGACCATGGAGTGACCGCAGCGCCGAGCGAATGCTCGGCGCTGTTTCGTGCCTGCTCGCGGTGGGCATCATCCTGATGATCGTTTTTATCGTCCGCGGTGCGTGGCCCACCTTCAGCCACGAGGGGCTCTCTTGGCTCGGCTCGGGTGGTAGCCCCGACTCACAGCTAGGGACGATGGCGTATACGAGCTCTAAGCCGCCGCCGTCGGCGTTCGTCGTGCACGCCTGGCCGTTGATCTGGGGGACGATCCTCACCGCCGGCTTCGCCGTTCTGTTCGCGCTCGCGATCTCAATTGCGGCGTCGATCTTCATCGTCGATTTTGCCCCACCGCTCGTGCGCCGCACGATGAAGCCGGTCATCCGACTGCTCGCCGCGGTTCCCGGCGTGCTCTACGGGCTCGTCGGCGCGCTCACACTCATACCGCTGATCAACAAGTACCTGGTGACCGAGAGCGAGCAGCAATCGGTGGCCCACGTGATCCTGCTCACCGGCGGCGGCCTCGGCATCACGATCATCCTGGTGACGTTGATGATCACGCCGATCATGACGGCGCTGATCACGGACGCGCTGGAGTCGGTCCCGCGTCCGTGGCGCGAAGGCGCGATCGCGCTCGGCCTCAACCCGCTGCGCGCGACCTTGGCTGTGTCGTTACGAGCGATCCGCCCGGCGATCATCGCAGCGACCGGCCTCGCAGCCGCCCGCGCGATCGGGGAGGCGATCGTCGTGTCGATGGTCTCCGGCGGGAACTCTTTTGCCCCCAACCCGGCCGACGGCCGGATCTTCTTCTTCGAGCCGGTGGAGACGCTGGGCTCGGAGATCGTCCGCGTGGCGGAGGATCTCGGCGCGCCAGCCGTGCATTCGACGCTCTACGCATTCGCCGCGCTGCTGCTGTTCTCGAGCTTTGCCCTGTCGCTCTCCGCCTACCTCGTCAAGCTGCCGCTGCGCCGCTACCAGGTGAGCAGCTGATGGCGAGCGCACAACCATTCAGCGCGCCGAGCCTCGTGCCACCGAGGCGACGCCGCCACGGACGGCGCTCGCCGCTGCGCAGCTGGCGGCTGCGCGACCAAGCGGTCTTCGTTCTTGCCTGGACGGTCGGAATCGGCCTCTTCATGATCGTCGCCGCGCTGGTCGGGTTCTTTGCCGTGCGCGGCGCTCAGTACCTTCGACCGGAGCTGCTTGTGACCCACCCGTCGCCCTCGGTGAGTCAGGCCGGATCGGGCGGGTTTCTGGATGCGATTGAGGGCACCGTCCTGCTGGGCGTGATCGGCCTGTTGATCGCGGCGCCGCTCGGTGTGGCCACAGCGGTCTGGGTGATCGAGTACGGCCGACCACGCTGGCTAGCGCGAACCGTTGAGTCGACCGTCGAGATGATCGCTGGCACACCAGACATCGTGCTCGCGATCTTCGGCCTGGCGCTGTTTGAGCTGGGCGTGTTCGCCCCACTCTCCTTCAGCGAGCCCGGTGGCGCGTTCGGCCGATCGTTCCTGACCGCCGGAGCGATGATGTCGCTGGTCGCCCTGCCGTCAGTCTATGTCGCAACCCGCAATGGGCTCGTCGCAACGCCGCGACAGCTGCGCGAGGCCTCCTATGCCCTTGGCAAGACGCGGGTCGCGACGATCCGACGCGTCGTCCTACCGGGGGTCCGCCGCGACATCGCGACAGGAGCGACGCTCGGCCTCGGTCGCATCATCGGGGACACGGCGATCGTCATCCTTCTGCTCGGCGCGACGCTGCGGATAGACACGCAGAGCTCAACGCCGCTGCTCGGTCTGCTCCGCGGTACCGGCTCGACGCTGACGAGCTACATCTATGTCAACTCGCCCGCCGGCGAAGGCGGGGCGCCGCAGAAGGCCTACGCCGCCGCGGCGCTACTGCTGCTGGTCATTATCGGGCTCAACTGGGGCGTCGGGCGGATCGGCCGGATCGGCGGACCGCCGCTACACGAGCCCAAGCGGAGGCTCGGCGCATGAGTGCGCGCGAACGTCTGGCAAACGCACGGGCCGGCAAGCTGCGCACGCCCGTGCGCCCGTCCAGCGAGAATATGGGATTGCCGATCGACAAGCTTGAGTTGACAGCAGAGCCGATGAGCATCACCCCCGACAAGGCCGACACGACCGCGGATTCCGTGAGCAGCGCTGCGCCACGTGGCGAGCGGCTACGCCTCGAGGACGTCAGCGTCTTCTACGCCACCACGCCAGCGGTCAAGAACGTCTCGCTGTCAATCAGCCACGGCGAGGTGCTCGCGCTGATCGGTCCATCGGGCTGCGGCAAGACGACACTGCTGCGAACGCTCAACCGGCTCACAGAGCTGACACCGAACGCGAGCCACAGCGGCCGGATCCTGCTCGATGGCGAGGAAATCGACGAACTCGTCGATACGGACCTTCGCAGCCGCGTGTCGATGGTCTTCCAGCAGCCGAACCCGTTCCCGATGTCGATCTTCGACAACGTCGGCTTCGCCTTGCGCGAGCAGTCGCGACGGCGCCCGCGTCGCCCTGAACTCGAGCCGCTCGTCAGTCAGGCGCTGCAGCGCGCCGGACTCTACGAGGAGGTACGAGCCGACCTGGGCCGCTCCGCGCTGCGGCTCTCGGGCGGACAGCAACAGCGGCTGTGCATCGCCCGCGCGATAGCGCAAAAGCCCGAGATCCTGCTGATGGACGAGCCCTGCTCGGCGCTTGACCCCCGATCGACGGCGGTCATCGAGGACCTGATCGGTCAGCTGAGCAAGGAGCTCACGATCGTCATCGTCACGCACAACCTGCAGCAGGCGCGCCGCATCGCCGACCGGGTCGCGTTCATGTATCTCGGCGACCTCGTCGAGGTTGGTGAGACAGAGCAGATCTTCACGGCGCCGCGAGAGCAGCAGACGCGCGAGTACATCGCCGGCGTATTCGGATGACCGTCCGCGCCGTCGCGCTAGCCGCCATCGTCGTGGCGGCGGTCGTGACGCTTGCCGGCTGTGAGAGCACTGAGCAGGAGAGCGCACAGATCGCCAAGCGGCTCGGGCACCAGAGCGCCGGCGTGACGATCACCAAGGTCGGCGCCGCGAACCACAACGTCCGCGTCGACCAACGCCAGCTCGTCCAATCGAGCAGCGGAACGGCGGCCGCGCTCGAGCTGACGAACAAATCGGCCCGCGCACAGGTTGACATTCCAATCCTGATCACGGTTTACGACCATGCCGGCAAGCCGGTCTATAGCAACGACGACGCCGGCGCCGACGCTCCGTCCGACGAGCTTTCGCTGCTGCCGGCCCACGCGACCGTGTGGTGGGTTGACCCGAACGTGCTCGCGAGCGCCGGCAGCGCGGTGAGCGTCAGCGCCAAGATCGGCGCGTCGACGACGAGCGCGCCGCCGGCGGCCGTGCTCGCCGCCAGCCACCTGCACAGCGGCAGCAGCTACGTCGGGCCGTTTGTCGGCGGCAAGGTCCTAAACCGCTCAACGACTGCGCAAACCGACGTGACGATCTACGCCGTCGAGCTCGCGGGCGGGCACGTCGTAGCGGCCGGGCAAAGCCTCGTCGCGTCGCTCGCCGCGCACGCCTCGGCGAGCTTCCAGGTGTCGCTGATCGGCAGCGCCAAGGGTGCGAAGCCCGCGGCGACGGCCGCGCCGGCCCACATTGGCTAGGCCTGCAAGCCGATCAGCGGCTAACCGGCGGCCCCAACGTTGCTCTGGCTGCGCCGTGTCGCGGCCGAGAGCAGTTCGCGCTGGCCGGACGGAGCTCCTCGGTGAACGGCTGGGCATCGCGCTCCAGGGCGCCATCGTCGGTGGTCCGATAGACCCCCTGCCGCGCCAGCGGCGGCGAGTAGGCGTGGATCGAGATCGCCGGACCCTCACCGGCGTGCGTGATCCGATGGATCGCGCTGACGCCGAGATGAAACGACTGACCGGCGCGAAACGTGCGCGTCAGCGGGGCGCCAGCCAGCGCGAGGCGCTCTTCGCGGACGCTGCCTTTGACGACCGTAATCGCACCAGCCGACAGATCGTGGTCGTGAAAGCCGGTGTCGTTGTCAGCCGACCAACATACGACCCAGGCGTTGACGTACTCGTCATTCCAGATCGTCTCGTAGATCCGCGCCGCGGAGTCCTCGCGGACGTGTGCGCGCCAGTACTTTGGTGCCGCCGCGAGCTCGCGGGCAAAGCGCTCGAGCTCCGCCCCAACCAGCACGGCCTGCGGTTGCGCCGGCTCGCGCTCGTCGCTCATGCGGCAAGCGCCCCGGCGGCGAGCAGCCGTCCCGCGTCAGCGCCGGCAAGCGCCTGATGCGCGCCCGCCAGCGGCTCGACCACGGGCCGGTCCGACCCGTAGAGGATCTGGTCGGCGCCGACCAGTGGCTTCAGCGCGTCAATCGCGGCCAGACCAAACGAGGACGTGTCGTAGAAGGTCAGCGGATCGCGCAGATCTACGCGCGGCCCACCTCGCGCCAGCAGCCGCTCGCTGAGCAACGGCGCGCCACCGGCGAGCATCGCGAAGAGGATCCGCAAGCGAGGATGATCGCGGCGCCCGAGTGTGACAAACGAGAGCCAGGCCGCCTGCATCTGTGCGACGTAGCGGGTCAAAGCCGGCCACCAGAGCGGATCCGAGAGCGAGATCTCGCCCGGACGCTCGTGCAGGCCGGGGCCAGGATGGATGAACAGCGGGGCGTCGCGCTGCTCGAGCCTTTCGAGCAGCGGCGCGATCGCGGCAACCGCGCGCGGGGTGCCGAGCGCACCGGCGGGAAGCGAGACACCGATGCAGCCGCAGGCGAGTACGGCGTCGACATCGGCCGGCTCGGCACCATCGAGAGCGACCGGGCCCCAGGCGCCGAACTCGGCGGGAAGTCGCGCCACGCCATCGAGGTAGGCGTCGATCAACGGCTGTGATTCGCTGCGCGGGAGAGCTTCGATACCGAGCGGGCTGGAGAGCGCCACATAGGCACGATCGAGGCCGTCAGCATCGACGAGATCGGCGCGGCGCCCCAGGCGCTCGCCCGCCAGATCGACTCCCGACGTCGGCTCGCCGGCCGCGTGGATGATGCATATATCGCCACTACGGCGAACAAATGGAAGGCGTTCGCGGCATTCCAGCGCCGCGATCAGTGGCTCGGTCCAGAGGTGCTGGTGGACGTCAGCGCGCATCGACCAGCGTATTCTACAGATTTCTGATCTAGTTTATGCTGAATACCGGAAAACCCGCACAACTCCTGTGACTCGACCAACTTCAGGCTGCCGATGGGACCCCCGCGACGTGGTCAGGCCGGCTCGGCGACCGCGTCGCTCTCGCCCGGATCGACGTGCAGGCGCGGCAGCGCCCGGTCGAGCCCGCGCGGCAGCCACCATGCCCGCGGACCCATCAGAGCCATCAGCGACGGCACCAAGATCGTGCGGATCAGGAACGCGTCGAGGAACACGGCCGAGGCGAGCCCAACACCGAAGAGCTTGATCGTCAGGCTGTCACCGAGGACGAACGAGCCGAACACGCAGACCATGATCGCCGCCGCCGCGGTGATCACGCGCCCGGTTGAGGCGAGCCCGTGGCGCATCGCGTACGCGGCATCACCGGTGCGCTCCCACTCCTCGTGCATCCGCGACATCAGGAAAACCTCGTAGTCCATCGACAGGCCGAAGACGATCGCGAAGACCATCACGGGCAGGAACGCGGCGATCGGCGAAGTCGTCGAGATCCCGACGATGCCGCCGAGCCAGCCCCACTGAAAGACGGCGACGACGACGCCGAAGGCGGCGGCGACGCTCAGCAGGTTCATCACGATCGCCTTAGCCGCGACGAACAGCGAGCGGAACACGACCAGCAACAGCAGCGCCGAGATCAGCACGACAGCACCGATGAAAAGCGGCAACTTGCCGGCCAGATAACTCGAGAAGTCGCCGAATAGCGCCGTCGTGCCGCCGGCGTAAATGGTCGCGCCGGTACGCCGCTGCAGTGGCGGGATCACGTCGTTGCGCAGCCTGGTCAGCAGCGTCGAGGTGGCTGCGGCGCGGGGCGTCGTCTTGGGGACGACGTTGACTACCGCGACCTTGCCATCCGGGCTGAGCGTCGGCGGCGTCACCGACGCGACATCGGGCAGTCCGAGGAATGCAGCACGCAGCGTCTGCGCGACGCCGGTGTCGTGCGCAACTGGCAGCTCGGCGACGATCTCGATCGGTCCGGTCGAGCCCGGTCCGAATCCCTTCGAGTCGAGCTGGTAGGCCTGGTAGGTGGTCGTGCTCTTGGCGTCCGTGCCGGCGTCGGTCGCGCCGAGGCGCAACGACAGTATTGGCGAAGCGAGGACCAGCAGGACGGCCAGCGAAACGAGGCCGCAGGCAAGCGGGCGGCGTTGGACGAAGGCCGCCCAACGCTCCCAGAACCCTGGCCCAGTGCGCCGGCGGCCGCGCAGATTGAAGGGATCGAGCCGGTCGATGCCGCGGCCTAGCTTGGAGAGCACCGCGGGCAGCAGCGTGATCGCAGCGAGCATCGTCAGCAGGACCGTCAGGGAGGACCCCACAGCCGGCCCGCGCAGGAAGGCCACGCCGACGAGCAACTGCCCGAGCATCGCGATCACGACGGTGACACCGGCGAAGAGCACGGCACGGCCCGAGGTGTCCATCGCCGTGACAATCGCCTCGTCGGGCTCGAGGCCCGCGTCGAGGCCGGCGCGGTAGCGCGTGACGAGGAACAAGGCGTAGTCGATGCCAACGCCGAGCCCGATCATCGCTGCCAGCTCCGGCGTGAAGTTGACGACGTCGATGACGTGGGTCAGCAACTCGATCAGGCCGAGCGAGGTGCCAAGCGCGAGCAGCGCCGTCAGCAGCGGCAGCCCGGCCGCGACCACCGTGCCGAAGGTGATCAAAAGGATGACGATCGCCGCGAGGATCCCGATTGCCGTCGCCGGGCCGGTGGTCGGCGGCTCGACCTGCTCGATCGGCTGGCCCCCGAGCTGGATCTGCAGCGCCGAGCTACGCGCTGCCTCCGCGGTCGTGATCACACGCGTGATCGCCGTCTTCGGTAGCGCGAACGAGCGCTCGTCGAAAAGCACGGTGGCGTACGCGATGTGGCCATCCGGCGCGATCTGGTGCGCGCCGACGAAGGGCGAGACGACACCGGTGATGTGTGGGAAGCCCGCGATCGTACCGAGCAGCCTGTCGACGTCCGTGCGCACCGCGGGGCTCGTGATCGGAGCCTTGGACTCGAAGACGATCGATGCCGAGTCACCGCGCCGCGCCGGAAAGTCGGCGGTCAGCAGCTCGATCGCCTTCTCCGAGCCGGCGCTCTTTGGCCCGCTGAAGTTGCTGTTGTAGGTCGAACCAGCGGCGGCGCCAAAGACGTTGGCGGCGATCAGCGCGAAGACCCATGCCACGATCACGATTCGCCGGTGGCCGATACACCAGCGCGCCAGGCCTTTCACCGTGATCCACCTCGCACTCGCCGGTCGTTCATTTTCGGCGCGAACCCTAGCACAAGTGATAGTTGGCATTCCGTTTTGGTAACGTCCGTCACGAGATGGCAACAGCCGCCGGGGAGAGGACCCTGCGCGTCGACGCGCAGCGCAACCACGACCGCATCGTCGTAGCGGCCCACGAAGCCTTCGCCGAACAGGGCTATGGGGTCTCGATCGAGGATATCGCCCGCCGCGCAGGCGTCGGCACGGCGACCGTCTATCGGCGCTTCCCAAACAAGGAGCGGCTTTTGCGGGCCGTCTTCGACGCCCGCCTCGCCGAGCTCGGGATGGCGATCGGCGTCGCCCGGGCAGCGCAGGATCCATGGGACGGCCTGCTCGCGGGCATCCGCGCTGTGATCCAGATACAGGCGGCGAACATGGTCTTCCTCCAGATCCTCGCTCAGCTCGGCGTGCTGCCGGAACTCAAGGGCGAGATTCGCGAGCGCGTGTTCGCTCCGCTCGGGGAGCTTTTCGCCCGCGCCCAGGCCAGCGGTCAGCTGCGCGCCGACCTCGATCCGGCTGAGCTGCCACTGCTGATCGGGATGGTCGCGGCGACCGCCAAGCAGCACGACCAGCGGGAGCCTGCCGTCAACTGGGACCGCTACCTCACCCTGCTTACCGACGCGCTGCGGACGCCGGCACCAACCCCCCTGCCACCTCGCTGAGCACGACGCCAGCGCGCACGCCGCCGACGCCACCAATCAATCCAGCTTTGCCATCACGTGCTTGATGACGGTGTAGTCCTCGAGCGAGTAGATCGAGAGATCCTTGCCGTAGCCGGACTGCTTGAAGCCGCCGTGGGGCATCTCGGAGGCCAGCGGGATGTGGTCGTTGATCCAGACACAACCAAAGCGCAGTGCCTTCGCGACGCGCAGCGCTCGCGCGACATCGCGCGTCCAGACCGACGAGGCGAGCCCGTAGGGCGTGCCGTTGGCCCACTCGATCGCCTGCGCCTCGTCCTTGAAGCGCTGGACGGTGATCACCGGACCGAAGATCTCGCGCTGGATCAGCTCGTCGTCCTGTTTGAGGCCGGCAAGCACCGCCGGCTCGAGGAAGAAGCCCGGACCGTCGGGCTCTGAACCGCCGGTGACCAGCTCGACGTGCTTGGCGCGACGCCCGAGCAGGCCCTCCACGCGCTCGCGCTGGCGCGCCGAGTTCAGCGGGCCGAGCGTTGTCTCCTCGGCCAGCGTGTCGCCGAGGACAAGGCCCTGGGCCTGTTCGGAGAGGCCCGCGACGACATCGTCATAGACCTTCGCGCCGGCGAGTACGCGGGTCGCCGCGGTGCAGTCCTGACCGGCGTTGTAGTAACCCGTCCCGGCGATCGTCTCGAGCGCGCTCTCGAGCTCGACGTCGTCGAAGACCACGACCGGCGCCTTACCGCCCAGCTCGAGGTGGACCCGCTTGAGCGTCGTCGCGGCACTGGTGGCGATTCGCTTGCCGGTCTCAACCGAGCCGGTGAGCGAGACCATGTCGACTCCGGGGTGATCAACGAGCGCCTGCCCCGCCGGGTCGCCGTGTCCGCAGACAACGTTGAGCACGCCCGCCGGCAGCACCTCAGCGGCGAGCTCGGCGAGTCGTAGCGTCGTTATCGGCGTCGTCTCGGCAGGCTTCAGGACGATCGTGTTGCCGGTCGCGAGCGCCGGGCCGATCTTCCAGATCGCCATCATCAGGGGGTAGTTCCACGGCGCGATCTGGCCGACCACGCCAACCGGCTCACGGCGGATGAAGGAGGTGTAGCCCTCGAGGTACTCGCCCGCGGCACGGCCCTCCATCGTGCGCGCGGCGCCGGCGAAGAAGCGCAGGTTGTCGGCCATCACGGGAATCTCGTCGCCGAGCACGGCGGCCAGCGGCTTGCCGGCGTTGATCGCCTCCTCGCGGGCGAGCTCCTCGGCATGCGCCTCGATCGCGTCGGCGAGCTTCAGCAGCGCCTCGGCGCGGGTCGCCGGCGTCGTCTGCGACCAGCCGTCGAACGCGCTCCGTGCTGCAATGACGGCGGCGTCGACGTCGGCCTCGGTCGAGAGCGGCGCCTGGGCGATCTCCTCACCGCTCGCCGGGTTGAGCACCGGCTCGGTCTCGCCGCCCGCCGGGGCGACGAACTTGCCGTTGATGAAGTTCTCAAGTGTCCGCATCACAGCTCCCTCTTTGCGCGTGATCGATCGTCGCAGCGCAGCCTAGCGACGCCACACGCCTAGCCGGCGAGTGCCTGCTCGGGCGCGACCGGCTCCACCGCGATCGAGGCCGCGACGGCCGGGTGCGTCACGACGCCGCCGGCGACGTTGACGCCGAGGCGCAGGCCGGGATCGGCGGCGATCGCTGCGGCGACGCCCTTGTCGGCGAGCGCAAGGACGTAGGGCAACGTCGCGTTCGATAACGCGTGCGTCGAGGTGACGGGGACGGCGCCCGGCATGTTGGTGACGCAGTAGTGGGTGATGCCGTCGACCTCGAAGGTCGGCTCGTGGTGAGTCGTCGGACGCGAGGTCTCGAAGCAGCCGCCCTGGTCGATCGCCACGTCGACGAGCACCGTGCCCTTACGCATCATCCTCAGCTGATTGCGGCGGATCACGTAGGGAGCGCGTTCGCCGACGACGAGCACCGCCCCGATTACGAGGTCGACCCGCGGAAGCATCTCTTCGATCGCGAGGGTCGATGAGAAGACCGTCGAACAGCGCCCACCGAGGGCGACCTCGAGCTCGCGCAGGCGGTCGATCGAAAGGTCGAAGATGAAGACGTCGGCACCCATCCCGATCGCGACCGCGGCGGCCTGCTGGCCAACGCTGCCGCCGCCGATCACCATCACGTTCGCGGCCGCGACGCCGGGCACGCCGCCGAGCAGCACGCCCCGCCCGCCGAGCGGCTTCTCGAGCATGAACGCGCCAGCCTGGGTCGCCAGGCGCCCAGCGATCTCGGACATCGGCGCGAGCAGCGGGAGGCGCCCGTGACGGTCCTCGACCGTCTCGTAGGCGATGCAGGTGGCGCCGGACTTGCACAGCCCTTTCGTCAGCTCGGGCATCGGCGCCAGGTGCAGGTAGGTGAAGAGGATCTGGCCCTGGCGCAGCCGGTTGACCTCAAAATCGAGCGGCTCCTTTACCTTCACGATCATCTCGGCGGTGTTGAAGACCGCCTGGGCGTCGGGCTCGATCTTCGCCCCCTGAGCCTTGTACTGGTCGTCGGTGAAGCCACTCGCGACCCCGGCTCCCGTCTCGACGTGGACCTCGTGGCCGTGCTCGGTCAGCTCGCGAACCCCCGCCGGCGTCGTCGAGACACGGTATTCGTCGGCCTTCGTCTCCTTCGGAACACCAACGTTCATGCCGCCAGCTCCTCCACCTCGACAGTGATCTCACAACTGCGCGTCGCGAGCTCGGCAAACATCTCGTCCGGATCGATGCACTGCTCGGGGAAACGGACCCCGATCGCGTCGATCTGCCCCCGCGCGAGCAGGCGCACCGCAGCAACAGCCGGCGTCGCCGTGGACACGATCGATCCACCGATGCCGAATGGCTCGTAGGGTCGGGTGATCGAGCGGACGCGGACCTCGCGCCCCGCGCCGCGGGCCACGATCAGGTGGACCGAGACCGTTTCGGGCGAGGGACTGGTGGCTGCGGCCCCTGCGGCGGCGATCTCGTCGGGCGTCGCACCGATCAGCTCGCGGAGCTTGTCCTCCACCGCCGGCGCCAGCGATAGCCGGAAGCTGCACTCCCTGCAGCCGAAGCTCGGGCCGAAGCTGACGAGCTCGGAGTGCAGCGTGTAGATCGTCTGCGCGTGGCCGATCGGCTCGCCAAAGTCGACCTCTCCCCCACTCGTCAACGGTTCGATCTCGACCGCCTCGCCGTCGCGCAGAACGACCGGCTTCAGCGTCACCTCATCGAGCAGCGTCTGGACGGCGTATGGCGGGCTGAAGCCTCCCGGCGGGTTGAAGTCACGGCCGCCGGCGACGACGTCGATCGAATCTGCCGAGTCGAGCTCGCGCATCGCCCGCGCCGCCATCAGGTTCGTCTTTCCCGGGCTCGAGCCGACGCCGAGCAGCGCGAGGCGCCCGGCCCGCTCGAAGCGATCGGCCAGTTCGAGCTGGCTCTTGGTGACCCAGTAGAGGCCGCCGAGGTCGAGGTAGTCGCAGCCGGCGGCGAGGCAGGCCTCCATCGCGTCGAGGTTGACGCGGTAGGACGCGGTGTTGATCAGGATGTCGAGGCCGTCGAGCTCGCTCGGGAGTCCGGCGCGCGCGTCGGCTGCGCGCGCGGTCGTCTTGTCGCCGCCGTGGGCGGCTGCGGCGTCGCGCGCCCGCTCATAGTTCAGATCGAGGGCGACGACACTCGACACCTCCGACGAGATCGCGAGGTCGCCCAGGATCGCGGGCGCGATCGTTCCCGCGGCGCCAAGGACGCCGACCTTCAGCTCGCGCATCGCTCAGGCCATGCGCTCGCTCGCGGCGGTCAGCACCGTGCGCAGCACGTGGCTGATCTCCTCGAACTGCTCGGTGTCGGCGATCAGCGGCGGCGAGAGCTGGATCACCGGATCGCCGCGGTCGTCGGCGCGGCAGATCAGGCCGTTGCGGTAGAGCTCGCCGGACAGGAACCCGCGCAGCAGGTCCTCGGACTCCTGGTCGTTGAAGGTCTCCTTCGTCGTTTTGTCCTTGACCAGCTCAATGGCCTGGAAGAAGCCCGCGCCGCGGACGTCGCCGACGATCGGGATGTCACGGAGGTCCTCGAGCATCGCCCGGAACTCGCCCTCCTTCTCCCGCACGTGGCCGCAGAGGTCCTCGCGCTCGAAGATGTCGAGGTTCGCCAGCGCGACCGCCGCGGCGACCGGGTGACCGCCGAACGTGAAGCCGTGGGAGAAGCTCCGCGTTCCCTGCATGAACGGCTCGGCGATCCGATCCGAGGCGATCATCGCGCCCATCGGCTGGTTCGCGTTCGTGAGGCCCTTGGCCGTCGTGATGATGTCGGGCTGGTAGCCGTAGCGCTCGGAACCGAAGTAGTAGCCGAGCCGGCCCCAGCTGCAGATCACCTCGTCGGAGATCAGCAGAACATTGTTTGCGTCGCAGATCTCGCGCACCCGCTGGAAGTAGCCGTCCTGGGGCGGCAGGCAACCGCCGCCGTTCTGGACCGGCTCGAGGATCACCGCGGCAACGGTGTCCGGGCCCTCGAACTCGATCCGCTCGGCGATCGCGTCAGCCGCCCAGAGCGGATCGCGGTCGACCGGCCAGCGATAGCTGTTCGTGTTCGGCACGTGACAGCCGCCCGGTACGAGCGGCTCGAACTGCTCGCGCAGCGAGGTGATGCCGGTCGCCGATAGGGCTCCGAGCGAGGTGCCGTGGTAGGCGATCTCGCGCGCGATCACCTTCGTCTTGCGGGCGTTGCCGGTCAGCAGGTGGTAGTTGCGCACGAGCTTCAGCGCCGACTCGACCGCCTCCGAGCCGCCGGAGGTGAAGAAGACGCGGTTGAGGTCGCCCGGGGCCAGCTTTGCAAGGCGCTCGGCGAGCTCGATCGCCCGCGGATGGGCGTAGCTCCAGGTCGTGTAGAAGTCGAGCTCGCGAATCTGGTTGGCGGCCGCTTCAGCCAGCTCGGGACGGCCATGGCCGGCGTTGACGCAGAACAGCGCCGCGAGCCCATCGAGGTAGCGCTTGCCGTCGGCGTCCCAGACATAGCAACCCTCACCGGCGACGATGATCGGCAGCGGGGCGTGCGGGTCGCTTCCCATGCGCGAGAAATGCATCCACAGGTGGCGGCGTGCGAGCTCTGAAAGCTCGCTGGTCGAATATTCGTGAGTGGTTGTGATCGACACGATCGGTCTCCTCCGGTCCTCGTTGCCTCTCTCCAGGCTAACACCGCGTGGGTCCTGATAGGTCTGATCTCGGTTCCATTGCGCGCACGGGGGCTTTCCGGTTGAATACCGCGCAGCCCGCGTCCGGGCCCAGCCACGACCAGGGAGATGCAGCGATGGAGAGCGCAGCCATCCCAGCCAACGCCGAGGGACCGCAGCGGTCCAGCGCGCCTGGCGAGAAGGGCCTCAAGACCAACGCGATCGGCTACGCCTCGAACGTTGTGATCGCCGTCGCCTCTACGGCGCCGGCCTACAGCATCGCCGCGACGCTCGGTTTCATCATCGCCGTCGGCGGCCTCGGGGTGCACGCGCCGGCGATCATGATCGTGTCGTTCATCCCGATCCTGTTCGTCTCGCTCGGCTACCGCTGGTTCAACCTCGCCGACCCGGACGCCGGCACGACGTTTGCCTGGGTGACGCGCGCGCTGGGACCGCAGCTCGGCTGGATCAACGGCTGGGCGATCTTTCTCGCTGACGTGATCGTGATGGCATCGCTGTCGGTGATCGCCGGCACCTACACCTTCGAACTGGTCGGGGCGAACGCGGCGGCCCACTCGACGCCGGATCTGATCATCGCGGCCGTCGTCTGGATCGTGCTGATGACCTGGATCTGCTGGCGCGGGATCGAGCTGTCGGCGCGGATCCAGCAGTTCCTGCTGACCTTCGAGGTGGCGATCCTCGCGATCTTCGCCGTCGTCGCGCTCGTCGACGTCTACAGCGGACACGTTCTCACGGGCGCGGGCGTCCACTCGCTCCACCCCGAGCTGTCCTGGTTCAACCCGTTTGCACTCGGCTTCGGCCCGCTGGCTGACGCAGTCCTGCTCGGGATCTTCGTCTACTGGGGCTGGGACTCCGGTGTCGCCGTCAACGAGGAATCCGAGAACGCCGCCGAGGGGCCGGGCCGAGCGGCGGTCGTCTCGACGATCCTGCTGCTGCTGATCTACGTGCTCGTGACCAGCGGGGCACAGTCGGTCGGCGGCCTCGATTTCCTCAAGAACAACTCCAACGACGTGCTCAGCCCGCTCGGCACGGTCGTCTTCGGCCACGGCGTACTGCAGAAGCTGCTGCTGTTCTCGGTGCTCACGTCGGCGTCGGCGTCGACGCAGACGACGATCCTGCCGACCGCGCGCACGACGATCTCGATGGCCGCCTGGGGAGCGATCCCGAAGGCCTTTGCACGCACTCATCCGCGCTTCCAGACGCCCGACGTCTCGACGATCGCGATGGGCGTGATCTCGACGATCTGGACGATCGGCATCGTCGCCTTCGACCCCAACCAGAACGTTCTCGGCGATTCGATCACCGCGCTCGGCTTCGCGATCTGCTTCTACTACGGCTTCACCGGGATCGCCTGCGCTGTCTACTTCCGCCGCGAGCTGTTCCGCGACGCACGACGGTTCTTCATGGTCGGCGTGCTGCCGGTACTCGGCGGCCTGCTGATGTTCGGCGTCTTCTACAAGGCCTACGTGTCCTACAGCCAGGCCGGCGTCAACTACTCGCCGCCGCTCGACGGCCTGCAGGTCCCGATCGTGATCGGAATCGGCGGGCTGCTGCTCGGCGTCGTGCTGATGTTCGCCTCCTGGCCGTTCATGCGCGAGTACTTCGCCCGGCGACCCGAGACCGCCGACCCGGCGATCCTCGAGGCTCACTTCGCGCGCAAGAAATGAGCGAGCTCGCCATCGCCCGCGTCGTCGCCGGCGACGTCGAGGAGCTGATGGCGCTGATGCGCGGCTACTGCGAGTTCTACGAGGTCACGCCAGGCGAACAGGCACTGCGCACGCTCTGCGCGACGGTGCTGGAGCATCCCGATAGCGCCGGTATCCAGCTCCTCGCGCGCGACAGCGACGGCACGGCGGTCGGCTTTGCGACGCTCTATTGGACCTACTCGACGCTCAGCGCCGGCCCGATCGGGTTGATGAACGACCTCTATGTGGCGCCCGCGGCGCGCGGCAACGGGATCGGCCGCGCACTGATCGAGGCCTGTGCCGGCGAGTGCAGGCAACAGGGCGTGGTCGAGCTGGAGTGGTACACGGCGCCCGGCAACGCGCGCGCCCAGGCAACCTACGACCGCACCGGCGCAATCCGCGAGGAGTGGGTCAGCTACTCGCTGCCGATCTCCTGAGCCCGAAGGCGACGCTCAGGCGACCGACACGACGGTGAGTCGGCGCGTGCCGCGCGGCAGCGTGATCGAGACAGCTTCGCCGGCGTGCAGCCCGAGCAAGCCCTTGGCGACCGGTGATTCGACCGAGATCTGCCCGGCTCCCGGTGCCGCCGAGCGCGAGCTGACGATCTCGAAGCGCTGCTCGCGTCCTGCCTCGTCGCGCACCATCACGACCGAGCCGAAGCCGACGACGCCGCCGGCCCCCGCCTGTGGCGCCACCTCGACGACCTGCGCCCGCGCGAGGCGATCGCGCAACGAGGCGATTCGCGTCTCCAGATGCGCCTGCTCGTTCTTCGCGTCGTGGTACTCGCTGTTCTCCTTGAGATCGCCCCATTCGCGCGCGGTCTTGATCCGCTCGGCCATGTCGCGTCGCCGCGGGCCCTCGAGCTCGGCCAGCTCGCTGTGCAGCGCCTCGAGGTCGGCGGCCGTCATCAGCGTTGCGTCATCCATTCCTGGAGATTAGTGGCGCGGTCTGTGCGCCGCGCATCGCCGTCGTGCTGAGAAGCCCCTTAAGGCAAGTGGAGGCGGCCTCCGTGTATGATACGGAGCGTGCCTCCCCTTATCACCGACACGCAGCGGCCAAAACGGGCCGATGCGCTGCGCAACCACGCGAAGCTGGTCGCCGCTGCGCGCCAGGCCTTCGCCCAGGACGGCACCTCGGCTTCGCTCGAGGACATCGCGCGGCGCGCCGGGGTCGGAATTGGCACGCTCTACCGGCATTTCCCGACGCGCCTCGATCTGCTCGAGGCGATCTACGTCGACGAGGTACAGGCGCTGTGCGCCTCAGCCGGCGACGTGGCAGAGCTCGAACCGTGGCACGCTCTGATCGGCTGGTTGCGGCGCTTCGTCAGCTACGTCGCCGCCAAGCAGGCGCTCGCTGACGAGCTGTTCACCCATATCGGGCCCGACGCCGAGGTGTTCGCCAGCTGCCGCGTGGCGATCTACAGCGCCGGCGAGCCACTGCTCGAGCGCGCCCAGCAAGCCCACGTCGTGCGATCAGACACCAGCTTCACAGACCTCATACAGATGGTCGGGGCGATCGCCAAGATCGGCTCTGCGCCCGACGAGACCCAGCGAATCCTCGACATCGCGCTAGACGGACTGCGCTACCAGGAGAATCGATGACCGAGCCTCAGCCCCACCGCCAGAGTGCCAACACCACGCTCGCCGTGCTCGCGCTGGGCGGGTTCGCCTACGCCGTCCTGCAGTCGCTGGTGATCCCGGCGATCCCGGGTGTTGCGCACGCGCTGCACACCAGCGACGAGAGCGCGTCGTGGCTGCTGAGCGCCCCCCTGCTCGCGGCCTCGGTCGTGACGCCGGTCGCCGGGCGCCTCGGCGACATCTTTGGCAAGGAGCGGATGCTTTTCTTCTCACTCGTGCTGCTCGCCCTCGGCACGGTGGCCGCCGGACTCTCGAGCACGATCTTCCAGCTCGATATCGCGCGTGCTGTGCAGGGCGCCTCGGGCGGAATCTTCCCGCTCGCCTTCGGCATCATCCGCGACGAGTTCCCGCGCGAGCGGGTCGCCGGCGGGATCGGCCTGATCTCCTCGATCCTCGGTATCGGCGGTGGCGCCGGGATTCTGCTCGGCGGCCTGATCCTCGAGCACCTCGGCTGGCAGTGGCTGTTCTGGGCGCCGCTGCCGGTGATCGTGTTCGCCACCGTGCTGACCTACTTCTTCATTCCCGAGTCGCCGGTGCGAACGCCGGCGAAGATCAACTGGACCGCCGCCCTGCTGATGGCGATCGGCTTCTCCGCCGTGCTGCTGGCGATCAGCGAGGCGACGGTGTGGACCTGGGGCTCGCCGAAGACGATCGGGCTGGTCGCCGCCGGGCTGATCGTCTGCGCCGTCTGGGTTGGCTGGGAGGTGCGCAGCCACACGCCGCTGGTCGACATGCGGATGATGCGGATCCGCCCCGTGTGGACGACGAACCTCGCCGCGGCGCTGCTCGGCGGCGGGATGTACGCCGCGTTCATCATCATCCCGGAGTTCGTCACCGAGCCCAAGAGCACCGGCTTTGGCTTCGGCGCCTCGATCGTCAGCTCGGGGCTCTTCCTGTTGCCGACGACGGTGCTGATGCTGACGATGAGCCTGCAGGCGGGGCGGATCGCGCACCGCTTCGGCTCGAAGCATTCGCTGGTCCTCGGCACCGCTGCCAGCGCCGTCGCGTTCGTGCTGCTCGTGCTCTTGCACTCGCAGCCGATCGACATCTACGTCGCGATGGGCCTGCTCGGCTTCGGTATCGGCCTGGCCTTCGCCGCCCTGGGTAACCTGATCGTCGAGGCCGTGCCGGCGAGCCAGACCGGCGTTGCGAGCGGGATGAACACCGTGATGCGCACGCTCGGCGGCGCACTCGGCGCCCAGATCGCAGCGACTTTGATCGCCGACCACATGCGCCGAGGCGTCCCGCTGGTCAGCGGCTTCACGCTCGCCTTCGCCTTCTGCGCCGGCTCGCTGCTGATCGGCGTAATCGCGGCCGTCATGATCCCCGGCCGCACGCCCAAGGAGGAGCTGGAGGAGATCGCCGTCGGTCTCCCGGCCTAAGAGACTCCGGGCGGCCGCATCCGCGGCCGTCCTCGTCTGACTGAGGCCGCGCCTGTGGCGTGCCCTTGCGCGGTCGCCAGGATGCGCACTCGATCAAGGTCCGCTTTGGTCGGCGAGCACCGCCGCCAAGTGGCCGCTAGCTGTCAGGAACTACAGCTAGAAGTCGACTGGGTGCCGCTTGACGAAGCCGGCGTTGGTCGGACGGAGCGGGCGCCAGCGCGGGCCCTCGAGGTTCGACGGATCGTTCTCCGTGCTCGTGTCGAGTCGCAGCCCGGCGACGTCGATGTAGGCGTGTCCGGCGTTCGTGAGGATCGTCATCCACTGACCCTGGCCGCGGGAGCCCCAGGACTCGAACTGGCTGGAGTCAAGTGGCGCCTTGAGCAGCTTGCCGCCGTGCAGCGCGTAGGAGACGGTCCCGGAGCAGTCGTAGCCGTAGGACTTGAACGATTTGTGGCCGCCGCCGTAGACGTAGGGACGGCCGATGATCTTGTTGGCGGCCCAGATCACTTCCTGAACAACGGCCGGTGCGTTCTCGGGCGCCGCGGCCAGCCCGAGCCCGTCGACCTCGACCTGCTCGGCGGTGCTACCGGGGACGACCAGCTGCGGCAGCGATGTCCCTGTGCTGCTGCTGGCCGTCGCGGTCGTTCCGCCGGCCACGACGTTGGCCGCCGCGCTCGGCGTCGAGGACGAGTACGGCACGAGACCTGCGGCCGTCTCGATAAACACCGGACCGCCATAGACGGCGGTCGGGCTCTGGTCCTTGGCGAGCGTGATCGGCGCGAGGCCGGCGTCGAGCTCAGGTTCCGTAGCCCCCGTCGTTCCGCTCGTCGACCCCGTCGTTCCGCTTGTCGACCCCGTCGTTCCGCTTGATCCCGTCGTTCCGGTCAATCCGGTGGTCCCGCCGACGGACGCCGGCGCCACCGTGCCGCCGGCGCTCTTGCTCTTAGCGTCGGCCGCCGCGCCAAAGCCTCCAGCAAGCAGGATCATCGTCGAAATCGCGCAAATGGACCGTAGCCGCACGGCTACCTCTCTCTGAGGCCTGCGGAGTTAGCTGACGGGCTCGCGCTAAAAGAGTCGCGCTCACCACGTGTGACCGTGGTATTCGCCCCAACAACCTGGGTTCCCCGCTTCCCGCCCTTTTTGGCGGGAATTCGGCATGTGGGGGGCCACACTACCATGGTGCATGGAACCGTGCAGGGAATTACTTTGCAGCCACGCGCCCGCGGATCAGCGCCCGGCGCGTGGTCGCGAAGGCCCCTCGTCAGGGCGGCAGCATCGCCAATCGCGCGCCGGGCTAGGATTGGGGCCGCCCCGCTTCCGCCCCCGAGGAGGGAAGATGTGCACCCGTAAAGATTCCATGCCGCCAATCGCACCGATCACCGGCGCGGCCGTAAGCCACGAGGACATCGTGCTCGAGGCTGCTGATGGCAATCGCTTCGCCGGCTTCGTCGCGCTGCCCGATCAGGCGGCGGTCGCCGCCGTCGTGATCCTGCCCGACGTGCGTGGGCTCTGCACGTTCTACGAGGAGTTCGCACTGCGCTTTGCCGAGCGCGGCTACGCGGCGCTGGCGCTCGACTATTTCGGGCGCACCGCCGGCGTCGGCAAGCGCGACGACGAGTTCCCGGCGATGGAGCATGTGGCGCAGACGACGCCGGAGGGTATCCAGGCCGACATCGCCGCCGCGGTCGCCTACCTTCGCGGTCCCGGTGGCCGCGGCTCGGTCGCCTCGGTGTTCACGGCCGGCTGCTGCTTCGGCGGCAGCAACTCATGGCTTGCTGCGGCCAGCGGTCACGGCATCGCCGGCGCGATCGGCTACCACGGCGGCGTCGGTGAGCGCAACGGGCGACCCGGTCCGACCCAACGGGCAGCTGAGATGACGGCGCCGATCCTCGCCCTGCAGGGCGGCGCCGATCCGCACATCACCGCTGAGGACAACGCGGCCTTCGACGCGGCGCTGAGCGCCGCCGGAGTCCCGCACGAGATCATCCTCGAGCCGGGTGCCCCGCACAGCTACTTCGATCGCCTGCAGGAGGAGTTTGCGGAGCAGTCAGAGGACGCCTGGCAGCGCACGCTTGCGTTCATCGAGCAGTACAGCTCGATCCCCGCTTAGTTAGGGCTCGCCGGGCGTTCGCTGCGCTCGCGCTGACCACGGCGAGGACCGCGGTAACCCGTGCGCGTTCGCGCACGGCGGATCGAGCCGGGGCCGCTCAGCTGCGCGGCGGCGGCGAACTCTCCCAGCCTCCTCTCAGCTTTCAATCAGCGCCCTCGCAGCCGCGCCGCCGAGGATCTGCACGACAACGCAGAGCCAGGCGGCCAGGGTGCCGCACGGCCAACCACCGAGCGGAGAGATCGCCATGAACTCGATCGACATCACAGACAGCGTCCCGGCCACTCCGGCGCGATCGCTGCGCCATCGGGCCGCGCGCTCCAGCCGCGCCGAGGTCAGTGAAGCACGCTGGGCGCGCGCTGGGTTGATCGCGCTGCTGCTCCTCACCGCCACCGCCTATGCCTGGGACCTCAGCGCATCCGGCTACGCCAATAGCTTCTACGCGGCGGCCGTGCAAGCCGGGACAGAGAGCTGGAAGGCGTTCTTCTTCGGCTCGCTCGACTCCTCGAGCTTCATCACCGTTGACAAGCCGCCCGCCTCGCTGTGGGTGATGGCGCTCTCCGGCAGGATCTTCGGCTTCAGCAGCTTCAGCATGCTCGCGCCGCAGGTGCTCGAAGGCGTCGCGGCGGTCGCGTTGCTCTATGGCGCGGTCAAGCGCTGGTTCGGCGCCGGCGCCGGTCTCGCTGCGGGCGCGATGCTTGCCCTGACGCCGGTCGCAGCCCTGATGTTCCGTTTCAACAACCCGGATGCCCTGCTCGTCGCGCTGTTGGTAGCCGCCGCCTACTGCCTGACCCGCGCGATCGAGCGCGCCGGTACCCGCTGGATCGTCGCCACCGGAGCGATCATCGGCTTCGCGTTCCTCGCGAAGATGGGCCAGGCGTTCCTCGTCGTGCCCGCGTTCGCCCTCGCCTATGCGCTCGCCGCGCCGACCACGTTGAGGCGGCGCCTCGCACAGCTGCTCGCCGGACTCGGCGCGATGCTGCTGGCCGCCGGCTGGTGGGTTGCGATCGTTGCGCTGCTGCCGGCGAGCGCGCGACCGTTCATCGACGGCTCGCCCGACAACAACATCTTCAACCTGATCTTCGGCTACAACGGCTTGAGCCGGATCTTTGGTGGCAGCGGCCCCGGTGGTGGTGGTGGTGGTGGTGGTGGTGGTGGTGGTGGCGGCGGCGGCGGGACGAACTTCAGCGGCGCGACCGGCCCTCTGCGGCTGTTCAACGATCTGCTCGGCGGGCAGGCGTCGTGGCTGCTGCCGGCCGCGCTCGTCGCATTGGCCGTCGGGCTTTGGTTGCGCCGCGCGGCGCCGCGCACCGACCGCACCCGCGCCGCCTTGATCGTCTGGGGTGGCTGGCTGCTCGTCACCGCAGCCGTTTTCAGCTTCAGCACCGGCGTGATTCACACCTACTACACCGTCGCGCTTGCGCCGGCGATCGCCGCGCTCGTCGCGATCGGCGCCACCCTGCTCTGGCGGCATCGCGCGGAATTGTGGGCCCGAGCATGTGCCGCGGCGACGGTCGCCGGTACCGGAGCTTGGTCCTACGCTCTGCTCGAGCGCACGCCAGACTGGCAGCCTGGGCTACGCACGCTCGTCCTCACCACGACCGTGGTTGGCACCGTCGGGCTGCTCGGCGCGCCGGCGCTCGGCCGGTTCGCACGTCGCGCGTTCGTGCCCACCGCAGCCTGCGTCGCCGTTGCCTGTCTCGCCGGGCCCCTGGCCTACACGGCCCAGACGGTGAGCAGCGCGCACAGCGGCTCACTGCCCTCTGCCGGCCCAACGCTCGCACAAACCGCCGGGCGCCTCGGCGGATTTGCTGGCGGCGCAGGTGCGACCGGCGGCGGTCCTGGCGCAGCGGGTCGTGGCGCGCTCGGCCGCGGCGGGGGCAGCGGCCCCCCCGGGGCACCGAGCTCGAATGCTGGCGCTGGCACGAGCAGCCTGTTCGGCGGCGCCTCGACAGCGCCGCGCTCCCGCGGTGGCGCGGCGGGCAACGCGCTCGCTCGTGGCGGGGCGGCCGGCGCCGGGGGCATTTCAGTTTCCAGCGCGCTGGCCAGCGCGCTCGAAACGAACGCCGGCCACTACCGCTGGGTCGCCGCGACCACGGGCTCGACGAATGCCGCCTCGCTCGAGCTCGCGACCGGGGGTAAGCCGGTGATGGCAATCGGCGGCTTCAACAACAATGGCGGCCTGCTGACGCTCGCACAGTTCGAGCACTACGTCGGCCAGGGTGCGATCCATTACTACATCGTGTCCGGCAATGGTGGCATCGGCGCTGGACCCGGACAGGCCGGCGGATCCAGCACGAGCAGCATCACGAGCTGGGTCGAGAGCCACTACAGCGCGCAGACGATCGGCGGCAGCACCGTCTACGACCTCGCGCGCTAGCGCACGGTGCTGCTCCGGTCACGCTCGGCGCTCCCGCCCGCACTGGGGCAGGAGCGCCGACGCGCGCACCACCAATCAGAAGCGCTTGCCGGAGCCGTGAGGGTTGCCGCGGCCGCCGAAGCCGCCGCGGCCGCCACGGCCGCCACCAAAGTGGCCCGGCTGGGCGCGTTCGTTGCCGCCGATCACGATCTGCGTTGCCGTGACGGTGGAGCCGGAGGTAGTCCCGAACACCGCGACGTCGTCAGCGATCGCCACGCTGGCGAGGGTTGGGCTCGCCACGCCACGCTCGACGTAGGTCGTGGTGCCAGTGACGTCGACCGTGACCTGCGTGTGGCTGCAGGTCTCGATCACGAAGCTCCCCGAGGCCGGCGTCGTCTGTACGGTGCCGGCGGTCGCGAAGCTGGCGGGCGTCACCGGCGGCGCGGCGATCAAAACCGCCGTCGCGTTCACCGTTGAGCCGGAGATCGTGCCGAACACGCCGACGCGGTCACCGTTCGCAACGTCGCTCAGCAACGCATTGGGGACGCCGCGCTCGAAGTAGCGCGTCGTGCTCGGATTGACATCGACCGTGTCCATCACGCCGCCACGAGTCTCGATCGTGAAGCTGTCGGCACCGGGCGTGCCCTGCACGATGCCCGCGACCGCGAAGCCATGGTGGATGGGCGTCCAGATGACCACGAGGGTCGCAGTCACCGTTGTGCCTGAGGTCGTCCCGAACACCGCGACGAGATCGCCCGGCGTCACGTTGGCAAGCGATGCGCTCGCCACGCCACGCTCAACGTAGGTGGTGGAGGGGGCGCCGACGTCGACGGTCTCGGTCGCCCCGCCGCGCGTCTGGATCGTAAAGCCGTCGGGGCCCGGTGGCGGTGTGCTCTGCACAACACCGGCGGCCGCGGGGTTCTGCGCCCCGCCGATGCTTCTGGGCACCGCAAGCACGACCTGCGTCGCGGTCACGGTCGAGCCCGATGTCGTGCCGAACACGGCGACCAGGTCACCAGCGGCGACACTCGAGATCGACGCGCTCGGCGCGCCGCGCTCGAGGTAGGTTGTGGACCCGGAGACGTCGACCGTCTCGGTCGTGCCGCCACGGACGGTGATCGTGAAGGTGTTGTCGGCGCTGGTGCCGCTTGGCGCGGTCTGGACGATGCCGGCAGCGGCAGGGATCACTCCGCGACCGAGCCCATCGTGGCCGACGTGAGCCGTGGCCGATGCCAGCCCGAAGGCGCCGCTGAGGGTCGCTGCGAGGAGCGCCGCGAGGACGAAACCGACTGGTGCGAGTACACGTCGATGGGCAGGCAAGCGGCGTCGCGACTCTGCTTTTTTGTGCATATCGCCTCCAGTTGGGTTTGGCCTTGACAGCCCTGTAACCCGGCCAACCGCGCAAAGATGCGGCCTTGCCGGATACCCCCGCACCGATTACGTCGGCTTATGCGGCCCCGCCCATGGTTCTCGTCGGGCATTCTCAACGACTGTCCGAGCCGCTGATGCTGCGCGGCGTCGCTACTCGTCGGCGAGTGCGCCGAGGATGAAGATCTCGACCGCGAGGTCGGGGTCGATGTGGTTGTTGCTCATGAACGCCACGACGTCGCGATCGAGCAAATCCTCGACGAGGTTGACGGCGTCGTCCTCCATCGCCTCCTGAAAGGCTCGGCGGCCGCGCAGCACGATCTTCTCCTTGCCCTCATCGACGAGCGTCTGCTCGCCGTGGGTCAGCGTCGCAGCCATCACGCACACGACGAGGTTGTCGCTGATCGTCGTGCGAGCCTTGGTCGGGCCACGACCGGTGTAACGGTGCAGCAGCCCCACCATGCCGTTGGAGATTGATGCCGCTGTCGCGCCATGGCTGGCGGTGTCCTCGGTGGTCCCGGACATTGTCCAGTCCTCTCTACCTCCTCTCACAAAGCAAGAATCGCGCGCAAGGGAGAGTCGGCAGAGCACCGGGCGAACGAAGACTACTTCTACAGTAGCGCGAATCGCCCGCGAGTTGTGAGGAGCTGCACCGGCCCTCGCGACGCCGGTCGGTATGTGCCGCGATCCCGGCGAGTGTCGCCTGCCGTCCGCTCAGTGGCCAGCGTGCGAGACAAATGTCCTGCATACACCCATATTCCTGAGTCTAGAGGGTGAGGAATATACCCCGGCAAGCCGGAGGATCGCACCTAGCCTCCGGTGATGGCCTCACACCGGCAACCTCTACGCACGAGCGTTCGAGCACTGCTTGCGCCACTCGGCGTGGCGGCCACGCTCGCCGCGTTCCAGCTTCTCGCCGGCCCGGCGAGCGCCATGGCGGCGCCCAACCCGCAAGCGAACATGCCGATCTCGAGCCTTCCTGCCGCCTGCACGAGCGCTCCAACCGGCGCGATCTGCACCAACGCGGTCGTCGTCGCGCTCGACACGGCACGCGCTGAGCTCGGACTCGGGCCCTACTCCTTGCCCGCAGACTTCGACTCGCTCTCCGAAGCGAAGCAGCTCCTGGTCCTCGCCAACCTCGACCGCATCGCCTACGGCTTGCCGCCGATCCGCGGTCTGAGTCCGACGCTCGCCAGCGCCGCGCAGGTGGCGATGACCAATGACCTCGATCCCGATCCCACGGCGCTGTTGAGCGGCCTGAACACGTACGCCTGGACGGCGAACTGGGCCGGACAATGGCCGAACGCGGCGGACGCTTACTACGAGTGGATGTACGACGACGGCTACGACGGCAGCGAGACTTCAAACGTCGACTGTACCTCGGCTACGGCCAGCGGCTGCTGGGTCCATCGCCGTAACGTGCTCGCGATCCCTACCGCTGGCACGCTCGCGATGGGCGCCTCCGTGGGCACCGACGCGAAAGGGCATTCGAGCTACACGATGACGCTGGTCTGGACCACGAGCGCGAACTGGACGAGCTACAGCTACACATGGGCGCAGGCCGAGGCCGCCGGCGCCGGCTCGACCGCATCTGCAGCCCGAAGCCACAAGGCGAAGCCCGGCGTCCACGTCCTCGGGCGCGGCCGGCGGCCCACCTGATAGCGCGTCGTTTTGGCGCTCGAGCGCCAGCGATCGCAGGTGTCGCGTCGCGGTTGCCCCCGCCGCGCGCGCGTTCAGCCGACGAACGCCTTAATGTCTTTGAGGAGCTTCTCTTCGATCTCGAGATTCCAGGCGGTCTCGGCTACATCGACGACGAGGAACAGCTCACCGAGGACCAAGGTCTCGATCGCCATCACCCCGAGGTGCTCGCGCCACTTGCCGATGCCCACGCGCACCGTGAAGTCGGCGGGGCTCCCCGTGGTCGTGATCGTCAACGCACGATCGGCGGCGATGACTCCCGCCAGGAAGCCGCCCTTCTTGGCCTGGACGACTGAACCCTGATCGCTGGGTGCCGACGTCTGAACCTCGAAGCCGTTGCTCTTCAGGTACTCCTCGATGTGGGACTGCAGGGCACCCAGATCCGTGCCCTTGCCTTGAAAGTGCTCCTCTTTGTTCCCGACCATGGTGGTCTCCTTCGGGTTTTTTAGCGGGGCTCGGGGCGCGCCGCCTGCTCGTCGCAGGGTAGCGCTAATAGGGTGAGTCAGCCGAGCCGGCCTGCGGCCGCGCCGCTCGCGTCGATCCTCGTCGGACCGAGCCGCTCGCTACGGTGTCCGGACGACATGAATGGCGAATCGACGCAGCCTGCTCCTGAGCGCGTGATGGAGAAGCACGCTGCGCCCGGCGGCCCGTTCGACGAGACCCACGATGCCACGCGACGCACTTCGCTGGCGAACGAGCGAACGCTGCTGGCGTGGTGGCGCACAGGACTTGCTGCGTTCGTCGTCAGCCTCGGAGCGGGCAGGCTGGTGCCGGTACTGACGAAGGAGGCGCGCTGGCCATATGCCATCGTCGGGGTCGGCTTCGCGCTGCTCGGTGTCGCCTACGTCGCCTACGGCTTCGTGCGCCAGCGCAAGGTCGACGACGCGCTGACGCGCGGCGAGTTTGCGGAACCCGACGAGCGTCTGCTCGCCCTGCTGGCCGGCGCCGGCATCGTTCTGGGACTCGCGGTACTCGTGATCGTGCTCGTCGGCTGAGCGTGCAATTGGGCGGCTGGCCGTAAGCCGCTTCAATCGTCGGGCGTCAGGACGACAACCTTGCCCACGGCGCGGTTGGCTTCCATGTATCGATGTGCCTCAGCAATCTCGCTCAGCGCGAACGTGCGATCGAGATTGACGCGATAGCGTCCTTCGGCAACCGCATCGACGATCCCCTGGTAGACCTCGCCGTAGCTCGCGCGGTTGATCACGCTGCTGCGGTAGACGGCGAGCGGCACGCCGAGCCTGCGAGCTTCGGCCTGAGCCGGTTCCAGGTCCCACTCGTCCTCGAGATAGCCGGCGATGCAGGCCCGTCCGCCGGCCGTCAAAGCCTGTAATGAGTCGAGGACCGCGGCAGCGCCGACGAGCTCGTAAAGGCCAGTGGTGCCAGCGGGGGCGATCTCGCGCACCTTCACGGCCACGGCGCCGTCGTCGATCAGCACATGGTCGGCACCGTTCGCCTCAAGTGCAGCCCGCTTGACCTCCTGGCGCGTCGTCGCAAAAACACTCACGCCACGGTCGACGGCGATCGTGGTGGCGGCCATGCCGACCGACGAGCTGCCGCCGTGGACGAGCAGGGAGTCTCCCGACCGTAGGCGGAGCTCCTCGACTGAGCCCCATGCCGTCCCGAACGTCTCCGGGATCGCCCCGAGCGTCGCCCAATCGAGCGTCGTCTCGACCGGAATAACCTGTGTAGCGGGGAGCAACGCGTATTGCGCGTAGCCACCGTCGAACGCCCGGCCCATCTCACCCATCGCTGCGATCACGGTTTGTCCGACTGACAGGTCGCCGTCCGGCGCCTCGGCGACCTCGCCGACGCACTCGATCCCGATCACGCGCGGAAGCCTGACGGCGTCGCCGGATCCGCCGCTGCGGGTGATCAGCTCAGCCCGGTTGAGCCCAAAGGCTCGCACGCGGACCAGCACCCAGCCGGCTCGCGCCGACGGGATCTCGCGCTCTTCGAGCGTCAGTACCTCAGGCCCGCCGGGGCGATGGACAACAACTGCGAGCACGTGCACCCCAGGCTAGCGAACCAACCGCGCCCCCATCACGCCCCGCTTTTCCTCCAGGCATCCCTGGTAAGGTGCGCCGCGATGACCGTGGCCTCACGCCGGTCAGCCCCCCGAGACGATCGACATCGGCGGCGGCGCGCACTGTGGATCGTCGTCGCACTGGTCGGCCTGCTCGTTGTGCTGGTCGCGGACGCGGCGGCGAGCAGCGGTGCGACGACGGCACCGAGCTGCCTGCCCCAGCAGCTCGACGTCTCGGCGGAGCTCAGCGGTACGCCGCTGCTCGTCAGCCCAATGCCGGGCTCAGCCGCCGCGATGCCTCGGACCCAAATCAGCTTCCTCGGCGCACCGCGCAGCGAGCTCAGCTCGATCGTCGTGCGCGGCAGCAAGACAGGAGTCCACGCGGGACGGCTCGAGCCCTACTCGCAGGGCGACGGTGCCAGCTTTGTCGCCGCCTCGCCCTACGCCGTCGGCGAGCACGTCACGGTAACCGGCACCTGGACTGCGAGCGGTGGTGCGGCGACGCCGTTTAGCTTCGGCTTCGTGATCGGCGCTCCCGACCTGACCCGGCCCAAGCCTCAGCGTGCCAAGCCAGCGGGACCGCCCGGATCGGTGCTCCACTTCAACTCCGCGCCACGTCTCAGGCCGGCACGGGTGAGCGTCGTCGTCGACACGCCAGCGGCGGCGGCCGGCGGCGACATCTTCCTCTCGACCTATCCCGGCCCGGGACAGACAGGACCGATGATCGTCGCACCGGACGGCCAGCTCGTCTATTTCAAGCCACTGCCGACGGACATCTTCGCCACCAGCGTCAGCGTGCAGAGCTATGACGCTAAGCCGGTACTCACGTGGTGGCAGGGGACGCTCACCCGAGAGGGCGTTGGCCTGGGCGAGGGCGAGATCTACTCCGACACCTATCAGCGGCTCGCCCAGATCGACGCCGGCAACGGCCTGCAGGAGGATCTCCACGAACTCCAGCTGACCCCACAGGGAACAGCACTGATCACCGCCTGGAAGCCGCTTTACTGCGACCTAACCGCGGTGGGCGGGCACGCCGACGATGCAATCTATGACACGGTGATGCAGGAGATTGATATCCGCTCCGGGCTCGTGATGTACGAGTGGGACGCGCTCGACCACGTGCCGCTGGCGGACTCCTACACGGCGGTCAGCGGCGCCAGCCTCGCCTCGCCGTGGGACTGGTTCCACCTCAATTCGATCAACGTCGACAGCGACGGTAGCCTGCTGATCTCGGCTCGCGACACCTCAGCGGTCTACGACCTCGACGCCGCGACCGGCCAGATCAACTGGCGTCTCGGCGGCCACGGCTCCAGCTTCAGCATCGGTCCCGGCGCCGCCATGGCTTTCCAGCACGACGCGCGGCAACTCGGCCCCGATACCTACAGCGTCTTCAACAACAACGACGGCGGCCACGCCGATGGACTCGTGCTCTCGATCAATCCGACGACCGCCAGCGCCAGTCTCGTCGCTGCCATCGCGCCATCAAAGCCGATCTCCACGGTGTCCGAGGGCAGCCTCCAGCGGCTCGCCGATGGCGACTGGTGGCTGGGCTGGGGTGCGAATCCCACGATGACCGAGTTCAGCCCAAGCGGTACCTTGCTCTACGAAGCGCACACACCACCGAGCAGCGCGAGCTACCGCACTTTGCGCTTCGCTTGGAACGCGCAGCCACGAACCTCGCCGGCGCTTGCGATCGCCCGTCATGGCGCGTCCGGCACGCTCAGACTCTACGCGAGCTGGAACGGCGCGACCGATGTCGCAAGCTGGCGTGTTCTCGCCGGCGCCGCCCCCGACGCCCTCGCTGTGGCGTCCAAGGCGCCGAGCTCTGGCTTCGAGACGGCGCTGGCGGCACCGGCAAACGCGGCGTATGTGGCGGTCGAGGCGCTCGCTGCCAATGGTCGCGTCCTCGCCCACTCGCGCACGCTCGCCAGCGCAACGGCCAACTGACCGCGCGGTGCCGCAACACGGACGTTCCGGCGTGCCGTCCACGGTCTACGTCAGGCGAGGAACTGAACATCGGCGGTGGCGGCCGCGGGGGCAACGAAGGCGAGGAGTCGTTCTGCTTCGCCGGTCACGGCCGCCCGCTCCGCCCTGGTTGTGTCGGCGAGCGTCGTAATGGTGATTTTTGCCGTGTTTTTCTGGCGCTCGACTCGCCAGGTCGCGCGGAAGAAGCCGTCGATCAGCACCGTGCCGGAAGTTCCACCGTTACCGGGGAGCAAGGGGATGGCGTGGCGCTGCGGGTTGATGCGTCTGCGATCGGCGTGCGCGAACAGCACGTTGTCGTACTCCGGCAGGAAGCGCGGTGGCGCGGGCGTGTTGGGGTCCGGGCGGGGTGCGTCGGGTAGGTCGAAAAGCTCTTTGCCGGCGTCGTCGCGAAACGTGACGAGGTCTGGGCGCAGACGCTCGAAGACCGTTGCGAGCCGCGTGAGCCCCGACCACGCCTGGGCGTCGGCAACACTGGCGGGGCCGAACACCGCCAGATAGCGGAGCACAGCTGCGGACGGCGACAGGGCGTGCGGCGCTGGTGAGTCGAGCCATGACGTCAGGGTCATCCAGCGGGCCTGGCCGGTGGCGCCCCAAATGCCGCGTGGCGGGACCTGAACGAGCGGTAGGCGAAAGATCACCGCATATGAGAGCGCGTTGGCATCGCGGTCGGGCCAACGCTCGGCGAGCGCCTGACTCAGCTCGACCCGCGTGTAGGCGCGCGCGTCGAGGAGCGGGCGGGCAGCGTCGAGAAGTTCGTCGATGTCGGCTCCGTCGAGCGCCCGGCCAAACGGGCTCGAGCGCAGCCAGCGCGCAAGGAACGGGGCGAGCAGATGGCGTAACAAGACGGCGTCGTTAGCGCTGACGAGGTGGATCGTGCCGCGCATCACGTGGATGCGGACGGCGCGACGTGTCTCGATCAACTCTCCGAGTTCGCCGTGCTCGAAGCGCTTGAGCCGCGTCCACAGGCCGACGTACGGCGCGAGCGGGGCCTGCGCCTGCATCCCAACGAGCCGTTCGATCGCCTCATCGGCTGCAAGCTCGTGGCGAGCAAGCAGCATTTGCCGTGCGAGCAGCGCGCGGTTGAGCGCTCGGCGGTCGAGAAGCTGAGCGGACAGCGTCACCACTCCCAGCGCCGGGCGAGCTCCTGCAGGGTTGGTGGCGACCCCGGAGCTGGGACGTGGGAGCGGTCGTGGAGTGCGTCGGGCGCGAGCGCCAAGTGGCGATGTATAGCGCGCTGCGCACGTGACATCCTCCAGGGCAGCTGCGCAAACGCTCGCCGAGATCACATGGGACTCCCAACGCGACCACATCGCGCCCTCGCCCGGCCCCTGAGGCGTCCTGAGCCTGAGCAAAGGAGAAGCCGATGAGCAAGTCCACGTTTGTGATCGTCGGGGCAAGCCTCGCCGGCGCGAAGGCAGCCGAGGAGCTACGCAGCCAGGGCTTTGACGGACGAGTCGTACTGATTGGCGCCGAGCCCGAACGCCCATACGAGCGTCCTCCGCTGACCAAGGACTATCTGCGCGGGGAGTCCGAGCGCGAGAAAGCCTACGTTCACGCTGCCGGTTTCTACTCCGAGCAGGACATTGAACTCAAGACCGCGACCACGGTGACCGCAATCGATCCGACCGGCGGGCAGGTGACTCTCGCGACCGGTCGTAGGCTCGACTTCGACCGGCTTCTACTGGCCACCGGCGCCGAGCCGCGCCGTATTTCAGTCGAGGGAGCAGAGCTCGAGGGGGTCCACTACCTGCGCACGCTTTCCGACTGCGAGGTACTGGGCGAGCGCCTCGAAAAGGGCGGTCGTGTGGTGGTCGTGGGCGGCGGCTGGATCGGCTGCGAGTTCGCCGCCTCGGCGCGCCAGCGGGGCCTGGAGGTAGTTGTCGTCGATCCACAAGCGCTGCCCAACGAGCGGATCTTCGGTCCTGAGATCGGCGCCTTCTACCGCGACGTTCACGTCCAACACGGAGTGGAGATGGTGCTCGGCGATGACGTCGCAGCGCTTCTCGGCGATAGCGCGGTGAAAGCTGTGCGCACCGCGGGAGGACGCGAGATCAGCTGCGACTTCGTCGTCGTCGGCATCGGCGTCACGCCCCAAGTCGAGCTCGCTGTTGCGGCCAACCTCGCTGTCGAAAACGGCATCCTCGTGAGTGACGCGCTCCAGACATCGGCAGCGAACGTGTTTGCGGTGGGCGACGTCGCCAGTGCTGCTCATCCCTTCTACGGTGAACGGATCCGTCTCGAGCACTGGGCAAACGCGCTCAACCAGGGACCGGCAGCAGCACGATCGATGCTCGGGCAGGCGACCAGCTACGACCGCATCCCCTACTTCTACTCCGACCAATACGACGTCGGGATGGAGTACTCCGGCTACGCCCCCAAGTGGGACGAAGTCGTCTTCCGCGGCGAGCGCGACAGCGGCGAGTTCATCGCGTTCTGGCTCAAGGATCAGCGCGTCGTCGCCGGCATGAACGTCAACGTCTGGGATGTCACCGAGCACATTCAGGCGCTGATCCGCGCACGCAAGCCGATCCAGACCGCCGCGCTACGCGATCCCGACACGCCACTCGAATCGCTATAGGCGCGAGACCTGGCGCTGGGGTCGGGGGCCTTTCGGTTCAGCTGTGGTAGCAGATCTGCTACCTTGGCCAGGTGGTGACTATTCCCCAGAAGGAGCTTCGTAACAACGTCGGCGACGTGCTCCGGCGCGCGGAAGCGGGCGAGCAGTTCACGATCACAGTGTCAGGGCGACCCGTTGCCGAGCTTGGCCCGGCGTCCAGGCGATCCTGGGTCAGCGGCCCCGCGCTTGCGACTGTCTTCGAGACGCCCGCGCCGCGGAGCCTCGCGGGAGACCTCGAGCGGTTCACAGGATCACTGGTCGATCCGTTCGCGTGACCCGCGCCCTCCTCGACACCTCCGTGCTCATCGGGACCGAGGTCCCCGACGATGTGGAGGGTGCCATCAGCGTCGCCTCCCTAGCCGAGCTTCACTTTGGAATGCTAGTCGCCACGGACTCCGACGAGCGAGCACTGCGCGCGCAGCGACTCGGCGTCATCGAGGCGACGTTCGATCCGCTTCCCATCGACGCCGCCGTGGCACGCGAATGGGGTCGCCTCGCCGCAGCGGTCTCCCAGCGCGGCGGACAACCACGCCGGCGAGCGATTGACCTCGCAATCGCCGCGACGGCCAACGTCCACGGCGTGGCACTTCTCACCGCCGACACGGCCGACTTCGCCATCGTCGACGATCTCGTAGACGTCAAGTCGCTCACCTGAACTCGCTGGCTTCAGCGTCAGCTTGTCCGCGGAGCGCCGGGCCTACGTGGGCGCTCCCCACTGGCCGTCGCCGTGGTCGCGTGAGCGCAGATCCGGGGTCGCCGGACCACCGTCAGGTCCGTAGCCGGCCTGGCCAAGCATCCGCCGTAGGTCAACGAGCATTTGCACATCGACATCCTTGCCTCTGGGCACAGTGAACACCTCGCGCTCAGGACCGACGGTGACCTCGAGCTTGCCGTCATGCTTCGCGGTCACGGTCCCGATCGCCTCGAGCAGCGATCGCACTTGGCGCCATTCGACGTTCCTGTTCGCCGGATGACTGAAGATCTTGGCGACCGTATCTCGATGATGGTTGTTGACGTGCGCTTCCAACGTTCCCTCGACCGTCCATCTTAGACGGCGTATAGCTTCGAGGTCCCCCGCGCGCGCCATAGCCGGACCGGCCACAGTGGCTAAGCTCGCGCGATGAGCCGCATTGTCGTGATCGGTGCCACCGGCCACGTCGCTAGCTACCTGGTCCCGCGTCTGGTCCGGGCGGGGCACGAGGTCGTGGCGCTCAGCCGGGGCGAGCGCGACCCCTACGTCGCGGCGGCGGAGTGGCGGGCGGTCGATCGCGTGGCGGTCGACCGGGAGCTCGAAGACGGGGCCGGGCTTTCGGCGAGCGGGGAGAGAACGTCGAACGTTCCGGCGCCGCGGGCGGCCTGCCGTGGCGCCGGAGCCACGCTCGTCGCCCGCCGAGGAAACGCGCGAGGGTATTCCTCCGCGCGGTATCCTGAACCGCGGTGGGTGAAGGCAGCCGAGTCACGGCCGGTTTTGGGGCCATGCGAGCCAAGTTGCGGGCCAGGGACGGCGCGACGCGAGCGTCGGGGCGGGTGCCTACCAGCGCCGTGCCAGCAGAGACGCCCGCGACGCTTCGAGACGGCACGACGAGAATGGCGTTCGAGTTGAACGCCGGTGACATTGTCGTAGTTGGCGTCGGTGAGGTGATCCCCGGCGACGGCGTCGTTATCGACGGAATTGGATTGGTCGAGGAGTCAGCGATCACGGGGGAGTCCGCGCCGGTCATTCGTGAGCCCGGCACGGACCGCAGCGCCGTTTGCGGGGGCGCTCGTGTCACCTCAGGACAGCTGTTTGTCGAGATCACTTAGCCGGCGGCGCAGGCCAAGGGAACAGGTCTCGCCGCCACCTGGGAGATGGCTCGCCAGACTCAGCGCGAGCCGTCGGGCCCGGCCGCTGGGCGGATCAGATCCGTTCCGTCCCAGGAGTAACCGACGCACGCTCGCGGCGGCGCTGCAGGGGCGCCCGCCGGCCGGTCCGCTGACCTGCAGTTCGTCCGGGGCAGGGGCCGGCGCGTGGTCAGGTCGGTGTCCCGCCTTCGAGGCGAAGCGGGGCGGCGCACTGGAGCGCGGCCTGCGGTGTCGCCGGCTTTCGTG
>Ga0302325_10004011_pt1 | contig 34222 bp, 29 predicted proteins | sample Palsa_T0_2_FD_201948 | JGI IMG/M metagenome (GOLD analysis project Ga0302325, IMG submission 201948) | Peat permafrost microbial communities from Stordalen Mire near Abisko, Sweden - Palsa_T0_2 | ecosystem: Environmental > Terrestrial > Soil > Palsa > Peat permafrost | place: Sweden: Abisko...
CCGGCTGGCGGCCGCGGACCTCGGCGCCGGGACTCGACCGCATCACTGGCAGTGTTCTGCAGGGCCAGGCTGACGGGTCGCGCAGGCCATCGGTCGTCAGCTGGGGCGCGGCCGGGCAGGACGCGGACCTGAAGCTATCGCCGGGCCAGGGCCCGGTGCTGCCGGCCGGGACGCTGGCGAAGGGCGGAGTGACAAGCCTGCCCGCTCAGCTGCAGATCGCCATCCCGGCACCGGGGCTGGGCGTCCCGCTCGCCGCCACGAGCGCGTTCCTGCGCGCGAACGATCTGTCGACGGGCTCGCAGGTGCCGATCAGCGTGGGGGGCACCAGCGTGGTCGCCTATGTGCGGGTCGCGGTATCGGCCTTCCCGAGCGTGCCGTCGGGCGGTGCTGTCGTCGCCAACCAGGCGACGCTGCAGGATGCCCTGATCAGCGCCGGCGGCACTCCGCTGCCGGCCATGTCCTGGTGGCTGAGCACGGCCAGCGGCAGGCCGCCGGCAGGCCTGCCGCCCGGCGCCAGTGCTGCCGACGCCGCGGCCTTCGCGCGGACGCTCGAGCACGACCCGGTGTCGGCAGCCCCGGTTAAGGCGGCGCTGGCGGTGGCCGCGGCCGCGGCCATCCTCGCGGCGCTCGGATTCTGCGTCAGCGTGGCCGCCAGCGCCAGGGCCAGGCGGGGCCAGCGGGCGCTGCTGGCGGCGCTCGGCGTGCCGTCCGGCCATCAGGCCCGGCTGTTCTGCCTGGAAGAGATCATGATCAGCGGTCCGGCCGCGCTGGTCGGGCTGAGCCTCGGCGTCGGTCTCGCCCACATCCTGATTCCGGCGATCACGCTGACCGCCACCGCCGGGCTGCCGGTGCCGCCGGTGCTCGTCCGCGTGCCGGTGGCCTGGGTCGCCGTCGTCGTGCTCGCGGTCGCGGCCATTCCGGTGCTCGCGGCCGTGATCACCGCGCTGCGGCAGCCGGATCCGGCGGCCGAGCTGCGAGCGTCGGAGGCGGCAGGATGACGGGGCTGTGGCGCCGCGCGGCCCGCGCCTGGCGACTGCTGACCGGCTCGGCGGCCGTGACCGCTGTCGCCTTCGGCCTGCTGACCGGCGCCTGCGCGCTGATCGCGGTCGCCGGCCCGCGGACCAGCGCGCAGCTGCGGACGAATGCCTTCCTGCAGGGCGTGGCGGCCATACCGGCCGCGGACCGGGCGGTGGTCGGCACCCTCGATGCTGACTCGCTCGGCACCGCGATGGGCCAGGCCATCGGGAGACCACAGCTCGAGCAGGCTGAGGCAGATCTGCGCACGAACCTGGCCAGGACCATGCCGCTCGGCCCGGCCCGCGGTGAGTGGGCGAGCCTGCAGACGCCGTTCACCGGATTCGCTGATCACGCCCGCCAGGCCGGCGGGGACAGCACCGAGGCCGAACTCGTCTACCGCACCACGCTGAGCCAGAACGTCCGGGTCGTGGCCGGGAAGCTGCCGGCTGACGGCGGTGCGCCTATCGCGGCTCGGGCCGGCAAGACGACCACCGTGCCGGTGAGCGTCACGGTCGCGACGGCGCGACGGTTCGGATTCGCCGTCGGCGCGCGGATACCGCTGCCCGGCCCCAGACTCACTCTGCAGGTGGCTGCCATCGTGGTTCCGGCCGCCCCCAGCGCGCCGTTCTGGAGCCTCGACCCCATCGCCGCCGCGCCGGTGCTGGTGCAGCCGCAGCAGGGCAGCCCGTACTGGCAGGGCGGCGTCTTCGTGCCCGCGACGGCACTGCCGGCACTCGACCAGGCCTTCGCGGCCCCCTACGTCCAGCTGACCTGGGTACTCCCGCTCTCGCTCGGCAGGCTGTCGGCGACGGGAGCCGTGCACCTGGCGGGCACGCTGCCCGCGGCCCTGTCGACTGACGGCCAGCTGGTCTTCTCCGGCTTCGATAACGCGGCGGACATCACCCTGACCACGGGGGCCTCCAGGCTGCTCGGCGAGTTCGCGGCCGAGGACGGTGCGGTCGGCAACGTGCTGGACCTCATGTCGGTCAGCCTCGCCATCGTCGGCGCCGTCCTCGTGCTGCTGGCCGCCTGGCTGATGGCAGAGAAACGGCGCGAGGAGTTCGCCGTGCTGCGGGCCCGCGGCGCGTCGCGGCGCCAGCTCGCACTCGCGGCGCTGGCCGGCAGCGCGGTTGCCGCGCTGCCGGGGGCAGCGGCCGGCATTGCCCTGGCCGTTCTGCTGACCAGCGGCTCCGGCGGCGCGCTGGCCTGGTGGCTGGCCGCCCTGACCATTGCGGCCGCGCTGGCAGGGCCGGTCCTGATTGCCGTTCGCAGCCACCGCGGGTATGCCGGCGAGGCGCGGCCCGACCGGCCGCCCGGCCGGATGGCATCGGTGCGGCGGCTGATCGCGGAGTCCGCGCTGGTGCTCGGCTCCGTCGGCGGCCTGATCGTGCTGCATGACCAGGGCACCGGGCCGGGCGGCGGCGACCTGTACGCGAGCGCCGCGCCGGTGCTGATCGCGGTGCCGGTCTCGGTCATTCTGCTCCGCCTCTATCCGGTGCTGATCCGCCCGCTCCTGGCGGTGGCAGGCCGCCGCAGCGGCGTAACCGCGTTCCTCGGCCTGGCCAGGGCCGCGCGAGTATCGGCCACGGCCGTGCTTCCCGCGTTCGCCATGGTGCTTGCCCTGTCGCTGGTGTCCTTTACCGGGATGGTGCGCGGTGCGGTGACCCGCGGTGAGGTGGCGGCGTCCTGGCAGCAGGCTGGCGCGGACGCGGTGATCACCACTCCCGGCGTGCTCACCGCGGCGCAGCAGCGGTCAGTCGCCAGAGTGCCCGGCGTCCGGCGCACCGCCGCGGTTGCGCTGGAGAGCGCCACCAGGGGAGTGTCGCTCGGCGGGATCACGGCAGTCGTCGCCAGCCCGCGGCAGTACGCCCGGCTGCTCGCGGCCACGCCGCTCCGGCCCGCTCCGCGCAGTTTTGCCGGGTGGCGCGGCACTGGGGGCGGCACTGCCGGGAATCCGGTCCCGGTGCTGGCGTCGGCGAGGCTGGCGGCCATCCTCGGCCGGGCACCCGCGCCGCTGGTCCTGCAGAACTATCAGCACGTCGTCGTGCGGGTCGTCGGCATCGCGCCGGCCATGTCGCAGGTCCAGCCGATTGGCGGCGCGTCCGTGAACGGCTTCCTCGTGCTGCCGCGCGCCGCCCTCGGCCGCCGGGCACCAGCGGCATCCGCGCTGCTGGCAGTGGGCGGCGGACTCGATGACGGCGGACCCGATGGCAGTGGACTCGATGACAGGGCGCTGACCGCGGCCGTGGCCCGGTGGCACGCGGCCGGAACCGTTGTCACCCTGCGGTCGCAGCTGCTGGCCGCGCTCGAGCAGGCGCCGCTGGAGCGCGGCGCGTATCTCGAGCTCGCGCTCGGCGGCATCGCGGCAGCGGCCGGTGCCCTGCTCGCGCTGCTGCTTGTCCTGCTGCTGTCGGCCCAGTCCCGTCAGCTGACGCTGGCCAGGGCTGCCACGATGGGCATGTCGACGGTTCAGGCGAGGCTCCTCGTCCTCATCGAGGCGCTGCCGCAGATCCTGGCGGTCATCGTCGGCGGGCTGATCTGCGCGCTGGCACTCGCGCCGCTCGTCGGGCCGGCGCTCGGGCTGTCGGTCTTCACCGGGTCCGCGACGCCGGTTCCGGTGCGGATCGAGCCGGCCTGGCTGACCGGCGCCGCGCTTGCCCTGCTGATCCTGGCGATCGCGACACTGAGCGGCCAGGCGGTGCTGGCGGGCCGCGGGACAGCTCGTTCCCTGCGAATTGGCGGATGAAGGACACACGGGAGGTGGTGCGCATGGCGGAGCCGGCGCAGGACGGGGTCCGGGCAGCTGCCGGCATCGCGGACCTCGGCGCTGAGGCGCTGCGCGCCAGGGTGGCGTACGGCGAGGGCGCGCTGGTCGTCTGCGACCAGGTGGTCCGCATCTACAGCGGCGAGGGCATCGAAGTGCAGGCGCTGCAGGGACTCGATCTGCTGATCGGGAAGGGCGAGCTGGTCGCGATGGTCGGCGCCTCCGGCAGCGGCAAGTCAACCCTGATGAACATCCTCGCCGGGCTGGATACCCCCACGGCCGGCCGGGTGCGGGTAGCCGGGCAGGACCTTGGCGCGCTCAGCGCGAAGGAACGGCTGATCTACCGGCGCCAGCAGGTCGGGTTCGTCTGGCAGCAGACCTCGCGCAATCTGCTGCCGTACCTCACCGCCCGGCAGAACGTGGTCGCGCCGATGCGCTTCAACGGCGTCAGGCGACGGCGGCGGGAGAGCCGTGCGATGGATCTGCTCGACGTCCTCGGCGTGGCGCACTGCGCGGACCGGGTGCCGTCGCGGATGTCCGGCGGGGAGCAGCAGCGGACGGCCATCGCCACGGCGCTCGGCAACGACCCGAAAGTGCTGCTGGCTGACGAGCCCACCGGAGAGCTGGACAGCCATACGGCACAGGAGGTGTTCGGGGCGCTGCAGACCGCGAACACCGAGCTGGGCGCCACCGTGCTCGTCGTCACTCACGACCCGGCAGTATCGCATCAGGTTCAGCGGACGGTAGCGATCAGGGACGGCCGGACCAGCAGCGAGACGCTGCGGCACGATGCGCCCGACGAGCTGGGCAACACCGTGCGGCAGGCAGTCGAGTACGCGGTGCTTGACCGCGCCGGACGGGTGCAGCTGCCGCGGGAGATGACTGAGCGGCATCAGATGCGCGACCGGGTCAGGCTCCGCTCGCTCGACGATCACATTGGCGTCTGGCCGGACCAGCCGGCCGGCAGCAGTGCTCCGGGAGAGCCCCGTGACTGAGCCGCGCGACACCCGCCGGGCCGGACTGGCGCTGGACCCGGCGCAGCCCATGGTCGCGGTCCGCGACCTGACCCGGACGTTCGGGCACGGCAGCGTGGCCGTGCACGCGGTCAGGGGCGTGACGTTCACGATCGGGCGCGGCCAGCTCGTCGCGCTGGTCGGGCGGTCCGGGTCCGGCAAGACCACGCTGCTCAACATGGTCGGCGGCCTGGATACGCCGACCAGCGGCGAGGTCGTCGTCGGCGGCCGGGATGTCGCCGCGATGCCGGCCAGGGAGCGGACCATGCTCCGGCGCAGCACCATCTCGTTCATCTTCCAGTCCTTCGGCCTCATCCCGATGCTGACCGCGGCCGAGAACGTGGGCATTCCGCTGCGGATTACCGGCACGCCGCGGGCTGCGCGCGAGGAGCGGGTGCAGCTGCTGCTCAGCGTCGTCGGGCTGGACGGCCACGCGCACCAGCGGCCGAACGAGCTGTCCGGCGGCCAGCAGCAGCGCGTCGCGATCGCGCGGGCGCTCGCTGTCGCGCCGGAACTGCTGATCGCTGACGAGCCGACCGGCCAGCTGGACTCCGAGACCGGCCGCCAGATCATGCGGCTGCTGCGGACCGTGGTCGTGTCCGAGGGAATCACCGCCCTCGTCGCCACTCACGACCAGGCGCTGCACGACATGGCCGACGACGTGCTGTCGCTGGAGGACGGGCAGCTTGCGGACCGCTAGCGCGGCGGCGTGATGTCGTCGAGGAAGCTGATGGCAGCCGTGGCGTTCGCCCGGCGCCAGGCCAGCAGGGTGGCCTCGAAGCCATCCGGTTCCGCGCGCTCAGCCGTCATCGCCTTCGCGATCGGCGCGAGCCTCTCCTGCTGCCGCCGCAGCAGGCACGCCGGGTCCGCGCCGGCCCGGTGCAGCAGCGCCAGCTTCATCAGCAGATGCGAGCGCACCTCGCGGACATGCTCGACGGGCGTCTGCAACCACGCCCCGGCGGCCGTCGCGCCCTCGGGCGTCACGGCGTAGATCGTCCGCTGCGGGCCGTTTCCCGGCTCGGTGCCGTCCGCGGTGATCAGGCCGGCCGCAGCCAGGCGGCCAAGGGCGCGGTACACGATCGGCCGGGGGACCTGCCACACCCGGCCCAGGTCGCCGTCGCTGGCGGTGAGCTGCGAGATGGCGAATCCATGCGTCGGCCGCTCGCTGATGACCGCCAGCACGACCCACTCCGCCAGCGACAGCGATGGCACCGGGCTCATGCGCCGAGCATAACGGCGACTGCCGGCGCGACCGCCGCGGCGGTAGTGACGCGGAGCATCCCGGTTCGGTAGTCTCTTTGTTACTACTGATCTCTGCCGGGAGAGCTGCGATGACAGAGGTGACGGCGCGCCAGCGCGCTGATCATGCTGTTTCCGGCCGGGCGCCACGGCGACCCGCCGGGCCGGCGCCGCTGCGCTCGGTTGCGGGCTGCCTGCCGGATGGCACCCCGTTCTACGCTCCGGTTGGCGAGGTCGTGACAGACGGCGACCTGGTCGTCTGCCACCTGTGCGGGCGGCTGCTGCGCTCGGTCACTGCCCACCTGCGCGGCCACCGGTGGACCAAGGAGCAGTACTGCGCCGCATTCGGCCTGGAGCAGCGCCAGTCGCTGGAAGGGTCCGCGACCAGAAAGCGACGCTCGGCCGCCTTCAGCGCTCGGCTGATCTTCGATCCGGCCGTGCGCGCCGGCAGCGCCGCGGGCCGCGCGCGCGCACGGTCCGGCTCGCTCACCCGGGACGCTGCCGCGGCGGCCCGCGGGCGCCCGCTGCCCGAGCAGCGGCGCCGCAAGGCCGCCCGGGCACTCGCCAGCGTCTCAGCGGAGGCGGTCGCCGCCGCCAACCGCGCCAGGGCCGCCAGGCACGTCGCGCAGACCGCAGCGCGGGTGGCCAGCCAGGCTGGTTACCCGGCGATCGGCGACCTCGTCCGGGCCAGGGTCGCCGACGGCGCCAGCCTCGCTGCCATCAGCCGCGAGGCAGGGCTGCACAAGGACTGGCTGTCCCGGCACCTGACCGAACTCGACCCGGCGGCCGCGCGCATCGCGGCTGCGGCTGCCGCGGCCAGGCCCGGCGGTGCCGACAGCCGCTGGCTGCCGGTGCTGTCCCGGCTGGGATTCGCTGACGTCGGCAGCTACCTGCTCGAGCGGCACTCCGGCGCGCACCTGACGGTCAACCAGATCGCCGCCGAGGCCGGCGTCAGCCATCACGCCGTCCAGTCCGCACTGCGCCGCCACGGACTGGCGGTGCAGGCGTACGCGGGCGCGCGGCACGCGGCTTCGCAGCGCGAGGAGGCGGTGGCCGCAGCGCTCGGGTTCGCCAGCGTCGCGGGCTATGTCGCGGGCCGCCGGACTGCCGGCTGGACCTGGGCCGCGATGGCGGCCGAGTCCGGCCAGCCGCAATCCTGGCTGCGCCGCCACGGCGCCTGACTCACAGCGCGCGCTGTCCCTGGCGGGCGGATAATCAGCGCCATGCCATCGCCGGGCGGATACCAGGTCGCTCTTGGCGCTGACGACCTCCCGGCGCTGGCCGGGCTGGTGCGGCGGTGTCTCGGCGCGGACGGCGGGCTGCCGGACGCGGCCAGCGAGCCGTTCATCCGCCGTCAGTACCTGTCCGGGCCCGGCCGCGGCTGGCATTCCGCCGACGGCACGCTGATCGCGGCGGGGGCGCTTGGCGACCTGCGCAACGGCCGCAGGACGGCGGCCGGGATGGTCGATCCCGCCCATCGCGGGCGCGGGACCGGCCGCTCGGTCCTGGACTGGACCATCGCGACGGCTGCGGGCGAGCCGCTGCTCGTCGAATCCGAGTCTGTGAGTGAGAGTGCCAGGCAGCTCTACGCGCGCTATGGCCTGCGCGAGGTCTTCGCCGAGCAGGTGATGCGCGCTGACCTGGACGATCGTGTGCTGCCACCAGCCCGGCCCGGCACGCAACAGCCTGACCTGCCTGACGACCTGCGCCTCAGGGCGTGGACCAGCAAGTCCGCGCCTGATTTCTTCGCCGCCTACAGCGCGGCCTTCCGCGACCGGCCAGGGTTTCCGGGCTGGTCACAGGCCGACTGGGTGGCGTGGACCGCGGGCGACGAGGATTTCGCGCCGGGCCGCAGCCTGCTCGCGGCTGTCTCGGGGGAGCCAGCCGGGTTCGTCACAGTGGCCGCGGACTGGATCGTTCAGCTGGGTGTCGTGCCGGGCTGGCGCGGCCGCGGCCTGGGCGGCGTTCTGCTGGCTGCGGCCATGTCCGGTGCGCGGGCCGCCGGCTTCTCCCGGTGCTGGCTGACGGTCGGGACGAATAACCCGGATGCGGCCCGCCTGTACGAGCGGGCCGGGTTTGCTGTTGCTGGCTGCCGCGCCCGGTATGAGCTGGGCTGAGCCCGGCTCCGCTGCTGCCGGGACTGCCGGGCCGGGCGGCACGGCCGGGCTACCGTGAGCGAATGGACTTCACCGATCAGACCGCTGTTGTCACCGGTGCGGCTTCCGGCATCGGCCGGGCGATCGCGCTGAGCCTGGCCGGGAACGGGGCCGCCGTCATCGCCGCCGACCGCGATCTGGCGGGCGCTGAGCGGACTGCCGCCGGGCACGAGGCGATCACCGCCAGGTATCTCGACCTGACGTCGGATGAGTCGATCAGGGTCGCGCGGGACGAGATCGGCAGCGCTGGCGGCCTCGTTTCCATTCTGGTGAACGCAGCCGGGTGGGACGAGCCGGGCCCGTTCATGGCGACCGGGGAGGATTTCTGGCAGCGGGTGGTCGACATCAACTTCCTCGGGCACGTGCGGGTGTCGCATGCGTTCCTTGAGCCGATGATCGCGGCCGGCCGGGGCGGCAAGATCGTGAACATCGCCAGCGACGCCGGCCGGGTTGGCAGCAGCGGGGAGACGGTCTACGCGGGGGCCAAGGGCGGCGTCATCGCCTTCACCAAGTCGCTGGCGCGGGAGGTCGCCCGGCACCGGATCAACGTGAACTGCGTGTGCCCCGGCCCGACGGACACGCCGCTGTTCATGACACTGGCGCCGGAACTGCGGGAGGCGCTGATTAAGTCCATCCCGTTCCGGCGGGTGGCGGCGCCCGAGGAAATCGCCGACGCGGTTCAGTTCTTCGCCTCGGACATGGCGCGGTATATCACCGGACAGGTGCTGAGCGTCAGCGGCGGCCTCACCATGGCGGGCTGACGGGCTCGCCGACGCGGGGCGAGTCAGTACTTAGGGCCGACGAATTCGTCGAGCCGGGCGACGGCTTCACGCCGGGCCACGGAAATGCTGTTACGCCGCGACAAGCGCCAGCCCACGCCCAGAAGGTCCAGGGCCCAGCCGCAGAGGCCGAGGATGTCCGCGGATTCGTTGGAAAAGAAGTACCGCGGATACTCGTAATGGCGCTCCCCCATGCTCGTCTGCCGACGCACGCGGTTCACCACCCGGCAGCCGTCGGAATGAAACAGCCCGCGGGCAAAGGCGCCTGGAAACTGGGCGACGATGTCACGCTGCCACGGAGCGAGCTCGATCAGGCGACTGTGCTTCCGGCCCGCTCCGTGCTGCGGAAAGAGGCACGGCCAGTGCCGGGAGTAGCTCTTGACCGCGGTACAGCCGATCAGCTGGACTCGGCAGACGCGAGAGCACGGCATTACAGCCGTCATCGTCTCCGCAGCTGAGTCAATGAGGCCGGGCCAGCTATCGGCGCACGCGACCATCAGCGCGTAGACGCCGCGCCGACCCTGGGCGATGTGGCCGTCGCCGAGGTACAGGCCCAGCAGGTAGGCGTACGCCGGCTCATTCAGGGGCAGCCCGTGACAGCGAGGGCACCGGGCCTCCGGCCGGTCGGGCTGGGACCGAGCGCTGCGGCGGCGTTCATTGCGCCAGTGGCGGATTGCGGCGGGCGAGACGCCGCAGATCAGCGCGTTCTCGCGGTCTAACAGCCCATGGCCGGAAAGCAACAGAGCGAGATCGACGGTTTTGCGCGGGTACATGCCAACATTGTTGCCGCTGAGACTGACAGTCTCGCTGGTGTGCGCTCTGGTGCCGGGAGCGGGATTCGAACCCGCATGCCCTTTCGGACAGATGCTTTTGAGGCATCCTCGTAAGCCAATTCCGACATCCCGGCTTAATTCAGACTATATCAGATTTCAACTCGCTACCCGGCTACTGAATCGTCGTGCCGCTTCATTATGGTGCCGCAAGATGGGTTCGTGTGGCCAGCGGCTGACACCTTCGGCCCCGGAGGTCGCAGTCTCCGCCCCGGGCTCGGCGGCTCAGCGGAGCAGCTCAGCTCCGAACGAGGCGATCAACGCGCAGGTATCGGCTTTCGGTACGCTCTGCTGGTGAGTAAGACCCCCTTTAACGTCGTCATAGCCGAAGACGAGGCGCTGATCAGGCTTGATCTGCGCGAGATGCTGGAGGAGGAGGGCTACGTCGTAGCCGGCGAGGCCGGCGACGGCGAGGCCGCCGTCAAGCTGGCCGAGGAGCTGCACCCTGATCTGGTGATCATGGACGTGAAGATGCCCGGCCTCGACGGAATCTCCGCAGCCGAGCGGATCACCGCGAACCTCGTCGCGCCAGTGATCATCCTGACCGCGTTCTCGCAGCGCGATCTCGTTCAGCGGGCCAGCGAGGCCGGTGCCATGGCCTACCTCATCAAGCCGTTTACCAAGGCCGACCTGGTCCCGGCCATCGAGGTCGCCGTCGGCCGGTTCGCCGAGATCGCCGCGCTTAACGCCGAGGCAGCGAGCCTGCGCGAGCGACTCGAGGTGCGCAAGCTGCTCGACCGAGCGAAGGGCGCGCTGCAGGACAGCCAGGGCATGACCGAGGCTCAGGCATTCCGGTGGATCCAGAAGACCTCCATGGACCGGCGGCAGACGATGCGCGCAGTGGCCGAGGAGGTACTGGCGGAGGCGGAGAAGGCCAGCGCAGAGGCAGCAGCGCAGGCACCGCCCAGCCCTGAGGACACCAAGCCAGCGGACTGAGCACGAGCCAGAAAGGCAAGCGGGCGGGGCCAGCCACACAACCCCCGTTGTGGCCGGCTCCCGCCGCTTGCGGCCGCCGGACGCCTAAGGAACCCGACGGTCATGGAGCTAGTGAACCTTTGGTGCCATGTCGGCCTTCCCCGGGCCGGCACGTTCTCTACTCGGTCGCCTCGCTCTGCCCACCACGTTAGCGACGGCCGGAGCCGCCGCGCAAAGACACCGGGATTCCGCTGCCGGTATGAGGGAAACATCCCCCGGCCGTGCCCCGGACCACGCGTCCGCATCGGCCGGTCCGCACCGGTTCGCCGGTTCCGTCAGGAGGCTGCGGCCCCGCCGGGCACCGCGTCCCGGTGCAGGCAGCTCAGCCTGGCCGTGCACACCCGCTTGCCGTCCTCGTCGGTAATAACGATGTCGAACGTGGACATCGTCCGGCCGCCGTGCGCCAGCGTCGCGACCCCGGTCACGACGCCCGAGCGCGCCGCGCGATGGTGGGTGGCATTGATCTCGATGCCGACGGTGATCCGGCCGGGTCCGGCCTGCAGTGCCGAGCCGAGCGAGCCCAGCGATTCGGCGAGCACGCAGGAGGCGCCGCCATGCAGGATCCCGTACGGCTGGGTGTTGCCCTCGACCGGCATCGTCCCGACGACGCGCTCTCTCGACGCCTCCAGGATCTGGATGCCCATCCGCCCGGCCAGCGTTTCCGTGCCCTGGCTGTTGAAAGCGTCCCTGATCGCCTGCTCCTGCTCGGACAACTCCCGCACCGCTACCTCCGCGTCCTGGCACGCCAGGGCTGTCGTCCTGGCTGGAGCCAGCGTAGGGGTGGCCGGGCCAGCGCCGGCCGGCCGGCTGCCCGGCGGGCGAAGGCCGGGGAAATTGACGGAGGCCGGCACTAAACTCTGGGCGTGGCAACCACGGATGCAGCAGCAGCTGAGCAGGCACAGCAGGACGAGGCCCGGGAGGCGGCGGGGCCGAGGGGGAGGCTGCTGCTCCTGGACGGCCACTCGCTGGCCTACCGGGCGTTCTTCGCGCTGCCGCCGGAGAACTTCTCCACCACCACCGGCCAGCCCACCAACGCCGTGTACGGCTTCACCTCGATGCTCATCAACGTGCTGCGCGACGAGCAGCCGACGCACGTCGCGGTGGCGTTCGATCGCGGGGAGCCCACCTTCCGGCATGAGCAGTACGTCGAGTACAAGGCCACGCGGAAGGAGACGCCGGCCGATTTCCGCAGCCAGCTCAGCCTGATCTTCGAGGTGCTTGACGTCCTCGGCATCACGCGGCTGTCAGTGCCCGGCTACGAGGCCGACGACCTGATCGCAACGCTCGCCACGCAGGCGGCACCGGACATGGACGTGCTGATCGTCACCGGCGATCGGGACGCGCTTCAGCTCGTTACTCCGCAGGTCACGGTCCTGTACACGATGCGCGGCATCAGCGAGATGGCCAGGTTCACACCGGAGGCAGTTGAGGCGAAGTACGGCCTTACCCCGGCCCAGTACCCGGACTTCGCGGCGCTGCGCGGTGACCCGAGCGACAACCTGCCCGGCATCCCCGGCGTGGGGGAAAAGACCGCGACCAAGTGGATCGCCGAGTTCGGCTCGCTGGCCGGCCTCGTCGACCGGGTCGACGAGGTCAAGGGCAAGGCGGGCGACGCGCTGCGCGAGCACCTCGCCAGCGTGCTGCGCAACAGCCAGCTCACCCAGCTGGTGCGCGACGTAGCGCTCGAGGTCGGGCCGGGGGATCTGCGCCCGGTCCCATGGGATCGCGAGCAGATCCACCAGCTCTTCGACACCCTGCAGTTCCGCGTGCTGCGCGACCGGCTGTACTCGACCCTGCCGAACGGCATCGGCGTGCCGGCGACGGCGGCTGGCAGCACGGCGGCCGAGGCGTCCGCGTTCGACACCGCCGCCGTGCTGCTCGGGCCCGACGAGGTTGCCGATTGGATCGACGGGAACGCCGCAGGCCCGGCTCGGTCTGGCCTGGCGGCGCGCGGTCACTGGGGCCGCGGCACCGGCAGCCTGACCGGCCTCGCGATCGCCGCGCCCGGCGGCGCCGCCGCGTTCATCGACCCGGCGCGGCTGACCGAGTCCGACGACAAGGCGCTCGGCGCGTGGCTGGCAGACCCGGACCGGCCGAAGGCGCTGCACGACGCCAAGGGCCCGATGCACGCGCTTGCCGCCCGCGGATTCGAGCTGCGCGGGCTGACCAGCGACACCGCACTGGCCGCCTACCTGGCCCTGCCGGGCCAGCGGTCGTTCGATCTGGCCGACCTGGCGCTGCGCTACCTGAACCGGGAGCTACGGGACGCCGAGCCGGCTTCCGGGCAGCTGACGCTCGACGTCGCCGATGAGTCTGAGGCAGCGACAGCGCTCGCCCAGCGGGCTCAGGCCACAGCGGAGCTGGCCGACGCGCTGGACCAGGATCTGGCCGACCGGGGAGCCACGGAGCTGCTGGCCGACGTCGAGCTGCCGCTGGTCGCGGTGCTGGCCGAGATGGAGCGGGCAGGGATCGGCGCGGACTCCGAGCATTTCGTCTCGATGTCGGACGAGCTCGGCGGCGAGGTGAAGGCCTCCGAGCAGGCGGCCTTCGCGGTCACCGGGCACGAGTTCAACCTGGGCTCACCGAAGCAGCTGCAGGAGGTGCTGTTTACCGAGCTCGCGCTGCCGAAGACGAAGCGGATCAAGACCGGCTACACCACCGACTCCGAGGCGCTGACCGGACTGCTGGCGCAGACCGAGCACCCGGTGCTGATCCACCTGCTGCGCCACCGGGATGTGGCCAAGCTCAAGAGCATCGTGGACTCGCTGATCCCTATGGCGGACGTGGACGGCCGCATCCACACCACCTATAACCAGATGATCGCGGCCACCGGCCGACTCTCGTCGACCGATCCGAATATGCAGAACATCCCGATCCGGACCGAGGAGGGCCGCCGCATCCGGCAGGGCTTCATCGTCGGCCGGGGATATGAGTGCCTGCTCACGGCCGACTACAGCCAGATCGAGCTGCGCATCATGGCCCACCTGTCGCAGGACGAGGCGCTGTCGGCCGCGTTCTCCTCGGGGCATGACTTCCATGCCGCGACGGCAGGCCGGGTGTTCGGCGTGGCACCGGAGGCGGTCACGCCGGAGCTGCGCAGCAAGGTCAAGGCGATGAACTACGGCCTGGCCTACGGGCTGTCCGCCTACGGGCTGTCCCAGCAGCTGCGGATCTCGCCGGACGAAGCCCGCGGCTACATGGACGAGTACTTCGAGCAGTTCGGCGGCGTCCGCGACTACCTGCGCGAGGTGGTTGCGCGGGCCAGGATGGACGGCTACACGCAGACCATGCTGGGCCGCCGGCGGTACCTCCCGGACCTGACCTCGGACAACCGGCAGCGCCGGGAGATGGCCGAGCGGATGGCACTGAACGCGCCGATCCAGGGCTCGGCCGCCGACATCATCAAGGTGGCGATGCTGACGGCGAGCTACGAGCTCGGGGCCGCCGGCCTGAAGTCGCGGATGCTGCTCCAGGTACACGATGAGCTGCTGTTTGAGGTGGCGCCTGGCGAGCTGGATGCGGTTCGTGCCCTGGTCCGGGTGGCCATGGGCGGTGCCGCGGACCTCACAGTCCCGCTGGAGGTTTCCATGGGCTGGGGCCGCAGCTGGGCCGACGCCGCCCACTGAGCCCTCCACCGGGCGGGCGCGCGTGTTAAGTTTGCGTTTACTCGGCTGGTCAGATGGCGGCCGGGGTGTCCACTGCCCCAAGATTGACCGGTCGGCCAGGCTCTCATATGCTGGTCGCTGCACTGTGTTCTGGTGCAGTCCGCCAATGGTCAGGCAGCCCGCGGGGCAGTCTCACTGCAGGCCGCGGTCGGTCATGCTGGCCAGGCATGTCGCGCACACCATGGCTTTCCTTTGTCGGACACGCCATGCACAGTACTGTCCAGCATCCAATCCATGCCCGTATCCGGAGTCCACCTACACATGACGAGCAGCACTGAGGCCACCTCGACCCCCAAGGTAGCGGTCAACGACATCGGTTCCGAGGAGGCCTTCCTCGCCGCGATCGACGAGACCATCAAGTATTTCAACGACGGCGACATTGTCGAGGGAACCGTCGTCAAGGTCGACCGGGATGAGGTCCTGCTCGACATCGGCTACAAGACGGAGGGCGTGATCCCGTCTCGTGAGCTGTCGATCAAGCACGACGTGGACCCGCACGAGGTTGTCAAGACCGGCGAGCACATCGAGGCGCTTGTCCTGCAGAAGGAGGACAAGGAAGGCCGCCTGATCCTGTCCAAGAAGCGCGCTCAGTACGAGCGGGCGTGGGGCACGATCGAGAAGGTCAAGGAAGAGGACGGCGTCGTGACCGGCACCGTCATCGAGGTCGTCAAGGGCGGCCTCATCCTGGACATCGGCCTCCGCGGCTTCCTGCCTGCCTCCCTGGTCGAGATGCGCCGTGTGCGCGACCTCCAGCCGTACGTGGGCAAGGAGATCGAGGCCAAGATCATCGAGCTGGACCGGAACCGGAACAACGTGGTCCTGTCCCGCCGTGCCTGGCTTGAGCAGACCCAGTCCGAGGTCCGCCAGAACTTCCTCAACACCCTGCAGAAGGGCCAGATCCGCAAGGGCGTCGTGTCGTCGATCGTCAACTTCGGCGCATTCGTCGACCTGGGCGGTGTCGACGGCCTCGTGCACGTGTCGGAGCTGTCCTGGAAGCACATCGACCACCCCGGCGAGGTCGTCGAGGTCGGCCAGGAGGTCACCGTCGAGGTGCTAGACGTCGACATGGATCGCGAGCGGGTCTCGCTGTCACTGAAGTCGACGCAGGAAGACCCGTGGCAGCAGTTCGCCCGGACGCACCAGATCGGCCAGGTAGTGCCCGGCCGGGTCACCAAGCTGGTGCCGTTCGGCGCGTTCGTCCGGGTCGAGGAGGGCATCGAGGGCCTGGTGCACATCTCCGAGCTGGCCGACCGCCACGTGGAGATCCCCGAGCAGGTCGTGCAGGTGGGCGACGAGATCTTTGTCAAGATCATCGACATCGACCTGGACCGCCGCCGGATCAGCCTCTCGCTCAAGCAGGCGAACGAGGGCGCGTCGGGCGAGGTGTCCGGCGAGGACTTCGACCCGACGCTGTACGGCATGCCGGCCGCCTACGACGATCAGGGCAACTACCTGTACCCGGAGGGCTTCGACCCGGAGTCTGGCGAGTGGCTCGATGGCTTCGACAGCCAGCGCGAGGAATGGGAGCGGCAGTACGCCGAGGCCCGTGGCCGGTACGAGGCGCACCAGCAGCAGGTGGCCGACTCCAGGGCCAAGGCCGACGCCGCAGCCGAGGAAGCGGGCGAGGACGCCGGCGGCGACACCCGCGAGCACCACAGCTCGTCCAGCACCGACTCCGACCGGGCCGGCACGCTGGCCTCCGACGAGGCGCTTGCGGCCCTTCGCGACAAGCTGTCCGGCGGTCAGAGCTGACGGCCAGGACGCCCTGGTTCATGACGGTGGCGGGCTCCGGGTGCGCTGCACCTGGCGCCCGCCGCTGGCGTTACCGCGCTCGTTGCCGCCCGCTCCTCGCGATAGCTTGCTGAGGTGCTGAGGGTAGGACTGACCGGCGGGATCGGGGCCGGCAAGAGCGAGATATCCAGGCGTCTGGCCGCTCAGGGCGCGGTGATCATCGATGCTGACCTGATCGCGCGCGAGGTCGTGGCGCCCGGCACCGACGGCCTGGCCTCGGTGGTCGCGGCCTTCGGCCCGGACGTGCTCGGGCCTGACGGCGCGCTGGACCGGGTGGCACTCGGCGACGTGGTGTTCGCCGACAAGCAGAAGCTGGCCAGCCTGAACGGGATCGTCCATCCGCTGGTGGGTGCCCGCATGCGCGAGCTCGAGGAGCTGGCGGGCCCGGGCTCGGTGCTGGTCCACGATGTCCCGCTCATCGCGGAGAACGACCTGGCCGGCTCCTACGACCTCGTCGTCGTGGTGGATGTCCCGCCGCGGATCCAGCTCGACCGGCTCGTGCGGCTGCGCGGGATGAGCCGGGAGCAGGCGCAGGCGCGGATGGCGGCCCAGGCCACCAGGGAGCAGCGGCTTGCGATCGCCGACATCGTGGTGGACAACTCAGGCTCTCTCGCCGAGCTTGACCGGCAGGTCGGCGAGCTGTGGACAGAGCTTCGCCGGCGAAGCCACGCCCGGTCGGCCGGAACGGCCTGAGCAGCAGGGAATCCGGCGCTGGCCCGGCTGTTAGCCGGGCACCGCGGCATCCGGTACTGCCAGCACCGGGGTACCGGGAAGGCTCGCCTGCCAGCGGCCGGTCAGGCACAGCCAGACCAGCGCGAGCGCCAGCGCTGCGAGTGCCACCGGACAGGTCGGAGGCAGTCAGCTGAGTGAGCGTCACGAGCGGGCCGTACGGCGAGCGATCGTGCACCCACCGCCTGGTCGCGAGGAACGCCATCGGATCGCCAGTCCGCTGGAAGGCGTGCGGATTCATCCGGTACGGACTATGACCGAGCGCCGCGATCCGTCCGTAGACGGCGTCGTCCAGCAGATCGGAAGATCCGACGGGCGGAAGCAGCATCAGTGCCGTGACGGCAAGCAGCGCCAGGGCGGCCACGACCCGCAGTCTGGGCCGCCAGCCGCGGCGCACCGCGACGAGGCCCGCGGCCACGCCGCCGCCCCCGCTCAGGGCAGCGAGCCACAGCAGGGCCGCGACGAGCAGGGGTGCCGGCCGGGCGTGCCCGACGAACACCGGCCAGGGCAGCGCGCCCGGCAGCCAGGGCACGCCGGCCGATGGCCCGAGCGCGGCAACGGTGATCAGCAGCCCGGTGCTCACCGCGATGCTGACCGCGCACAGCCTGGCCAGCCAGCGAGACGGCAGCGGCCGGCCCGGGAGCTGCCGGCCCGGCAGCGGATCGGACGACATGGACGATCAGGCTCCCGGCAGGACGATGTGGGTCGGTCCTGCTGAGCATTGGGGGATCAGATGGTGCAGACTGCCCGCTTGGTAAAACCTTGGGATGGATAGGGATTTACTTGGGGCAATGGTGACCGGGCACGGACTGTCGGCAGGTCGCCCTACAGTGGAAAGGGTGCGGCAAGGCAAGGAGACAGCATGCGACCGGTGACCGACCTGCAGCGCCGAGTTGCCCCGTTTGAGGTAGTAACGGAGATGGTTCCGGCTGGCGACCAGCCGCGAGCGATCGCCGAGATGGAGGCGCGCATCGCCGGCGGCGCCAGGGACACGGTGCTCCTGGGCGCGACCGGGACGGGCAAGACCGCGACCGTTGCCTGGCTGGCCGAGCGGCTGCAGCGGCCCACCCTGGTGATGCTCCCGAACAAGACGCTCGCGGCTCAGTTCGCCAACGAGCTGCGCGAGATGCTGCCCAGGAACGCCGTCGAGTACTTCGTGTCGTATTACGACTACTACCAGCCCGAAGCGTACGTGCCGCAGACCGACACCTATATCGAGAAGGACTCCTCGATCAACGACGAGGTGGACCGGCTCCGTCACTCGGCCACGAACTCGCTGCTGACCAGGCGCGACACCATCGTCGTCGCATCGGTGTCCTGCATCTACGGCCTCGGCACCCCGCAGGAGTACGTGGACCGGATGCTCAAGGTCAGGGTCGGCGACACGATGGAGCGCGACGGGCTGCTGCGCCAGCTGGTCGGCATGCACTACGCGCGGAACGACCTGGCCTTCACGCGCGGGACCTTCCGGGTCCGCGGCGACACCATCGAGGTCATCCCGCAGTATGAGGAGCTGGCCGTCCGGATCGAGATGTTCGGCGACGAGGTCGAGCGCCTGATGACGCTGCACCCGCTGACCGGCGAGGTGATGAGCGAGGACGACGAGCTGTACATCTTCCCTGCCTCGCACTACGTCGCCGGGCCGGAGCGGATGGAGCGCGCGATCGGGAGCATCGAGGCCGAGCTGGAAGGGCGGCTGGCCGAGCTGGAGCGGCTCGGCAAGCTGCTGGAAGCCCAGCGCCTTCGGATGCGCACCACCTACGACATCGAGATGATGCGGCAGGTCGGCAGCTGCTCTGGCATCGAGAACTACTCGCGGCATATCGACGGCCGCGAGCCCGGCAGTCCGCCCAACACGCTGCTGGACTATTTCCCCGAGGACTTTCTGCTGGTCGTGGACGAGTCGCACAACACCGTGCCGCAGATCGGCGCCATGTACGAGGGCGATGTCTCGCGCAAGCGGGTACTGGTCGACCACGGCTTCCGGCTGCCGAGCGCTATCGACAACCGTCCGCTGACCTGGGATGAGTTCGGCGAGCGGATTGGGCAGACGCTCTACCTGTCGGCCACGCCCGGGCCCTACGAGCTGAGGCAGACCAGCGGCGAGGTTGTCGAGCAGGTCATCAGGCCCACCGGCCTGATCGACCCCCAGGTGATCATCAAGCCGACCAAGGGCCAGATCGACGACCTGGTGGGCGAGATCAGGGAGCGCGCCGAGAAGTCGGAGCGCATCCTGGTGACGACGCTGACCAAGAAGATGGCCGAGGATCTCACCGACTACCTGCTGGAGCTTGGCATCCGCGCGCGGTACCTGCACAGCGAGGTCGACACGCTGCGCCGGGTTGAGCTCCTGCGCGAGCTGCGGCTTGGCGAGTTCGATGTGCTCGTCGGCATCAACCTGCTGCGGGAGGGCCTCGACCTGCCGGAGGTCTCGCTGGTGTCCATCCTGGACGCGGACAAGGAGGGATTCCTCCGTTCCGGCACGTCGCTGATCCAGACCATCGGCCGGGCTGCCAGGAACGTGTCCGGTCAGGTGCACATGTACGCCGACAAGGTCACGCCGTCGATGCAGCGCGCGATTGACGAGACCAACAGGCGGCGGGACCGGCAGATCGCCTACAACCGCGAGCACGGCGTCGACCCGCAGCCGCTGCGGAAGCGGATCGCCGACATCCTGGACCAGCTGGCCCGCGAGGATGCCGACACCGAGCAGCTGCTGGGCGGATCGGGCCGGCAGCAGAGCCGGGGCAAGGCGCCAGTGCCGGGTGTCTCGTCCAGGGCGCGGGCGGCCACGGCGGCAGCGGGGGAGCAGGGCGGGCCGGCCAGGGCCGACCTGGCCGCGCTGATCGCGGAGCTCACCGAGCAGATGCACGCGGCGGCGGCGGAGCTGCAGTTCGAGGTAGCCGCCCGGATCCGCGACGAGATCCGCGAGCTCAAGCACGAGCTGCGTGGCATGCAGGCAGCAGGCGTCTAGGTCCATGCGGGTGCCCGGGCCGGGGCCGAACCCGGGCCCGGACGACCGCCTCTTACTCTGCGTGACCGATGGATAGCGGAGTGTCGGTTATAAGCCGACGTCAAGCGAATGCTCAGGCTGGCGGCAGCGTAGTGTCGAGGCATGCTGGGGAGCCTGGTGGCCGCTCTCGTATCGGCACTCTGCTACGGCATCGCAGCCGTCATGCAGGCGATCGCCGTCCGGGCAGCAAGCCGTCGTACAGCCGAGGTCGCGGGGGAGGCGGGTCAGGGAGTCGATCCCGGCCTGCTCGTTCGCATGCTCCGGCAGGGCCTGTTCCTGGCCAGCATCGCGATCGACCTGGCCGGATTTGTCGCTCAGCTCATTGCTTTGCGCAATCTGCCGCTTTTTGCCGTCCAGGCCATCATGGCGTCGAACCTCGCCGTCACCGCCGTGTTCGCGGCCTGGCTGATGAAAATGCGCCTGGCGCTGCGGGAATGGCTGGCCGTGGCGGGCGTGGTCGCGGGCGTCGCCCTGCTCGGCCTCTCGGCGGGTGCCCAGGGCGCCTCGCGGGTGGGCTCGGTGTTCCAGCTCTGGCTGATCATCTCGGTCGTCATCGTCGGCGTAGCCGGGTTCGCGGTAGCCCGCCTGCCCAATCCCGTCCGGACGCCGGCGCTGGGTGCGATCGCCGGCCTCGGCTACGCGGTCCTGGCGGTTTCCGCCCGGGTGCTGCCCGGATTCTCGCCGATGCAGCTGATCAAGAGTCCCGCCGCCTACACACTGGCTGCTGCCGGAATTGTCTCGTTCCTGCTGTATGCCACCGCCCTCGAGGGCGGCAGCGTCACGACCGCCACCGCCGCCGTCGTGCTGGCCGAGACGATGCCGCCCGCGGTCGTCGGGGTGCTGTTCCTGGGCGACACGACCCGGCATGGCCTGGCAGTGGTTGCCGGGCTCGGCTTCGCGCTGGCCGTGGTGTGCGCGGTGGCGCTGGCCAGATTCGGGGAGGCCAGCGAGTCTCACCGGCACTCCGAACCACAGCCTGAGCCTGACGAGGTAGGGCAGCCGGTCAGCCGCCGGGCGGCGTTAGCGCACAGTGAGCGGCCGGAGGGCTAGCGGGCGCGGAAGCGCCTGCCATAGGTATCTATGTCGGCGCGGCCGGCGGCCTTTCCGGCAGATCGCAAGCTAGTGCCGCAAATCAGGCACGTCGCGGCAGCCTGGCGCCCGTGTCTGACCAGCCTGACCTCCTGCGCCTGATATTCTGAGACCCCGTGGGCGAGCGGGTTTCCGCCGAATCTGACCACGGGAGTTTTCTTTGTCGATGTCAGTGCATACGTCACGTCCAGCCACGACCAGGCATCTCTTCGTAACCGGCGGGGTCGCCTCCAGCCTCGGTAAGGGGCTCACCGCATCCAGCATCGGCAGGCTGCTGAAGCTGCGCGGGCTGCGGGTCAGCATGCAGAAGCTCGACCCGTACCTGAATGTCGACCCCGGCACCATGAATCCGTTCCAGCACGGTGAGGTTTTCGTCACCGATGACGGCACGGAAACAGACCTCGACGTGGGGCACTACGAGCGCTTCCTGGACATCAGGCTGCCCGGCTCGGCCAACGTCACGACGGGGCAGATCTACTCGCGGGTCATCGCGAAGGAGCGCCGGGGTGATTACCTCGGCGACACCGTCCAGGTCATCCCGCACATCACGAACGAGATCAAGGCACGCATCAGGGAGATGGCCAACGCGGAAACCGATGTCGTGATCACCGAGGTCGGCGGCACGGTCGGTGACATCGAGTCGCAGCCGTTCCTGGAGGCGATCCGGCAGATACGGCACGAGATCGGCCGGGACCGCTGCTTCTTCCTGCACGTCTCGCTGCTGCCCTACATCGGGCCGTCCGGCGAGCTGAAGACCAAGCCGACTCAGCACTCGGTCGCGGCGCTGCGCAGCATCGGCATCCAGCCCGACGCCATTGTCTGCCGGTCCGACCGGCCGATCAGCGACGGGCTCAAGCGCAAGGTCAGCCTCATGTGCGACGTCGATGAGGAGGCCGTGGTCTCCGCGCCGGACGCCCCGTCGATCTACGACATCCCCAAGGTCCTGCACGCCGAGGGCCTGGACGCGTACGTCGTCCGCAGGCTGGGACTGCCCTTCAGGGACGTGGACTGGAGCGACTGGGATGACCTGCTGCGCCGGGTGCACCGCCCGGCCAGGACCGTGACAATCGCGCTGGTCGGGAAGTACGTCGACCTGCCCGATGCCTACTTGTCCCCGGCTGAGGCACTGCGCGCTGGCGGCTTCGCCCACGATGTGCGCGTCAATATCCGCTGGGTGACCAGTGATGACTGCCAGACGGCCGAGGGCGCGGCCCGCCAGCTAGGCGATGTCGACGGAATCCTCGTGCCCGGCGGGTTCGGGGTCCGCGGCATCGAGGGCAAGATCGGCGCCGTCCGGCATGCGCGCGAGAACGGGATCCCGATCCTCGGCCTGTGCCTCGGCCTTCAGTGCATGGCCATCGAGGTCGGCCGGGATCTGGCCGGGCTGGAGAACGCCAACAGCGCGGAGTTCGACCCGGAGACCGAGCATCCGGTCATCGCGACAATGGCGGACCAGGAAGACGTCGTCGCCGGCGAGCGGGACATGGGCGGCACCATGCGGCTGGGCCTGTACCCGGCCGTGCTGGCGGAGGGCAGCCTAGTGCGCGAGCTGTACGGCGAGCCGGTGGTCCACGAGCGGCACCGGCATCGGTACGAGGTCAACAATGCCTACCGGGACAAGCTGGAGGAAGCCGGCCTGATCTGCTCGGGCCTGTCGCCCGACGGACGGCTGGTGGAGTTCGTCGAGCTGGCGCGCGAGGTGCACCCGTTCTTCGTAGCCACCCAGGCGCACCCTGAGCTGCTGTCCCGGCCCACCCGGCCGCATCCGCTGTTCAGCGGGCTGGTGGCGGCCGCCCTGGAACGCAGCCGCGCGGTCCCGGCCGGCGAGACGGTCGCAGCCCGCCCGGCTGCCACCGCCTGAGCGTGGTGGCCATCAGCGACGAGGCCACGGGAGGGGCCGCGGGCGCGCAGCCGGCAGATGACGGCATCCGGGACGAGGCCGGCTCCTGGCCGGTGACGCAGTCGTCCGTACTCGGGTCGGGCGCGATCGTGACGCTGCGGCAGGACACCGTCCGCCTGCCCGACGGCGAGGACGTCGCGCGCGAGGTCGTCGAGCATCCCGGGGCGGTCGCTGTCGTCGCCCTGGACGCCGATGACCGGGTGCTGATGATCCGGCAGTACCGGCACCCGGCCGGGGCGATGCTCTGGGAGGTTCCGGCTGGCCTGCGGGACGTGGCCGGCGAGCCGCTGCTCGATACCGCGCGCCGGGAGCTGCTGGAGGAGGCCGGCTGCGAGGCAGCGGACTGGCATGTGCTGACGGATTACCTCTCCTCGCCCGGTATCACGACCGAGCGAGTGCGCGTGTTCCTGGCCCGTGATCTCACGCTAGTACCGGCTGACCAGCGCGAGTATGTTCAGCAGCATGAGGAGGCCTACCTGACGGTGGCGTGGGTGCCACTGGCGGAGGCGGTCAGGGGGGTGCTAGCCGGGGACCTGCACAACGGCGTGGCGATCGTGGGTATCTTGTCCGCGTATGTGGCTCACGGGACAGGCTTCCGCGCTTTGCGCCCGGCGAGCGAGCCAGAGAACTTGTAAGGAAGGACACAAGGCCAATGAAGGTCGGCGTTCCTAAGGAAGTCAAGAACCATGAGTACCGCGTGGCGATCACGCCAGCCGGAGTCCACGAGCTCGTCAGGTCCGGGCACGAGGTTTACCTGCAGCAGGATGCCGGCGCGGGCTCGGTGATCCCCGATGAGGACTTCGTCGCGGCCGGGGCCACCATCCTGCCCTCGGCAGATGATGTCTGGCAGACCGGCGAGCTGATCCTGAAGGTCAAGGAGCCGGTGGCGGAGGAGTATCACCGGATGCGGAAGGACCAGGTCCTGTTCACCTATCTGCACCTGGCCGCGAGCCGTCCGTGCACGGACGCGCTGCTGGAGTCCGGCATCACCGCGATCGCGTACGAGACCGTTCAGCTGCCGGACGGCTCGCTGCCGCTGCTGGCGCCGATGTCGGAGGTAGCGGGCCGGATGGCGCCCCAGGTCGGCGCGCACCATCTGCAGCGCGACGGGGGCGGCCGGGGTGTGCTGATGGGCGGTGTCTCCGGTGTCTACGCGGCCAAGGTCGTGGTGCTCGGGGCCGGCGTGTCCGGGATGAGCGCCGCTGCCATCGCTCTGGGCATGCAGGCCGAGGTGCTGCTGGTAGACAGGAACATTGCCCGGCTGCGGTCGGCCGATGCCATCTACCAGGGCCACTGCCAGACCGTGGCGTCCAACGCCTACGAGGTCGAGCGGGCCGTGATCGACGCCGACCTGGTCATCGGAGCGGTGCTCGTGCCCGGCGCCAAGGCGCCCACGCTGATCTCCAATGAGCTGGTGTCGCGGATGAAGGCCGGCTCTGTGCTGGTCGATATCTCGATTGACCAGGGCGGCTGCTTTGAGGACAGCCACCCGACGACGCACGCCGACCCGACCTACCGTGTGCATGAGTCGGTGTTCTACTGCGTGGCGAACATGCCCGGCGCGGTTCCGCACACCTCGACGTACGCGCTGACCAACGTGACCCTCCCGTACGTGGTGGAGATCGCGAACCGCGGCTGGCGCGAGGCGCTGCGCCGCGACCCGTCCTTCGCTCCCGGTCTCAACATCCACGAGGGCACCGTCACCTGCGCGCCGGTGGCTGAAGCGCACGGCCTGCCCGCGGTGACCCTGGCGGAGGTGCTCAGCTGACCACCTTCGCCCGAGCTATCGGGCGGTATCTCGACCACCTGGCCGTGGAGCGGGGTCTCGCCGAGCACACGCTCCAGGCGTACCGGCGGGACCTCCAGCGGTATGCCGCGACCCTGACCGCGGCCGGGCGGACCGAGATCGACCAGGTCAGCACTGTGGACGTGGCCGGCTACCTGGCCGGGCTGCGGGAGGGTGACGAGACGCACCCGCCGCTCGCGGCCAGCTCGGCCGGCCGCGCGGTCGTCGCCGTGCGGGGCCTGCATGCCTTCGCGCTCGCCGAGGGCCTGGCGGCCGATGATCCGGCCCGGCCGGTGCGGCCGCCGGCGCCGCCACGCCGACTGCCCAAGGCCATTTCCGTTGCCGACGTGGAGCGGCTGCTCGACGCCGCCGGGGTGGGACCCGCGGCGCTGCGCGACCGGGCGCTGCTTGAGCTGCTCTACGGGACGGGCGCGCGGATCTCCGAGGCCGTCGGCCTGGACGTCGATGACCTGGAGCTGTCCGGGGAGTCACGGTCCTCCTCGGTGGCCGCGATCGTCCGGCTCAACGGCAAGGGCGGCAAGCAGCGGCTTGTTCCCGTCGGCAGTTTCGCCAGGGACGCCGTCGACGCCTACCTGATCCGGGCCAGGCCGGCCCTGGCTGCCGCGCCGGGCCGCGGCCAGCCGAGCCCGGCGCTGTTCCTGAACGCGCGCGGCGGCAGGCTCACCCGGCAGGGCGCGTGGGGAGCGCTCCGCGCGGCCGCTGGCCGGGCGGGCCTGGCCGAGGTCTCGCCGCACGTGCTGCGGCACTCGTTCGCAACCCACCTGCTCGACGGCGGTGCCGACGTCCGGGTGGTGCAGGAGCTGCTTGGTCATGCGTCGGTGACGACCACGCAGGTCTACACCCTTGTAACGGTCGACAAACTGCGCGAGGTTTATGCCGCCGCGCATCCGCGTGCCATCAGCTAGCCGCTGACCGGTCCATTCCGCCGTTACCGGGCCAGGCGAACTCTACCTAGGTAGAGTCGGGGACTGTGATATCGCGTTCCGGCTTCTCAGCGCAGCGCGGCCTGGCGTCATAGCGAGCACAGGGCAGTGGGCGGGCTGAGCCGCGCGGCCGGCCGGGGCGCCGCGCGCCTCATTCCCGCAGAGCGGCGCGAGTGGCCTGAGGCAGTGTGCGCCGAAGTCGCAAGGGAGTCAGTGATGGTGCAAGGCGACGGACCTGGCGGCTCGGTGACCACGGGCCTGCATCTGAGCCGCAGTGCGAGGCTGCAGGCGCACGCGCCGGTCTCACTGCGGGAACGGGGCGGGCTGCACTGGGCGGCGGCAGCCCCGTTCCCGTTATGGGTGCGCTCCGGTGCGCTCCGGTCACTATTCGCATGCATCTCAATTGGCGCCTAGCGGCGTGGGAGCTTGCCGGTCACGTGCGCAGCGCCTAGAGTCCGAGTTCCAGTGAGCGCATGTGGCGCTAGCCGCCGGGAGGTGCGGTAGCTGTGTCAGCATCCCAAATCCTCGAGGTTCGGCCCGGTCTAGTAGGACCTACCGGGCGGCCCTTGCCGGTGTTCCCCGAGCCGGAGCCGCTGCTGGTGCACGGGCCAGCGCGGATCGCGGCTGTCTGCAATCAGAAGGGCGGCGTCGGCAAGACCACGACGACCATCAATCTCGGTGCGGCGCTCGCGGAGCGCGGCCGTCGCGTGCTGCTGGTCGACTTCGACCCGCAGGGCGCGCTCTCGGTCGGACTCGGCGTCCAGCCGCATGAGCTCGACGCGACCGTCTACAACCTCCTCATGGAACGCGGCCTGAGCGCGCAGGACGTGGTCATCAAAACCCGCGTCGACGGCATGGACCTGATGCCGAGCAACATCGACCTGTCCGGCGCCGAGGTTCAGCTGGTGCACGAGGTGGGCCGCGAGTTCGTGCTCGGCCGCGTGCTGCAGCCGGTGATCGCGGACTACGACGTCATCCTCATCGACTGCCAGCCCTCTCTCGGCCTGCTGACGGTGAACGCGCTGGCCTGCGCCGACGGTGTCATCGTGCCGCTCGAGTGCGAGTACTTCGCGCTCCGCGGCGTGGCCCTGCTGATGGAGACCATCGACAAGGTCTCCTCCCGGCTCAGCCCGAAGCTCGCCATCGACGGCCTGCTCGCGACCATGTACGACTCCCGCACCCTGCACACCAGGGAAGTCCTGGCCGGGGTGGTCGAAGGATTCGGCGACCGCGTATTCCACACTGTCATCAGCCGGACGGTGCGCTTCCCTGACGCTACGGTGGCTGGAGAGCCGATTACCAGGTTCGATCCTGCGTGCAACGGCGCCAGTTCCTACCGTGAGCTGGCCAAGGAGGTACTGGATAGGTGGCGTCAGGGGGTTCCCGCAGGTCCCGTCCGCGCCGGGTAAGTCTGCCAGGAGTTGAGGAACTCCTCCGGCCGCCGGCCAGGCTCCCGGCGGTCGAAAGTGAACGGCAGGCGAGCGGCAGGGAAAGCCACCCCCAGAAGATCACTGTCTACCTGTCCGGCAGCGAGCTGATGGACCTGGAACGCGCCCGGCTGGCACTGCGCTCGTACGGAATCCCGGTCGATCGCGGCCGCATTGTCCGGGAGGCCATCGCGGTGCTGATCGCCGACCTGGAGCTGGCCGGCGAGAACAGCCTGGTCGCGCAGCGCCTGCGCGAGATTCCGTGACGGGCTCGGGTAACCTCCCGATGACGACCATGACAACCGCTGAGACGAGCATGCCAGCTGGCGAGACGAGCGAGACCGCAGCTGACTCCGGCGCGCCCGCAGCAGGCTTCCAGGTGCACCTCGATGTGTTCGAGGGGCCGTTCGACCTGCTGCTCGCGCTGATCTCCAAGCACAAGCTCGACATCACCGAGATCGCGCTGTCCAGCGTGACGGACGAGTTCATCGGCTACATCCGCGCGCTCGCGGGTGGCTGGGACCTCGACCAGGCGAGCTACTTCCTGGTCGTCGCCGCCACGCTGCTTGACCTGAAGGCAGCGCGGCTGCTGCCGTCCGGCGAAGTCGACGACGAGGAGGACCTGGCCCTGCTGGAGGCCAGGGACCTGCTGTTCGCCCGGCTGCTGCAGTACCGGGCGTACAAGGAGGTGGCGGACGTCTTCTCGGTGCGCCTGTCGCAGGAGGGCCGCCGGTACCCGCGGCGGGTTCCGATGGAGCCGCGGTTCGCCGAGCTGCTGCCCGAGGTGCTCATCGGCATCGGCGCCGCCGAGTTCGCGGTTATCGCGGCGCGGGTGCTCGCGCCGCGGCCGCCGCCGTCGGTGTCGACCGCGCATCTGCACGTCCCGCGCACCTCCGTGCGGGAGCAGGCTGAGATACTGCTGGCACGGCTGCGAAAGCTGCGCCGGGCCACCTTCCGGCAGCTCATCGCGGACACCGCCGGGACCTACGAGGTCGTGGCGAGATTCCTGGCGGTGCTTGAGCTCTACCGGGACGGGCTGGTGAGCCTCGATCAGGTGGCTCCGCTCGGCGACCTCTACCTTTCCTGGACAGACAGGGGCGAGCAGGGCGCTCGCCATGATCATGAGGAATACGATGGATAACGGGCCAGCTGGTGCCAGCTGGAAGACCGGTGACCTCGCGGGTGACCTCGCTGGCGACTCCGCCCCAGCGGGCTGGTCGCCGGACGAGGCTGAGATAAGCCGCGCCGACGATGCTGCCGCCCCCGGCTGGCCGGGGGATACGCCGGACCCGGACGGGGCGCAGGATGGCGCTCAGACGGCCGCGCCGGACGAGGGCGTTGCGCTCATGTCCGGGCCGGAGCTGCGGATGAGCCTGGAGGCAGTCCTGCTGGTCGCGGACGAGCCTGTCGCGCAGGAGCAGCTCGCTGACGTTACTGAGCAGCCGCCCGCCGTCGTCGCGGACGCGCTTCGCGAGCTTGCCGCGTCCTACACCGCCGAGCAGCGCGGCTTCGACTTGCGAGAGGTGGCGGGCGGCTGGCGCCTGTACACCAGGGCTGAGTGCGCGGCGGTGGTCGAGCGGTTCGTCAGCGACGGGCAGGAGATCAGGCTGACCCAGGCCGCGCTGGAGACGCTGGCCGTCGTGGCCTACCGGCAGCCGGTCAGCCGCGCGCGCGTGTCTGCCGTCCGTGGCGTGAACTGCGACGGCGTGATGCGCACGCTCGTGCTCCGCGGCCTGATCGAGGAGGGAGGCAGCGATCCGGAGACCGGGGCGATCCTGTTCCAGACGACGAGCTACTTCCTGGAGCGGCTCGGCCTCGCGCGGCTCTCCGATCTGCCGGAGCTGATGCCGTTCCTGCCCGATCACCTGGACGACGAGCTGGATCTGGGTCATGACGCCGCGCGGTAAGGCCCCGCGCCGCAGCAGCCCGGCCGGCGGCTCGCCTGGCGGACGGGGCACAGGCCGGCGGCAGGGCAGCGCGCCCGGCGCTGCTCCCGGCGGTGCTCCCGGCGCTGGCCCCGGCGCTCAGGATCCGGCAGCCGGGCTCAGCCCGGCCGAGCTGGCACGGGCGCGCGCCGCTGCGGCAAGCCTGGCCGCGGACTTTGACGACGACGATGACTGGGGCGGCGACGGGGCCGGCGAGCGCGACTCCCTGACGGACGTGCCAGGCGGCGTCCGGCTGCAGAAGGTGCTGGCAGCTGCGGGCGTGGGGAGCCGGCGGCACTGCGAGGAGCTCATCGGTGCCGGACGGGTCGAGGTAGACGGCGAGATTGTCCGCCGGTTCGGTGCGCGGGTCGATCCGCAGCATCAGATCATCCGGGTCGACGGGCGGCGGATCCCGGCGAGCGAGGACCTGGTCTACGTGGCCCTGAACAAGCCCGCGGGCGTCCTCACCTCGATGTCCGACAACCGCGGCCGCGCGACCATGACGGACCTGCTCGGCGACACTGCCGAGCGGCTGTTCCACGTCGGCCGGCTGGACTATGACACCGAGGGCCTGATGCTGCTCACCAACGACGGCGAGCTCGCGCACCGGCTGATGCATCCGCGGTTCGGCGTTCCGAAGACCTACCTGGCCGAGGTGCCCGGCCCGGTGCCGCGGGACCTGGGCCGTCAGCTCCTCGGCGGCATCGAGCTTGAGGACGGCGTGGCCAGTGCCGATAAGTTCCGGGTGGTGGAGCAGGCCGGCGGCAAGGCGCTGGTAGAGATTACGCTGCATGAGGGGCGTAAGCACATCGTGCGGCGGATGCTGGCCGCGGCCGGGCACCCGGTCAGCCGGCTGGTCCGGACGCAGGTGGGGCCGGTGTCGCTCGGGTCGCTGCGGCCCGGCACGACCAGGCCGCTGTCGGTCAGGGAAGTCGGCGACCTGTATGCCGCGGTGGGACTGTAGGCACCGCCGGAACTGGGCACGACGAGGCAAGAGTCGAGGGCATGAGGAGGATACGTGGCTGTCCGTGCAGTCCGCGGCGCCGTTCAGGTAGGCGGTAACGACCGGGCGGAGATCCTGGCCGGCACCGCCGAGCTCGTCACCGAGGTGATGAACCGCAACGAGCTGAGCACTGACGACGTCATCAGCGTCATCTTCACGGCGACGCCTGACCTGAACGCGGAGTTCCCGGCACTCGCCGCGCGCAAGCTCGGGTTCCAGGAGGTACCGCTGCTGTGCGCCGCCGAGATTGCCGTGCCCGGCGCCATGCCGCACGTCGTGCGGCTGATGATGTACATCGAGACGGCGAAGCCCAGGTCAGCGATGCAGCACGTGTACCTGCACGGTGCCGCCGCGCTGCGGCTGGATATCGCGCAGTGACGGACACCGCCGGCCCAGCGCAGCCCGGCCCAGCGCAGCCCGGCCCAGCGCAGCCCGGCACAGTGCGGCCCGACATAGTGCGGCCCGGCACGGTCGTCGTCGTCGGGACCGGCCTGATCGGCACCTCGGTTGCGCTGGCGCTGCGCGAGCAGGGCGTGCAGGTGTGGCTGGCCGACTCTGATCCCGCGGCCGTGCGGCTGGCTGCCGATCTCGGGGCCGGCCGGCCGCTGCCCGCTGACGGGGTGCCGGGCGGGCCAGCGGACGTGGCCGTGCTCGCCGTCCCGCCCGGCGCGGTCGCCGCCGAACTGCACGCGGCGCAGTCGCGCGGCCTGGCGCGGTGCTACACCGATGTCGCCAGCGTGAAGGAGCTGCCGCTGGCTGGTGCCCGCGAGCTTGGCTGCGACCTGGCCAGCTACGTGCCCGGCCACCCGCTCTCCGGCAGGGAGCGGTCCGGTCCTGCGGCCGCGAGGGCTGACCTGTTCACGGGCCGTCCGTGGGTGCTGTGCCCGCAGCCCGCCAACGATCCGCTGACCATTGAGCTGGTGACGGGGCTGGCGCAGGCCTGCGGCGCCCTGCTGGTCAGCGTGTCCGCAGCCGAGCATGACCGCTCGGTGGCACTGGTCTCGCACGCGCCGCACGTCGTGGCGGCCGCGATGGCGGCCCGGCTGGGGCACGCGCCGCACGCCGCGCTCGCACTCGCCGGTCAGGGGCTGCGGGACGTGACCAGGATCGCGGCGTCCGGGACGGGCATGTGGGCGCAGATCCTGGCGGCGAACGCGGGCCCGGCGGGATCAGTGCTCCGCGAGGTGGCCGCGGACCTGGCGGCAGCCGCGGACGCGCTTGACAGCCTGGCAGCCGGCGATGAGCAGGCCGTCAAGCAGATCTGCGATCTGCTGGAGCGGGGGGCCGAGGGCGTCGGGCAGATCCCCGGCAAGCACGGCGGCCCTGCCCGCGGCTTCGCCCCGGTACAGGTCGTCATCCCGGACCGGCCCGGTGAGCTGGCCAGACTCTTCCAGGCGGCGGGCTCGGCGGGCATCAATATCGAGGACATCACCATTGAGCACTCGCCCGGCCTGCCCGTCGGCGTGGCCGAGCTGTGGGTGCGGCCGGACGAGGTCGCGCGCCTGTCGGACGTGCTGGCTGCGGCCGGCTGGCCCGTGCGCCGGTAACATCGCCTAGTGACCGACTCAGCCGTCTGGATGGTATCGACCGGCGTGGACGAAATGCAGCGTTATGGCAGCCAGGCCGGCCTGGTGATCGCGATGGACGGCCCGTCTGGCTCAGGCAAGTCGACGGCGGCGCGCCGCGTCGCCGTCGAGCTCGGGCTGCGCTATCTGGACACCGGCGCCATGTACCGCGCGCTGACCTGGTGGCTCACCGATCAGCAGGTCGAGCTCGCTGATACGCAGGCTGTGCTGGCTCGCCTGCCGGAGCCGCGGATCGTGGCTGGCACCGACCCTGCCAGCCCGCAGATCACCGTGGACGGTCAGGACGTGGCCGGTCCGATCAGGACCAGGGAAATCTCCAACTCAGTGAGCACGGTCGCGGCGATCCCGCAGGTGCGCGAGCGGCTGATCGGCATGCAGCGTGACATCATCGCTGCCGCCGTGGCCGGCGGCCCCGGCATCGTGGCCGAGGGACGCGACATCGGCACCGTGGTCGCGCCGCACGCGGCGGTCAAGGTGTTCATCACGGCCAGCGAGGACATCCGGGCCCGCCGGCGCAGCGCTGACCTGGCCGCGGATCCGGCAGCAACAGTCGACACGACCCGGCAGGAGCAGGCGCTGCGGGACCAGCGCGACGCCGCCCAGTCGGCGATGGCAGCCGACGCCGTCGAGATCGACACCAGCAGGCTCAGCCTCGACGAGGTCGTCGACCTCGTCGTCGGACTGGCCAGAGACAGGCAGGCAGTGCCCCATGGCTGATCCCGATGAGGGCCCGGCCGGCCCGGATGCGCCCGCGCCGGTCCTGGCCGTCGTCGGCCGGCCGAACGTCGGCAAGTCGACGCTCGTGAACAGGATTCTCGGCAGCAGGCAGGCAGTTGTCGAGGACACCCCCGGCGTGACCAGGGACCGCGTCAGTTATGACGCGACCTGGCGCGGCCGGGCGTTCACGCTGGTCGATACCGGCGGCTGGGAGCCGTCGGTCGAGGGGACTCCGGCCCTGGCGGCGAAGGTGGCCGCGCAGGCCCGGATCGCGGTGGACGCCGCCGACGCCATCCTGTTCGTCGTCGACGCGGTCGTCGGCGTCACCGATGCTGACGCCGCGGTCGCCGCGGTGCTGCGCCGGTCGAGGAAGCCGGTCGTGCTGGCAGCGAACAAGGTTGACGACGCTCCCGGCGAGCCGGAAGTGCACAGCCTGTGGTCACTCGGCCTGGGGGAGCCGCTGGCGGTCAGCGCACTGCACGGCCGCGGCAGCGGTGACCTGCTGGACGCCGTACTCGGCGCGCTGCCGGCGGCCCCGGCAGAGCGCGACGAGGCGGAGGGCGGCCCGCGCCGGGTCGCGCTGATCGGCCGCCCGAACGTCGGCAAGTCCAGCCTGCTGAACAAGCTCGCCGGCTCCGAGCGCGTCCTGGTGGACTCGGTCGCGGGAACCACCAGGGACCCGGTGGACGAGCTGATCGAGCTGGGCGGCAGGACCTGGCGGTTCGTCGACACCGCCGGCATCAGGCGGCGGGTGCGCGATACGCAGGGCGCTGACTTCTTCGCCGCCCTGCGCACGGAGCGCGCACTCGAGCGAGCCGAGGTGGCCGTGGTCCTGGTCGATGCCAGCCAGCCGCTGGCCGAGCAGGACCTGCGGATCATCTCCATGGTGATCGAGGCCGGCCGGGCGCTGGTGATCGCCTATAACAAATGGGACCTGGTCGACGCCGACCAGCGCGAGTTCCTGGACAGGGAGATCGACCGGCAGCTGCACAACGCCCGCTGGGCACCGCGGGTGAACATCTCGGCGAAGACCGGCTGGCACATGGACCGGCTGGTGCCGGCGCTTGAGCTGGCGCTGGGCAGCTGGGAGACGCGCGTGCAGACGGGCAGGCTGAACGCCTGGCTGACCGCGCTGATCGCGGCAACGCCGCCGCCGGTGCGGGGCGGCAAGCAGCCGAAGATCATGTTTGCTACCCAGGCGGGCGTCCGGCCGCCGCATTTCGTGCTGTTCACCAGCGGTTTCCTGCAGGCCGGGTACCGGCGGTTCATCGAGCGCAGGCTGCGGGAGGAGTTCGGCTTCGCCGGCACGCCGGTGCACGTGACGATGCGGCTGCGGGAGAAGCGATCGGGCCCGTCAGGCCGGGCTGCCCGCGGCCCCGGCCGGGGCTAGCCGGAGCGGCGGGCTAGCTGGCGCCGAGCCAGAACCAGACGGTCGTGCCCTTGTCGCCGCGCAGGTAGCCCCACTGGTCGGACAGCGTCTGCACGAGGAAGAGCCCGTGCCCGTCGGATGCGTAGACATCGCCGCGCACCACCGGTGCGCTGAGATCTGAGCCCTCGTCCGCGACCTCGATCCGCAGGCCGCCGGGGGACTCCAGGATCAGGATCGTCACTGAGCCGCCCTGGCAGCGTGAGCTGGAGTGCATGACCGCGTTGGTGACGAGTTCGGAGGTCAGCAGGACCGCGTTGTCCAGGCTCGGGTGTAATTCGCCGAGCGCCTTCGCCACGAAACTGCGCGCTTCCCGGACGTGCTCCGGCCGGCCGGGGATCGTGAGACTGCCCAGGACTGCTGCTCCGGCCATCACGGCCAGGTCCTCGTTGGCGTCGCTCGCCCGAGTGGCCATGGATGCCATCCCGGTCGCTCCCTCCCGCGCGGC
>Ga0302325_10004012_pt1 | contig 34214 bp, 24 predicted proteins | sample Palsa_T0_2_FD_201948 | JGI IMG/M metagenome (GOLD analysis project Ga0302325, IMG submission 201948) | Peat permafrost microbial communities from Stordalen Mire near Abisko, Sweden - Palsa_T0_2 | ecosystem: Environmental > Terrestrial > Soil > Palsa > Peat permafrost | place: Sweden: Abisko...
CACTTTCGGAACCGATCACGCCCCGAAGCTTACCGGCAACCCCGATGTGCGCAGGCGCTCGGTCGAGCAGTTGCACAATCTCATCGAGTCGGGAATACCAGCCGGAGGTATGCCCGCATTCGCCCTGCCTAAACAGGAACTCGACGCCGTCGCAGCGTTTGTCCATTCGCTCAACTCTCCGGCCTCCCAGGCAATCGTAACTGGTGATGAGGCCGCGGGTGGACAATTCTTCTGGGGAGCGGGCAATTGTGGTTCTTGCCATATGGTCCACGGCAGGGGTGCGTCCACCGGTCCGGATCTATCGGATGTAGGCGCCAGGCTGACCGCGGAAGAGATACACAATGCGCTGTTGCATCCCGATCAGCACATTGCCGCGGGCTACGACCTGGTCACAGTAACCCTTCGGAACGGCCAGATGCTTCGCGGATTTGCCCGAGGGAAGACGAATTTCGGACTGCAGTTGCAGGATCTCAGTGGCGGTTTTCACTTCCTTCAATCGCCCGAAATAGTATCCGTTGTTGATGATAACCATTCGGTGATGAAGCCGCCGGATGCGACTCCTGAGCAATTCCAGAACCTCAGCGCCTATCTGAGCAAACTGGTGGGCGTAGATCCTGGCCCGCTGAAGGAGCCCAACGCGCAATATATCTCTCAGGTTCAGGACGTCGATTTTTCCACGATCTTGGATCCCCACACGGATGATTGGCCCACATACAATGGCAAGCTCAACGGCAATCGTTATAGCAGCCTGACAGAGATCAATGCAGCGAACGTAAAGGATCTGGCACTCAAGTGGATCTTCCCCATGCCTCACTTCGGGCTGGAGTCAACGCCGATCGTTGTCGACGGGGTGATGTATCTATCCGGCAATAACCAGGCCTATGCGATCGACGCACGCACGGGAAACCAGATTTGGAAGTATTCCCGCCCGCCGACTCCGGGCCTGGTTGGCGATGCCTCCGTCGGCACCAATCGCGGAGTTGCGGTGCTAGGCGACAAGATCTTCGTGGTCACAGATAACGCTCATCTGCTGGCGCTGAATCGTGTGACCGGTAGCCTGGTGTGGGATGTCGTCATGCCCGAGGAGCGGGAGCATTATGGCTCAACGGTGTCACCGTTGGTCGTCAACGATACCGTCATCGCCGGGGTCTCTGGCGGCGACTGGGGCATGCGCGGTTTCATTGTTTGCTATAAGGCCGTGACTGGCGAACTACTTTGGCGTCACTGGACGCTGCCCGCAAAGAAAGGTGACCCCGGCATCGATAGCTGGGGTAAGGAACCGCCTCTATTAGCCGGGGGTTCCACCTGGCTGACTGGAACCTACGATAAGGAAACAGACACCCTGTTCTGGGCAACCGGCAATCCCTGGCCAGATCGGGATGATCGCAACCGACCGGGCGATAACCTGTTCACCGACTGCATACTCGCGCTCAATCCCAAGACTGGCGCATTGAAGTGGTACTTTCAGTTCACGCCGCACGATACGGGAGACCGCGATGCGACCGAGCCCCCTGTCCTCATCGATACCGAATATCACGGCAAGCCCAGAAAGCTTCTATTGCACGCCGACAGGAATGGCTTCTTCTACGTATTAGACCGCACAAACGGCGAGCTGCTGCTTGCGAAAACCTTCCTGCATCGTGTGAATTGGGCCACCGGCATCGGTCCAGATGGGCGCCCGCAGCTCGCGACTCTACCAGCAACGGCTTCGAGTCGAGAAAAAGGTTGTCCCGACAACGCGGCCAACTGGAGTTCCACGGCTTACAGTCCCACGACGCGACTTTACTATTTAATGACGCTGGAGGATTGCCATGAGATTGACACCTCAAACAGTCCGAGTGCGTCGGCGCCCGCCGCGAAACCCGGCGAGCGGTACATGCGCGCGATCGATATCGACACCGGAAAGGTAGCGTGGGAAATTGCGCAAACCGGACCAGTGATCTTGAAGACCTGGTCAGGCGTGCTGGCAACGGCCGGTGGAATCGTCTTTTATGGGGATCCCAACGGCGCATTCGTAGCAGTATCGATGAGCGTAAGGGCAAAACCTTGTGGCACTTTGACACAAACGTCGGAATGAAGGCCTCTCCCATGACCTATATGGCTGGAGGAGAGCAATTTGTAACGGTGGCCGCAGGTTCAGTCTTCCTGTCCTTCGGCCTGCCGTCTCCCTGAGCAATAAACTCCTGCCGGCACAGTGGTTTTGCAGCGTGTCGCGGGAGGCGTTCAATGGTATCGCTGCTTACTCTAGACCGCAGAATGGGTGACCTACAATGATCAACGAATTCACGCAAGGTATGATGTCGCGCCGCACGCTGCTCATGGGTGCAGTGATGTCCAGCACCCTACACGCGTTTGCCAAAGACACGCCCGAAATTGCGGATGCTGCCGGAACCACTACCAGTGACTCAGGCAAGCTGAAGATTTGTGTCTTCTCCAAACACCTGCAATGGGCCAGCATCAACGATGCGGCCGTGATTGCGAGAGATATAGGCTTCGACGGGATTGACCTTACGGTTCGTGCCGGTGGTCACATTTTGCCCGAGCAAGTGGAGACTGACCTCCCTGCAGCGGTTGAGATCATTCATCGCGCCGGCCTGGAAACTCCGATGATTACGACGGATATCATGAGTGTCCAGACACCGCATGCCGCGACAGTCTTGAAAACTGCCAACCAACTCGGCATTCGCCAATACAGATGGGGATTTGTGCCTTATCCCGCAGACCAGGGTATTGTGGAAAGGCTCAACGAGCTGAAGCCGCAGATGAAAGCACTGGCCGCACTCAACCAAGAACACCAGATCTGCGGTATGTATCATACCCATTCCGGGCCAGGACTGGTTGGGGCTCCCATCTGGGATCTCTGGACCCTGTTCCAGGGGCTCGACCCACGATGGATTGCCGTCAACTATGACATCGGCCATGCGACGGTCGAGGGTGGTTATGGTGGCTGGGTCGACAGTACTCGCCTGGTTAAGAATCAAATGCGAGGAATCGCGCTCAAGGACTTCACCTGGCAACAGAACAACGGAAAGAATATCCATGCTGACCCCTTCGACAAATCGCTCGGCATCGAAAACGCCTGGGTTCCGCACTGGTGCCCAACCGGACAGGGTATGGTCAATTTCTCGGGATTCTTTGCCATGGTGAAGGCAAACGGTTTCTCAGGTCCAGTCCAACTTCACTTCGAGTATCCGGGCCTTGGGGGCGCCGAGAACGGCAACAAGAAACTCACGATATCCCAGCAAGAATTGATGGACGCGATGCGCAGGGACTTAACCTATGTCAGAGGCGTCATGCGTGACCAGCAGTTGATCTGATGAGGCGGAAAGATTCGGGAGCCGCAGCAATACGTGTTCGCTTCCACTCGTCAATCGAGTGGTTTAGGCTTAGTCACCAAGCTCTTTGGATAGCTGCTCAATCCATGTTGCCTCATCCTGAAGCGCTTGGGCGGCCTGGGCAATTTGTGCGTCTGCTTCGGTGTAGCGACCCTCTTCGATAGCCTCTCGCACTCCCGGCAATGTCTTGGCGCTGTAGCCCGTGTACCAGCCAGGAGCGTAGAGCACGTGCTGCATCCACGGCCGTCGCGGCAAGCCTTGCCCGTTGATGAGCTTTCTTTCCGCGAGGGCAAGGTTCGAATTCAGTGTATTCAACCGATCTTGCGAAAGAGGCTTGCCCTGGGTACTAGCGAGCGCCTTGCTGAAATGCGCGGCAGCCTGGCTCAGCGCGGTGGCGGCATTGTCGAGCGGCGCGAAGTTGAGGTACGGCGGAATCTCTTCCGACGACGGCGCGACGGTGGGGTTCCGCGGATCGTTCGCCGCCCGGTACACGCCATCGTTCAAATTTTGCTTAATCTCTTCCGCTTCTTTGCGACGGCTCTCGAGCAGCGCTTTCACTTCGTCGATGTACTGCGTCACCTTACGGGAGAGGCCCTCAAATTCATAGGGCATGATGTCGGAGTTCGCCATGCGCAGGACGGCTAAGCCCGCGGCCTGCGCGAGCGCGCGGCCATAGACAAAATCGTAGTCGGAGAAGTGCGAGTACCAGTAGAAGTCATCGTAGATCGAGTGATAATTGCCCGACGGATCTTCTCCACCAAATCCAAGATTGATGGTGGCAACGCCAACATGGTCGATAAAGGAGCTGAAGTCCGAACCCGAGCCGAGAGCGCCGATGCTCAGGTTGCCGCCGGCCCGTGCTTCCGCGTGCTGTGCGGGTGTGCCATGCAGGAGAAAATAGGCCTGCTGACGTTTGAAGACGGAAACCTTCGATTCAGGATCTTCCACATCTTTGGCAATGGCGTTCATGAACGACTGCAGTGAATGCGAGCCTTCCACATCAAGATAGCCGCGCTCATTGGCATCGCTGTTGATGTAGACGGCGGCATGCTGTCGGAGTTCGTCCGCGTGCTCTTCTACCCACTCGGTCGAACCGAGAAGCATGGGCTCCTCGCCATCCCAGGAAGCGTAGATGATGGTGCGCTTCGGTTTCCATCCTTGTTTGGCGAGTTCGCCAAGCGCGCGGGCCTCCTCCAGCAATACCACCTGACCGGAGACCGGATCATCCGCGCCATTGACCCACGCGTCGTGATGGTTGCCACGCAGTACCCAAAGATCGGGCTCTTCCGCTCCGCGCATGGTAGCGATTACGTCGTAAACGGGTTTCAGCTCCCAGTTGAACGCCAGCTTCAAGTGCACCTTGGCCGGCCCGGGTCCTAAGCGATAGGTGATCGGCAGCGCCCCACGCCAATTCGCAGGGGCGACCGGCCCTTCGAGAGCAGCAAGCAGTGGTTGGGCGTCAGCATACGAAATGGGAAGTACGGGAACCTTGGCGATGGATTGCGCATCCTCGAGCTTCAGCCGCTTAGCCTCTTTGGTCGCCCCTACTCCCGGGGTGAGCGGATCTCCAGGGTAGAGGGGAGCGTCCATCACGCTGCCCCGCTGCACCCCCTCCGGCGGACGCATCGGACCTTTGGGGAAGACCGCTTGCTCGCTGTATCCGTCATCGGCGGGATCGGAGTAAATAATGCAGCCAATGGCGCCGTGCTCCGCGGCAATTTTAGGTTTAATGCCTCGCCAGGATTCTCCATAGCGGGCAATCACGATAGCCCCCTTGACGGAGACACCGTGACGGGCAAGCTCCTCGTAATCGGCAACCAGGCCGTAATTCACATAGACCAGAGGCGCGGTTACATCCCCGTCGGGGGAATAGGCGTTGTAGGTGGGTAGCTGCTCGTCCTTTTGCTTCGACGTTGGATCAACGGCTACCGCAGGCTCCTCCAGCTTGGCGGTGAACTGAGTCGGCGCAACCATCTCCAGCAGCCGCAACTTCGGGGTAGGAAAGAGGACCTGGAATTCTTCGATGTGGGCATCCCAGCCCCACTGCTTGTACTGCGCCAGGATCCACTCGGCGTTCTCTTTGTCATAGGGCGAACCGACATGATGCGGACGCGCGCTGATCCGCTCCATGTTGGCCCGCATGCGCTGGGGGTCGGGCAATGCCTTGAAACGTAGTTCCAGGCTGGTTTCGCCCGGCTCACTCTGAACAGTAAAGCCGGCCAGTGGAGAGCCAGCCTGCTGCGCAGTGAGCGCGCTGGCAAGCGCGAAGATGATTAGCACAGCGACAGCTCGGCCCACGTTTCTCCTCCGGCGAATGGCTAACATTGGTAGAGACAGTATGGCAGAAACTCCATTCCCTGCCCGTCGCCACTCCGCCTAGAAGGATATCCGGAGACTGAACTGCATTTCACGCCCGTTGTTCGCTTGCGTTATGCTCCCAAAGCTTCCTGTGTAGTTCGAGGGCAGTTGGCCCACCGAACTTGATGGAAACTGGTTCGATTGATCGGCGGGATTGAAGAAGTTGGGATGATTGGCAAGATTAAAAGCCTCCACCCGAAATTGGGCGTGAACCCTCTCGGTGATGTTGAACACACGGGCCAGGGTCAGATCAATTTCGTCGTATCCCGGTCCGGTGATGGTGTTGCGGCCCTCGTCACCGAACTCGCCGGGAGGCGCAATGCTGAAGGCGTGTATGTTGAACCACTCCGTGGGATTGTGTGTGTTGGTTCCGGCAATTGCGTCGAAACGAGCATTCGGATTCTGCCCGGCAATCACGTTGGGGCGATCCACATTGGAGAATGATCCGCTGTTGTTGGAGGCTGCGCTGTTAAAGACGGAAAATGGCCGGCCGGTTTGATAGGTGTAGATTCCAGATAGCTGCCAATTGCCCGCCAGGCGGGCGCCCCATCCGGAATCAAGATATTTCTTTCCCGGCCCGAAAGGCAACTGCACTACCGGGCTGAAGACGACCCTTTGGCGTACATCAAAGTCTGACAAACCACGGTCTCCGCGCTGGTTAGTGGAGTCCTGAGGTAGACCGGAAGAGCTGGAAGCAGCCGTATAGGTCCCAATGACATCGCCTCCGTCGATCGACTTGCCCCAGGTATATGCCAGCAGAAACGACACACCGTTGTTGAAGTTCTGCTGCAGCTTGTTTTGCCAGGACTCATACTCGGAGTTCAGGTTCGTTGTGTAGTAATAGATATTCAAAAATTCAGGGTACGGGCGTATCGCCTGTGCAGCACTGGTTGAAAGCGTATTCGGCGCCACCTGGTTTTCGTTGATGATGAACGGTAGCTTGGTTCCCTTGGAGCCGAAGTACGTCGTCTCGAAAAACATGTTCTTGGTAAGGGCCTGCTGCACCCCGAGGCTCCACTCCGTGAGGTACGGGGTCCTGTAATTAGGGTCAACCCCATTGGGCGTGATCGTTGCCGAGCAATCCGCAACCGGTTGCGTCCCGGTGCATTCTGCTGGCAGCAGCGCGGAAGGAAATGGATTGGCTAGCGTGATCCCGCCTCCAGTGGGGTATGGCCCGGGTACAAAGGTCTGCGTGTTGTATTGCGGGAACTGGGTGCTGAAGGTGTAAAAGTTGTTATAGAGCAGTGGCTGGTCATAAAAAACACCATAGCCCCCCTTGAGCACCGTGCTCTCTCTCCCGTAGGGCTGCCAGGCGAAGCCGATGCGCGGCGCAAAATTGTTGTAGTCATAGTGGTAGAGGTGGGTATAGGAGCCCGGACCGGGAAGAATAAACGTGCCGGTGGCAAGATCGAAGTTGGACAGATCGCCGTGAGCGTCGTGCACCGGGACATCCAGTTCGTAGCGGAGACCAAGGTTCAAGGTAAGATGCGGTGTTACTTTCCAGTCATCCAGAACAAAAAGATGATAGCTCTCATAGCGATTATGAGCTTTGGGGGCGGTGGGGCTGTTGGAGGTGGTGGCCGCAATGCCCAGGAGCAGGTCCGCGATCTCGTACCCGGTTGTTCCAAAGTTCAGAGTCCCGGTATCGTAATCAGCGTTAATGGCCTGCAGCGTTGGAACATCGAAGGTCAGCGATCCACGGCCTTCATTGACGTATAACGAAGTGTTCTTGACCTGGAAGAGATCTGCGCCCGCCTTCACGGTATGCGCTCCGTGGTTCCATGTCACCTCCTCCACGATCTGCCAGTGGTCATCAATGCGGTCCTGGGGCAGGTTGGTCGCGCCCCCAAATTGCGAGTAGTTCGTCACCGAAGTGAACGGCAGCCCCAGGTTGTTGGCTACATCGCCGGTAAAGGCTCCGGGAAGACCCGGAAACGAAGTTCCAATGGCCGTATTATCCTGGGCAACGCGCGGCTGGTTTAGGCGCTCGAAACCGAATCGCGTTTCGTTCAGCCAGCTCGAATTGAAAATGTGGGTCCAGGTTATGTTTGCCAGCTGCGAGATCTGATTGGTATAGCAGCCAAACTTCGGTAGCACCAAAGCCGAGCATAGGGCATTGGATGGCTCAAATGCCGGATCTTCAAAGTAATTGTAGGTTCCAAAGAGCGAGTTCGTGCTCGAGATCGTATGATCGATTCGCACCGAATCCTCGTTCATAGTCTCATCACGGGTCTCGCTGAAGTTATAGTTATTGCCGGGTATCGTTCCTGCCGGCGTTGCGTAAGTCGGCGCTGGAAAGCCGAGACTTGCGATCTGTTGACCTACTGCAGCCGCTTTCGACGACCAGAAGGTTGGCAGCTGCTGGGGTAAGTTGTAAGCGTATTGACCTGGGATCAGCGACGGTAATTGCTGGCCGGTATCAGGATTGTAGAGCGGCACGCCCACGTTGATATTTCCCGCCAGCATGTCAGCGGTCGGAACAGTCGCCAAGGATGTTATCTGCTGGCGAATCCGCTGCCCCTCGTAAGCGTAGAAGAAGAAGGTTTTGTCCTTGATAATTGGGCCGCCGATGGTGGCGCCGAAGGTGTTCTGCTTGAAAGCAGGATTTACGCCGCCTACCTGCGTAAAGTACGGCTTTGCGTCGGTCACCTGGTTGCGAATAAACTCGTACGCCACACCGTGAAACTGGTTGCTGCCTGACTTTGTAGCCACCACCACCTGGCCACCTTCCATGCGCCCATACTCGGCCGAATAGACGCCGGTCAACAGCTTGAACTCCTGAATGTCTTCGATAGAGGGCCGGAACGATGGCTGTCCAGTCCCAATGTCGTTGTCATAGATTCCGTTGATAGTAAATTGATTGGTCGTTTCCGGCGCACCAGCCACATTGATTCCACCCCGGAACCCCAGTACCGAGTCTTGAGCAGGCTGATAAGCCGCTGGGGACAACAGTGCCAAGGAATAGAATTGCCGGTTACTCAACGGGAGTTCTACGACCTTTTTGTTATCAATGACTGTGCCATTCGACGATGTCTCGGTTTCCAGCAGCGCTCCCGTCGCTTGCACCATCACGGTATCTACCACCTGCCCGACCTGCAGCTGGATATCAACCCGGGCTTCCTGAGATACCTGTAAGACAATACCCGTCAGAACCTTCTTGCTGAAACCGGATGCCTCGACTGTGATTTGATATGGGCCAGGGTTCAGCGCGGTGAACTCATAGCGCCCGGAGCTATCTGTTTGGCCAGATCGCGAGATTCCAGTCGCAGTATTTTCAACCTTTACCACCGCGGCGGAAACTCCGGCGCCTCCTGCGTCGGAGACGATCCCCTCTACCGTCGCGGTAATGGCTTGACCGTAGCAAGCGCCGATAAAGCATGCAGAAATCCAAAGACAACCCAGACGCAGCACAACCTTCACACTAAGACGAGTCATTCCCTCTCCCGACGAGACGTGTCTACCCATTTGCTTAAAAAAAGCAAGCAGCGTAGCAGGTTTCCGTGATCACAGGTTCCGCAATGTCTTCGGCAAACAGACGTGGTAAGCCGCCAGACATCAGGCACAGCCCAACGAAAGGTCTTAGTCACTTAGAGCGTTATCAGGTAATGTGGCGGGCGGATCTCAATGCAACCGGAAACGACTGCGCAGCATTTCTATCACCGCGTCACAGTGACTCTGAAAATGCTCTAACGGGGCCCACTGGGGTGTTCTTCGACGAGGAAGTAGTCTTGAGCAGGCAGTATGCCTGCCACAAACCGGGTGGGCATAACAGCCGAAAACGGTCGCAAACCCAAACCGATGTGCCATCTTGTGTCGGTTTTGGTTTTGCTGTCAAGTGGTTTGCCATTCAACTCAGATCTCGCTCAGATATGAATGCCGGGCAAGACAGGGTCTTGACTTTCGGGAAGAATGATCCCACTATCGACGGACGGCTCTCGAGAGCTGCTCCCGGGAGTAGGGTCTGCACGTGCTTATCAAAGTGAACTCTACGATTCTTCCCCGTCGAAGAACGTCCTAAGCCGCGGAGCGCCCGGCTAGAACGCGTGGCATCGCTCGCTTGCTTTTTGGAACCAGGGAGGTCTGGAGGCATCCCCTCTTTACCGACAACCAGAAGCAACACCCCTGCCGGCAGCTGGTGCGCCGTAGCTCCGCCTGCACGCAAAGGCCTGAAAATCGGAGCGCTTTTGCTCGGCTGTTTCATTCTTATGGGCAGCCACCATGGCCCTAAGAGGCAGGTCACGCCCCCTGCCGACGTAAGTCTCTCCTACGCTCGGATCGCGGTGGCTCTTGGGGAGCGAGATCCCGATTCGATCGACTACTACTACGGGCCGGCAGAGTGGGTAACAGACATTCGTGAGAATCCCCCCAGCCTGGCCCAGATCCGGCGATCTGCATTGGCGTTGATTGGCGAGCTGAGGGATAAACCGGCCACACTGGCCGAAGGTGAGGCGCAAAGGGAGTTTCTTATCGGGCAACTGCGTGCGATCGTCACCCGCGTCGACCTGCTGTTGGGAGCATATCTAAGCTTCGACCAGGAGACACAGGAGATGTTTGGGGTTCAAGTTCCGCCACGGTACGACCAGCGGCGCCTGGCACATATACGATCGGAGCTCGAAGCACTCCTGCCAGGCCCAGGAGGGCTGGCCGAAAGATACTCGTCTTTCGATCAGACATTTACTGTGCCCCCTGATCGGCTCTCCGCGGTCATGAACCGTGCGCTCCAAGGCTGCCGGCAACAGACGCTGGCGCACTTGAACCTCCCCCCTGGCGAGTTTGTGACCGTAGAGTACGTTCATGACAAACCATGGAGCGCCTTCAGCCACTATCAGGGAAACTTTCGTAGTCTCATCCAGATCAATACTGACTTTGGCCTGACTGTCGATCAGGTGCTCCAATTGGCCTGTCACGAAGGGTATCCTGGGCACCACGTGTATAACTCGCTTCGCGAGCTACAACTCGTGCGAGGGCATCACTTGACCGAGTTCATGGTGCAGCCGACCTACAGTCCGCAGTCGCTGGCTTCTGAAGCCGCGGCAACCTTCGCTATCGAGCTAGCTTTTCCCGAACCTGAGCGAACACGATTCGAGCGGGATGAGTTATTTCCCCTTGCAGGTCTCGACCCCCGCAAGGCGCCACTCTATGGCCGGGTCGAGCGGCTGGTCGAGGCGCTTCACCCGGCGGAGCCAGTGATCGCCCGGGATTATCTGGACGGAAGGCTCGAATTTGTCCGTGCCGCCTCGGCGCTCGAAGCCCAAGTCTTGATGGCGCACAGCGACGCGACCCTCAAATATATCAATGAGTACCGCAGCTATGTGACCGCATACACGCTGGGCCGGGACATAGTGGCCGCCGCGGTGGACGATCACCCAGGCCGTCCAGCGTCAGAGCGTTGGCAGCGTTTTGAACAGGAGATCGAAAGCACGTCCCTGCCCGTTAATCGCCATGGGGATAGGGAAAATTCGCCTTTATTTCTTAGTCAGGTCAGGGGCCGATCAGAGCAAGAACTACTCATCAGGAGATAGGAATGCAATTCAAGTGGATGATGGCGGGAACCATTCTGGTCGTAGTTTTGAGCAGCGCGGGCTGTTCGAAGTCGGCACCGGCGCCGCAAGAGGTTGGCAGCGCACCGAAAGCGAAGCTGGGCATTCGTCCCGCAGGGGATGAGACCATCCATCCGGATGTGAGCAAGCTACCAGCAGACCTGCAAAAGACTTTTGCTTACATCGATAGCCACATCGACGACCATGTGGAGGACCTGCAGAAGTGGATCCGCCAGCCCAGCATTTCTAACAGCGGTGAGGGAATCCCGGAAAGCGCGGAGATGGTGAAGGGTTTCTTCGACAAGCTCGGCTGCCAGCAGACCCGCGTCTACGACGTTGGCATAACGGAGTATGGCAGTCCCGGCAACCCGGTAGTCTACGCCCATTGCGACGAGGGAGCGCCAAAGACGCTGGTCATTTATTGGATGTACGACACCATGCCGGTAACCCAACCCGATGTTTGGATCTCGCGGCCCTTCGAAGCGAACCTGGTCGAACAAGCACCCTTCAAGAAAGTGCTGATTGGCCGAGGGGCGGAAAACTCCAAAGGCCCGGAGATGGCGCAGCTCGAAGCGCTAATGTCGATGAAGGCGGTCATGGGCAAGCTGCCCGTCAACCTCATCTTCGTGGCGGAGGGGGATGAGGAGCGCATGGACATCGGGCTGCGCAAATTTGTTAAGGATCATCCGGATCTCTTCAAAGGCGCGAACGCCATGTTGGTGGCCGGCGAGCAGAATCTTGGCGGTAGTGGCGGCATCATGGGAGGGTCCGAGGGCTGCGTGTATGTGGAGCTCACGACCAGCGGCAAGAGTTGGGGTCGAGGCCCTGTTCAGTCCGACATTCATGGCGCCTACAAACGCTCGGTTGATAGCCCAGCCTGGCGCCACATCAAGATGCTCGCATCGCTGGTATCCGACGACGGCAATACACCTCGCATCAAAGGCTTTTCCGACCATATCGAGCCGCTGAGCCAGTCGGAAATCGACAGTTTGAAGCAGGCTGCGGCCAAGATGCAGCTCAAGGTTGCGGAAGAGAACGTGGGCGTAGCCCGCTTCATCTCTGACGATCCGTTCACCGTGCTAAAGATGTCGACGTATGGAACCTCTTTCAATATGGATGGTATTTGGGGCGGCAACATGTATGCCGGCGGCGCGGGCGCCATCCTGCCCAACAAGATCACCTCCAAGCACAACATGCGCTACGTGCCGAACATGAACGGGCTTGACCTGGTGAAGAAGCTGCGCGCCCAGCTCGACCAGAACGGATACAAAGATGTGCAGGTCAAGCTGATCGGGGATGTGCCCTGGTCAAAAATGAGCTACGACACCGACATCGCGCGCGCTATCAGCAAAACCTACGACGAGTTTGGCATCGCTCACAGCCAGCCACCGCAAGGCGAAACCATCCTCGGAGGATACTGGCCCGCGTATCTTTTCTCGAATAGCCAGGTGGGCGAAAAGGTTGCGCCGGTCTCCATGCCCATCGCCGGAGGCGGCGCGGGCTATGGCGGCCGAGCCCACGCCGCCAATGAGTATTATGTGATTGAGGGGGCAGGAAAAGTCTACGGAATGGCCGGGGCGGAAAAATCCCAGGCCGCTATCGTCTACAACTACGCCACAGCCGGCCAGGGGCCCGCACAATGAATCCTGTCATATCTGTGAGAGAGTTGACCAAGACTTACCAGATGGGTGAGGTTGCGGTCAAAGCCCTGCGTTCCGTCTCGCTCGACGTCGATGGCGGCGAATTCGTAACCGTAGTTGGTCCTTCTGGTTCGGGTAAGTCGACCTTGATGCACATACTGGGCTGTCTCGATCAGCCCACCAGCGGGCAATATTTTCTTGAAGGCCGCGACGTAGCCAGGTTGAGTGACGATGAGATCTCTGGAATTCGCAACCGGCAGATCGGATTCGTTTTTCAGGGCTTCAACTTGCTGGCGCGGACTTCAGCGCTGGAAAACGTGGAGTTGCCGCTGCTCTACACCAACGACGGCACCTCCAGCGCAACGCGCAGGAAGCGTGCGCTCGAAGCGCTGGAGGCCGTAGGACTCGCCGACCGGGCGCAGCATCATACCAACCAGCTCTCCGGAGGCCAGCAACAACGCGTCGCCATTGCTCGAGCCCTGTTGAACAACCCCTCGATCCTGCTCGCGGATGAGCCCACCGGCAACCTTGACAGCCGGACCAGCGTAGAGGTGATGGAGATCTTTCAATCGCTGAAAGAGGCGCGCGGCATCACTATTGTCTTGATCACCCATGAACCGGAGGTAGCAGCCTATGGCTCCCGCATCGTTGCCTTCAGAGACGGTGTGGTTGTCTCGGACCAGATCAACGATCGCCGGCGCACAGCCCGGGCTGAAATCGTGGAGATGCCATTGGCCATGGAGGAGAACGCATAGTGTCACTCCGCAACAGCTTTCACATCGCTATCAAGGCGCTGCGCAAGAATAAATTGCAGACAGCGCTGACCATGATCGGCATGACCATCGGCGTAGCCACCGTGCTGACCATGATTGCTCTCGGCAGTGGCGCCCAGACGGCGATTCAGGACCAGGTGCGCGCCGCCGGAATGAACCTGATCGTCGTCACCGCCGGCAACTACCAGATCAAACAAGATGCGGTCGATGAGGATGCCATCGAGCCCGCCAGTTATAACCCTCGTTATCAGGCCCGCTTCCTGCGCATCTTTCATCCCGAGGATGATCCCATGGCGAAGCACGACCATCCCTTAGCCAGGCAGCGGCTAGGCGATAGTGAGGCCGGGCTAGGCGCTGCGTCTACGTTGACCATCAGCGACGCCGAAGCGATCCGCAAGTTGAAAGGCGTGCAGTATGTTTCCGAAGGGATTCATATGAACGCGCATATCGTGCGCGGCGGCAAGCGTTGGTTTACCCGTCTGCACGGAGATGATGTGGCCCTGCCAAAAATTCGGCGCGCTTGGACCCTGCCTCAAGGCAGATACTTCAACCAGCGCGAGCAGTCGAAGGCCGAGCAGGTCGTGGTGCTGGGTGCGATTGCGAGCCGCGAACTATTCGGCAACGAAAATCCCACCGGCCAGACGGTCACCATCTGGAACCAGCCTTTCAAGGTAGTGGGTGTAGTGGGCAGCGGGACCTGGATGGTCGTGCCGGAGGCGGGCGACGATCAATTCGACGCCGTCTATATCCCGGTCACCACCCTGCAGCGCCTGCTCAATCTATCCAAGTTGAACGACATCACCATCACTACCAATTCCACCGGCGAGGTTACCCGCGTCGCCAAGGCAATTACCGATCTGCTGCGCGTCCGGCATCGCATCGGCCCCAGGACTCCGGATGATTTTACCGTGACCAACCAGGCGCGCCAGGCCCTGGCGAAGGGCGGGATGCGTCCTGAAGTTGCGCGGGCGGTAGTGGGCAATGTAGCTGGACTGGAAAAGGTAACGCTGGAGCAGCTAGGCAAGACCCTGGACCGGGCAAGTGCCACTATGACTGCACTGCTGGCTAGTATCGCCACTGTATCCCTGGTTGTGGGCGGTATCGGCATCATGAATATCATGCTGCTGTCGGTGATCGAGCGGACCCGGGAGATCGGGATTCGCCGCGCGGTCGGGGCACGCTCCCACGACGTGCTGCTTCAATTTCTTCTCGAGTCGGTCACATTAAGCGTCGCCGGCGGCCTGCTCGGCATATTGATTGGATGCCTGGTTTCTGAACTGATCTCGCGGTCCTTGCAGTGGTCGGCCACCGTCTCTCTTCTCTCGGTGGTTTTGTCATTCGGTGTTTCGGCAGCCATTGGAATTTTCTTCGGTTACTACCCGGCACGCCAGGCATCGCGCGTGGCGCCGTTGACCTCGCTGAGGTATGAGTGATGTTGCTCACCAGCTGGCGCGTTTCTTTGCGGGCGCTGCGGCGTAACAAGCTGCGCACCTGCTTGGCTGCTCTCGGCATGACGATCGGTGTCGCGGCCGTACTCACCATGTTTGCCCTGGGCACCGGCGCCCAGCAATCGGTGTCGGAGGACGTACGCTCCGCGGGGACCACGCTCATTTTCGTCAAGGCGGGCAACTTTACCCGCGGGGGCGAGGAATCCAACATCCCGAGCGGCCTGGGTTCGGCCAATACGTTGACCCAGGGCGACGCCGATGCCATCAGTCAAATTCCCGGCGTGAAGTATGTAGCCGGCCAGGTAAAGCTGCGGGGCTGGGCCCAAACCTCCGACGAGCGATACTACTCCCAGATCATTGGCACCGCAGTCTCCTCCGCGCCCATGAACGACTGGTCGTTTCCGCATGGCGCCTTTTTCAAAGCGGCGGATGTGGCGTCGGCTGCAGCAGTCGCTGTGATCGGGCCGGCAGTCCAAGACCATCTCTTTGCCGATGCCAATCCAGTCGGTCACGAGCTCACCATCCACAGGCAGAAATTCCGCATCGTCGGCGTGTTTACCACCAATGACGAAGACCAGGCAGACATGGTCTTCGTCCCTTACACGACACTGCAGAAGACACTTGATCTACAGTCGCTGCATAGCATCACGGTGGAGGCTGAGCAGGCGGGCGAAGCCAGCCGCATCGCCGACGATATCAAGGCGCTGCTCAGACGGCGTCATCATCTGAATAGCGCACCGGTTACGGCTCAGTCAACAGCACTCATGGGCAATCAGATGCCGGGTATGGGGGCCGGCGGTGGCACGCCAGACGACTTTACGGTGAAGACGCAGGCGGCCGAGGCACTGACCAAGGGGTTGTACACTTCGGTCGCGGCGTTTGTATTGGCCAACATGCCCAAGGTGGATCAAATCAATATGCAGGAGATGTCGGGCACGCTGAATCGCGCGCGCAACACCATGACCGCGCTGCTGGCCGCCATCGCAACCATCTCGCTGATCGTTGGCGGCATCGGCGTTATGAATATCATGTTGATGTCGGTGACCGAGCGCACGCGGGAGATTGGCATCCGCAGAGCCGTGGGTGCACGGACGCGAGATGTACGTCAGCAGTTCCTGGTCGAGGCCGTCACGCTAAGCCTATGTGGGGGCGCGATCGGCATTGTCTTTGGTTTTGTAGCGGCTCTGGTGATTGAACGTGTACTGGGTTGGCCGGCCTCGATATCGCTACAGGCGGTCGCCTTGGGCTTTGGCATCGCCGCAGCAACAGGCATTTTCTTTGGATTCTACCCCGCGCATCGCGCATCCAAACTGAATCCGATCGATGCTTTGCGTTATGAGTAGGAACCCAATCGCTGCGGTCTTTTGCTTGCTGGCTGCTGTGGCGGGTTTTGCGGCCGCCTCCCCAACACTCTCAGGAACCTTTGCATTCCAGGGCGGCCAAGCCAAGACCGAGGGTCACTTGCGCCTCACCGCGGCGGGCGGTAATCCCTTGAAGCAGCACATCGACATCTGGATGACCTCTCCCAGCTCGCCACAGCCGATACGAAATTACGGAACAGAGATGACCAAGAAGCTGCACGTGGTCATCGTGAGTTCCGACTTTTCAACTTTCCTCCATGTGCATCCGGCGTTAGGCGCAGACGGGCACTTCACTCTCGAACAGCAATTCCCCGCCCCGGGCCTGTATTACCTATATGCCGACGGAGTGCCTAATGATGGAGATCACCAGGTCTTCCGTTTCAATGTGCAGTTGAGCAAGAACAATAGCCCCGCGCGTCCTGTGCTGGTGCCGACCGGGAAAGAGGTTTCTGTTGGACCCTATACGGTTGATTTGAGCAGGGCGCGGTTGCACGCGGGCGAAATGGACACCATAGAAGTCCAGATCCTCAAGGGCGACACGCCGGCCACCGATTTGCATCCCTATCTAGGAGTTCCGGCGCACGCGGTGTTTCTCAACTCGCAGGACCTCACCTATGTGCACGTGCACCCGATGCCACTAACGTCCGGCTCCGACCCGATGAACATGCCTGGGATGGATATGTCGAAGATGACTATGGACATGCCGGACAACGCCAGTTCCCCGCCCGACATGGCGCTGCACGTATCGGTGAAAGAGCCGGGTATCTATAAACTCTGGCTACAATTCCGTGGCGGAAGCCAGCTGTATATCGCGCCTTTCGTCCTGGTCGCTAACTAAGCGTGGCCTGTGACCTGGTGAACAGAAGCCGGGTGGTTCCACGCTTCTGGCTTGATCCGCATCCCGAAGCCGCTCTCCTCCGGAACCTGCACCGCCCCGTCCTTCGGAACGATCGAATTCTCTAACATAAGAGGCCAGTCGTGCTCATAAAACCTCTGGCAGCTCTCCTGGATCCACACATTGGGTGACGCGGTCGTGAGATGGGTGGACGCATAGAACAATAGCGGCCCTCCTGCTGTATGGGGAGCTATCGGCAGTTCCTGGGCATCGGCGAGCGCAGCGATTTTGCGCGCCTCAGTTAAACCGCCGCACCAGGTGACATCGAACATCACGTACTTCGGTGTCCGCGACTCGAGCAAGCGCTCGAACTGCATCTTGCCAGCCATGCGTTCGCCGACGGTGAGCGGTAAAGAGGTTGCAATCGCGAGCTGGTGGTATTGATCGAAGTTACCCGGCATCAGCATATCTTCCAGCCACATGGGCTTATAGGGTTCGAGAGCATGGGCGATGCGTATGGCGGAAGTGAGATTCCACTGCCCGTGAAACTCGATGGCAATCTCGATCTCATCGCCGAAACCGTCCCGCAGCTTCTTTACCGGGACCAGCGCATCGTCGATATCATGCCAGGTAATGTATTCGTTCCTGTTGCGCAAGGCAGCGCCATCGAAAGGCCATATCTTAATGCCTTTGATGCCGCGCGTGTCGATCAGCTCGCGCATAATCTTCTCGGGCTCGAGATTGAAATCATACCTATAGGGGAAGCAGGTGTTGTACAAGCGGATCTGGGGGTTCGCTTTGCCCCCGATCAGACGATAGACCGGCGCGTTCAGCGACTTTCCCAGCAAGTCCCAGAAAGCGAGATCGAGCCCGCTTAGCACTCGCATCTCCGTTCCACCGGCAATCTGGAAATCGAATGCCCGGTAAAGATCGGCCCAAATTCGTTCGATATCGCGAGGATCCTTGCCGATGAGCGAAGGAGCCAGGTTGTGAATCAACGCCGCCTCCGCCGAATTTCGCCAATACGTTTCTCCCAAACCGGAGATGCCCGCATCCGTGTCGATCTTGATCCACGTCCAGCTAGGCCAGAAGGCAGCGTCGTCGCGCGTATTCCAGTAAACCGTCTCTATGCGAGTGATCTTCATCGGAGAAGCAGTGGCGGCGAACGACGAGTAGGCGGCTGCAAGCGGAGTGGCAAGCATTCCTGAAACAAAAGCTCTTCGGCTCAAAGGCATGGCGGGATTATAGTCACCCGGTGCCCTCACAATGCATACAGATCCACGTACTCCTGCACCGGCATGCGCTCGAGCGCCTGCTGCTCGAGCGAGGCCTCAAGGATCGCCTGCTGCCGCTGCGGCGAGAACCGGCGGCCCAGGTTGGTGCGGAACTTCGCTTCAAGGAGCGGGATGCCCTCGCTTCTGCGGCGTCGATGGCCCAGGGGATACTCGACCGTCTCTGTGAAGGTGCTGCCATTGCCAAGAGTAAGCGTGAGTGAGTTGGCAATCGAGCGTTTCTCCGGATCGTGGTAGTCAGCCGTGAAGGCAGGCTCTTCGCTGCAGTGCATCTTCTCCCGCAATGCATCGATGCGCGGGTCGGCGGCGAAGGAGTCCTCATAATCCGAAGCAGTGAGATGCCCAAAGATGAGCGGAACGGCAACCATGTACTGGACACAGTGGTCGCGATCGGCAGGATTGTTGAGGGGCCCCTTCTTATCGATAATGCGCAGGCAAGCCTCGTGGGTGCGCAGTTCGATGGAGCTGATATCTTCCGCAGACTTGCCGGCAGCGACCAGCTTTGCGCGCAGCGCCATGGCGGCCTCCACTGCAGTCTGGGCATGGAACTCCGCCGGATAACTGATCTTGAAAAGAACATTCTCCATCACGTAAGAGCCGTAAGGCCGCTGGAATGCAAAGGGCCGGCCGCGAAAGAGCACATCGTAAAATCCCCAGCCCTTCGCGGTGAGTACCGAGGGATAGCCCATCTCTCCGGCCCGCACCATCAGGGCAAGACGAACGGCACGGCTGGTGGCGTCTCCCGCCGCCCAGCTCTTGCGCGAACCGGTGTTGGGCGCGTGGCGATACGTCCGCAGACTTTGGCCGTCGACCCAGGCCAGGGATAGCGCGTCGAGGATCTGGCTGCGGGTGAGGCCGAGCATCTGTGCCACGACAGCGGTCGAAGCGACTTTGACCAGCACCACGTGGTCGAGGCCAACCTTGTTGAATGAGTTTTCGAGCGCGAGACAGCCCTGAATCTCGTGTGCCTTGATCATCGCCGTCAGCACGGCGCGCATGGTCAGCGGGGCCTTTCCTTCGGCAATGGCGGTGCGTGAGAGCCAGTCGGCGACGGCGAGGATTCCGCCCAGATTGTCAGATGGGTGACCCCATTCGGCGGCCAGCCAGGTGTCATTGAAATCCAGCCAGCGAATCATGGCGCCGATGTTGAAGGCGGCCTGGACTGGATCCAGTTGGAACGCCGTGCCCGGAACCTTAGCGCCGTTGGGCACGATGGTTTCCGGCACTACCGGCCCGAGCAGCTTGGTGCAAGCAGGATACTCGAGCGCCTCCAGGCCGCAGCCCAAGGTGTCGATCAGGCAGTTACGCGCGGTGACATAGGCCAGTTCGCTCTCGACGGTGTAACTGCAGACGTAATCGGCAATATCGACCAGGACCCGGTCATAAGGGGGACGCTCCCCCGTGGCATGGGTGGACATTCATATCTCCGGGAGAACTGCTTAGGCGCGTTGGGCAATGGGGACAAATGGAAGATCTTCAGGGCCGGTGTAGTTGGCCGCCGGACGGATGATCTTGCCATCGGCCCGTTGTTCGAGGATATGAGCGCTCCAACCGGAGGTACGGGCTAGAACGAAGAGCGGGGTGAACATCGCCGTGGGGACACCCATCAAGTGATAGGAGACGGCGCTGAACCAATCCAGGTTGGGGAACATGCGCTTGGCCTCCCACATTACGGCTTCGAGCCGCTCGGCAATGCGGTACATGGCAAAGTCGCCAGTGGATTCAGCCAGCTCGAGCGCGATCTTTTTGATGATGGCATTGCGCGGATCACTGACCGTATAGACCGGATGACCGAAGCCGATGACTACTTCCTTCTTTTCCAGGCGGGCGCGAATATCCCGCTCCGCCTCCTCGGGAGAGGCATAGCGCTGCTGAATCTCCAGCGCTACCTCGTTCGCTCCACCGTGCTTAGGCCCGCGCAGCGCGCCGATCGCGCCGGTGATGCAGGAGTAGATGTCCGAGCCGGTGCCGGCAATCACGCGCGCGGTAAATGTAGAGGCATTGAACTCGTGCTCCGCATAGAGGACGAGCGAGACCTGCATGGCGCGAATCCACTGCTCGCTCGGGGCCTCCCCATGAAGCAGGGCGAGAAAATGCCCGGCCAGTGTGTCCGGTCCTGATTCCACATCAATGCTTCGTCCGTTGCGGCTGAAGTGATGCCAGTAAAGCAGCATCGATCCCGTGGTGGCGAGCAACAGATCAGCGCACTCAAGCGCGCCGGCGGGGTTATGGTCATCTTTTTCCGGCAGCGTGCAGCCCAGGGCAGAGACGCCGGTGCGCAGCACGTCCATGGGGTGGGTCGCGGCGGGCAGCTGTTCCAGCACCATGCATACGTTGGCCGGCAGCCCGCGCAGGCGCTTCAGTTTCTGTTTGTAGGCAGCCAGTTCGGTGGCGTTCGGCAGCTTGCCCCGCAGCAATAAGTAGGCCACCTCTTCAAACTCGCAATGGGCCGCCAGATCCGCGATGTCATAGCCGCGATAGTGCAGGTCGTTGCCGGTTCGCCCCACCGTGCACAGGGCCGTGTTGCCGGCCGGAGTTCCGGAGAGTGCGACAGATTTCTTCGGTTTGAAAGTTGCTTGCTGCGGGTCAACGGTGGTTGCCATGATTGGTCGCTTCTCCCAGGGTTCAACTACGCTTGGTTGCCTCAAAGAGCTGGTCGAGCTTCTGCTCGTAGGCATAGTAGCCGAGAAACTCGTAGAGCTCGGCGCGGGTCTGCATCAGGCTGAGCACATTGCTCTGCGTACCTTCCTTCCGGATGGCATGGTACACCTTGAGCGCTGCAGCGTTCATCGCCCGGTATGCGGAGCAGCAGAACAGGACAATGTCCACTCCGGCAGCGCCCAGCTGCTGCGTGGTGTAGAGCGGTGTTTGACCGAACTCTGTGATGTTGGCCAGGATGGGCACGCCCAGCCTCTCTTTGAAGCGGCTGTACAAGGCCAGCTCTGTGACCGCTTCGGCAAAGATCATGTCCGCGCCCACCGCGACATAGGCAGCGCAGCGATCGAGCGCAGCGGCCAGCCCCTCGCCAGCCAGGGCGTCGGTGCGCGCCATGATCACGAAGTCCGGGTCGGTGCGGGCGTCCACTGCGGCCTTGATGCGATCGACCATCTCCTCGGCCGGAACCACTTCCTTCCCCGGCCGGTGGCCACAGCGTTTGGTGCCTACCTGGTCTTCGATATGCACGGCGGCGACCCCGGCACGCTCCATCGAGCGAATGGTGCGGGCGATGTTGAAGGCGCCTCCCCATCCCGTATCAATGTCGACCAGCAGAGGGAGGGTGGTGACGTCAGTAATGCGGCGGGCGTCGACCAGGACATCTTCCATGCTGCTGATCCCGAGATCGGGCATGCCAAGCGAGTTGGCCGCCACTCCTCCACCGGAAAGGTAGAGTGCGCGAAAGCCTGTCGCCTGCGCCATGCGCGCCGTGTAGGCGTTGATGGCGCCGATCACCTGTAGGGGCTGCTCCTGTTTGACTGCGGACCGGAAACGCTCCCCCGGAGAGGCTTGCCTTTCAGTACCCACGTGGTTCCCTTCGTGACAAGCTAAATCCTAAATGGTCGCGGCCAGGCTTGGCTCAGCAAGGCATTTTTGTGGTGGAATGGTAGACTCGCCTGCGCAGCTATGAATAAGGTATTCGCCACTCCCGATGCAGCCGTTGCCGATATTCCCCCAGGGGCAACTGTAATGTTGGGGGGATTTGGGCTATGCGGCATTCCAGAAAACGCGATTGCCGCCCTGGTGCGGCGCGGGGTGACCGGTTTGCACACCATCTCCAACAACATGGGGGTGGATGGCTTCGGCCTCGGCCTGCTGCTGGAAGCGGGTATGATCGCCTCGCACACCGGCAGCTACGTGGGCGAAAATATGCTGCTGGAAAAGCAGGTGATTGCCGGCACCCTCAAGGTGTCGTTGATCCCGCAAGGCACGCTGGCCGAGCGGATCCGAGCCGGCGGGGCAGGCATTCCTGCTTTCTACACACCCACCGGCGTCGGCACGCTGGCCGCCGAGGGCAAAGAGCAACGGACGTTCGACGGGCGTGACTACCTGTTGGAGCGGGCGCTCAAAGCAGACTTCGCGCTGGTGAAGGCTTGGAAGGGAGACCGTCAGGGCAACTTGGTCTACCGCCGGACCGCGCGCAATTTCAACCCCATGATGGCCACTGCCGCGCGTATCACCATCGCCGAGGTGGAGGAGCTGGTCGAGCCTGGCGAACTGGACCCCGATGCGGTTGTGACCCCTGGCGTCTACGTCAAACGCATTTTCCAGTGCACCTCCAGCGAGAAGCGCATCGAACGCCGGACGGTGAGGAGACCGAATGCAGGAGATTGAGAAGCGGAATCGCATCGTCAAGCGGGTCGCGAAGGAACTCCGCGACGGCTTCTACGTCAACCTTGGCATCGGCATGCCCACACTGGTCGCCAACCATGTTCCTCCCGGTGTCGAGGTAGTCCTGCAATCGGAGAACGGCATGCTGGGAATCGGGCCCTATCCTCTGGAAGAGGAGGTAGACCCCGACCTCATCAACGCCGGCAAGGAGACGGTCTCGGTGCTTCCCGGAACGTCATTTTTTTCCAGCGCCGATGCCTTTGCCATGATCCGCGGCGGCCACATCGACCTCAGCATCCTGGGCGCCATGGAAGTCGATGTCCACGGGAGCCTGGCCAACTGGATTATTCCCGGCAAAATGGTCAAGGGCATGGGTGGCGCCATGGATCTGGTGGCCAGCGCGCAGCGCGTCATCGTGGCCATGGAGCACACCACGCGCGACGGGCGCCCCAAAATCCTCAAGGCTTGCCGATTGCCGTTGACCGGGGTTGGCGTGGTCGACGCCATCGCCACCGAGCTGGCTTGGATTAGCGTCACGCCGGACGGACTGGTGCTGGATGAGATCGCTCCTGGCGTTTCCGTTGCCGAGGTCCAGGCGTTGACCGAGGCTCCTTTGACCGTCAGCGCCACGCTCCACACGATGAGCTGAGGTTACTCGACCGTATTGCCGCCGTTCACCGAGATCTTTTGTCCGGTGATGAATCTGCCTGCATCGCTGGCCAGGAAAGCGACCGTATTGGCCACGTCTTCGGCAGTACCCATGTGTTTCATGGGAACCTTCTCGGTATATGAGTGGATCTCCGCCTGGGTAGAGCCCAAATGACGTTCCGTAGGAATCCAGCCGGGAGCGACCAGGTTGACCGTGATGCCGGTTGGGCCAAGTTCGCGGGCCCAGGACCGCGTTTGCCCCAACTGTGCGGCTTTGGCCGCTACATAATGAGCGAACATCGGGTTGCCGAGTTCGAATACCTCGCTTCCGATTTGTATGATTCTTCCGAAGCCGCGGCTTTTCATGCCGGCGACGATTCGCTGCAAGATAAGCAGCGGTGACTTCACAAAAAATTCCAGTTGGTCGAGGTATCGCTCCCAGGTCTGCTGTTCGATGGTCAGGAAGGGTTGCGGACCTGTGGCATTGATCACGGCGATATCGATCTGCTGATAGGTCTCGTTGACTGCGCGGATCATCTGCTCGACATCTGCTTCCAGGCGCACATCGGCGTAGAAAGCAGTGGCTTCCCCGCCCTGCTGCTTGATCTGTGCGCATAGTTGCTCGGCGCGGTCTCGCTTGGCGAAGTAATTGACCGCAACCTTCGCGCCTCTAGCGGCCAGCTCCAAAGCAATTGCCGCGCCTAGGCCGCGTGAAGCGCCGGTAACCAGCGCGGTTCGTCCCTTGAGTGTTTCCATGATGACCTCAGTTCCCCCCGTCCTGACCAATGCAAAACGCTAAGGGAGCAGCCGAGTTCTGTCAAACCGCTAACGGCAGCTCTTAGTGAAAGGACGGGTGCCCAAGGTTCGCCCCAGCGTACCTGGGAGGAAGAAGATGGGCGAAGCCCACCAAAGCTTCTGTGATATCGACCAGCAAATCCAGACTGGGATAGAAAAAGCATTCGAAACATATCGTTTTCGGCCCACGTACGCTGAGGCGAACGTGGGGCACCCGTCCCGTCCTATTCGGCTATGCCGGGACACGGACTCCTCGGATACACTGCCCCTATTGAAGAAGGAGCCTCTCTTGTCATTCTTGCGGTATCTGGCGGTTCTGTCTTTGCTGTTTGCCCAATGCGTATTCGCTCGCGCCGATAGCCTTAGCGAGCTAAGCGACAGCTTCTGGCAATGGAGAGCGCAAGAGCAGCCCTTCAGCGGCGACGATATCCCGCGCATCGACCGCCCTGCCGGCCTGGTTGTCGATTGGTCGCCGCAGACCATCACCCAGCGACTGCAACAGCTCGATGCGTTTGAGCAGCGATGGAAATCCCTCGCTCCCCCGGCGCAAATCCCGGTGCATGAGCAAGTGGACTATCGACTCCTCGGCTCAGCCGTGGCCCGCGTGCGCTGGGAACTATCGATCGAACAGAGCTGGAAGCGCAACCCGCAATTCTATGTCGATCAGACGCTCGCCTCGGTCTTCTTTATTCTCTTGCCACCGCCGCCGTTCTCTGAGGCGCGGCAACAGGAGATCGTCGCGCGCGTGAAGCAAATCCCGGCCACGCTACAGGCTGGTCGGGAAAACCTGATCGATCTACGACAGCCTTTTGTGCAACTGGCCATCGATGCGCTGGATCAGGCCGGCGAGCGTTTCCAAAGGACTGTGAACGCACTCGCACCGCAGCTCAGCGCAGCCCACAACCAGGCGTTGCAAGAAGCCACGCCAGCAGCCATAGCAGCGCTGACGCAATACCGTGCGTGGCTCATAACAAAGTTGCCCACCGCTCGCAAAGATACGGCCATCGGACGGGATAACTTCTTGTTTTTTCTGCGCAAAGTTGCTCTGCTGCCATACACACCGGAGCAGTTGCTGGCGATGAGCCGGCAGGAGTGGAGCCGAGCGGTCGCATTTGAAGCCTATCAGCGGACTCGCCTTGCGGAAGCGCCACCACCGCCCTTCTTTCCCAGCGCGGCGGCGCAAATGCAAGCCGAAAAGATCGATGAAGAAAAGGTCCGCGCCTTTCTGGCCGAACAGAAAATTCTCAGCGTGCCCGCGTGGATGAAGCACTACCGCAACCTGCTGCTGCCGGCTTACCTGGAGCCCTTCCAGGACATGGGAGAAAACGACGACCTCACCGGACCCTCGCGCCTCGATCAGGACGGAACCAGTTACATTCACGAGCCTGGGCCGAACCTGGGCTTCTTCAAGCTTTCCCAGGCGCACGATACGCGTCCCATCCTCGTCCATGAGGGCGTGCCCGGGCACTATTTCCAGCTATGTCTCGGTTGGCACAACCCGGACCCCATCCGGCGCCACTACTACGACTCGGGCGCCAATGAAGGTCTGGGCTTCTACGCCGAAGAGATGATGCTGCAAGCCGGGTTGTTCGACGACAATCCGCATACCCGCGAGACCATCTACAGCTTCATGCGTCTTCGGGCGCTGCGGGTGGAGGTTGACGTGAAGCTGGCGCTAGGCGAGTTCACCCTGCAGCAGGGCGCTGATTACCTCGCGCGCACCGTCCCCATGGATGGGCCGACCGCGCTCAGCGAGGCAAGCTTCTTCGCCAGCGCGCCAGGACAAGGCCTCTCCTATCAAATCGGCAAGCTGCAGATCACGCAGCTGCTCGCGGACGCCCGCCGTACCCAGGGCAAAGATTTTTCCATGCTGCAGTTCAACAACTTCGTGTGGAACAACGGCAATGTCCCCATCGCACTCCAGCGTTGGGAGCTGCTTCAGGACGCGAGCGAAGTCCCCTGACTCAACCGGCCAAGCACTCTACGGATTTGCCATAGGGTCGCCGCCAACGCGGCGAGTCCGACGCTCCACACCACGAACGCAATATGTACTACCCACGCGGGTGCCACCCCAACCCGCCGCAGAACGAAGGGCAGAAAATTCCACGTCGTGATGTGGACGTAGTCCCATGGATCCTCGGTCATGGCATGGTTGTTCAGGCCCCAGGCGTCCATCTTTCCCAACGCGAAGGCAACGATGTTCTTCATGCGCAAGGCAATCACGAAGGTCGGATGGCCGAGGGTCTCCATCTGGTAGATCTCGAGCGGCAACCAGAAGGCCAACGACATCACTTGAATCACGGTGCTGATTGCTAACAGCGCCAGTCCTATAAACCAAACCGGCTTTGCCAATTGGGGGCGATGACGCAGGAGTAGGGGAACCGCGAGCAGCGACGCCAACTCGACGGCTGTCGAGACGTAGCGATCGCCCCAGGCGAAGTCTCCACTCCACACCGTATAGCGGGCGTAAAAACTCATATACGCCAACAACAGCGGACAACTCATGATCGCGTACGCCTTCACATCCGGGCTGAATCGCTTCCAGGCCACCAAACATAGAAGAATCATCAGGACGATCAAGGGATCGAAGAGAAAGATCGACTTCTCCGGAGTAAAGAGGGCCCCGAAAAAACCGACCTGCCAGGGAGTCTCGAAGGGATAATTGGGAGGCAGCGAAGGATTGCGCATTCTGGTTTCGCGGCCAATGATGGTGATGTAGGTAACAAAGACGGCTCCAAATCCAAAGCGGTAGACTTGATAGAGGCGATCGAGCAATCCGAAAAACAGGTAAACCGGCAGGGCGGTCGCAATGTAGCTGCGGCAGCGCTCCCAAAGAAGCCTCCCCCGCACCCCTTCGAACCACAGCACCAGCACCAGGAACAGCCCTCCAGACAAGAGATCTAAGCCCGTCGGCAGGCGGGTCAGCAGATTGAGGCCGAACGCGCCTGAGCCGATCAACAGGGCTCTCCGGGATCCGGTGCGCAACCACTCGTACTGATAGGAGAATCCTGTCATCGTCAACAGGAAGATGTAATTGTTCTCCATCATGTTCTGCGTGTAGTGGAGATGTGTAGTCGCGAGCAGCAGAGCCAGAACGCCCACCACAGACTGCGTAACCTCGAAATTAAACTGTCGCAGGAAGCGGAAGCACACCAGCGCCGTTAGTACGGTTACCAGGATGTTGATGCTATAGCTGACGATTATGTCGCGCACGCTGGGATCGGTGTCGTCGTACTCCGCAAAGATGGGGAGGCGGGCAACGTACGTGCCCACCACATCCACTGGCAAGAAGAGCAGTGACTGGCCGATGCTATACCAGCTCTGCAGCTTTCCCCCGCGGCCGTGAACGCCGAATTCCGGAAATTCGTTGGGAAACACCTCCGGTTCGCCGGTCCAAAAGGAATGCGCAGTTTGCAGGCGATGGGTTGTGTCAGCGGAGCCCAGCTCACCGGATTGCACCACGAAGGCGATAAGACCGGCTGCCAAGGCCAGCAGGAAAAGCGGGTCACGAAACCAGGGTCGAAGAATCAATACAGTCATTATGGCTTAATGTGGCTGCTTCCCGCCAAGATCGGTAATCAATACCACATCGGAACTCCGGCGCGACTGCAACACAGCCAGCTTGCTGGCCGACGGCGACCATGCAAAACCCGTTTGTGCCTCATGCGTGGGCTCCGTGAGCAGATGCATAGGCGAACCATCGATCGGCTCATACTGAAGCGAATAGCTGCCTTTGGAGATAACGGTCAGAACCACTGCCTTCCCATCGGGAGAAAACGCCGGGAAAGTACCCTGCAGGTCACTCGTATCCCAGGGAAGCTGATGCAGCATCTGGTGGGTCGAGACGTCCCAAATCTGGAGGAAGTAGAGTAGATTTTTGTTGTAAAGCGCGATCGCCAACTTTATGTCACGGGTAAGCGCTATGCCATTGGCGAAGCTCACAAATTCGAGCTCTTTCTTCGGAGTTCCTCCCGACAAGGGGACGGACCACAGGGCAACCGAGGGTATATTCTCCTTTGGCCGTATAGTGAAATAAACCGTCTGGCTGTCTGGCGTGCAATAGGGGCTGCGTGCTATGCCCGTAGTGGTGAGCGGAGTAATACCGCTCCCATCTCCATCCATGCGAAACAGGCGTGACTCCCCTCCGCCTTTGGGAATCGCAACAAATAAAACATGGCCATCCGGACAGGTATTTATGAAAGAACCGACATCCAGATTTCCGGTGTCGATCGCCTGCAGAGTGCCCGATGCGCGTTCCAATTTGCTGATACCCGTGCCGCGCGTGATCAGCCATAGATGATCTTCGTCCGCCCAGGCCAACGAGGTTGGAGTGATGCGCAAGGGTGTACTCGAGATCATGGCCCCGCCGTCTCCCTTGTAGTAGGCGGTACTCGAGTCAACGTTGGTCAGAACCGTCGCAAGGGTTTTTCCGTCGGCGGAGATGGCCAACTGGCTATAGGCGTTGACATCGTTGGTAAGGGTGTGGAACGAGCCGTCCGAAACCCCAACAATGCCGATTTGCCCGCGGTCGGAGTGAACCTTGGAATACAGGACAATCAGATGCCTGCTGTCGGGCAACCAAGCCAGGTCGGTGGAGCCCTCGAAACTTGGATCGTAAATACTGTTGTTAGGCTGAGCGATGGAGACCGTCTTCTTGGAGGCGATGTCGAGGATCTTTATTGCAGAGGCGCTGAGGCCGCTTAATTCGACCCATGCGACCTGGTCGCCCTGCGGCGACAACACCGGGGATTGCGCCTGATTGAGAGACGTGTAGAGTAACTGATCATCCCCACCATCCTTGTCTGCGCTGTGAATCTCGGAAAAATGGTCTTTGCGGTCCGGCGTCCATCGCAGGTAGACGAAACGACTGCCATCTGGGGAGAGGCTCGGCGCGCTGTCTATATCGCGGATGAGCTGCCGTGGCGTGCCGCCAAAGACCGGCATCACGTAAAGCGAGTGCAAGGCGGCGTTCTCGGCCGTTCCCCGGGTGAAGTAGAGATAGTTGGCATCCGGGGAGAAATTCAAGCCAACATACTCATTGGCAAATGCCGTCAGAATCTGGGTGTCGGTGTTAGTGGCGATATTGCGGACCCAGAGCGTTCGCTGGCCGGCGTCATTCTTGACTTCGGCGAGAAATTTTCCGTCGCCGGATAAGGCTATCCTCTCCAGCGTCCCCGTATTCGTAATCTGGCTGAGCGACACCGTGGTGAACGGCACCGGACGCGGCCACAGACGCCAAGCCGCGAATCCTGCGGCTGCGAGCAACGCCAGGACGATCACCGCTATGGGCAGCGCGTGCGACTTCGCGGGAGTCGGGACGATGACAGGTGCAGAAACAAGGTCCGCAGAGTTCTTCTGGTCGGACCCGGCAGGGAGAGAACCAGAGGGCCTAGTACCGGGTACATTCCCGATCGAAGGACCTGAGGGCGGCGGAACGCTGCCACTCCCCGCCCCGCTCGGACTTGAGCCCGGCCCACCCGAGCTTGCCGGGGAGCTGGCGGTCACAACCCCCGCCGCCATCGGCCGCCCTGCAGAGCCTCCGCTGCTCTTGCGCTGCAATCGTTTCAGTTCGGCACGCAGCTCAGCTGCGGATTGCAAGCGCAGCTCCCGATCCTTTTCCAGCGTCTTGTTGAGCGTCTCCTCCAATTCTGGAGGAAGCTCAGGATTGAGGGTGATCGGGGCTGTAGGAGCGTAGTTGAGAATGCGATCGAAGGTCACCGCGGTCGTCGTCCCGCTAAAGGGATGTTGTCCTGTCGACAGCTCATACAACACCACACCCAGCGAGAAAACATCGCTGCGTGTATCCAGGGTTTCGCCGCGCGCCTGCTCGGGAGACATATAGGCAATCGTGCCCACCGCCGACCCCGGGCTGGTAAGCAGATCGTTGGCCGCCTGCGTAGCGTTCGGGTTGTCTGTGCGCGCGCCTGGGTTCGCGTACCCGTCTTCCAGTTTGGCCAAGCCGAAGTCCAGAATCTTCACTTGCCCGGAAGGCGACAGGAAGATATTGGCGGGCTTGATATCGCGGTGCAGGATGCCCTTGCGATGCGCCGCATCCAGCGCATCGGCCACATGCACTCCCAGGTCTAGCAGCTTGGGGTAAGGCATGGGCCGCCGGTAATAGAGTTTGTCGAGGCTCTGACCTTCCAGCAGCTCCATCACGATGAAGGGCTGTTCGCCGCTCTCGTTCAGCTCGTGGATGGTGCAAATTCCGGGATGGTTCAGCGAGGAGGCAGTGCGCGCCTCACGCCAAAAGCGTTCCAGCGCCGCCGGATCCTGGCGGGTCGCCTCTGGCAGCAGCTTAATGGCAACCAACCGGCCCAGCTTCTGGTCTTCGGCTTCATAAACCACGCCCATTCCGCCCTGGCCCAGGCGACGGACGATCTTGTAGTGGCCTCGCAGTGTACCGGCAGTCAGTTCTTGCACCCAACCATCATGCAGCCGCAGCCGCAGTGCGGCAAGGACGAAACGCGTGTCCTACGATCGGCGTAATCCAGGCATGATAAAGTTTGCCCATGTCGCTTCAGACCTCCATCGAGCGCATCCCCCCAGAAACGGCGGTCATTACTCTTGTAGGTAACCTGACCCTGGGCATGAATCTGAAAATGGCCGATGGCCAGATACAAGGGCTGGTGGAAGAGGGCGTCTCGCGGATGGTGCTCGACTTGACGGCTGTGCCCTACATCGACAGCGCCGGTTTGGGAATGCTGGTGCATACCCGGGGGTTGATGCGTCAGCGGGAAGGAAAGCTACGGCTATGCGGCGTTAGCGAGCAGGTGGCCTCACTGCTCAAGATGACGATGATGGACGAAGTCCTTCCGGTGGATGCGGATACGACTGCGAGCCTGGCAGCACTTGGGTCTGCCGGCTGAGACTCGCGCAGGCGCACTCGCCCAGCTTCAGGTCCTCGGCCTCATAGACAACACCCATTCCACCCTGGCCGGCATGGTGAGCACGAGACTGGACGGGTGCCCCACGTTCGCCTCAGCGTACGTGGGCCGAAAAAGACGGGCGACCCGGATTTCCGCTACGTGGCGCTCACCAACGTCCACGTGTGCGGCTTTCAGTAAGGAAAGCCGCATGAGGCTCGACAACGCCATCAGACTCAAGAGGAAATCCGGGGGAAGCCCTACCAAAGCTTTTGCCATATCGACCAGCAAATCCCGACTGGAACTAGGAAGAGCGATCGAAACATATCATCGGCCCACGTACGCTCAAGGCAAGCCGGGACAGGTGAGGCGAACGTGGAGCACCCGTCACTTTCTACTGGGTTCTGCCGGAACTCGACTCCCGAACGACGAAACTCTGGCCCGGCAGTTCTCACGCAGACATTCCCGAAGCCGCCTGAAGCACCTTCCAGCATCTTGGGTCACTTTATATAACTATTCCCGCGTGAGCTCCACACGCCGATTGCGCGCACGGCCGGCCAGCGTGTCGTTGGTATCCACGGGCCGCGAGGCGCCAAAGCCATCGGTCGAAAGACGCTCGGGTGCAACGTGATATTGCGTAACCAGGGCCTGCTTCACCGCCGCCGCGCGGCGCTTTGACAGGTCAAGATTGTAGGGATCTCCCCCCACGTTGTCCGTGTGGCCGCTCACCGTAAGCTTCCACTCCGGGTTGTCCTTGAGCACACCGGAAATCTCTTCCAATACCGGAGTCGACTCGGGCTTGAGCCGGTCACTGGCAAAATCAAAATAGATGCCGTAGATGTCTACCTTCTTCTTCTCTTTCAGTTGCTGCTCAATCGCGCTCGGAGGCGCAGGCTGATTGCTTTTCGGCGATGCCGGCGCTGGAGGATAGGTGATTTTGATCACCTGTAGCTGCGAACCTTCTCCCAGCTTCCACGCCAGCATCAGCGGATAGTCAGGCTGATCGAGAATATAAAAGTCCGCGCGGCCGTCATTCGTCGTGCAGGTGGCGCGCAGAACAGGCAGCGTAACCGGTTGCGCATTCAAGAGAACCGGAAATGCGTACAAGCCATTCCCTTCTCTTTGCAGGTTGCACTGCTCCTTTCCCAACTTGTCGAGCGACATACCGCCTACATTTTTTGTGTCGGTTCCGGTGAGGGCAGAGAACGTACCCACCAGCGAACCAAGCGCGCCTGCGAGCCCCTGTGGACGAAAACTAAACGAGGCAGAGCCCTTCTGTTTGAGCTCCGCAAGCACCTCTCGGGAAGCGGTAATCGCCGTACTACCCGGGAAAGATCGAGGGGCATTGCTATTAAAGACCTCAGCATAATCGTGAGCACTATTCAGATCTTGCGCCAGCACCAAACGCTCGACCGCGACCGAATTACTCTCTCCCGTCGTCCCGGGCTTAGGGCCTTCCGAGCGGTAGGAGAGCGTGATTCCCCTGTCATCGATGCTGACAATCTGCTTCATTGATTCGTAATCGCCGCGCGTGCTTGCGATGGCCGTGACCACCAACATGCCTGCCTTCGCTGGAGCCGGGTTATTGATATTCGGAGTCGAAGCAGAACCGGGACGCCAGCCGGGAAAGGAAGCCGGTGCGGGCGGGGGTGGCGGGCTACCTGGGCTCGACGGAGCGCTGGCCGACGGCGGCGCGCCTGTCAGTACCTGTGTCGTCACCGAATGAACCTTTTCTTTCACCTTTTGCGCCGCGTAGTAGAGTCCAGCCAGCGCAAGTCCTGCTCCGATGAAAAGAATGACCAGTACCGCGATGATCACTTTAAGCAGCGTGTTTGATTTTTTGGGACCGGGAGCGGGAGCATTGCCCGGTGCATAGGCCACGGGAACGGGCGTATAGGCCGGTGGCGCGGCTGGCGATGGCATCGCAGCACCTGGCTGAGGCAATGGTTCGGTGGGTGGTTGGGCCGCGCCGCAAACCGTGCAAAACTTACTTCCGGCCACACGAGGGGTGCCGCATTTCGTGCAAAAGCTCATCGCTCACGTCCCTCAGGGAAGACACCTTAGCTGGATGTGCTTCCGGCGGAGAGTGTAGCAGACGAGCCGCGGTTCCCCATCCCTCCATCGCCTTCCTGGCAAGGACAGGGAACCATCACAACTGTTTTAGCTACTTGTGCACCATGGGAGAACTGAATTGCTTGCAGCCTGCTGGGCTCTGAATACGACTTGAATCGACAGCTGCCGCAGCTAAGGCTTAGCGCATGCCGCCCGCGGCCTGAAGCAAGGAGCCGGTGATCCAACGCGCATCGTCAGAGGCAAGGAAAGCCACAACAGTGGCGATGTCTTGCGGAGTGCCGACGCGGCCCAGCGGTGTACTTTGTACCATCTGCTTCTCGAAATCGCTTCCCTCCACGCCCGCGAACTTGAAGCCCTCGGTCGCGACAGGGCCGGGGTTCACCGCGTTTACACGGATGTTCTTGGGGCCTAGCTCCTTCGCCAGCACCCGTGTAATCACATCGACCGCACCCTTGGTGCCGCTGTACACCACCGACATCGGCGGCGTCTGCTCGCTGGCGACCGAGCCGATGTTGATCACGCTGCCACCCTCTTGCGGGAAGAGCGCGACACCGGCCTTTGTCGCCAAAAGGAGCCCGGTTACATTGGTGCCGTACATGCGCGCGATCTCTTCCGCTGTAATTTGCTCCAGCGGAGCAAAGGCATAAACACCGGCATTGTTCACCAGGATATCCACCTTACCGAAGGCCTTCTTGGTTTCGGCGAAGAGCTTATCGATCTCCTCGGCCTTCGCTACGCTGCCACCCACCGCGATCGCCTTTCCGCCAGCCTTGGTGATGCCGGCGACCACCTTGTCGGCCCCCTCTTTGCTCGAAGCGTAGTTCACCACCACCGACGCGCCTTGCGCCGCAAGTTCCTGTGCTATGCCCGCGCCAATGCCCTTCGATGCGCCCGTAACCACCGCCACCTTACCAGTCAGCTTTC
>Ga0302325_10004013_pt1 | contig 34211 bp, 27 predicted proteins | sample Palsa_T0_2_FD_201948 | JGI IMG/M metagenome (GOLD analysis project Ga0302325, IMG submission 201948) | Peat permafrost microbial communities from Stordalen Mire near Abisko, Sweden - Palsa_T0_2 | ecosystem: Environmental > Terrestrial > Soil > Palsa > Peat permafrost | place: Sweden: Abisko...
CGCCGCCGCTTGACGTGCGCGAGCGCTTCGTCGAGCGACATCCCGCCATGTGCGCGCAGGTAGGCGATCGCCAGCGTGGGTGCTCGGTTGAGCCCGGCGTTGCAATGAAGATAGACGCGTTCCTGGGCGCTCAGCAAACCTGCCAGATCGCTCAGCGCCGCGCGCAGACGATCCGCCATGGCGTCGGCGCTGCCGTCTTGAACGGGAGTCCATACGTGCTTGAGTCCATAGCGCGCGGAGACCTCGCGAAGCTTCTCGATATCGAGCGCATTGATGCGCAGGTCTTCGTCATCCTGGAGATTGTGGATCGCCGTGACGCGATGTTCGTCGCGCAGCCATTCGAGATCGTCTTCGCGGGGATATTCGCCGACCAGCAGGTGATCGGTTATCTCACTGACTGACGGGCGCACGTCACCGCGCGTCGGTCGCGGGCCGTTATCGCGTCTTTGACTCCACCATTCCATGGTCTGACACTTATGCAGGAAAGCGGCGTCCTATCCAACTATAACCCACGCATCGGCAACGGCCGTCAAGCGATAAATTCAGCCTTCGACGTGGATGCCTTGGTGTGCCTTCCTGGACGTCACGTTTCAATTTCGACTGTCAGTGCGCGCAAGTGGCGGGGCTTCCCGCTTGATTCCATTCGTAGAGCCAGATCGACGCCAGCACCGACGACGCCTCCGCAACCTGTTGTGCGACCATCGGCATTTCGCGCCGCATCAGCGCTCGATCGAACTCGTCGCCCTTTTTCGCCCCGGTTTCCGCGCGCGCGGCGCGATCCGCATCGAAGGTCGTTGCGACCAGCGGATTGCTGTGCCGGAGTTCGGTGATCGCAGCCGACCACACCGAATCGATCTCGACGACATGCACTTGCGGTCGCGCAAGTTGCTCGACCTCGCCAACCGACCGATCCACGGCACCTTCAAACCGCGCATGCATCCCGCGATCCTGCGGATAGCCATCATAATATTTGGTCGTATGCAGCGGCTGAGTCGCGTCGCCGACGTAGTGTGCGAGGTATCCCGACATCACGACGACCTGCGCGCAATCACCCTTGCGCCACGCCTGTTGAACTCCTTGAGCCATCTCCTCGATCGTCCACGGCAGAGTGCCCGATTTGTCGAGGGTGCCCGCGCCGTACTCGAGTTCCATTGCCGCAAGATCCGGCTTGAGCGCTGCAAACGGGTCGGCCCCGTAGTACTCCAAATCGATGTAATGCCGAATCGCTTCCGCCTTGCCATAGCGCGCCCGCAGGATCTCGTCGGGTGCGACCGCGTCCTCCTGCAAATCAGCCTCGTGTGCTTCGAGCGTGTGCCTGAGCGGCGACTCGGGCAGTGCATCGACCGCAAGGCGTGCGATCAGCATATGCGTGTGCGCGTCCCAGGCATGCGCTCGTATCGGATATGCGAACAGCAAGATCGATACGATCAGCAATTGAAAAATTGAGCGAGTGCGAGCCACGGTGGAAGTCCGCGACGCGAGCCTAACCTTTGGCGCGTCCGCCCGATCGATGAGACCGACGGCGTTCATGATGCGGCGACTCGTGATGCGCGTCGGACTCGAGCGCCGGCGGTGACACCGCCTCGATCGCCGCGATCCGCGCCGCTTGCGCGCCATTGGCCGTCAGCCCGAGGACCGCTTGCCGCATGCGATCCGCGAGCGTTCGATACGCGCCGGCCCCCTCTGCATCCTGCGCCGCCAGCCGCAATTCGTCGATCGTCAACACCCGTCCGATTCTTACTTCCACGGGCGCGTGCCGCGGCAGCAGCTTGCCTTTGCCGAGGACCTCGAAGGTGCCGCTCAGGTGAATCGGCAGCACGTCGCATCCCGCATGCAGCGCGAGGTATCCCGCGCCGCTCTTGAACTCGTGGATGGCGCCATCGGGCGAACGGGTGCCCTCCGGAAACATCAGCACGTTACGTCCGGCGGCCAGTTCCGTCAGCGCCTGCTCGAGGGATTCCAGTTGCGCGCGATCGCGATCGAACGGAATCAGCCGCGTGAAGTTGGTCGCGGCAAATCGCCGCAGCCCGGTGTTGAAGAAGTAGTCCTTTGCGGCCAGCACCACGAGGTCGCGGCCATTCGCGCCCAGCGCATGACTCACCAGACTGAAGTCCAGGTGACTCGAGTGATTCGCGACCGCGATGAAATTGCGATTGGCCGGGATATTGCCGCGTCCCATCACCTTGGGCTTCAGCCATGAGTCGAATGCCGTGGCGAGCGTCCTGCGCATCGCTAATTCGCCAAGCCGCCGGATCGGCGCCGGCAACTCGATCGTATAGGGCTGCGCGAAACGTGCGTACGAGGGCAGCTTGGGCCGATTGCGCCGCTCGCTTACGATGCGTTGCAGGTCTTCGACAGTCGCGATATTGGCGAGTTCCTCGGCGCTGATTTCGCGTCCCGCCTTGATTGCGATCTGCTCCGCCAGCTCCGCCAGTGCGAGCGAATCGAGTCCCAGGTCTTCGATCAGCCGCGTTGCCGGATCGATGTTCGCGGCGCCGCTCGCTACCTGCTCCAAGGCCTCGGCCAGCCAGGGCTCGACTTCCGTGTCGATTGTCGCGCGCGGCGCACCGTGGCTTTCCACCATCCGCTGCAGAATCGCCACGACCTCGGCGCGTTTGACCTTACGGGTGCGCGTCCGTGGCAGCTCGGTGTCGGTGAAACGCAAGATGCGGATGCGGCTGTGCGGATTGAGCGTGCCGCTGACATGCTCGAAGTGCGCCCGCAATTTGTCCTCGACCGCGCGACGGCTTTCGCCCTTGGAATATGCCGGCACCGCAAGCGCCGCGACCTGTTCGCCCAGCCCGACCTTCAACCCGACCACTGCGACTTCACGCAGATATTGCGAGTGACCGTACGCTTCCTCGAGCTCGTCGATGTAAACGTTGTTGCCGCCCGAATCGACGATCACGTCTTTGGCGCGGCCGACTATGTAAAGCCGGCCCTCGCCGTCGAAGCGGCCGAGGTCTCCCGTATGCAGCCAGCCGTCCTTCAGCACCTCGTCGGTCGCCGCCTGGTTGCGGTAATACCCGCTCATCACGTTGGGCCCGCGCGCCAGAATTTCGCCGACTTGATCGGCTTGGCGTTCGCCGTCGTCTAAATGATGTTGACCGCTGGCGCCCGCGAGTTTCAGCTCTACCTTGCCCAGCGGCTTTCCCACCGACCCCGGCTTCAGCGGCTCCTCAGGACGCGCGACGCTCAGCACCGGAGCCGACTCCGTCAGCCCATAGCCTTCGAGCAGCTTGATCCCGATGTCATTGAAAAATTGCGCGACCCGCTGGGGCAATGCGGCGCCTCCGCTCACGGCCAGCTTTAGCCGTCCGCCCAGCGCCGCATGTGCCGGCCGGAACAACATCGTACCGAGATTAAGGCGGTAGTCCGCGTCGATCCGGCGATTCAGGTCGCGCAGTTGATCGAATGCAGCCTGAAAGAACGGCCCGCGCGCCTCGACCGTATCGGTGATGCGGCGATGAATCGCCTCCCACAGTGCGGGCACTCCGACCAGCGCGGTCGGCCGTACGTCGGCAAGCGTCCGCGATAAGCTGGCGGCATCGATTCCAAGCGGGTACACGATGCGCGCGCCGCTCGCGATCGGCAGCAGCAGCCCGCAAGTGAATTCGAAGGTGTGATGAAGCGGCAGCAGCGACAGCACGACATCATCGGCGCCGAGCGCAAACACTCGCCCTAGCGACGCGATCTGCGCCGTGAAATTCCCGTGCGATAACATCACGCCCTTGGGCGTGCCCGTCGTGCCCGAAGTAAACACGATCGACGCGAGCGTCCTGCGCTCGATCTTGATTGGCGCCGCCGCCTGACCCGGCAACATGAATGGCCGCTGCAGATCGCCGAGTTCCATTTCGACGATCCCGCTTGCCGCCTCGCGCACCGCCTTGCCCAGCCGCTTTGCGCAGGCCGCCGAGATCAACGCGGCGCGCGGCTCGGCGATTCGCGAGACCGCTGCCAGCTCTTCGGGCGATATCAGGTGGTCGAGCGGCAGCGCGACCGCGCCTGCATACAGGATCGCAAAATAGGCAATTACCCATTCGGGTGAGTTTTCGGCGATTAGTAACACGCGATCGCCAGGTTTGATTCCGCGGGTACCTAATAGTAATCCCGCTCGATGCGCCCGATCGCGCATTTCACGATAACTGATTGAGGTTCGCTGTCCCGACTGAGTACGCGAATCCAGCGCCGCCTGCGCACCGTAACGTTCGGCCGCACGGTCGATCATCTCGATCAGCGTCTTGTGTCGAAACGATCCGCTGGGACGGGCGCGCGTATGCAGTTCCAGTTGCGGGAAAATATGCCGGCGCAGTCCGGGCATATGAACATTGATCCAGTAGTCTGCCCAGTCGATGCGCTCCGGATGATACGGATGACGGTCGGCGTCGCCGGGCGCGAGCGAGGCATAAAGATCGCGGATGTTCCTGCCGTGGAAAGTGTAAACGAGATCCTGAATGTAAGGCCGGTAAACCTCCGCGAGCGATCGTACCATCACCGCGCTTTTGCAGATCTTGTCAACCTGCAGCTCGAATTTGCGCGCCGGCACCGATTTCTCGCCGAGCAGCGTTCGCGCCAGTACCGCCGTCTGTTTGAGCATTGCGGGAATCTGACTGCTCACCAGCTCGTAAGTGCCCTGCGAGACCACCGTGGCGTCAAGATGCGGCGCGAGCTTGCCCATTGGCCCGCCGCCGTTCAATCGATGATCGATCCGATTTGACAGGCCCGTCAGCTCCACCAGCCGGCGCATCGGAAACGGATTCACGTCCGAAGTGCATAGTTGATAGATCGGCTTGTGACGTTTCAGCAACAGCGCCGCGAGCACCGGCACAATCGCATGCGCGACCAGATCAACCGGTATGACGTCGAGTACTAGCGCGCCGGTAGCCGGGATGAAGCGGAAGCCGCGCCCTGTAAGATAGGTCAGCGGCGCACTGGTATTTACTCCCTGGTTCCAACCGGGACTCGGATCGGCTAGCGAACTCTCGATTACCGAAGGACGAACTATCGCTGCAGTGATCGCCTGTCGGGCGGCGAATACCAACTGCTCGCCGAGGCTCTTCGTATAGCTATAAGTATTTGGCCAGCCCCAGCTCTGCGCGCGCGCCTTCCCAATCTGTTTCAACTGATCTTCGAGCCATTGCTTGCGCCGCGATTCGACCGCCCGCTCCCGATGGTCCACCACCCCGTCGCCGGCGTGGCCCTCGTCAGTCGCCGCGCGAAATTCCGCCTGCCGTGCCTGGTCGTGTGATTCCGCCTCGACTCGATCGACCGCCGCCAACGCGTCACGAATTTCCTTCTGCAGGTTGAAGTTGCGCCGCCCGTTCGGACACCAGTCCACCGCGCCGTCATCCTCGAACCGCTGACCGTCCGCGATGCCTGCCACGTAGCAGGTCGAGATATGTATCAACGCCGCGTCGTGCGCGCGGCAGAACTCGATTACATTCGCGACGCCGGTCGTATTGATGGCAATTGCCTTTTCCAGCGACGCTTCAAAATTCACCAGCCCCGCGCAATGGATCACGGCGTCGATCGATCCCGGATCGATGTTTGCGTCGGCGCCGATCAACCCCGGCTCGCTGATATCGCCCGGCACTATCGTGACCTTTTTCTCAACGTGGCGGTCGAACTGCGCCCCCAGTTGTTCGCGTACCTGGGTCAGTGCCGGCGAATCGAGAATCTCGTTGCGGAATCGCAGGAGACTCGAGCGTTGATCGCCTCGAATCAAAAGCTGGATTTGTCCGATCTCCGGATGTTCCCTCAGCAGGATCGACAGCAGCACTTTGCCAAGAAAGCCGGTGCCCCCCGTGATCAGGATGCGGCGATTTCGCAGCACCTCCGCCAAAGGTGGCATCGCCCCCGCCGCGATAGCTTTGCGCGCCCGCGTGCCGTTCTTATTCGGCATCGATGCTATCCAACACCAAACCTGCTCGAGCTTCCGTTCTATTCAACGTCGGCAATGACTATTGGCGGCAAATGCAAGTAAGTAATCGAGGCTGACCGTCCCTGATCGGCGGTCGCCATCGCGATTGCTTCATCCAGAGTGTCCGCCGCTTCCCAGCCCATGCGCGCCGCCACTTCAGGCTCTTCGCAACCGGCTGCGATTACACGTCCGACGTGCTGGCGCGCGGGTTCTCCCCAATACCACATGTAGAAAGGATGTACTCCATGATAGGCATTACCGTAACGGTACATGTGAGTATAGGTGGGATTGTGCGCGAACTCTTCTTCGAACAGCTTTGACAACTGCACCGCATCGTTGGTCTCCGCCAGGCATCGATGGAAAAACTCGATGTAGCTCGGATGATGTTCCGGATGGAATTCATCGCGCAGCGGATGGCATATGATCATCGTACCGCCCGGCTTCACCAGCGGCTTGTTGCGATACATGTTGAACAGGTAGCCGAGACCCATGCACTGCACCAGCACCGGATTCATGACCGAGTTGACGTTGTATGGGCAGATGTAAGGCACGCCGACGATTAGTACATCCGACTGATCCTTTACCGGCACTGCGTATTGCTGAAATACCCGCGCCAATGCCTGCCGGTGTACCGCCTCGGTCTCGCCCGCCCACACTCCCGTCATTCCGTATGGCGCGGCGTATTGATGTAACGCGTGGCGGCGAAGATCATTCGACAGATTGCCCAGCGTCCAGCGGAAACCCTTCAACCGCAGGCGATCCCAGTCGTTGAATTGATCTTCGTTCTTCTGCAGGAAATCGAGCATCCCGCCGTACATCTGAGTATTGACCGCGGTCTCGATCGAAAACACGTTAACTTGTTGATTGACTATTCGGCCCATCCGGTCGGCTGAACTATGCAGCGCCGATCGCTTCGGATCCATGTACGAGTGACTATTGCGCAGCGTCGCCGGATTGTGATGGTGCCGCAGGCTCTGGTATGGCGCGAGCCCCACCGCCACCGATTTGTGGCCGCCGTCCATCGGCACCAGGTTGATATTCAGATAGATCAGCAGGTCCGATTCCGCCGCCCGCCGCGATAGCCACACCTCCTCGCCATGGCCGGTCTTCCCCAGCATCGCAATCTCGGCCGGATTTTCACCGTCGAAGTTGTAGAGCCGATCCGGCCAGTATTGCTTGAACGCGCGCTCCCCGACGATCCGCCGAATCTCGGTCTCCGTCATCCGCCGATGCAACGCGGTCGCGATGATCAGATGAACGTCGTCAACCCCGTAATCGGCCAGCGTCTGTAAAACCTGGTTGAGCAGCCGCTCCCGGATGTCCGGCCGCCGCATCTGCGGCAGCGGCAGGCTGAGATCGTCGATCGCGATCGTCACCCGCATGTTCGGATTGAGTTGCGCGAACAGCGGGTCCGCGTTCAGCGGATGAAGCAGCGCATACCGTATCGCCGTATCCGGATCGGGCAGCGCGTCGAGCGGTGGCGGCGGATAGATTACCCGCGTTCCCGCCGGCAGCTTCTCGAACAGAAAATCGTCGCCGTATGGAATCAGCCGCGGTTCCGACTTGCGACTCAAGGTCACTACCAGCTCGCTGCGCGCACCAACCTCGTGCTTCAGCTCGGCTGTCTTGATCTCTTTAAGCTTAGCCTCGGGCCGCGCCATTAAATTTCCTCTCCAGCAATTGCTCGACGGCTTCCGGCCCGACGCCGCCATTCCTCCGCACGCTCGCCGCCTTGTCGAACCGAATCACCGGCCATTGACGGCTGCGCGCGACCGCTAGCAGGCGCCGGTTCGGATTCACCGCTACCGGATGTCCCAGCGCTGCCAGGAACGGTAGATCGTAATGCGAATCCGCATAGCCCCATGACGCGCCCAACGATATCCGCGTGGCCTCCGCGTACTCCGCGCACCACGCTGCTTTCGCCTCACCCGCCATCACGGGGTAGCGCAACCGTCCAGTCGCCAGGCCGCGGCTGTAAATCAGTTGATTCGCCGCAAAGGTCTCGATTCCCAGGCGTTGCGCCAGCGGCGCGACGATAAAATCCGGCGAACCCGTCACCAGCACCGGCTCGAGCCCGGCCTCCCGATTCGCCGCGATCATTTCGATGGCCCGCGGATACATGTTCGCCATCAGGATGCGATCGCAATACTCCTCGCCCAGCGTTACCAGCCGATCGCGCGAGATGCCTTTGAACATTTCGAACAACGTCACGTTGAGCAGATGACGGTCGCGTTTTTCCGCCAGGTACAGCATCGGCAGCCGCGCCGCCAACCCCATCACGTAACTGACCCGCCCGCTCCACTCGCCGATATTGGTGAACGCGAAGAGCGTGCCGTGAATCAGGTTCAACCCCATCAGGGTGCCGTCGAGATCGTAAAACGCCGCCCCCTTCACTGCGCGGCCGTTGCGCTTATGATCAGGTTCGTAAACTGACATGTCAGTCTAGTTTGGGCCGAGAAAAATCGCCCGCTTCCACCGCCGCCTCATCCAGCAGTCCTGCCGCCGCCAGCAACTCCGGACGGGCCACTCCGCGTAATCCAAAGTCCAATATTTCCTCCGCCAGCGCTCCTGCATTCCGCCGCCTGTCGAGCGACAGTTTTCCCACCGCTTCCTTGACCCCGCCCAGAATACAGTACGACACCGCGCGCGTGTCGCAGCGCCGCACCAGTTTCATCTCGATACCCAGGTCCAGCGACCGTTGAATCTCGTCCGCTACTCGTTCGTAAAAGTCCCGGATGCGCGCGTCCAGTTCCCGATCGAAGCCCGTCGAATGATTCAGCAGAATGTCGGTCAGCTCCCGCTCCGCCAACACGAACCTCAGCACCCGCGACAGATTGTCGCGCAATTGTTCCACCGGATTCGGTTCGCCCGGCCCGATTCGCAGCCGCTGAATTCGATTCCGCAGTTCGCGAAGAGTCTGCTCCAGCAACTCCTCGAAGATGTCGCGCTTGTTCTGAAAGTAAAGGTAGAAGGTGCCCCGAGCGATACGCGCCCTCGCGATGATGTCGGCGACGTTGGTGCGATGATATCCCTTGCGGGCAAATATTCGCTTTGCGTGACGCAGAACCTGCGCGCGTCGTTCCTGCCGTTCCATATCGATTCTACGCTGCCGGACACTAACGGCCTCAGGATCGAGAGTCAAACCGCCCGATCCCTCGATTCTCCTTAGGCTAAGCAACGCGCATCCTAGCGCATCGGAGTGTAATCCGATGTCGCACAAATCTGCCAATCCCTGACCAATCGCATGACAGGCATGCCGCCCGCCGGATGCCCGAAGCTCGCCGGTCTCTTCGCCAGCCGATCATTTGAAGCACCGCCTAGGGCTTTGGTGTTGGCGTAGCCGCGGGCACCGTCGTCGCCGGACTTCCCGGAGGCGTCGGGCACGTTGCCGGATCGACGTTGACTCCCACCAGTATGTTCTGAAAAAAGCCCGCATCCGAAACCGTAAAGTACGTGCATCCCGGCATCACCCCGATAAACAGTCCGGGGAATCCGTTCGGTTGTTGGGACACGATGAATCCGGGGTAGGTCGCGCTGCGAGCGATCGAGCTCCACATCGCCTTGTCTGTGACGTCGCGGTATTTCAGCTTGGTGCTCGTATTCGTTAACGCGAATACCCCTTGAGCGTTGAACTGTACCTGGTTGTCGAGGGACCCGGTCCCGACCACTGCCGACGTCACTATAGGCGTGCAAATAGGCGTTGGCGTGGGCGTCGGTGTTTTTGTCACCTCCGGCGTCGCCTCTGAGGCGTCATCGCCGATTACCCCCGCCTTCGGTGTTGGCGTCGGCTTGGGCGTGGGCGACGGCGTAGGTGTTGGCCTCGTGGTCGGGGTGGGCGGCGGCCCGGCGCATACATTAAGGCCTACCACAGACAGGCTATTCACTGCCGTAATGGTAGTGCTCGAGCTCCCGCCTCCGCAACTCATAATCAGCGCCGCTGCGAGAAAGGACAGCACCGGCACCAGCACTAGACATCGTCGCCGCCAAATCATTAAGCCTTGAACGATGACGGCGCATGAGGTCGCTGTCAAGTCGAGGGTAGCTGCGTTGAGCTAATCTAGGAGTGAACCAATGCGCCAGCGGAAAAATGAGCAAAAAAGAAGGCGGGTCACCAAGGAGGGGGGAGTCTCCAAAGTGCCCGCCTTTACGCCGCCTGTCTTGCGACAAGCGGTCCCCGACTACAGGGAGGAGGCGTAATCGGGGTTGCGGCTCGTACATTACATTCGACGTATCGCTGCAAAGATTTATTCACCCGCTTCGTCGCAAATTATTCAGCCCACCCACGCGCCCCTTACGCGAGCGCTAAACGTACTCTAATGCTAAGTTTCATCTACAAAGACACGATGCGCGATGATGCGCCCCGCAGAACTGACGGACCGTGATAGCGGCCCGCACGGCGTCTTAACCCTGAACCCAATGGGAAGTCTGAAACCAGACACCAGGCGAGCTTGCGAGCCGAGCTAACGAGTCTGCGAGGTGCGCAAAGGTGAGAGACTCTCAGTAAGGTTTCAGAAAAAAACTGAAGTTCTTAGTTCCTCGACCAAATGAACCGGCGCTAGAGCTGTTCCTTCTCCTCGACAGCGCGGAATTTTGGCTTGCGTCGTCCCTAACGAACCCCGCCGTTGAGCCCCTCGCTCCGTTGCCGCTTGATGACACGGGGGCGTCCTCCGTGCGATTCTGATCGCTATGAAGCTCGCCAACTGCCTGCAGCCGCCCCGGCGCTACCCTGAACGCCCGTGAAACTCTCCGTCATCGATCAATCGCCTGTCTCCAGCGGTTTTACGCCCGCCGACGCCCTCCGCAACACCATCGATCTTGCCCGGCTGACCGACCGTCTCGGCTATCATCGCTATTGGATCGCCGAACATCACGCGATTCCCGCGCTCGCCAGCCCGGCCCCCGAGATATTGATCGACCGCGTCGCCGCTGAGACTTCCACGATTCGAGTCGGTTCCGGCGCCGTCCTGCTGCCGCATTACAGCCCGCTCAAGGTCGTCGAGACTTTCCGCGTGCTGCATGCCCTTTATCCGGGCCGTATTGACCTCGGTCTCGGGCGCGCACCCGGCGGCACGCCCCTCGATACTTACGCGCTGCGCCGCGACCGCGACGGTGACCAGCAGCTCGGCGACGACTTCCCCAAGCAGTTGATCGAATTGCTGACTTTCCTGCACGGCGGCTTTCCTCCGACTCATCCCTTCAGCCGCATCATCGTTACGCCCGCGATGCCCGGTGCGCCCGACGTATGGCTGCTCGGTTCGAGCATGTGGAGCGCCTCGGCCGCCGCCCAACTCGGTCTGCCGTACGCCTTCGCTCACTTCATCGATCAACTGCCGACCCGCCCCGCCATCGAGCACTACCGTTCGCACTTCATTCCGTCGAACGGATCGGAGCCCCGGATCATTCTTTCTCTGGGCGTGATTTGCGCCGACACCGACGAGGAGGCTGATTGGCTGGCGGGCAGCGCGCGGCTCTTTCGCCGCCGTATTCGCCAGGGCGACATCCGTCCGATCCCCACGCCCGAGGAGGCGCTCGCCGAGCTGGGACCGCGCACCGCCGAACCCACGCCAGAGACCGGCGAGTTTCCGCGCTACGTCATCGGCAGTCTCGAACGGGTGCGCACGCAGCTCATCGACATGGGTAGCCAGCTTGGCGTTGACGAGATGATGGCCGTCACCATCGTTCACGACCACCGCGCGCGCCTGCGTTCCTACGAAATCCTCGCCGCGGCCTTCGACCTCCCGCGCCGCCCATAATTCGCGCCGCGCTAACGGTGAACGCCTTCAACATCAGACGCCCATATCAATTCCCTCGAGTCGTCCCTACAATCGCGGCGAGGGCTTTTCCGGACTCGAGCCGTCTGCGGTCGTGCTTGTAATCTGGCCCGGATAGGCACGACAACTGATCGGTGAATCTCCCCACAATATCGACTGACTCGGCCAGCCCGCGGTTCTCCCGCTACGACGCGGGTAAGTGGCTGGTTGGCCTCTCCGTCCTGACCGGCACCTTCCTCTCCGTCATGGACGTGACCGTCGTCAACGTCGCGATGCCGCACCTGATGGTCGCCTTCCATCAGAGCCTGCTCAGCATCACCTGGGTCTCGACCGCCTACAGCATCGCCGAGATCATCATGATCACGATGACCGCATTCTGGAGTACCCTGCTCGGACGCAAGCGGCTGTTCCTGGTCTCGATGGCGATCTTCATCGCCGGCTCCGCCCTCGCCGGCACCGCTCATACGTTCAGCCAGATTCTCTGTTACCGCGTGCTGCAAGGCTTCGGCGGCGGCGCCCTGATTCCCGCCTCGCAGGCGATCACGCGCGAGCGCTTTCCACCTTCTGAACAAGGCATGGCGATGGCGATGTTCAGCATGGGCGTGATGCTCGCGCCGACCATCGGTCCCGTTGTCGGCGGCTGGTTGATCGACCATTGGGGCTGGCGCTGGATCTTCTATATCAACGTGCCCATCGCGATCGCCGGCATCGTGATGGTCTCTTTGTTCGTGCACGACCCGCCCTATTTGAAGCGCGGTTTCGAGCGCATCGACTGGATCGGCATCGCGCTCCTGACGGTCGGCCTCACTTCGCTTCAACTGGTGCTCGAACGCGGCCAGTCATTCGGCTGGTTCGCCTCGAACTGGATCATCGCCGGCGCTATCGTCGCAACCCTCACCATCGCCGGACTGCTCATCTGGGAACTTGCCAGCAAGGAGCCGATCATCAACTTCAGGCTTTTTCGCAACCTTCGCCTCAGTATAGGTTCCGGGCTCGGTGGACTCATCGGCTTCGCGCTTTTCGGATCGACCTTCCTGCTGCCGCAGATGACCCAGGAGGTGCTCGGCTATCCGGCCTTCCGCGCGGGCCTCGTCCTGTTTCCTCGCGCCGCCTCGATGTTCCTCATCATGCCGCTGGTCGGTCGCCTTTATAACGTAGTCAGTCCGCGCATCATGATCGCCTTCGGCATGATCATGCTCGCCGTTTCGTTCTGGCAACTGGGTAACCTGTCAACGTCGGTTACCTTCTCCGGCTTCGTCGGTCCCTTGATCGAAACCGGCATCGGCATCGGCTGCTCGATGGTCCTGTTGAGTACCATCTCGCTGAGTTCCTTGCCGCGGGCCGAGATGACTGCCGGAGCCGGACTTTACACCCTGGCCCGCCGGGTCTCAGGCAATCTCTCTTACGCGGTCCTGGCGACCATCGTCGAGCGGCGCACGAGCTTTCACCTTGCCTCCGGCGCAAATGCCTCGCTGACCGGTACCCGCGTGTCGCTAATCGCGAGTGCGGCCGCTGACCCGGCCCCATTGATCGCGAGTGCTGGCACTAGCCCCGCCGCACCCGCTACGTTCCTGGATCGGCGGGTCATCTTGAATCACACTGCAAGCCTTCTGAATCGCTCCGGCACGGTGAGCACCTTGGCCCGGAGCAGCATCCTTATTCAGACCGCCAGGATGTCGGCCTATACCGATTGCTATAAGTTGCTGGCGCTGCTCTTCGTGGTGGGCCTGCCACTGACGCTGTTGCTCCCGAAGCGCGGAGTCCCCACCGAAGAGTCCGCCACCGTGACCGAGTGATCATCACTTACCCGACAACCTGACTACGATTCTAACTGGACGCGCATAAGCGCCCGCGGGCATTTCCCTTGCCAACTCAACCGGAGCCGCCTCGGGAGCGAATTCATATTCCACTTCGGAGATGGTCGCCGCGTTGCCGCCCGTAAGACGAATCTTCTCGCCGACCCGCGGTATCGCCTGCAAAGTGTCAAAAGGTACGCGCCAGGTTTGTCCCGCCGATTCTATGATCAAGCACAATGCGTCAACGCTCGGTTCAGTTGCGGAGCTGCTATCACTCATGACGTCGCCTCCCATTCGGAAAGATCCACGAATCAAGACTGTTCATTGTTGATTCCTCACTCAGGCTCGCGCGGCCGCCGGGCGCCTTACGAACGCGAACCTCGAGCGGTCCGAAACTCAAATCATACTGGACCGGACGCCGCGAGTCCCCTGCCATCGCGGCATGGCGCTGCGCGGCTTCTGTGCGGTTCTGCCGCTTGATGATCGAATCTGCACGACTTGTGCTAGAGTCGCGACGGTTTTGAATCGGGCGCTTTGGAATAACTGGAAAACGGGGAGAGTTACGATGAAGAGACTGGGAAAGAACGTGGGCAAAGACCTCGGCGAAGGACGCGAGATCAACCTTGGCAGGAGATTTGGACTGGCTATCGGAGCTATCGTCGGCATCGGCGGCTTGCTGATGAGCCTGAGCGTCAACGCGAACGCCTCAACCAACGCCAAGGACGAGAAGGCAATCAAGGACGTCGAGAACAAGATCATCAATGCCACCAGCACCGACGAAGTAATGAAGTACTACGACCCGAACGAAATCGACCTATACGATTTCGTTCCGCCGCTGCAGTACAAGGGCGCCACTGCGGTTCACGGCGACCTGGACAACTTCTTCAACAACGCCAAGGACGTGAAGGGCAACTTCGTCGAGCTCGAAGTCGTGACCGATGGCAAAATGGGAATGGCGCGCAGTATCCAGCACTTCACCTGGACTGGTGCGGACGGCAAGTCGCAAGAGGCGACGCTGCGCGTGACCGACGTCTTCCACAAGGTCGATGGTAAGTGGAAAGTCATTCACTCCCATGTCTCGGTACCCGTCGATCCCAAGACCGGACAGGCCCAGATGAACCTGTCGTCCTAGTAAGGTGCCTCGCAACAGCAGTCGTCTCACGGTCGAAAGTTCGCGCGAAAGGTGCGCGCCGGTGATTGCATAGGAACTGGCAGCGTGCGGGTGCTGTGTCTGGTTATCAGCGTTATCTTGAGCGGCCATTCGCGGATTGCTTGGGAGCAGTCCGCGAATGGTTCCGCCGCCACTCCATCAGTGATCCGAGCGGCGCTGGCATCAGAGGTTCCGAATGTATGAAGAGGCTCCTTTTGATTGGTTTATGAGGGAGGTCGCCGAACCGGTGTGGGCGGCCGAAAGGCCTGGTTTGGGCGGGAAGGGTGGTTCACGGCGGGCAACTCTTCAGATTTCCGAAAAAAGAGTGACATTTTGATAGTCTAGGGCGGTCTCAATGACGCAAAAGCGAAGCGGCAGCGAAAATGTTTCACGTGAAACATTTTCGCCGTCCGTTTGTGGGGAAATACTACACTCTTGACGTGGGTGCCCTGTGGAACACCCCCCGATGACGGCGCGGAACCGGCGATTGGAGGTTTGCGGAAGCGACGCTGCGTAGCTCTCAGCGAGACGCGTGTTGGTCAGGGGTTAGGGCGACGGCGGCGGCTCGTTCGCACCTGGCGGAGGCATCGCGCTCGCGCCCGGAGGCGGCAGATCAGGTGCGCCGGGCTGTGGCAGCGCAGGGCCGCCCGGTGGAGGCAAGGCGCTCACGGCGGGCGGAGGAATCGCGCTGGCTGACGGCGAGGAGTTTGGCGCGGGCGTGGGCTCCGGTTCCACTTCGCGCTTGAGCTGGCTGCCGGTGTTCTCGAGATTGATCACCTGATCGGGCGTAATCTGATAGACCGCCTTGTCCATGGTCGAAGTCGCGTAGCCGAAATTCTGCGACGGCGGCGCCTTTACCGTGGGGTCGTCAGAGTGCAGCGTCGCCTGGATTTCGGACGCGTAGATGCTGCCGATTTCCTTGCCGCTGCGATCGGCGAGGATCGCGGTGAAGGTTGGCTGCCCCATCCCGAACGGTTTCGGGTCGGTCATCGGATCTTCGGGAATAGCGGTGCCTTTCAAATCGTGCAGTTGTTCGAGCAGGCTGTCGGCGACTTCGGGTTTCGCGGGCGCGGTTTTGCCCTCGGCGACGACGCTCCACTTGTTGTCCGCTCCGCGCTGCACGAGGATCGAAACGGGGCCGCCCAGCAGCGTGATGCGCCCGACGTTGGACTGGTCAAAAGCCAGCACGGTCTTGTCGCGCAGATCGTCGAACGATTTATTGACGGCCTTGACGATGTAGTCGGGCACCGTTGCGACCGGCTGATTGCCCTCCGCCACGCGCGCATAGACGTTCTGCTTGGTTGCGTCGGGCTGCTTGAAACCGATCAGAACGGTTTCCTTGCCGGCATCCTTACCGCCATCGACTTCGAACTGAAGCGCCGGCTTGGCGAGGCCGAACTTGTCGAGATCGGCTGGATTGTCTTCGACGAATTCGTCAACCCGGACACTGGTGATGGCGTCGATCATCTGCTGCACCGCAGCCGCATCGGCCGGATAATCGCGCGGCTTGGTGATCATCCAGCCGTCGCCCTGGCGCACGATTTCCATCACGGTGCCGTCGGGGTGGGTGACGGCGAGGCGATTGATCTGGTCGCTGGTCAGGCCGACCAAAACGTGCGACCTGAGCTCCTTCAAGGTGCGGCCCGCCGCGACCGTAAAGCCAGCGTCGGTTAAGAACACGGCGGGATTGTCCGAGGTTTTGAAGTAGGCGCCATTGCCAACGGGAGTCTGCGAGCCGACCAGAATCCCGGGCAGGAAGTGCATATCCTTGGTCATCACGATGATCGTCGTGGCGGGATTCGCGAGTCCGAAATTGGCGAGATCGGCCGGATTGGTTTCGACCGTATCGTTCACTTGGAGATTGGCGATCGCGTCGGCAATGCCGTCGGCGATACTGTTGTCAGCGGGGCCCTGCACCGGCTTCACGATCCGCCACAGGCTTGGCCCGTCGCGCTGGATGACGAGGTCGCGGCCCGGACCGCGCAACTCGATCTGGGCGATATCCTCGGGCTTGAGATCGAGCAGCTTGTGATTCTTCTGCGGTTCCGGCTGACGGCTGAGATAAAAGGCGAAACCGCCGATCAGCACGAGCGCCAGCAGCGCGAGCAAAGTCTTACGCGTTTGCATAGCGGGGTCCCAACCGTTAAACCGCGCTCAATTGCGCCGTTCCCACCACACCGCGAACCCGATGATCAACAGCAGCTCGGGCAGCAGCAGCACCGACAGCACGAACACCACGTCGAATTCCTGCACGGTGAGATTGAAGCGCGAGGCGCGCAGCTCACGCGGCCGGATGGTGATCGAGTTGGACTCGCCCGCAAGCCAATCGACGCAGTTCATGATGAAGTCGCGGTTGAAGAAATTGCCGATGTACTGATTGTTGGCGATATCGGTAGCGCCGAGCACGACCAGCCGCGCTTCGCCGGTACCGAGCTTCAACGCCGCGAGATTAGCCTGCACCGCGTCGGCCACGACCACCGGACCCTTGACGTCGTTGCCGTCGAACTTGGCGGTCTGACGCTTGAAGATACCCTCGAGATCGGTCTCCGCCCACGAGGTGTCGCTGGTCTTGGCGAGCGCCGTAACCACGAGGCCCGGCGGCGCGGGATCGATCGGATCGACGGTTCGCACCATCGGGAAAACGGTCTGCTTGTCGAACGACGCGGTAATCGGATGCGGGTTGTAGGTATTGACGACCGGGTTGAGGCCCAGCGCCGGCCCGGCTTCGAGGCGCTCGACCTGATCGACGACGACGTTGTTGCCGGCCTTGACGCCCCAATCCTGTGCGAACTTCACCAGCGCGCTTTCATCGACGGTCTGATCGGGCTGCGGCTTGAGCATCACCAGCGCACGGCCGCCGCCTTTCAGATAGTTGTTCAGCGCGTCGATAACCTGCGGCACCAGCGGACGCGTCGGCCCCGCAACAACTATCACGGCGCAGTTGTCCGGGACCTTGGGCTCGGTGACCAGGTTGACCTTATCGACTTTGTAGCTTTCGCCTTGCAGCGAATCCTTGAACTGGCCCAGGCCGCTGGCGGCGTCGTTATCGTCGGGATCGTCCTCACCTTCGCCGGTCAGGAAACAGACCGTTTTGCTCTCGGCGCTGGTGACCTTCACGAGGCCGTTGGTGATGGCCTGCTCGCTCATATCGGAGACGTTGGTGCCCGACCCGGTCTCGTCACTGCCATACTGAATGTGAGTGGTGTTCATCACCGTGACTTTGTAGCGCTCGGCCAGTTCCGGATGACGATTCGGGTCCACCAGCTCGTAGGTAATCAGCGGCGATTCGTAGGCATACTCCTGGTAGAGGGCCTCCGCTTCCGGATCGCGGCCCGCCTCGACGAAGCCATAGAGCTTGACCGGCTGCTTCAGCGCCTTGATCACCTGGATCGATTGCGGCGAAAGGCTGAAGGCGTTTTGCGCGGTCAGATCGAACTGGCGATGGTAGCGGACCGCCAGGTAGTTGATCGCGACCAGCACGCCGAGGAAAGCGATAGTATATACGGCGGCGTTGGTGCCGTAGCGCGTGGTGCGCGCCCCCGCCATGGTGCCGATCGAGCCGCGGCTGGAGACCAGCCATCCGGCGATCGCGATGATGCCGGCGAGCAGGTTGACACCCGAAAACAGAGTGGCGAAGCCACCGGCCGTCAGAACGTAGCCGAGGCCCGCAAACAGCAGAAATATGATTCCGACGATGCCCGAGAGCGCAGAAGTCCGCTTCATCCGCCAACCTTCCCCTTAGCGCCAGCGTGCCGATTCGACCGATCGCTGCGTGAGGAACAGCGCCAGCACGATTACGCTCAGGAAAAACACGATGTCACTGGTATCGACCACGCCCCGCGTCATGGTCGAGAAATGCGCCGGCAGCGACAGGTAAGTGAGGACCGACGAGAGGATGCCGCCGCCCGCCTCGGCCGGCCATGAAATGACGTACAGCAGAATCAGCATCCCGAACGAGCTGATCGCGGCGACGATCTGGTTCTGCGTGAGCGAACTCGTAAATAGACCCACGGCTACGAACGAGAGCGCGAGCAGCGCCAGTCCGAGATAACCGGCCGCCATCACGCCAACTTCGGGGTCGCCGAAGATGATCAGAATGAGCGGAAAAATCCACGCCAGCGCGACCATGATCAGGGTGAAGGTCGCGGCCGCGATAAACTTGCCGGCGACGATCTCGCCCGTGCGGATCGGCGCGGTCAGCAGCAGTTCGTAGGTGCCGGTGCGCTTCTCCTCGGCAAAGACGCGCATGGTCAGCGCGGGCATCACGATGACCAGCACGATCGACAGGTCATGCAGGAGCGGATCGATCACGCGCGAGTTGAGGTTCATCTGCTTGAGCTGATCGGACTGGCCCATCATCTGGATCAACTGGACCATCTCGTCGAACTGCCGGAGCATCGCGAAGAAGAACCATCCGCCGAGGAGTAGGAAGACCGTCAGTACGACGTACGCGACCGGCTGCACGAAATAGCCCTGCAGCTCCTTGCCCGCGATTGTAAATGTATTACGCATGAGTTAACCGCCTGGATTGCGAAGGCTTAAGCGCCGCTGTGACCTGCGCCCACTTCCTCGAGGGTCTCTTCGGGAGTGGCGCCTTCGACGTGTCCTTCGCGCGCGATCGCGTGCAGGAAGACTTCCTCCAGCGAGGTTCCCGCGGGAATCTCCTTGATCTGCTCTTCGAGCACAATCCGGCCGTCGTTGATAATCACGACCTTGTCGCAGATCTGCGAGACCTCGGGGAGAATGTGCGTCGAGAGGACGATAGTGCGCTCACCGGCGAGCCCTTGAATCAGCTCGCGGATTTCGTGGATCTGGCGCGGGTCGAGTCCGATGGTCGGCTCGTCGAGCACCAGCACCGGCGGATTGTGAATCAGGGCCTGCCCCAGCCCGACGCGTTGGCGATAACCCTTGGAGAGCTGCCCGCAGATGCGATGTGCCATGTCGGTCAGGCCGCAGACGTTAAGCGCGTGTTCGACGGCGCCATCCACCGCTGATCGTTTCACGCCGCGCAGTTTCGCGACGAAGCGCAGGTAGGCCTCGACGCGCATATCGCTGTAGAGCGGCGGGGTTTCCGGCAGGTAGCCGATACGGCGGCGCGCTTCGAGCGAATTGGTGAAGATGTCGAGGCCGTCGATTTCGACGGTGCCGCCGCTCGCCGGCATAAAGCCGGTGATGATCCGCATGGTCGTGGTCTTGCCGGCGCCATTGGGGCCGAGAAAGCCGAGAATCTGTCCACGCTCAGCCTTGAACGAGATACCCTTGACCGCGGTGAAATTGCCGTAAACCTTGGTTAGATTCTTGACCTCTATCATCCGCAACCTGTCGCCACCTCGAAACGCGCGCCGCAGCGCCGATCGATCTTGTGGTTAGCCGTTAGTACGTTCCTCAGCCGTTAATGACGAATCCAAAACGCGATAAATTCGATTAAAAGTAGGCGACCGCCCTAAAGCAGGCGGCAACCATCATAGAGCAACTGGCTAGTTAAGCCCGCGCAGGCCGGCACTGTCAATAATGGAAATACGCAGGGCGGGGACTTTTGGCTTTGCGTCCGGGTTTCGTTACTCTGACCTCATGGCCGATTCGCGCAGCACGCTCTACCTGGTTGACGGCTCGGGCTATATGTTCCGCGCCTTCCACGCGATTCCGCCACTGAATAACTCGCGCGGATTGCCCACCAACGCCACCTACGGCTTTCTGCGCATGGTGCTGAAGCTGCTCAAGGACGCGCGGCCGACGCATATCGCGATGGTCTTCGACCCGCCCGGCAAGACTTTCCGCGACGACCTGTTCGAATCCTACAAGGCCAACCGCACCGAGATGCCGTCGGACCTGGGCGTGCAGATTCCCTATATTCATCGCGCGGTCGAGGCGCTGCGGATGCGCCAATTAACGATCGAAGGTTTCGAGGCGGACGACGTTATCGGCACGCTGGCGGTGCGCGCCGCGCGCGAGAAGTTCGATTGCGTAATCGTCACCGGCGACAAGGACTTCAAGCAGCTCGTCGGTCCGCATATCACGCTGCTCGACACGATGACCGATAAGCGCGTGGGAGTGCGCGAGGTGCGCGAACAGTTCGGCGTCGATCCCAGCGCGGTCATCGACATCATGGCGTTGATGGGCGACTCGATCGACAACGTCAAGGGATTGCCGGGCGTAGGGCCGAAGACCGCCAGCGCCCTGATCCAGCACTTTGGCAGTATCGAGGGCCTGTTCGCGGGGCTCGACAAGCTCGAACAGACGGGCATCCGCGGCGCGGCGAAGCTGCGGCCGCTGATCGCGGAACATCGCGGCGGAGTCGAGCTGGCGCGCAAGCTGGTGAGCATTGAGACCGCCGTTCCGCTCGAAATCGGCATCGACGACCTTCGCTGGTCGGGGCATGACGACAAGAGTCTCGCCGACCTGATGCGCGAGCTCGAATTCAACACGATGCTGGCGGAATTGACACCCGCTCAGCGCGCCGCGCCCGCGAATTCGATCGAGGAAATCCAGGTCGGCCGAGCCGATCTTCCAGCGGTGCTCGCGGACCTTGCGCGTGCGCCGCGAATCGCCCTCAATTTCACGGCGGGTATTGACGACGCTCCGGCACTCGACCTCGGCGCGAATGGCGCAGCCGGAAACAGCGGTCCGGTGCTCAAGCTCAAGGCGGAGGGCGACCCGCGCCTGTTCACGCTCGGGCCGGAGCTCTTCGCCGATGCCGCCACGTTGCTCGCGTCACCGACGCCGCCCAGGACCTGCCACGACCTGAAGACTCATCTGTCGCTGCTGCGGCGCTACAAAATCGATCTGAAGGGCGTCGATTTCGATACGATGCTCGCGGGCTTCCTGATCAATCCGGGCAAGACCGAGCCGACGCTCGGCGACCTTTATCATCAACATATCGCGCCGCTCGGCAGTGGCGAGCCGACGGGATCGGAGCCGGCCCTGGCCGAAGCGCTTCGCGACCATCTGGCGCCGCTGATTGCCGGAAATGGCCTCGAGAGCCTCCTCCACGATATCGAGATCCCGGTGGCGCGGGTGCTCGCCGAGATGGAAGCAACGGGTATCGCCGTTGACGCGAGCGCGCTCGCAGCCGTTTCCTCGGAATTCGGCACCGAACTGGTACGGCTGGAGCGCGAATGCTTCGAGCTTGCCGGTCATCCGTTCAACCTCAACTCGCCGAACCAGTTGCGCGATATCCTCTTCACCGAGCTGAAACTGTCCGCCAAGGGCCTCAAAAAGACCAAAAGCGGCTTCTCCACCGACGCCGACACGCTCGAAAAGCTCGCCGAGGTTCATCCGCTGCCCGGCAAACTCCTCGAATATCGCGGTCTGGCGAAGCTCAAATCGACGTATTCGGACGCGCTTCCGCCGTTGATTGACCCGGTTGACGGGCGCATTCACACCAATTTCCGTCAGGCGCTGGCCGCGACCGGTCGTTTGAGTTCGATCGATCCCAACCTGCAGAATATCCCGACCCGCAGCGAAGCCGGCCGCCGGATTCGACGGGCCTTCGTGCCGCGCGCGGGCTCGATCCTGCTGTCGGCCGACTATTCGCAGATTGAACTCCGCGTATTGGCTCATCTTTCGGGCGATCCGACCCTCACCGAAGCATTCACGCGCGGCGAGGATATTCACAGCCGCACGGCGAGCGAGATCCTCGGCATCCCGCCCGAAAAGCTCGACGCCGAGGCCCGCCGTCTCGCCAAAGTCATCAATTTCGGCATCATCTATGGCATGGGACCGCAGCGCCTCGCCGGACAGCTCGCGATTCCCTTTGCCGAGGCCTCCGACTACATCAAGCGGTACTTCGAGCGGCTACCGGGCGTCCGCGCATGGCTCGATAGCACGCTGGAGGAGGCTCGCGATCGTGGCTACGTCACCACGATGTACGGGCGGCGGCGCTATCTGCCGGAGTTGCGGGGCGGGCAGAGTGGGGCGCGTGCTCAGGCCGAGCGCATCGCCATCAACACGCCCATCCAGGGGAGCGCTGCCGATCTGATCAAGGTCGCGATGGTCCGCTTGCATTCGACTATCGCGGAGACGAAGCTGACGGCGCGGATACTGTTGCAGGTGCATGACGAACTGCTCGTCGAAGTGGAAAACGACGCCTTGGAGAAGGCCGGGGAGACGGTCCGGCGCGAAATGGAGGGAGTCGCGGCCCTGCGAGTTCCGTTGCGGGTCGATCTGAAGGCCGGACCGAACTGGGCCGAGCTGGCGCGTTATGGGGCGAGGACGTAAGGGACTGAATTTATACGTCCCGCGTCCGTCTAACCGAGTTGAGTAGATCACTGAGCCCCGACGCTGACGAAACAGAACTGCTGGAACGGGCCAGGAATGGGGACTCAGCGGCCTTCGGGGTTTTGGTCGAACGATACCAACGGCGCGTGGTCGGGGTCGCGCAAGCGGTCGTGCATAATCAGGATGACGCGGTTGAGCTGGCACAGGAGACCTTTGTTCGTGCTTACGAAAACCTCGCCAAATTTGAGTCGCGATCGAGCTTTTCCACTTGGCTTTATCGTATCGCGGCCAACCTCGCGATCGACTTCCGCCGCCGCGAGGGTCGCCATCAGGTGTTGCGCGGTGAAGACGCCGAGACCGAAATCAACCGCCTGCCCAGTCCGCGCGGCGATTCCTATCAGGAAGCCGCCCGTACTGAATTGAACCAGCGCATCAACGGAGCATTGGAAGAGTTGACGCCCGAACATCGCGCCGTGATATTACTACGCGAGGTGGAAGGGCTATCCTACGATGAGATTAGCGATGTGTTGCAAGTTCCGCGTGGAACGGTGATGAGTAGGTTGCACTATGCTCGCAGTCACATGCGCGAAATTCTCAAAGACCTTGAGGGGAGCTGACTAACGGATGGCTCGATGTGAAGAGATGACGCTCCTGCTCGGACCGTTCGAGGATGGCGAGCTTGAGCCTCATGAGATGCAGGAAGTCGCGCGCCACCTCGCGGGATGTCCCGCTTGCGAGACCGAACTCGCCGGCTACCGCTCGCTCGCGGTGGCCCTCCGTGGCGCCAGTCCGATACCCAGTCTGGCTGGTTTCAGCAACGCGGTGGTTAACCGCGTCGATCAGTTACCCGTACCCTTGCGCCGCCGCCTGAGGCGTTACGTGACCTCCTTTGCCGACGGTATCGGCGCCACTTTCGCTACCGGATTCGCAGCCGCGGCAGTCGCCGTGATTACCGCGGTTATCCTGACGCCCTATTTCAAACAGGGGCAGTTCTTCAACTCCCACAAACTTTTGCAATTCGCACAGGCCGGCCCGAACGCGTCAGTGATCGTGCCTCAGCAAGTCGCTCCGACCGCCCCGAAGGCGCGGGCCAACTCGCCTCAGAACTTCGCGAAGAACGACCGGTCGCCCGCGGCCCCGCCGCTTGCCGATCCGGCTCTTGCCAGTAACGATATCCAGCGCGCGGGCGGCGACCTCCAGCCACCCGCTGATGATCCGAAAACGGTTATCGACAGGCTCGAAGCCGCAAGTCCTTCGGTCGCCGTCTGGAATGAGCCCAAATCCGATACGACCGTGATCTGGGTGCCTGATCAGCAACGCTAGATATGCCGCCAACGCCAGTTATGATCGAACGCCGAATTGTCGGCCTCCTGCTGACCATTATGGCGACCTGTGTGCTCGCGGCTGCCCAACCCGTCGCCGCCCAAAATCGACACCTGCTGCCGCTGCGCGTCCGGGTCGATTCAGTCCTCGCGGCCAACACCGGCAAGGGCATGGACCCGGATATCGATATCGATATCGCCGATCGGCTCCGCTCGATGTTTTACTTCAGCACCTACCGCCTCGTGCTGCATCAGGAGTTGGAAACCGTATGTGGCCGCAGCGTCAACTTCGAGATGCCCGGCCAGGGCATCCTCCATATCGCTCCACGCTCGATCGTGGACAACATGATTTCCCTGGAGGTCGTGCTGTTCGAGGGCCCGCATCCTCTGATGAGTTCCGACCTCCGCATGATCAATCATGCCGTTCTGATGGTCGGCGGACCGCACTATCTTGAGGGCACGCTGATTACGATAATTACCGTCGGCTCCGCCGATTCCCACTTTCCCCGCGCTCATCGCGGCGCGCCCCCGGCTGCGGCACAACCACCTCCCGGCCCTCCGCTTACTGGCGCGACGCCCGCCAAGATCGCTCCACCCCCGCAGCAGTAGCGGCTTCCTGACGCCGCCCCCCCCCGCGACCCCCTAACGCGGTGCCATCCGCAAAGCGCCATCCAGCCGAATCGTTTCCCCGTTCAGCATCCCGTTTTCGACGATCTGCCTCGCCAGCAATGCATACTCTGTCGGCCGTCCCAGGCGCGGCGGAAATGGTATTTGCGCGCCCAGCGCCTTGCGCGCCGGCTCCGGCAGCGATGCCAACATGGGAGTATCGAAGGTTCCCGGCGCGATCGTGCAGACCCGGATTCCATAGGACGCCAGGTCCCGCGCGATCGGCAGCGTCATCCCCACTACGCCGCCCTTCGACGCCGAATATGCCGCCTGCCCGATCTGCCCGTCGTACGCCGCGATCGACGCCGTGTTGATAATCACGCCCCGTTCGCCCTCACTGTCTGCGGGATTTTTCGCCATCTGCTGAGCGGCCAGCCGGATCACGTTGAAGGTGCCAATCAGGTTGATCTGCACGACCTTGGAAAAGAGATCGAGCGAATGCGGTCCGTCTTTCGAAATTGTCCGCTGCGCGCGCCCCACACCGGCGCAATTCACCGCGATATGAATCGTCCCGAAATGCCGCGCCGCCTCGGCTATCGCCGCTTCCACCGCATCGCCTGAAACGACGTCCGCCGCGACGAACAAACCCTTGTCGGCGAACGACTCGGCCACCCTCGGTCCCGGCGAATTCGGCAAATCAAGCACCACCACGCGGGCGCCGCCGGCCGCAAATTCGCGCGCCGTGGCCTCGCCCAGACCTGATCCGCCGCCGGTGATTACTGCTACTGCATCCTTAAGTTTCATAGCGACCTCGCCCTCGAGAATTGAGACCCCATAATGCTTCGCTCATCCTCCGAGGTAAACAGTAATCTAGCGGAGCAGCAGGCGAAGCGAGCTACGAACACTAGGCGAGCCTGCGAGCCGAGCTAACGAGTCTGCGAGGTGCGCAAAAATTAGACTCTGAGATTCTGCGAGATGCGCACATAAAACTGTGAGACTCTGCGAGATGCGCGAAATAGAACTCTGAGACTCTCTCGCCCCGCCAATTCATGCGCAGCCTGCCGATTCTTTATCGCGGCATCTTCGCTCGCCTTCGAGTAGTGGGCGGTTTTGATTCCGAACGCTATGTGCGCGTATCGGCGAACGGATAGGCCGCCACCTGAAATCTATCCTCATAAACGACGTATCCGGGTTGAGTGGTCGTCAAAATTTCCACGGCAATGCCATTGCGCTTCAAAACCGTTTGAAACTCTCGCATTTTGCTGATGTGCAGCGTGGCGGTGTCTTTGAACCAACTGATCGCTTGCGCCTTGCGGTGCGGGCGGGACGACAGTGATAAACGTGTTGGCTTTTTGAGGTGACGGTTGAACCAGTGGAAAGGACTTCAAGATGTTCGTTATCTTCTGTCTGTAAGTCGTCTGACGTTTGCAATTCCTTTGCGGCTTGAAACAATCCTTGGCGCCGCCCTGAATCAGCGTCAAGACGCTTGATGACGAATCTGATGAACACTCTAAAATCCTTGATCTGTTTAACTTGCCCGATCGCGCATCAACATCTCAGCGGCATGCGCGCTTCTCATAAAACCGCCCACGACCCACCTTCGCAATCACTTGCAACCGCGACCGATCTGCCCTATTAGGAAGCCCGAAGATCGTCTTAATCATGAGAAGGGGGACTCATGGCGGCATTTCTGTCCGACCACCTTTCCAATGTCATCAGTCAATTAACCACGTTTCGCAACACCGTCGATTCCGACAAACGGCGCAATCTGCTGACCGCCCTGCGGCAAGCGGAACAGGAGGCCAAAGAAAAGGGCATCACTATTTCTGCAAGCGCGTCACCGGCTGCTGTCGCGGCGCAGATCGGCCAACTCGAGGCCGGCGACGCCGTCGCCGAAGCGATGGGCATCCGGGAAATCGCCGGCACCGCCGACTACGAATATTTCGATCGCCACTGGATTGAGAGCGCTCTCAACTACTATCAGACCGGCAAGAATCGGGTTCCCTTTCCGACTGCGAAAGGGGCGGTCAACCCTCTCAAACAACTGGTTAATGAGAGGGAGATTCGAATCGCCATCGCCGGCGATTGGGGTACCGGCACCGATCCGGTGGATAAATACCCCTATGCCGTCGCTGGCAAGATCGCCAAGCTGATGGCGGACCAGAAGCCGCACTACACTATTCACCTCGGCGACGTGTACTACTCGGGACTGGAAAGCGAGGAGACCGCTAAATTCGTTGGCCGCTGGCCGGGCGGCAGCATCGGCAGCTACACGCTCAATTCCAATCACGAGATGTATTGCGGCGGCAAAGGCTACTTCAACGTGCTGCTCGCCAATGAGATGTTCAAAGCGCAGCAGGGTCTCAGCTACTTCGCCCTCACCAATGATTCATGGCTGATCGTCGGCCTCGATAGCGCCTATTTCGCCTACTACCAAAGCTTGCTCTACGAGCAAGGCACCTTGTTCGAGCCCGACGCAGGGAAGCAACCGGACGGCATGGTACAGTCGCAATGGCTGGCCGGACTGCTGAAGGAGAACGCCCATAAGCGAGTTATCATCCTGACTCATCACGACGGCTTCGACGTGCAACCTGTTACTGGCAAAGTCAGCCGCAAGCCCTTGTATCAACAGGTCACGGCGCAGATGGCCACCGTTCACGACTGGTGGTGGTACTGGGGACACGTCCATGGCGTGATCGCCTACGAGCGCATCTTCTTCGACAATAATGCGGCGGTCACTGCGCGATGTATCGGGCACGGCGCCATTCCCTACCTGCCTTTTCCGCCCGACCTGAGCCATCTCGGCGATGGGACGGTACGGGTCCAGTGGGTCGAAACCGACCTCGCGCGCAACGGCGGAGATTTGCGCCGCGCTCCCAACGGCTATCTGCTGCTGACGCTCACGGGCGCCGAACTCCACGAGCAGCTCTTCGACGAACTCGGGCGTACCCGATGGTCGAATTTCTAGATCGCTCAGTAACTACGGTACGCGCTCGCGAAACCTGAAACCGGTTGCCGCCACTCAAGCAGGAGGGTCAGATGATCACCACACAGGACAAGCCCGCCTTCGGCGTTGTCGCGGTAATTCAAAACGCAATCTCCGCCGCTTTCGCCGGCAAAGTAAGTCTCGCCAACATCACCGCCCTGGGCGGATCGTCGCTCGCGCACGAACTAAGGTCGGGCCAGGTTATCCCGCGCAACCTGATTCTCGACTTCTCGCCGCTGCTCGACATCCTGCATCTGCCGCGGCTGGGCGGCGGCGGAAACGTCTTCGAAACGGTGATGCGTACCCTCGCCGATCCGCAGGACGCGATCAGGTCGATCTTCGAAAATGACGACCCCGACGCGATGTTCGGCCGCATGATGGACTTTTTTGAAAGCCGGCCGCCCATCACGGATCTCGTCAACACCCTTCGCTCGTTTCTCGAAGGACAATTCGGCATCGCCCTCTCACTGATTACCACGCTTAAAAATCTCGCCGATCCGAGCCTGCCGCGCACCATCACGGACGCTTGCCTGGAATACTTCTTCAGTCCCGCCGGCTATGTCACCGTGGACGAAATTCACATCACCCCGCCGATGCAATTCCAGGGCGAGCCCAAAGCGCTGAGCGACTTGAAAGGGATGTTCACGCGGCGCGAGGCCGAACGTTACGTGCGCGACCTCATCAACGTAATTGTCGAAGGCACCGGCAACGTCCAGTATCGCCTGCGCGATCGGTACCACCAGATGGCGTCGCAGTTCACCGGCCAGCAACTCGATACGGCCAAACGATGGTTCACCGGCTTCGGTGCGATGGCCGAGGCGGGACTTACTACTGCGGTCGAGGAAACGCTACTCGGCATCGGCCAGTTCCAGGTCAATCGGCTGGTCGCCGCATCGGCGGGCGCTTACGCCGGCACGGCCGCGCGCAAGATGACCCAGCACGTCTTCCTGAGCGAACTCGGAATCCCCGTTTAACCCCCGTAGTCACTTCACGGAATCGCCACACTAGGCGATCTTGTGAGTCGAGCTAAACTAGGCGAGCTTGTCGAGCAGAGCTAACGAGTCTGCGAGGTGCGCAAAGATTAAACTCTGAGATTCTGCGTCGTTGATCGCGTGCTCACTTCACGGGATCGCCGTCGGCGCAGCGCCCGGACTGAGATTCCCTTGCGGCGGAGCGCTCGCGTTCACGGTGATTGCGTAAAGCACCTTCTCACCGGTATCGAGCGTCACCTTAAGATTCCAGCTACCCGCGTCGGCCCCCACCAGTTCAATTCTTCCTGGCGCGGTCTGCATCACCAGGGCGCGAGGATTACTCAGCACCTTGACGCCGGGCTGGGTGCCGGGCTTGACGCCACTGATAGTATAGTTCTGACCCTTGTTGATCGTCAGCGAAATAACGCGCCGCTGCGCGGCTTCGGCGCGCGCCGCTGTCACGCTCATATGCGTAAGGCTCAGCATCACCGCGAGCCACGCCGCCAGGATTCGGCGAGCCCTCACCTTCGCTCTACCTCCCTCGCAGGTCATTGATTCCCTCCGCGCTAGCATCGCAGCAGTCTCCAAGGTCAGCATAGCTCAACGGTCTCGAGTCTAACCAGTATTTCTGCCGTTCCGTCGCTGAACCGACGTCCCCCGGCCAGCGTTGAACCAGTGCGATCAGTTCGGAGTGGAACCAGCATCTGGTAAGCCTCCATTTTGTTGTCGATAAATCGCTGCAATACGCTTTGCGTTTGCCTGCCGCTGGCAAAGAGAAGTGCGATGTGGACAACCGTTATGCTACAATCAGTTTCATGATTTACTTCCGGGAGAAGCAACGGGAGAATCAAGTCGATGGCTAGCTACCAATGCGGATCATACGGGCCTGAAGTGGAACAGATTCAACAAAGGCTCAAAGCTCTGGGGATGTACACTGGCCCAATCGACGGCGACTACGGCGGCGGCACCGAGGCTGCGGTAAAACTGTTTCAGCGCAGCGCGGACCTCAAGATCAACGGCGTCGTCGGACCCGACGCCTGGGCCAGGCTGTTCCCCGATTCATCGATTCCCGTCCCCGCGATCGTATCTCAGTCGATCGCCAACCGATGCCTCGCGCTCACCGGCTCTTTCGAAACCAGCATGCCCCCGCCGGATTGCTTCGCCGGACTGACCGGCGATTTCGACGGGCAAGGCCTCAGCCTCGGGGTGTGCCAATGGAATCTGGGTCAGGGATCGCTGCAGCCCCTCTTGTTGGAAATGGATCAGACTCATGCAAATCTGGTAACCGAGGTCTTTCATAGCTATGCCGGTGAATTTCGCCAGATGCTCGCCGCTTCCAATGAGGCCCAGCTCGAATGGGCGCGTTCGATTCAAAATGCGCGTCACATAATCGCTGAACCCTGGCTTGGTCTGCTGAAGACGCTGGCGCGCACACCGGAATTTCAAGCGATCGAGACTGGACACGCCGGACGCCTCCTCCAGACCGCTCGCACTCTCTGCGCTACATATTCGGTACACTCCGAGCGCGCATTGGCGCTCATGTTCGATATTGCAGTGCAAAACGGCAGCATCGATGAAGTCGTGCGTGCTCAAATCGAACGCGACTTTGCCGCCCTCGATACCAGCCAATCGAGCGCCGCGATCGAAGTCGCTCGCCTGGGCATCGTCGCCACGCGGAGATCTGACGCGTCAAATCCCGCCTATGTCAACGACGTGCGCATCCGCAAGTTGACCATCGCCAACGGTCAAGGCGTCGTCCACGGCCGCAGTTACGATTTGGCGGCTCAGTATGGCATCACCCTCGCGCCGCTGGGGTAGTTCAAACCGACCAAACCGAAGCCCTCCCGCCGACCCGCGCTATATTGATCGCCGCTCGGCTTGCGTTCGTTTTCCACTTCGACGATTGTGAGTCCTTACGCTCCCGCAGTGCGAATAGTTGATTGCCCTCGAGGTGGTATAGGTAATGAAAAGTGCTCTCATCGTCGGCGGTACCGGTCCCAGCGGGCCATTTCTTGTAAATGGACTCCGCGATCGTGGCTATAAAGTAGCTATCCTTCATCGTGGCACCCACGAAATTCCCGAGATCGGCCCTGATGTCGAGCACCTTCATGCTGACCCGCATTTTCGCGAGACCCTCGATCCGGCGATCGCGGGACGCAGCTTCGACGTTGTCATCGCGACCTATGGGCGCATTCGTATTGTCGCCGAAGCGCTGGCCGACAAAGCCGGGCAGTTCATCGGTATCGGCGGCTTTCCGGCCTATCGCGGCTTCTTCCATCCCTCCGCCAATTTCCCTAACGGCCTGCCGATTCCGCTGCCGGAATCCGCTCCCACCGTGCAGAGCGAGGCGGAGCACCGCTTCTCCTATCTGATCGCGAGTACCGAGCAAGCCGTCCTGGCGGCTCATCCGCGCGGTGCGGTTTATCGCTATCCATATGTCTATGGGCCCTATCAGTTGGTCCCGCGCGAATGGTGCGTGATTCGGCGCGTGCTCGATCGTCGGCCGTTCATGATTCTGGCTGACGGCGGCCTCGGTCTTATGACTCACGGCTACGCGGGAAATCTCGCCCATGGCGTGCTGCTCGCCGTTGACCACCCGGACACGGCTGCCGGCCAAATCTATAACTGCGGTGACGACCTGCAATTCTCGATTCGCCAGATCGTCGAGATCATCGCCGACGAGATGAATCACAAGTTGGAGGTAGTCAACTTACCCGCGGAGTCCGCCTATCCAGCCCGCGGCGTCAGTCTAGAAATAACTCCGCATCACAAGCTTCTGGATTTGTTCAAGATCAAGCAGCAACTGGGTTATAGCGATCCGCTGCCACCCGAGGAAGCGCTGCGGCGCACCGTACGATGGTACATCGAACATCAGCCCGAGCGCGGCGGCGACATCGAACAACGTCTGCAAGACCCATTTGACTATGACGCCGAAGACCAGCTCGCCGCGATCTATCGTGACGCGGCCGCCAGTGCGCGAAAGTTCCATCGCGAAGCGGTGCCAACGCCTCATCCTTACCCGCATCCGAAAGCGCCGAATCTCGTCCGCGACCATCGTAATCGTTGAACGAATGTATAGTCACTGCAAATGAAAAAGCCGCCCTCATCGAGGGCGGCTTACTAACCAACCGTCAATTGAATCGTTAACGCTGATGGTACAACGGATGCCCGCGGAAATTAGTATGCACGCGGCTGAAATGCTCGCCTTCGAGATTCGCGAAGTACAAGTCCTGCAGCCCGGGACCGCCAAATGCGCAGTTAGTCGGATGGTCCAGCTTCTCGCTAGCCGGATCATCAACCAGCATAGTCCACTCCCCTGACTTCTCCACTTTGAGAATCTGATTCGCGGGCAGCAGGATTTTGTCCAGCGGCGGCTCATCCGGCTTCTTGGCCCTTCCGGGCAGCGTCACAAAGAGATTCCCGTCCACATCGAATGCCATCCCGTCAGGGATCGCCGGAAAGCCCTTTGAATAGACTTCCGGTTTGCCGAAGGAGCCATCCTTCTTGATCGCGATGCGCAGACAGTCGTAGCGCGTCGATTCGAGCACATAGACCGCCTCTTCCTGAGGATCGATCGCCGTGCCGTTCGCGAGATAAACACCCGTCGCGACTACTTCACTCTTGCCATTCTTGCGGAGACACACCAGTGCGCCCTTCGGCGACGGAGTCACCAACTCCGGCAGGATGTTGTTGATATTACTGGTGCTCGAATTCGAGACGAACAGGTTACCTTCGGCGTCGTAAGTCGCAAAGTTCGGCAGACTAAGATGAAGGTCCCCGGCGCGATCGGCTACCATCGAGACCTTACCACTCTGCGTCACCCGCACCACGGCCTCCTTGCCAAGGTCGCAGTACAGCAGGTCGCCGTTGCGATCCATGGTTACGCCGTTGGGAATCGACCCCGCCGGCAGCGTCGCCAGCTCGCTCACTTTGCCTTCCGGTGTGACCTTGTACATCACCCCATTGCGGCCGCCCCCATAAACGTTGTTGTCTTTATCAACTACCACGCCTTCGGCCTTCAAAACGCCCCGGCCGAATACCTCGACTGCACTTACTGGAATTGTCGCCATTGTCCGAACCTCTTATCCCTTTCGATTTACGGCTCGCCGTTAGGGCATCTGCGCCGCACCGCCATAGCATGCGATGATGCGGCCGCGACCTTTCACCGCGAGCACCAGTGACACTCGCCGCTTTCCACTTGCCTGTCGACGCGCACCATAGCACGATGCGCTCGATACCGGGTAAGCCCTCCAATGAGCTCGCGCGCCGAAAGTTGTCCGCTACCGCTTATGACTTCATGGCCGTTCAACGTAGAGTCATTATCTCAGCGCCAACGTGAAGCCCACTGAACGCCAGTTCCGCGTCGATTCCAGATGCGAACTCTTGCCCTGGCTGATTGCTCTGCCCCTCGGCCTGTCGCGCAAGCAGGCCAAGGACCTGCTCCGCTTCCGCTCAGTTCGGGTTCAGAACCGCGCTGGCGTTCGGCACGATACTCAGTTGGAGGCGGGCGACGTTGTGACTATTGCGCTGGCGAGGCAACCCGATCACCCTTCGCCCGAGCACCTCGGGCTGAAAATCGTCCATCTCGACGACGCCATCGTGGTTATCGACAAGCCCGCCGGATTGCTCTCGATGGGCTCGGATCGCGAGAAGCAGCGAACTGCTCACCGCATCCTCAATGACTATCTGAAGGACCAGGTCAAATCGCGCCAGCAACAGGCATTCATCGTCCACCGCCTCGATCGCGAGACGTCGGGCCTGCTGCTCTTCGCGAGAAGTGTCGCGATCCAGGAAGCGCTTCAGCGAAACTGGAAGCTGGTCACGAAAAAATATCTAGCGGTGGTTGAGGGCGCGCCCGCGAACCTTCATGGAACGCTCACCGATCGACTCGTTGAAAGTAAGTCGTTGCTGGTTCGCCGCGTCAATCAAGGTGGTGACATCGCCATTACGCATTATCGCGTAAGCGTACTGCGAGGCGGCCTTTCGCTCTTGGAAATTACCCTCGAAACCGGCCGCAAACATCAGATTCGCGTCCAGTTGGCGGGCGCGGGATGGCCCGTCATTGGCGATCGCAAATACGGCGCACGGACCGATCCCGCACGGCGGCTGGCACTCCATTCAAGCGAGTTGAAATTCAGCCATCCGATTTCCGGCGCTTCGCTGGAGTTCCGCAGCGCCCTGCCGGCCAGCCTCAAGAGATTACTAGCGCAAAGTTGAATTCGTCCGAATAGTCACTCGGATTATCACTTACTACCGCGTCCCAGCGCCGTCCGCGCAATCGCGAAGCGATGGACCTCAGAGGGTCCGTCGTAAATGCGAAACGCCCGGATGTCGCGATAGGTTCGCTCGACCACTGTGTCGTCCGTAATACCCAGTCCGCCGAGAATCTGCATCGAACGATCCACCACCCGCCCCAGCGCCTCCGAGCAGTACACCTTGTACATGCTGGTTTCCTGACGCGCCTGCTCCCCC
>Ga0302325_10004016_pt1 | contig 34195 bp, 28 predicted proteins | sample Palsa_T0_2_FD_201948 | JGI IMG/M metagenome (GOLD analysis project Ga0302325, IMG submission 201948) | Peat permafrost microbial communities from Stordalen Mire near Abisko, Sweden - Palsa_T0_2 | ecosystem: Environmental > Terrestrial > Soil > Palsa > Peat permafrost | place: Sweden: Abisko...
GGTGGCGTCCTCACTCATACGTCTTCGCCCCGAGTTCGCCGCCAGGCGAAGTCGCCAGCGAAGACGAAGTCTTCGCCCCGAGTTCGCCGCCAGGCGAAGTCGCCAGCGAAGACGAAGTCTTCGCCCTTCACGCCACGCGCGGCCGGCGCCCCGGCCGCCTCGGGCCGGTGCCGAGTCGTCGGATCGCGCTCCGCAGGTAGGCGAGCACCTCACCCCGCTCGGAGATCACGACCACCGCCGGAAGCACGAACAGGACCCCGCCGAGTGAGACGGTGAGATCGATCAGGGTCACAAGGCCGAAGTCACGCAGCATCGTGATGTTGGAGACGACGAGCACCCCGAAGCCGGCGATCGCCGTCACGCCCGAGGCGATCACGGCCGCGCCGGTGGAACGGTAGGTGCGGAGGAGGGCGGGCTCGAGCTCGTGCCCCGCCGCCCGCTCCTGGCGGAAGCGCTCGGCCAGCAGCACGCTGAACTCGGTCGAGATCGCGATCACGAGACCACCGAGCGTCGCGGACATCGGGTTCAGCGGGATCCCGATCACGAACAGGATCAGGGCCGACCACCCGGTCGCGAGCACGATCGGGACCAGCGGGACGACGGCCCGCCGCGGATCCTTGAACACTGCGAGCAGCACCAGTCCGACGGCGACGAGCCCGGCCAGGAGCATCCACAAGCGCCGCGAGGAGGACGACAGCGCAGCGTTCGCCTGGGCCGCGAGGACCGGCAGGCCGACGAGACTGGCCGTCACCCCCCGCGGAGGGTGAAGGCGCGACTGCATGTAGCTGATCACCTGCTCCTGCTTGGAGAGCGGCATCAGCCGGATCCCGAAAGCGACGGTGGCCTCACGGTAATCGGGGGTGATCACGGCGGACTTGAAGTGCGAGGGGATGACGGCGAGCAGGCTCCGAACCCCGCTGCTGCTGAGTGACACGGAGCCCACGCCTGAGCCCTTCGTCGCCTGCGCGCCCTGCGAGAACAGGTCAGGAAGCGACAGCGCCGGGCACAGGGTCGCGTGGGCGCAGCCCTTCGTCTCGAGGTAGCCGTAATGGGTCAGCAGCCCCTGCTCGTAGGAGATCATCCAGTTCACGATCCGTGGCTGCGTCAGGTCGCGAGCGTGGACCGTGACGTCGATCTCTCCAGACACACCGGTCACCTTCTCGAGCGTGTTCAGGTCGCGAAGGGCCGGCATGGTGCTGGGAACGAGCTTCGTGACGTCGGACTGGACGGCCGTCTGTGTGCCGGCAACCCAGCCGACCACGGCGAGCACGGCGCCGATCGCGAGCGCCCGATCGGGCCGCGCCACGGTTGCCGCGATCGCTCGTCGCGCACCCCGACGCGCCTGCGAGCCGCCGGCCGTGACGGCACGGGTGAACGTGGTCAGAACACGACGCGGAATCAGGCCCTTGGTCCGCGCCGTCAGGTCGCGCGTGATCTCGCCCGCGCCCCGAGCCGCGGCCCCGAGCGCGCCCGCATCGCGGCCGGCAAGAACGAAGGCGGCGGCTCCCACGCACAGCGCGCATGCGAACGCGAACGCGATCCCGACGACAAGCAGGATGCCGAAGCCCTGAACCATCGGAACCGGTGAGAGCAGCAGCACCAGGAAGCCGGTCGCCGTCGCCAATGCGGCGGTTGCGATCGTCGGCGCACCGGCGATCGCGGCATGCCGGACAGCGGACGCCGCTGTGTCCGCGCCCGCGGCCCTGCTCGCTTCCTCGATCCGCGACTGGAACTGGATCGCGTAGTCGACAGCGAGCCCGATCAGCACCGGAAGGACGGCGACCGAGGCCATTGTCAGCGATCCTCCGACGAGCGACACGGCGCCGAATGTGATCGCGGTCGCCGCCAGCGCGATCGCCAGCGGGAGCAGCCGTAGCCAGCATCTGAACACGATCAGCAGCACGGCGGCCATAACCGCCAGCGCCGCGATCAGGAGCACGCCGACCGACGCCGTGATCGTCGCCGCGAGATCGTTCAGGACGACCGGTGCGCCGGTGACCGTATAGGTGCCGCCATATCCGAGGTGAAACATCGGCATCTTGACCGCTCGACGGATCAGCGAGATCGCGTGCTGCTGCTGCGCGGCGGACAGCGAGGCGCGGAGCCGCACCTCGATCAGGGCCGACTTCGCGGTCGGGAAGAGAAAGGCGAAGCGCGCCTTCGGCTGGTTCACACCGCGCGTGTCGTCGAACACGATCTGCGAGATGAACGTGGCGTTGTCGATCGTCGGGAGACCCTGGATGCCCGAATTGAGGTAGAGCTGTTCGAGGCTCTCGGTGTCCTGCGCCTGTTGCAGCGCGCCGGCGGCCTTGGCATCCCGGCGTTGCGCAGCGCCACTGAGATGCTCGGCCCTCGCGGCCGCGTGCGCCTCGTACTCGACGGCGGCCACCTTTTGGGTATCGGCCTGCTCGATCGAGGCGAGGCCCTGCTGCACCGAGATCACGGCCTGGTTGAGAAACGTGCCGGGGCCGGACACAACCTGCACGTAGTTCCCAGCCATCAGCCTCCCGCACGGGCTGCTCGTGCCTCCATAGGGCACGGCCTGGCCGGCCGGGGCCGGTCGGAAGGCGTGGAGCTGCGGGTCGGCGATGTCCTCCTTCCCTGCCAGGCAGGCCTCGAGAAAGGTCAGGGTCGCGAGGTCCTTCGTCTCCACCAGATCGGTCAGCGGCTCGCGGACCAGGATCAGGATCGAGTCATCGCCGAAGTGGCGATGCCAGTCCTGCGTCGCCTGGTAGCTCGGCGAGGACGAGCCGACGAAGGTGCCGATCCCGGTGCTTGGCCGGAGGCGGAGGGCCAGCACGCCGCCCACGAGCGCGAGCACCACCACCACGACCGAAGTGAGCACCGGCCTACACGCCGCCCCGCGGGCCACCCGCTCGAGTCGATCCCTCACCTTCACGGCCAGTCAGGCTAGCGGCACCAACGGATCCCCCGCGCCGCTGCCCCGCGGGCCCTCAGTCCATCGTCAGCGGTCCGCGCGACTCGCCCGCGAGGAACTGCTGGATGAACGGATTCTCGGAGTTGAGCATGTCCTCCGCGGGACCCGCCTCGACGATCCGGCCCTTCCACACCACGTTCAGATAGTCGGCGACGCGGCGCGCCATCATCACGTTGTGGGTGATTACGCAGAAGGTCGGCAGGTGCTCCCTGTTCTGCTGCTTGGCCTCATCCATCATGTCCCGGTGGACCTCCTGGATCAGCTCGCCCAGGAGTGAGGTGCGAACCGGATCGAGGCCCGAGTCCGGCTCGTCGAAGAGCACGATGCTCGGCTCGAGCACGAGCGCGCGCGCGAACCCGGCGCGTTTGCGCATCCCCCCCGAGAGCTCGTTGGGGAACTTGTCGCGTGAATGCCCGAGTCCGACCTCGTCGAGGCGGCGACCGACGATGTGCTCGATCTCGTCCTCGCCCTTCTCGGTGTGCTGGCGCAGCGGGAACGCGACGTTGTCGTAGAGGTTCATCGAGCCGAACAGAGCGCCGTCCTGGAACAGGAGCCCGAATTTCTTGCGCATCTCGAAGAGGTCATCGTCGCGCATGTTGGGGACCGACACGCCATGCACAAGCACATCGCCCTGGTCCGGATACAGGAGGCCGACCATGTGCTTGATGCACACCGACTTGCCGGTGCCGGACGGCCCGAGGATCATCGACACCATCCCCTCGGGCAGGCCCATGTTGAGTCCGCGGAGGATCCGGTTGCGGCCGAACGCCTTATAGATGTCGATGAACTCGACGGCGTCCGGGCGACCGCTCGGGTACTGCCGGTAGGTGTGCCACTTGTACTCCTCCTCCGTGGCCCCGTCCGGGGGCGAGGGGCGGGGCGGCTGCTCGTCGACGACCGACACACGGGACGGCGGCTCGGGCTGGGGCTGCTCAGGAGGCTGCTGCTGGAGTTGACGCCAGGCGGGTGGTTCCGGCGTCGGCTGAGCGCCGGCGGCCTGTTCGCCGCCGTCCGAATCTGCTCCTACGAATCTGTAGCTTCCCATCTCATCCTCCGATTGGTGCCCTCGGGTTGGCGCCCCAGAAGAGCTGCGTCCCGAGCATGCCGATGATGTGCACCGACACTATGTTCAAGACCATCGACTTCGCGGTCGCGGTACCGACGCCGACAGGCCCACCACTGGCGTTGTAGCCGTAGTAGCACCCGACGAGCACGATTACGGTGGCCATGCACATTGCTTTGATCACGCTGTACAACAGATCGGGTGGATTCTGGAACTCCCAGAAGATGAGGAAGAACCCTCCTGAGGAGACCTCGCCGATCTGTTGGACAACAACAAGATAGCTGGCGAAGAAACCGGCGCCGATCGAGCAGATGTAGACGAACGGGAGCACGAGCCAGGCGGCGAGCAGGCGAGTGGCGCACAGGAAGGTGATTCCGCTGATTCCCATCACTTCGAGCGCGTCGATCTCGTCGGAGATGCGCATCGAGCCGAGCTCGGCGACGATCCCGGTGCCCACCTTCGCCGCCATCATGTATCCGAACGCGTAGGGCACGAGCTCGCGCAGGTCGCACCACGCCGCGAACACCCCGGCATACGCCGGGACACCGTTGGCGCTGTCGAAATACGCGCCCTCGACCCCGCACTCGAGCCCGATGATGAACACCAGCCCCCAGATCACCAGGGTCGAGGAGACGATCAGGATCCCCGACTGGCGCAGCACCTCGCCGAAGAACCTGAACACGCGCAGCCCGTAGACCTCGCGGAGTACCCGGACGGCGAACCCGACGACCTCGCCGAACTGCTCGATCAGGGCACGCGGGGAGGCGTAGATGCTCTCCATCAGCTCATCTCGGGATCGTGGTCAGGGACGGGTGGGTGGCGAGCAGCGTCTGCGTGAACGCGTAGTTGAACGCGAACACGCCGAGGAACGCGATCACCACCGCCTGGTTGACCGCGCGGCCGACGCCTTCGGCCCCGCCCGACGCCGTCATCCCCTTGTAGCAACAGACGATCGCGATGATCCCGCCGAAGATCGTGGTCTTGACGACCGAGCCCCAGAGATCCACCGTCGAAGCGTTGTTGAAGAACGTGGCGAAGAAGGGACCGAGGGTCGCGTGGTTCACGAGCGTCGCGAGAATCCCGCCGAAGATGCCGAACAGGAGCGCGTAGACGTCGAACAGGCCGGTCAGCAGCATCAGCGCCAGGAAGCGCGGGACGACGAGGTTCTTGATCGGATCGACCCCGAGCACCTGCAACGCGTCGAGCTCCTCACGAATCTTGCGCGCGCCGAGGTCGGCGGTGATCGCGGTCCCGGCGACGCCGGCAAGAACGATCGCGTCGACGAACGGCGCGAACTCGCGAATCGACGCGAGCACGAAGAATCCGCCGAGCCGGTCGATTGCGCCGAACAGGACGAGGAAGTTGGCCGCCTGGAGCCCCGGCGCCCCGTACCCGAACGCGACGGTCGAGACGAGCAGGGGAAACCAGCAGAGCTTCAGGCCGAACAGGAACTGGCCGACGAACTCGCTGCCGTACGGGTACGGCGGCCTGACCGCGGAAACCAGCGTCCTCGCGGTCAGGATCATCATGTTTCCGACCTCTTCGAGCACGTTCTTCGTCGGCAAGAACGCTCTGTCGGCAACTGCTCTGATCAATGCGTGTGCTCCTCCCCGTCCACAGGCGGGGGCCCATGGGGGGCGAACCGCCGAAACAAGCCTATGCGCTGTGGGCGCGGGATGCCAAGCGGCAACCGTACAACCGCCCTGCCGGCGCCAGGCGCCGTGGTATGTTGCGGCGGGCCGTGAGTGGGTGGAGAGTGACGAGCGCAGCGATCGCCGCCGGTGCTGTTGCCGGGCTCGTGCTGACGGGCTGCGGTGCCGGTTCGAGCGAGACCTCGAGCGAGCCGAGCGGCAACTTCAAGGTCGATGTGGCGACCGCGACATTCCCTCCCAGCCAGCACCTCGCCCAGCACGCGGAGATGGTGATCACGATCCGCAACCCCGGCGCCAACCCGATCCCGGACATCGCCGTCACGATCACCGATGCGGGCGATGGCACCGGCGCTCAGGCGTTCAGCGAGGATCTTCATGCGCCCGGACTCGCGTCCCAGTCGCGCCCCGTGTGGATCCTCGACCAGGCTCCCTGTCCGGCGAACGCGACCGACATCACGAGCACCGGGGAGTGCGCGCCCACGATCGGCGGGGTTCCCCAGACCGGCGGACCCGGTGGCGCCGTCACCGCCTATTCGAACACCTGGGCGATGGGTCGGCTCGCCGCCGGTCGTAGCACGACCTTCAAGTGGGGCGTCACCGCGGTGCAACCGGGTGTGCACGTGATCCACTACCAGGTAGCCGCGGGACTGGGCGGGAAGGCGAAGGCCGTGTACGGCGGCGGTCAGCCGATCGATGGGACCTTCGTAGTGGACATTGCGTCCAAGCCACAGCAGCAGTACGTCAATGACGCGGGGAAGGTCGTCGTCGTGCCGTAGCCGTCAGGCGCGGAGGGCTGGGTCGTGGTTGCGGGCCGCCCGGGGAGAGGGAAATGGCCGGGCGGCCCGCCCACCGCGATGGCGCACGCTCAGAGCGCCGCCAGAACGCGCGGATGGGCCTGGAGCGTGTCCTCTCCGGCTTCACCCGTGCGAATGCGAAACGCCTGCTCGACCGGCAGAACGAACACCTTGCCGTCACCGATCGACCCGGTGCGGGCGTGTCGCAAGATTGTGTCGACGATCATCGGCGCGTCGCCATCGGCTACGGCGCATTCGATCTTGGCATTTGGACATAGGTAATGCGCCCCCCGCTGAGCCTCGGTGCGTCCCTGCCCGTTGCCGCCGTGGGGACGGACCGACATCCCCTCTTGGCGACCGGAGCCCTGGGCCGCACAGACGGTGACACAGGGGAATCCACGCTCGAACAGCTCCGAGCGGATCGGCTCGAACGCCTCCTCCCGTACGTATGCGATCACCATCTTCATCTCGGAGATCAGTATTGGCCCGGCGAGGGGTCGCGTCTTTGGCCACGTGGAGAAAGATCGGCACCCCGAATGCTCCCGAGTGCGGATACGCCGCCCGGCGAACGTATTGCCCCCTGATTTGGCCATCTGGATAGTGACCTCCGCTTCCATCCTTCCCTAGGCTTGCGAATCCACGTCTTCCCTGACCACATCAGCGCGCCTCCGCCGCCAGGGCGCGCAAGGAAGGATCGACCACACGTATGCCCCGGATTCGCCAGCAGAACGTCATCGCCGCGCAGTGGACCCCGAACGGTGGCGCACTCGGCGCACCCGATCTCACCTCGCCCGACAACCAGGTCTTCGGTGTCAACGTCTTCAGCCCCGCGATTCAGCGTCAGCGGCTGCCCAAGGACGTCTTCCGCCGTCTCTCGCAGACGCTCGCGCGCGGGGAGGCGCTGGACACCTCCCTCGCTGATGCGGTCGCGCTTGCGATGAAGGAGTGGGCGCTCGAGAAGGGCGCCACCCATTACAGCCACGTCTTCCAGCCCCTGACCGGACTGACCGCGGAGAAGCACGACAGCTTCTATGGACCGACCGGCGAGGGCACAGCGCTGGCCGAGTTCTCGGGTAAGGAGCTGATCCAGGCCGAGCCCGACGCGTCCTCGTTTCCCACCGGCGGCATCCGGAGCACGTTCGAGGCCCGCGGCTACACGGCGTGGGATCCGACCAGCCCGGCGTTCATCCTCGAAAATCCCAACGGTGCCCTGCTGTGCATCCCGACGGCGTTCGTGTCGTGGACCGGGGAGGCGCTCGACCACAAGATCCCGCTGCTGCGCTCGATGGACGCCCTGTCGAAATCGGCGATGCACGCGCTCAAGCTGTTCGGGAACACGACGGCTATGCGCGTTTTCACCACCGTCGGTCCCGAGCAGGAGTACTTCCTGATCGACGAGCAGTACTTCTTCGAGCGGCCCGACCTGATCACGACCGGCCGTACGCTGTTCGGCGCCAAGCCACCCAAGGGCCACGAGCTCGACGACCACTACTTCGGCTCGATCCCGGAGCGGGTCCTCGCTTACATGCTCGACACCGAGCGCGAGCTCGCAAAGCTCGGAGTCCCGGTCAAGACCCGGCACAACGAGGTCGCTCCGAACCAGTACGAGCTCGCGCCGATCTTCGAGAACTCGAATGTCGGTTCCGACCATCAGCAGCTGACGATGCAGGTGATGCAGAACGTCGCGCGCCGTTACGGGCTCGTGTGCCTGCTGCACGAGAAGCCGTTCGCGGGCGTCAACGGCTCCGGTAAGCACAACAACTGGTCGATGGGTACCGATGCGGGCGAGAACCTGCTCGAGCCCGGCGACACCCCGCACGAGAACCTCCAGTTCCTGTTCTTCTGCGCCGCCGTGATCCAGGCGGTGAACAAGCACCAGGGGCTGCTGCGGGCGTCGATCGCCTCACCGGGGCAGGATCACCGCCTCGGCGCCAACGAGGCGCCCCCGGCGATCATCTCGATCTTCCTCGGCAGCGAGCTCGAGAAGGTGTTCAATGCGATCGAGCGCGGCGAGACGGGCGAATCGACGCCGGAGTCGTTCCTCGGGCTCGGAACGCCGGTGCTACCGCGACTCCCGATGCACGGCGGCGACCGCAACCGCACAAGCCCGTTCGCGTTCACGGGCAACAAGTTCGAGTTCCGCGCCCTCGGGTCGAGCATGTCGCTGTCGCTCCCGAACGCGGTGCTCAACACGATCGTTGCGGAGGCGGTCGACTACCTCGCCGAGGAGCTCGAGGACGCACTCGAGGCCGGCGCCGGCATCGAGGATGCGCTGCGGCCGATCCTCCAGCGCAGCTACGCGGCGAACAAGCGGATCGTGTTCGGCGGCGACAACTACTCGGAGGAGTGGCACAAGGAGGCGGAGGAGCGCGGACTGCTGAACCTGCGCGCGACCCCGGACGCGCTGCCCTACATGATCACCGACGACACGGTGACCGTATTCTCGAACTACGGGGTTCTGTCAGAGCGCGAGCTCGAGTCCCGCTACGAGGTCTCCCTCGAGCAGTATGTGACGAAGCTCAACATCGAGTCCGAGACCGCGTCCTCGATCGCCCGCACGATGCTGCTTCCGGCGGCGGTGCGTCACCTTGCGATGCTGCGCAAGGCCGGCGTGCCGACGCTCGCGACCGAGACCGAGGACCAGGTGAACGAGTTCGTCGACGTGATCAACGCGCTCGAAACGGCCAACCTCGATGAGAGCCATCCGGATGGCGATCTGCTCGAGGAGGCCAAGTACATGCGCGACACGGTGGTCCCGGCGATGAGCGACGTCCGGGTCGTAGCCGACAAGCTCGAGAAGATCGTGGCCGACGACCTCTGGCCGTTGCCGAAGTACTCGGAGATCCTGTTCATCAAGTAGCCGAGCGCGGGTAACCTACAGCCAGTGACGTTTGGTTCGGCGCGCCGCCGCCTGATCAGGAGAGCGCGCGCCGAGCTGGCTTTGCGTGGGCTCGAGGTACACCGAACGAGCGCCGGCGTCCGGCGCACACTGCCGGCGGTGTTGACGCACTATCGCCGCCTCGGGCTGGCGCCGTTGACGATCGTAGACGTTGGTGTAGGCCCTGGCACCCCTGAGCTCTACGAGGCCTTTCCGGGCGCCAAGCTCGTATTGGTGGAGCCGCTCGAGGAATGGCGCAGCCAGCTCGAGAGCACCGAGCGCGAACGTCCAACCGAGGTCGTGATGGCGGCCGCCGGGAGTAACGCCGGCAACGTCGAGATCGCCGTCCACCGCGTCCCGGCCTGCTCCTCGATGTTCGGGGCTCGTCGCGGCGACAGCGACGAGCCGGTGCGCCGAGTGGTGGCGATGGTGCGGCTCGACGACGTGGCGCGCGAGCGCCGGCTCGCAGGTCCCTTCGTCGTCAAGGTCGATGTCGAGGGCGGCGAGCTCGAGGTGCTGGCCGGAGCGCTGGATCTGCTGGAGGAAAGCGAGCTCGTCCTCCTCGAGGTGTCCCTGTTCGAGCTCGTCCCGGGGGCACCGCAGTTCCACGACGTAGTCTCGTGGATGCTCGACCACGGGTTCGTGGTCGCCGACTTCTACAACGGCCATAACCGCCCACTCGATGGCGCCTTGGCGCAACTGGACGTCGCGTTCGTCAGGCTCGACGGTCGCTTCCGGCGCCAGCACGCCTACGCGACGGCGGCCCAAGCCGACGCGCTGTACAAAAGCTGGGGCTTCTAACGAGCCAGGTTCACGGACGGGTGGTCGTGTTGGCCACGTACCCTGAGGTGAGAAGCGTCGTGTACGCGATCACCGATCCCGGCCGCACGTTGAACCGCTTGGAGCTGCCGATCAGTGTCTCCTCCTCGCCAAGCAGCATGCCCGTGCGCTCGTCGAAGATGAGGGTGTAGTCGGTGTCGACCCCCGTGTCCAAGGCGAGGCTGACGGCGATGCCGGGACGCCCGTCTCGGTCGGTCACGGTGCCCGCGTCGGTCAGCCCCGGAATACGGGCGAGCAGTCGGAGGATGGCGGACTCGACCCGAGGGGAGATCGGCCGGCGGCTGGCGAGCTGGGCGAATCCGATCAACCGTCTCGCGGCCCCGTCGGTCGCGGGCGCCCCCAGTGCGAGGCTCCGGGAGAGCATCGCCTGGTTCGTCGACAGCGCCGGAAGGGCTTCGCCGGCCGGGACTGCAGTGTCGGCGGTGCTGGAGCCTTTCCGTGTCGCGGTAACGGTGATCACACGACCGGCGCCGTCGGGCGCGGTCCACTTCTCGGATAGCGTCGGAAGGACCCGCGACGGCCCGGTTCTCCCTGGGAGCTGCGGGTCGAGCTGCCACGTGACCGTTTTCACATACGCGTAAGTTGTCCGCGCGGTGCGAGTCAGAGCGGGCTGGGCGCCGGCAGCGGCGGCAAGGTCCGCGAGGACGTCGCCACCTGTCGGCGCGGTGGGGGCCTGATAGGCAAGCGCCCGAGGCGTGGCCGCGAAGACCCTGGGTCCGCTGAAGATCGCGTGCCCCACGAGCCAGAGCAGCTCGGCCAGAATCGCGACGCCGATCACGGCGTTCTGGATTCGAACGCTCCGAGGCCGGGGGTGCGCTACGGCAGGCTGCGAGATGGGATCACTCACGAGCCGGGCACGATAAGCGAGTCACGTCCTCCCACAGATCCATCGTCCTCAGAGCGCGCGCCTGACCGCGCTTCGCAGCGAGCTGCCGCTGGCCAGCAGCCCCGGCGTCGCCAGCCCCACGGCAATGACGTGCCTGGCTCGAACGACGAACACGATGCCGTCGGCGGATACGAGCAAACCGCGAGCGACCGCACGCAGCCCGCTACGGCCGTACCGACGCTGCAGAAGGGCCGCGGAGCTACCGGGCCCCACTCCTCGCGGCCGGTAGCCGGCTGCTGTTGAGGCGATCAGCGACACCTCGCCGCGACGCGCGAACACCGCCGCGACGTCACCGCCGCCGGTGACGCAGTAGCGCCAGACCCGGCGCAAGTGCACGCTGGGAACGCCGAGCAGACGCCGGATCGCGCTCGTGCCTATGCCGAGCCTGACGCCGCCGATCGAGTCGCCGCCGCCGGCGAGCTCGGACGCGAGGCATGCCGGGCCGGAGCGGCCGGCCATGATGCTTACCTGTGCGAGCTCGGTGTATCTGCCGAGCTCGATCTCGAGGCGGTTGGTGCCCGCGGGGAGCGCTTGCCTCGGGAGCAGCTCGGCGAGCAGCTGATGGCCACCAACGGCCGGGGCGGGGTTGGTCGAAGCCAGATCGATCGGGGTCCAAGTCGTGCCGTTCTCGGATCCATACGTCCAGATCCGCAGGGTGCGCGGGTAATACGCCTTGAGCTCGAAGCTGGTCATCTGACTCGCGCGGTAGACGAGGAACTGCGCCCGCTTGCCGATGGTGGCGGCGCGGGCGGGCGCGTAGTTGAATTCGGACGGGCTGCCGTGATCGATCTTGAGCTTGCGGCTGTGGGTGTAGGTCTCCTGCCAATTGCGGAGCGGATCGACGAGCGTCGTCGTACCCTGGTCGAGCGGCACCGGAGCGCCGAACCCGTGCGAGGTCAGCACGACCAGGCCGTTGGCGGGCAGCTGCAGCGTGACGCCGGCGCCGGGCAGCGCCTGGACGGTCTGCGCCGGCACCGGCAGGTCATTGGCGTCGACCGGCTGATCGGCGCCGAAGTAGTCGTACTGTCCGAGCGTGAGCGGGGCGCTGATCGACGGCAGGTTCAGCGTGATCGAGCGCGGCGTGCCGGAGTCGTCGACGACCGCGAATGACAGATCGTATCTCCTGCCGTCGGGGATTCTCGCCGCGGCCACCCTCAGGCCCGGCACCCCAGTACCCGGCACCACGAGCGTCTGGCTGCCGGCCGGGAAAGCTCTCGAGAGCACCGACCATGCGTAGTACCACGGACGCGGCGCGAGGTCAGAAGCGGGATAGCCGTCCTGGCCGCCGAGCGAGTTCCAGAAGCCCCACTGCTTGAGGTTCTGGGAACCGTATCCGCCGCCGACGTGCATCGCGTCGTCGAGATCCCAGGCGCTTGCGCCCGACAAGCCGCCGGCGATCGCCTGGATCATCATGTCCCCCATCCAGACGCCGTAATCGAAGCTCTCGATGTGCGGCTGGCTGTCGACGTAGGTGCTTGCGCCAGTCGCACTGGGATCGAGCAGAGATCGCAGCGCCGGCGTCACGCGCGCGTTCCGCACGGCGAATGGCGTCACCTGCCGCGCGGTAAGCCCCACCTCGCCCGCGAAGTACGGTTTGGCGGGCGAGTCGAGGTTCGAGATCTCCTCGCGGCGCGCGCGGACCTGATCGCCGTAGACGCCGTTCTCGACCCCCCAGATCGTCGCGTACCGGTGTGAGTCGTAGGCGCCGATCAACCCCGGAATCGTCTGCAGGGTGTCGGTCACCCACGAGTCTCCCCCGATCGGGTTGTCGGTGTCGAGGCCGGAAGTGCGGTCCAGCCCCTGCGCGGTCTGAGTGTCGTCCCACGAGTTCGAGTTGTCCGGTCCGACGACCTGCAACCAGTTCTCGAAGCCGAGCTGCGTGAACTCTGCGGAGACGGCCTTGACGATTCCCGTCCAGCAAGTGAACTCGCAGCTGACGCCGGTGTCATTTGGCTCGTTCATCACGTTGTAGTAGCGGATGTCGGTATCGCCGTAGATGGCGCGGAGATCGCCGATGAAGTCGGCGGGAATGCGCGCGTCGCCCCCGATCAGGGGATTTGCCCAATCTCCGAGCACGACGGTGATCCCGCGACTCTGCGCGTAGGCGAGAATCGAGAGCAGCTCCTGGACATGCGGTGCAGTCCACCGGTAGATGGGGTCGCCGGCGGCGTCGTAGCCGCCGAAGTAGTCCGACGCCGGCTCGACCACGCGCATGAATCCCGGACTCATGAAGTCGAGCCGCTGGGCGATGAGAGGCCAGTCGATCTGGCTTGACGCGACGTTGTCATAGGGATCGAACTCGACGCCCAGCCCCATGAACGCAGGATCGGCAAGCTGATCGGTGTAAACCGTAACCGCAGCCGCGCGAGCCCCCGGCGCATACCCACCGACAGCGATCAGCGCAGCCGCCACCGCCCACCAGACCGCCCAGCGCGACCTCATCATCAATCCGAGTATGCAGGAACCGCGGGCTTGCGCGGCAGGGCGGGGCGGGAAATTGCACTCTCCCACCACCCCATCCGCTACTTTGAATCTTCGTATGACGAGTGACAACCGCGCTCTACGGGCTGCGCGGGGTCGTCGGGTTCCGGGGCTCGGGCGGCCGTATGCGCGCTTGGCCGCGACCGTCGCCGTGATCCTGGTGGCGATAACGGCCTTACCGGCACTGTCGAGCTCGGACCCGCGGCTGACGCTCCCGATCCCGCTGCCGATCCCGCTACCGATCTCGCTTCCGATCATCGGTGCGATCGGCGGCGGCGGCGCGCCGACCTCGCCGCCGACCACCACGACCACGACGCCCACCGGGTACCCGGTCGCCCGAGGGCGGCACAACCCGTTCAGCACCCGGGCGATGTGGATCTGGGAGCTCGGCTCCTCCTCGGGCGGCGACCTCGCTCAGATCATCGCCAAGGCCAAGTCCTACGGGGTCGGCATGCTGATCATCAAGAGCTCGGACGGCACTCAGCCGTGGGCTCAGTTCACGCCGGAGCTGGTCTCGGCGCTTCGCGCCGCCGGTCTGCGCGTGTGCGCCTGGCAGTACGTCTACGGCCGCGTCCCGGCCAAGGAGGCGCGGCTCGGGGCCGACGCGGTCAGGGAGGGCGCCGCGTGCTTGGTGATCGACGCCGAGAGCGAGTATCAGGGCCGCTACCACGCGGCCCAGCGATACCTGTCGCTGCTGCGACAGCAGGTCGGCAAGAACTTCCCGATCGGGCTCGCCGGGCTCCCGTACGTCGACTACCACCCGGGGTTCCCATACTCAGTCTTCCTCGGCCCCGGCGGCGCCCAATACAACCTCCCGCAGATGTACTGGAAGGACATCGGCGTGAGCGTCGACCAGGTCTTCGCTCACACCTACATGTACAACCGGGTGTATCTGCGGCCGATCTATCCGCTCGGACAGCTGTTCGACAGGCCGCGTTTGGGTCAGATCATCCGCTTCCGCCAGCTCGCCGCCGCCTACGGTGCGCGCGGCGTCAGCTGGTGGGACTACCAGGAGGCGAGCGGATCGAACTGGCGTGCGATCGACATCGAGACGGCGAGGCCGGCCGGCTTCGTCCCCGATCCGCAGGTGGTCACTCTGAGCCGGGGATCGAAGGGGGACCTGGTCGTCTGGGCCCAGGAGCATCTCTACGCCGCCGCCGACCGCGTCCACGTCGACGGAGACTTCGGCCCGCTCACGCTGGCCGCGGTCGAGAGCTTCCAGGCCGCCCACCGCCTCCTGTCAACCGGAGCCATCGACGCCGGCACGTGGGCCGCGCTGCTGAAATACAAGCCCGCGCACGTGAACTGGGCGCTCCACTCGAACAAGCACGGAATCGCCCACACCGCCGGCATCTCATCCACCACCCCACCACCACAGTCCGCATCGCTACCGGGCCACAACGAGCTGAGAGGCGCCCTCGGCCGGGGCCGGTAGCGGGAACTGCCTAGCCACGGGAGTTCGGCGCCAAGCCCGCCACCATCACTCCGGACCTCGACCGAACTCCCAATGGAATCGGCCGGGCACGATCGCGTCAGGCCCTCGACCCCGCCCGCGCCCAGCCGATTCCACCACAACCTTGCCACACTCGTGTCAAGGTTGGCCGTTTCGCTGCTACGATGGCCGAGCATGCGCGACTTCCTTGCCGCGACTCGTGACGGTGTCGTCATCTTCGACGGCGGAATGGGAGCGACGCTCGAGCAGTTCGACCTGAGCCTCGAGCGCGACTACCGGCTCCCGGGCCGCTGCCACGAGGCGCTCGTCCTGAACCGTCCCGACGTGATCGAAGGCGTCCACGCCTCGATGCTCGAGGCCGGTGCCGAAGTCCTCGAAACCGACACCTTCCAGGCCTCGCGGCTGAAGCTCTCCGAATGGGGCCTCGAGGATCACACCCGCGAGATCAACGTCAGGGCAGCCGAGATAGCCCGCAAGGCGGCCGGCGAGCGCCGGCTCGTCGCCGGCTCGATCGGTCCGACCGGATTCCTGCCAGCGAGCGAGGACCCGACCCTGGGGCAGGTCACGTTCGGCGAGCTGTTCGAGGTCTTCACCGAGCAGGCGCACGGGCTGCTCGACGGGGGCGTCGACCTGATCATCATCGAGACCACGCAGGACATGCTCGAGCTGAAGGCGGCGATCTTCGGCGCTCGCGAGGCGTTCAAGCTCGCGGGCCGGGAGGTGCCGATCCAGTGCAGCGTGTCGCTCCTGCCCCAGGGCGGCACGATGCTGCTGGGAACCGACATCAGCTCGGCGCTGGCAACGCTCGAGGCGCTGCGAGTCGACGCGATCGGACTCAATTGCTCGACCGGACCCGAGGACATGCGCGACGCGATCCGCTTCCTCGGCGAATTTTGCCCGGTGCCCGTGCACTGCATCCCCAACGCGGGCCTGCCGCTTCAGGGTCCGAACGGTGAGACGATCTTCCCCGCCGAGCCGGGACCGCTCGCCGAGGTGCTCGGAACCTTCGTCGAGCGCTATGGAGTCTCGATCGTCGGCGGCTGCTGCGGGACGACGCCGGAGCACATCGCCGCGATCGCCGAGCGCGTCCGCGGCCTGACGCCGGGGGTACGGCCGCCGCGCCGCGCCCCGCACGTCTCGAGCATGATCACGGCGACGCCCCTGGTCCAGGAGCCGCGCCCCACGCTGGTCGGCGAGCGCGTCAACTCGCAGGGCTCGCGCAAGGCCAAGGAGATGCTGCTGAGCGACGACTACGACGGGCTCGTGACAATCGCCGAGGACCAGGTGGCCGGCGGCGCGCACGTGCTCGACCTGTGCGTGGCATTGACCGAGCGCCAGGACGAAGGCGAGCAGATGCGGCTCCTCGCGAAGCGGATCTCGCTCACCCAGCCGGCGCCGATCCAGATCGACTCGACTGAGCCCGAGGTGATCGAGACCGCGTTGCAGCAGATCCCCGGGCGGGCAATCGTCAACTCGATCAACCTCGAGGCCGGCCGCGCCAAGCTCGATCGCGTTGTCCCGATCGCCAAGGCCCACGGCGCCGCGCTGATCGCGCTGACGATCGACGAGGTCGGCATGGCCAAGACCGCGCAGCGCAAGGTCGAGATCGCGCAGCGGCTGGTGCAGCTCTGTTGCGAGGAGCATGGCTTCGACAACGAGGCGCTGATCTTCGACTGCCTGACGTTCACGCTGACGACCGGCGACGACGAATGGAAGCCGTCCGCCGTCGAGACGATCGAGGGGATCCGGCGGATCAAGTCCGAGATCCCCGGCGTCAAGACCTCGCTCGGCGTCTCGAACGTCAGCTTCGGCGTCGGGGTCCCGGCACGCTCGGTGATCAACAGCGTGTTCCTGCACCACTGCGTCGACGCCGGCCTCGACCTCGCGATGGTGAACCCGAACCACATCACGCCTTACGCCGAGATTCCCGAGCTCGAGCGCGAGCTCGCCGACGACCTGGTGCTGAACCGGCGCGAGGACGCGCTCGAGCGCCTGATCGGCCACTTCGAGTCCAAGGGCGCCAGCGACGAAACCGATCAGAAGGCCGACCCCACGGAGGGCATGGAGCCAGAGGAGGCGCTCCACTTCCACATCCTCAGGCGCAAGAAGGACGGCGTCGAGGACTGGATCGATGCCAGCGTCGACAAGATCGGCGCGGTGCCGACGCTCAACACCGTGCTGCTGCCGGCGATGAAGGAGGTCGGCGACAAGTTCGGCGCCGGCGAGCTGATCCTCCCGTTCGTGCTCCAATCGGCCGAGGTGATGAAGCGCGCGGTCGCGCGGCTCGAGAACTACCTCGACAAGCTCGAGGGGTACACGAAGGGCACCGTCGTGGTCGCGACCGTGTTCGGCGACGTGCACGACATCGGCAAGTCACTGGTCAACACGATCCTGACCAACAACGGCTACACCGTCGTCGATCTCGGCAAGCAGGTTCCGATCTCGAAGATCCTCGACGCCGCCGTCGAGCACGACGCGACCGCGATCGGCCTGAGCGCGCTGCTCGTCTCGACCTCGAAGCAGATGCCGCTGTGCGTGCAGGAGCTGCACGAGCGCGGGCTCGCGTTCCCGATCCTGATCGGCGGTGCGGCGATCAACCGCAACTTCGGCCTGCGCATCCTGTACCCGAAGGGTGCCGAGTCCGACGAGGTCTACGAGCCCGGTGTCTTCTACTGCAAGGACGCGTTCGAGGGACTGGCGAGGATGGATGAGATCGTCGACGACCAAGCACGCGAGGCGTTGGTCGCCAAGACCCGCGAGGCCGCCCGGCGGTTCCGCGAGCAGCCCCAGGTGATCGATGACGGGCCGCCCGTCACGGATGCGTCGACGCGCAGCGCCGCTCGGACCGACAACCCGATCCCTGAGCCTCCGTTCTGGGGCGCGCGCGAGCTCGACGTGCCGCTCGACGAGGTGTACCACCACCTCGACACGCACGTGCTGTTCAAGCTCCACTGGGGCGGGCGCGGGGTCAAGGGCGAGGCATGGGAGCGCCTCATACGCGATGACTTCCAGCCGCGCCTGGAGCGGATGTGGCGTGAGCAGACCTACCTGCGGCCGCGCGCGCTGCTCGGTTACTTCCCGTGCAACTCCGAGGGCAACGAGCTGATCATCTGGGATCCCGAATCGGACCCGTCCACCCGGCGCGAGCTGGCGCGCCTGGTGTTCCCGCGCCAGCCGCGGCACGACAGGATCTGCCTGGCCGACTTCTACCGCCCGTGGAGCGCGACGCGGCCGGCCGAGGTCGACGTGGTCGCGCTTCAGGCGGTGACGGCCGGTGACGCGGTCACGGAGCTGATGGCGCAGCTCGAGGCCGAGGGCGAGTACGCCGAGCAGCTGTTCGTGCACGGCCTCGGCGTCCAGACGGCCGAAGGAATGGCGGAGTGGATGCACGCGCGCGTGCGGGCCGAACTCGGCATCGCCCGCGGCCAGGGGCGGCGCTACTCCTGGGGGTACCCGGCATGCCCTGAGCAGTCCGAGCACGAGAAGGTCTTCAGACTGCTCGACGCGCCGTCGATCGGTCTGCGACTTTCGGGCGGCTATGCGCTGGAGCCTGAGCAGTCGACGCTGGCGATCATCGCCCACCATCCGCAGGCTGTCTACTTCGGGATGAGGTCTGGCGCGCTCCCGAAGGGCGACCGCGAGATGCCCGACGAGCTGATCGCGGGCACCGAGAAGGACCCGTCGCGGCTCGACGAGCCGCCTGACGAGGAGCTAGCCGCCTAGGCGCGTTCTTCGGCCGCGTCGCCGCGGCGGCGGACCGCCGGGCGCGCCGGCAGTGCCGGCAGTGCCGGCAGCTTCACCGGCGCGGTGTGGAGCGCCCGCAACCGGATCTCGCGCCACGACAGACCCTCCTTCAGCAGCGCCGGCATACCCATCAGCAGCGCCGTGGAGACCTCGACCGCTTGCAGGATCACGCCGTACGCGACCCCGTCCCCGTATGAGACGTGCCAGCCCGCATGCAGGACCGCCGCACAGGCCGCCTGGAAAACCCCCACGTTGGCCGGAGTGGCGGGGAGGACGGCGGTGATATTGACTGCGAAGAGCACCGCGGCAGCGGCTCCGATGCCGGCCTGATGACTTAGCCCGAGCGCTATCAGCAGCACGTAGCAGGAGACCCACTGGAATGCCCAAGCGGAGAGCTGGGAGACCGTGGCGATGGTTCCCAGCCGGGGGTTCCTGAACACGATCAGGCCCGAGCGCACGCGAGCAAGCTCCTGGCGTGCTCGGACGAAGAAGGTGCGCAGCCTCGCCGAGCGTGACACGGCGCCCGCGCGAAGCAGCACCGGAGCCAGCAGCACCACGAGCAGCAGCGTTACCGGCGCGATCGCCGCGAGCAGGAGCGCGTCTTGATGCCCGCTGAACAGGTCAACCGACGAGAACATCACGGCGCCGAGGATCGTCAGGGCGACGATGTTGAGCAATGTCTGTGACACGACCGTCCCGAGCACCACCGGCAGGTGCTCGCGCGGACGCCCGGTGCGGCGCGCGATCACCAGCGCTCGCGACGGCTCGCCGAGGCGCGCCGGCAGCGTCGCCGACATCAGGACGCCGATGAACGTGCCCTGCATCGCATCCGAGAGGCGGATCCGATTCGCGGGGAGCGCAGCGCGCAGGATCGCGTGCCAGGAGAACGCGCGCATCACCATCGCGGCGCACATCGTCGCCAGCCCGACGAGGACCCACCACGGACTCGAGCCGATAAGCGCGGATGCGACGTTGCCGACGCCGATCTTTTGCAGTGCGAGCAGCGCGAGCAGCAGACCTCCAAGCGACACGAACGCCATCGCCGACCGGCGCGCGAACGCCACCAGTGGCCGCGAGGCCCCCGTCCGCGGCGGCTCGAGGCTGGGCAGGCGCTCGGCGCGAACGCGGGGCTTGAGGTCGGCCGCCCGCGCTCCGCTCCGGACCGCTGCGCGCTGCATGACGCCGACGGGCGCCGGCGTCGCGACCGCGTCCTCGTACGCCGTCATCACCTCGGCTGCGACGCGCGGCCAGGCGAACCGCTTCGCCCGCTCGGCGGCCGCCCGCCCCATCTCGAGGCGCCGCTCGGGCTCGAGCCAGAGCTCGCGCAGCGCCTCGGCGAGAGCCTGGGCGTCACCGCGCGGAACGAGCACGCCGTCGACGCCGTCGCGCACGACGCCACGGTAGCCGGCGATTCCCGAGGCGATCACCGGCGCGCCCGCGGCGAACGCCTCGGTCAGCACCATCCCGAAGCTCTCACCTCCGAGCGACGGGGCGCACAGGACATCGGCATGGGCGAGCACGCTGCGCTTCTCGTCCTCGTCGACCTTGCCGAGAGCGCGTATGTCGCGATCGTCGAGCAGCATCGGAGCGATCTCTTCGCGGCTCGCGCCGACCACCGTGAGCTCGGCGGGCACGTGCTCGCGCAGGGCTTCGAACGCCCGCAGCAGGACCGGCAGTCCCTTGCGGTCGACCGCCTGTCCGACGAACACGATCCGCAGCCGATCCGACGCCACGCGCTCGACCGGGAAGAGCGGAATCTCGACGCCGTTCGGGATCACGCGGTAATGACCGCCGAAGAAGCGCCGGCCGGTCCAGGCGGCGGCTTCGGAGACGGCGATACGCACGTGCAGGCGGTTGAGCACGCGCCGAGCGCCGACCAGGTTGGCGATCCCGTTCGAGAAGCGGCTCTCCGAGTAGCTGTGGAAGGTTCCGACGAGCGGCAGCCGCGTCTGATCAGCGCACACCCATCCGGTCACCGGCGCGATCGGCTCGTGGACGTGGACCACGTCGTAGCCACCGGTGCGGAGCTCCCGGTGCATCGCTGCCACCCCTGAGGGCGTGATCGACAGGTTCGACACGGCGCCGTTGGCCTTGAATCCGACGGAGCGGCCGAGCGGGATCAGGTAATCGGGCGCCGGGCGCGGTTGGGGCCGGGCGCCACGGTGCATGATCGCCGCGGCGCGATCGTCAGGGTCGAATGGGGCGAGCACGCGCGCATCGTGGCCATCGGCGAGTAATTGCTCGGCCAGGGCTTCGATATGCCTCGTGACGCCGCCCGGATAGGTCCACGAATAGGGCGACACCAAGGCGATGCGCATGGAGTTCATGGTAACGCCTAGGGGAGAGTCCCTGTCGGCCGTCGGCCGCCTGGCCGTATCATCGGACTCCTATGCCGGTCCGGCATTTCGTCAAGTACACGTTTCTCAAGGTCGATCCCGCTTGGCGTCGCCTCGACGAAGAGAGTCGCGCGACCGATAAGCGCGAGTTCCTCTCGGCATGCGAGGACTTCGGCGACGGCCATCTCCTGCGCGCCTTCTCCCTGATCGGCACCCGCGGCGACGCCGACATGATGTTGCTCAGCCAGGCGCAGAACCTGGAGCGGATCCACGAGTTCCACGTCGTCCTGGGCCAGAGCGGGCTGATGAAGTGGTGCACGATCCCTTACTCGTTCCTGGCGATGACCAAGCCTTCGGAGTACTCCGAGGAGTCCCGCCTGGAGGTTCGACCCGCACACGCCAATTACCTCTTCGTCTATCCGTTCGTCAAGACCCGCGCGTGGTACGCCCTGCCCGTGGACGAGCGCCGGCGGATCATGCAGGATCACATCCGCGTGGGTCGCGAGTTCCCGAGCATCGAACTGAACACGAGCTACTCCTTCGGCCTCGACGACCAGGAGTTCGTGGTCGCATTCGAGACCGACAACCCGGCCGACTTCCTCGATCTCGTGCAAAGGCTGCGGGGAACCGAGTCGAGCTCTTACACACTGCGCGACACCCCGACCCTGACCTGCATCTCCTGCTCGGTCGAACGCGCCCTCGGCGCACTCGACGGCGCCGCGCTCGGCATCTCGGAACCCGTTTCGCGGTGACCAGCGGCGCGGCGGAGCCCGCGGCCGACCCGATCGCGTACCTGCGGGCCGCCGATCCTGTCCTGCGCGCGGTGATCGACGAGGTCGGCGCCGAAGCGCTCGGTGACGCCCGCGCCGGCCGGCCGGCGGACCACTACGGAGCGCTCGTGCGCTCGATCGTCGGCCAGCAGCTATCGACGAAGGCCGCGCGCGCGATCTACCTGAGGCTCACGGGACGGTTCGGCGGCCGTACGCCCACACCACAAGAAGTCCTCGCTGATGACCCCGACGAGCTGCGCGCCGCCGCCGGCCTGTCGCGCGCCAAGGTCGGCTTCCTGCGCTCGCTCGCCGAGCACGTCGTGTCCGGGCAGCTCGAACTCGACCGCCTCGAGGACTTACCCGATGATGAGGTGATCCGAGAGCTGGTAGCGGTCAAAGGACTCGGGACCTGGAGCGCCCACATGTTTCTGATGTTCCACCTCCAGCGGCCCGACGTGCTCGCTGTCGGCGACCTCGGCATCCGCCGCGCGACCATGATCCGCTACGAGCTGCCCGAGCTACCCGCGCCGAAGACGATCGAGGAGCTTGCCGAACCGTGGCGCCCGTACCGGTCGCTTGCATGCCGTTTCCTGTGGCGCTCGCTGGACGCGACGCCGGTGTGATTGAGCGCGCCCCTACAGGAGCCGCGCCGTCGGCTTTCGACCGCGTCGGACCCGGACCTCGATCCGCTCGGTGCGGAGGTCGGGCGCGCTGACCGCGATCGTGATCCGGTCCCCGGCCCGCAGGGTCCGCCCGGCCAGCCTGCGCAGCAGATGTCTGACCCGCCGGGGCGCCGCCGAGAGCTTACGCCAGCGGCAGCCGCGTCCGACGCAGGCGACGGAGACGGAGGCGCGGCGCGGCAGGTCGCGTACGTGAATCACCACTAGCCGGGTCGCCGCCCCACTCCAGGTCCAGCTGATGACGAACCTGGCTCTGACGCTACGGCGAGCGTGCGGCTTGGCCTTGGACACCCGCCGCGGTACCGGCAGCGGCACCGGCGCCGGCGTCGGGGGAGACGTCGCGGGCCCGTCGAGCGCCACGCCGGGACCGTGCCATGCCGTGTCGTACCAGTTCTCCCAGATCCCGCCGTCCTCGCCGCGCCAGAAAACGTCCAGCGTCGTTGTTCCCTGCATCGCGCTCGGCGCCGCTGCCAGTTGCCCCGCCGTCCCCGGCACCTCCCCTCCGCCGTGCCACGACGAGCCGTCCCAGTACGAACCGGCCAGGCCTCCGTTCGTCCCGCGCCAGTACACGTCGAGACTCTTATTGGCGAGGTCCGCCGCGACGCTCGGCGCGGAGGCAAGCGACCCCTGGGTCCCCGGGACCTCCGTCGGCCCAGACCACGCCGAGCCATTCCAGGAAGACTCGTCGAGCCCGCTGTCACTCCGGGCCCAGAACACGTTCAGGTCCGACCCGCCGGAGATCGCGTCCGGTGCTGAGGCCACTGTGCCGGCCGTGTCGGGCACCGGCGCCGGCGCCAGCCAGGCTGACCCGTCCCAGATCGACACGTACAACCCGCCGTTGGTGGTCCCGCGCCAGAACACCTCGAAGTAGGAGCCAACCGCCACCGCGCTCGGCGACGACGTCAACAAACCGGCCGTGCCGGGCACCGCCGCTGGTGCCAGCCAAGCGGACCCGTCCCAGATCGATGCGTGCAACCCGCTGTCGGTCCCGCGCCAGAACACCTCGAGGTATGCGCCAACCGCCACCGCGCTCGGCGACGACGTCAACGCGCCGGCTGTACCCGGGATCTCGACCGGCGTCTGCCAGCTCGAGCCGTCCCAGGAGAGCTGCGTCAAGCCCCCGTCGGACCCGTCCCAGAACACGGTCGGCTCACCGTTGTACTGGACGGCGCTCGGTGCGCTGTCATCGACCGGGGTGGCGGCCCTGGCAATACCAGGGAGGACGGCACCGGCCAGCAGCAGGCCCAGCGCCACCAAGAGCCCCCTGCTCCGGATGCCCAGCACTCAGCGGTTATAGCACGCACGGGGCTTCCACCCCGAAGGCGCGTCAGACCGCCGAAACCTGCTCTTCGTCTTTGACGGTGAAGGAGGACCCGCAGCCGCAGGCCGCGATCACATTAGGATTCTCGACCTTGAACCCGGCGCCCTGGAGCCCATCGACGAAGTCGATGATCGAGCCCTTGACGTAGGGCAAGCTCGAGCGATCGACGAGCAGGCGGATACCCTTGTCCTCGAAGATCGTGTCGCCGTCGCGCTGCTCGTCGAAAGCGAGTGCATACTGGAAGCCCGAGCACCCGCCACCCCGAACGCCGACGCGCAGACCCGCGGTCTCGTCCTGTACGACCTGCGCCGCCAGGAACTCCTGAACCTTCACTGCGCTCTTATCGGTGAGAGTGATCATGCTTCAGAGAGTATAGCGTTGGCATCTCGCTACGCTAGAGGGCGTGAGCACGACCCCGCAGGAGCTGAAAGAGCGGATCGAGGCCGGCATTGCCGGCGCCAAGGCCGAGGTGACCGGCGACGGCAGGCATTTCAACGCGATCGTATCCGCACCCGCCTTCCGCGGGATCAGCAGGATCGCACAGCACCGGCTCGTGTACGACGTGTTCGGCGGCGAAGTCGGCGCCAGCATCCACGCCCTGTCCATCCAGACCATGCCTAGTGAGGAGCCATGACCGAAGAGACCACCAACCCAATTCAGGCGGCGATCAAGGGCGCGATCGCGGAGAACCCGGTACTCCTGTTCATGAAGGGCACGCCGCAGGCGCCCGGATGCGGCTTCTCGGCCCGCGTTTCCGCCATCCTCGAGTCCCTCGACCAGCCGTTCGCCGCCGTCGACGTACTCCCCGATCCGCGGATCCGCCAGGAGCTATCTGCCCTGTCGAATTGGCCAACCATCCCCCAGCTGTTCATCGACGGCGAGCTTGTCGGCGGCTGCGACATCATCAGCGAGATGTACCAGTCAGGCGAGTTGCAGCAGGCGCTCGGACTCGAAGGATCCCCCGCCGAGGCGGCGGAGCCCGAGCCCGTGGAGTCGGCGCCGCTCACGATCGAGAACCGGCTTTAGGATCCCGATTTCTCGATGCGGCGCTTGGCGGCGCCGGCGTAGCATCGAGCGATGACCGCCACTCGGCCCGGGCGTGCCGCCGTCGTCGCGCTCCGCTTCGACGGCGACTGCCTGTTCGCGCTCGACCAGACGTTACTCCCCTGGCAGGAGGTGGAGCTCGAGCTGCGCAGTGCCGCCGATGTGGCGGGCGCGCTCAAGCGGCTCGCGATCCGCGGCGCCCCGCTGATCGGCGTCGCTGCGGCCTACGGCATGGCGCTCGAAGTCGCCGCGCAACCGGGTCGCGAGGCGCTCGACCGCGCGACCGCCGAGCTGCGCGAGGCTCGGCCGACCGCCGCGAACCTCGCGCGGGCCGTGGACCGCGTCCGCGCCGCCGCACTCGCCGCGCCGGCCGGCGAGCTGGCCGGCGCCGCGCGCGCCGCGGCCGAGACGATCGAGGCAGAGGAGGTGGCCGCCAGCGCAGCGATGGCCGCGGGCGGCGCGATGCTGCTTCGCGGCCGGCGGCGGCTTCTGACCCACTGCAACAGCGGCGCGCTCGCCGGACCGGGGCGCGGCACGGCGCTCTCGGTCGTCGCCGAGCTGGCCGGGCGCGGGGAGATCGACGGCGTGATCGCGTGCGAGGCGCGTCCCCTGCTCCAGGGCGCGCGCCTGACCGTCTGGGAGCTCGTTCAGCTCGGGATCGCGCACGAACTGATCGTCGACGCCGCCGCCGCCGGCCTGATCCGGACCGGAGCGGCCGATGCCGTGATCCTGGGCTGCGACAGGGTCGCGGCGAACGGCGACGTCGCCAACAAGGTGGGGACCTACGGGCTGGCGCTGGCCGCGAGCGCCGCCGGGATCCCGTTCGTCGTCGTCGGGCCCACCTCCTCGATCGACATGAACGCTGCGTCGGGTGACGAGATCGCGATCGAGGAGCGCGGCGAAGACGAGGTTCGGCTCGCCCTCGGCGAGCCGCTGACGCTCCCGGGAACGCGCTGCCGGAACCCCGCATTCGACGTCACCCCGGCGGAGCTTGTGACCGCGCTCGTGACCGAGCGCGGCGTCGCCTCACCGGTCGACGCCGACTCGATCGCGGCGCTGCTGGGCTGAGCGTGCCGCCGCCGACGCTATGAGGGCGGCGCGCTCGCATACGCTCGCCGACGTCCGCGTCGAGGAGCTGGACGACCCCGTCGCCGGCCCGGGCGAGGTCATCTGCGACGTGCTCGCGTGCGGCGTCTGCGGGTCGGACGTGACCGACTGGTACGTGAGACCCAAGCTTCCCGCCGTACTCGGGCACGAGCCGGCGGGCGTCGTCACGTCGGTCGGAGAGGGTGTCGTCTCGGTGAGGTTGGGGGACCGCGTCGCGATCCACCATCACGCCCCCTGCGGCGAGTGCCGCCGATGCCTGCGCGGCCGGGAAACGCTATGCGAGCGCTTCCGCGCCAGCGGCCTCGATCCCGGCGGGTTCGCTGAGCGCGTCCGCATCACGGCCGAGCTGACCCCGGAGCTGCTGCCGCTGCCCGACGATCTCGATCCCGTGGCGGCCACGTTCATCGAGCCGCTCGCGTGCGTCCTGCGCGCCCAGGACCGCGCCGGTCTGCGTGCCGGCGACAGCCTGCTCGTCGTCGGCGCCGGAGCCATGGGCCTGCTGAGCATCGCGGCGGCGCGCGCGCGTTCGGTCGCGGCGGTGTGGGTCCGCGAGCTACGCCCCGACCGCTTGCGGCTGGCCGAACGCTGGGGTGCCGAGCGCCACGGCAACGAGCTCGTCGACGTCGCAATCGTGTGCACGCCCAAGCCGCAGGCGATCGCCGCCGCCGCTTCGGCGCTCGCGCCCGGCGGGACGTTGTGCCTCTACGCCCCGCCCGCACCCGATGACCCACCGGCGCTTGACGGCACGGCACTGTTCCTACGCGAGCTGACGGTAACCGCGAGCTACTCGGCGGGTCCCGGGGACATGCGCTCGGCGCTCTCGCTGATCGCCGGCGGGAGGATCGATCCGCTGCCGCTGGTGTCGCACCGCCTGCCGCTCGAGGAGGTCGGCCGGGCGCTCGAGATGCAGCGGCGGGGGGAGAGCCTGAAGGCGGTGATCGTCCCGTGAGGGCGGCGGTGCTGCACGGGCCGGAGGACCTGCGCGTCGAGCAGGTTCCCGATCCCGAGGGACCAGTGCTCGTCGCCGTGCACGCTGCGACGACGTGCGGCACCGACGTCAAGATGTGGCGCCACGGGCATCGCGCGCTCGGCCCGTATCCGTGCGCCTTCGGGCACGAGACGGCGGGCGTGCGCGTCGACACGGGAGAGCGGGTACTGGTGTCGGACTCGATTGCGTGCGGCGAGTGCCTGCCATGCCGTGACGGACGCCCGCAGATCTGCCGCGCACCAACCTGGATCCTGGGCGGCTTCGCCGAGCTGATCGCGGCTCCGGCGGCCGCGATCCATGTAATCCCGGACGGACTCCCGGCGGCCGGAGCGGCGATGGCCGAGCCGCTGGCCGCCGCGCTCCACGCGGTCAGCCGCGGCAGCGATGCCGAGGACGTCGGCGTGCTCGGTAGCGGGCCGATGGGACTGATGCTCGCCGCGCTACTGGCGGCCGATGGCCGTTCGGTGACGATCGCCGACCCCCATCGCGAACGCCGCGAGCAGGCGGCTGCGCTCGGCGTCCGCGCCGTCGAGCGGCTCTCAGAGCACGCGCTCGTGTTCGAGGCCGTCGGCCGCCCGGGGGCGTGGCGGGACGCGGTGCAGGCGGCGCGGCCGGGAGCGGTGGTCGTGCTGGTCGGTGGCTGCCCGCCGGGCAACGAGGTCGCGCTGCCCACCGATCAGGTCCACTACGAGGAGCTCGAGCTGCGCGGCTCGTTTCACCACTCGCGCGAAGAGGTCGACCGCGCGCTTGCCGTGCTCGCTTCCGGCGTTGTCGACTGGCGCCTGCTCGCGGGCGAGACGATCGGCCTCGAGCAGCTTCAGACAGCGTTGGCGGCGGGGTCGTCCGGACGAGCTCGCAAGTGGATCGTCGACCCGCGCCAAGCCTGAGCCCGCCACCGAGAGGAATCAGTTCCCCTCCGGACCGGGCCCGCGAGCCTCCTGCTCGCGCCGCCGGCGCACGTGCTCGACGATCCGCCGCGAATCGCAGATCGCGTCGCCGTCGATCACGAGCACCGGCACGCGGACCTGATCGGTGAGCGCCTCCACCTCCTCGCGGCGAGCGCGTCGCTGCGGCACGCGGACCTGCTCGAACGGGATCTGGTCGCGCTCGAGCGCGCGCGCGACCCTGCCGCATGGGCAGAGCCAGTTCGTGGGAGCGGTGCACCGGTAGAGCGTCGCCATCGCGCCTAGACGATCCGGTTGGCTAGCGCGCCTGCACGACGGATCGCGCCGCCCGCCAGCCGGAGCCCCAGCGGCTGGCGGGTGCCCGGCGGTGCCGCCAGCCGGTCGCCGTCGCGCTCGCGGTACCACGCGATCGTCGCTTCGAGGCAGTCTTCGTGGGGGGAGGTCGACCAGCCGAGCTCCTGCTTGGCCTTCGTGTTGCGGAACGCCCAGCACAGCGACGCGGCGAGCAGCTCAGATCTCGCCGACTCGGGAGCGCCCGGAATTAACGCAGCCGTGCTTGCCAGTGCCAGCGCGGCGGGGACGGGCAGCTTGACCGCCGGAGGCTCGACGCCAGAGAGGCGGCCGAGGTCGGCAAACAGGCGATCGAGCGTGAAGTTACGGTTCCCGAGGATGTAGCGCTCGCCGATGCGGCCGACCTCGTCGGCCAGCAGATGGCCCCGCGCCACATCCTCCACCGCAACGATGTTGAGCGTGCCGTCGACGTAGACCGGGATCTGCCGGCGCAGGAATCGCCGCACGATCACGGTCGAGGATCGCCCGGGGTCTCCCGGCCCGAGCACGTGCGCCGGGCAGACGATCACCGCGGGCAGGCCGCGGGCGACGAGGCGCAGCACCTCGACCTCGGCCTCGTGCTTGGCGTCGAGGTAGGGGATCGCGTACCGGCCCGCGTCCCAGACCTGTGTCTCGTCCGCGGTCGAGCCCCGCGGCGCAGGCCCGATCGCCGCGACCGAGGACGTGTATACGACACGATCCACCTTGGCGCGCAGAGCCTCCTCGAGCACGATCCGCGTTCCCTCGACATTGATCGCGAACGTCCGTGCCCGGCTCAGCGCGAGGTTGGCCGTCCCGGCCACGTGGAACACGCGCTGGATACCGCGGAGCGCACGACGAATCGCGCCACGGTCGAGGATGTCCGCTCTCACCTTCTCGACGTCGAGCCCGACCAGCGCGTCGAGCCGCGAGGTCGGTCGCACCGTCACGCGGAGGTCGTCCCCACGCTGGGCGAGCACACGAGCGACGTGCGAACCGATCAGACCGGTCGCCCCGGTCAGCAGGATGCGTGCCACGACGACCGCAAGTGTAGAAGCCCGTCGGCAGCCGGCGAGCACGCGACGATCGGTAGGGTGCCGCCCTCGATGGACCGCGTCGCAATTGTCTCCGACACCTGCCATTACCTCCCGCGCGGGCTGGTGGCGAGCAACGCCATCCACGAGGTCAGCCTGTATGTCCAGCGCGACGGGAAGCTCGAGCGCGAGAGCGACCTGCGCGACTACGACGCCTACTACGATCGGCTCGGCGCCGCCGCCGCGCTGCCGACCACCTCGCAGCCCTCGATCGGCGACTTCCTCGCCGTCTACGAGCCACTGCTCGACCAGGGGATGGAGATAGTCTCGATCCATCTCTCGGGCGCGCTCTCGGGGACCGTGCGATCCGCGGAGCAGGCCCGCGATCAGCTCGGTGAGCGCGCCGGACGCGTACGCGTGATCGATTCGGCGACCGGGTGCGGCGGCCAGGGGCTGGTTCTCCTCGCCGCCGCCGCAGCCGCCGGCAGCGGCGGCGACCAAGCGGCCGTGGTGGCGCGCGCCGAGGAGGCGCGCCGGCAGCTCAAGATGTGGTTCGCCGTCGATACGCTCGAGTACCTACGCCGTGGCGGCCGTATCGGCAGCGCACAGGCCTGGCTCGGCACCGCGCTGAAGATCAAGCCGATCCTCGCGCTTGAGTCGGAGATCACTCCGTTCGAGCGCGTGCGGACCTCGCGTCGTGCGTTCGAGCGGATGGTCGAGCTCATGCGCACCCGCCATGCCGCGGGCGCGGACGGGTGGGCGATACAGCACATCCAGGCTCCCCGTGAGGCCGAGGCGCTAGCCGAGCGCGGCCGTGAGATCTTCGGCCACGATCCCGCATTCGTCTCAGAGATCGGCCCGGTGATCGGAACGCACGTCGGCCCTGGACTGCTCGGCGCCGGAGGAACCGGCGCCTCCCTACTGGAACCGCACCCAAACCTCCATTAAAACGGTAAATCGAGGTCCCCACGCCCCGGGCAGCGGATCATCAGTCCAGGCGGCAGGGAGTCGAGCGGGTCGGCTCCACCGTTCGGCAGAAGGGAACAGTGTGATCGTCATCGGTCTCGTCGTAGCGACAGTATGGTCCGGACTCCTCGCGCTCGTGGTGGCGCTCTGTCAGGCTTCCGCATGGGCTGATAGGGCTGGAGGTGCTAATTTCGCCGACTGCGCACAGCCAACCGACACTGTGCTCCCGCTTCGTGAACTGACCCCGGCGCCGCCGTCGCCACGCGTTCTGGGAAAGCCCATCGGAGTGATGTCGCTGCGCGGGATGATGGGCTGAGTCGAGCCGGCGTGGGCTGAATCGAGCCCGCGCCCGCGCCCGACCGCGCCGCAGACGACCGGGCAACCGACCCAGCAGGCGCCGGCCAAGCGAACCGAGGCCGGCGAACGGCCGTCTCGCGGACACGCCTCGAGGCAGACCACGTCGTGGAACGGCCTCCGAGTGCCGATAGGGCCTGCATGGGTTCGATGCCCCCTTCCGCGCGTGTGACCCGCGATCGTCGCTCGAGTGCGGTCGGGCGCGATGCTCATCGGCGCATCGTCGGTCGGGTGGCGGGAGTCGTGATCTCGCTGGGCGCGCTGATGGCACTCGTGGCGGCGGCGATCGTGAGGCACCCGAGCGTATCGCCCTCGTTCTACGTCGTTGCGATCGTTGCGCTGTGTTCGGGGGTCGCATGCTGCCTGATTCCCTGGGACGAGCTTCCGGCGCGAGCGCTGCACGCGATCCCGGTGATCGCGACCATCGAGGTCACTCTCGGGGTTCACCTCGCCGGGGTGTACGCCGATATTGCCGCCAACTACTACATATTCGTGGTGGTGTTCGTCAGCTACGCGTTCTCCGCCCGAAGCCGGATCGCCGCGCACCTGACGTTCGTGTCCGCAGCGTCGAGCCTGCCGTTGCTCTACGCCAGTCCGAATCGCGCCGAGGTGGTCGCGCGGACCCTTGTCAGCGTGCTGGTGTTGTGCGTGATCGCGGGCATCGTCACGATGCTGCGGGAGGGACTCGAGGAGCGCCAGCGTGAGCTGGAGGAGCTGGCCGTGCGCGATCCATTGACTGGTGTAGGGAACTATCGGCTGCTGTACGAGCGCCTCGAATACGAGATCGTGCGTCATGGCCGCTCCGGCGGGTCGCTGACCGTGATGCTGCTCGACCTCGACGGATTCAAGGATGTCAACGACACGCTCGGTCATCTGGCCGGCGATCGGCTGCTGCGCGAGGTCGCCGCCTGTCTGTCAGCGACCGTCCGCGCACAGGACACCCTCGCCCGTCAAGGGGGGGACGAGTTCTCGATCCTCGCTCCCGACACGAGCCACGAACTCGCAGGCCAACTCGCCGCGCGACTTCGAGTCGCTGTGCGCGTCGCCACCGGCGGCTCGCTGACGACGAGTATCGGCTGGGTGACCTACCCGTCGGGCGCAGAGAGCCCCGAGACGCTGCTGGCCCTCGCCGACGCCGACCTCCTCCGCGCCAAGGGCGCGCTAGGCGACCGGTCAGCGAGCAGCTTCAGACGAGTGACCGCCGCCGTTGGCGACCCGCAGGCTGGGCGCAGCCTGCGCTGATCCGTCGCGCCGTGCGATCTCGGGCTCGCTGTTCTGCGCCGCCGCGATCAGCGCCTTCAGCTCCGCAACTTCGATCTCCACCGTGTGCGCCTCGCCGTCGAGCACCTCGGCGTCCTGATGCTCGAGCCGGGGCGTGTGCGCCGGCCCGTGGGCGCTCGAAGAGAGTCGGGACAGCGCCGGCGGCGCGCTCGCGGCCGCCTTGATCTGTGCCCGGAACTCGAGCTGGGTACCCGTCTCGCCCCATTCGACCGCGAACCGACCGTCAAGCCGGCCCCCGACCCAGGCGACCACGACCATCAGCGCGCCGATGATCACGAGCGGCAGCGTCCACACAGAGCTTGTCACGAACAGCCCGCCGACCAGCAGGAGGATCACGCCGGCGACGGTGAGCCGGACGCGCGGCCGGTGCAGCCACGCGCCGAACGCCGCGGCGACCGGCCACAGCCGGTCAAGCCACGGCGAAGCGTTCGGGATCGGGTTAGCGGCCGCGTCCTGGGCGGAGGGAGCCGCGGAGCCGTTCCGCTCCGGTGAGCCCGCTGGTGGCGATGCGCGTGTGACCTCTGAAGCCATTTCCCTAAGTGGTCTTTCGACCTCGCCCGGGCGGAACCTCTTCACGCATGGTTGGCGTCGTCGCGCCGGTTGGCAACAATTCCTGGCGATGGCCTATGCGTTTGACCGGCTGGGGTTCCTGCAGTTCGAGCAGCTTTGGGCCGCGGTGCTCGAGCTCGAGGGAGGAATCGCATCGGACGCTTGGCTCGGTGAGGCCGATCGCTCTCGGTCGGTGTTGAGCGGCGCGCCGATTGGCCCGCCGCTGGTGGGCTCTGTCTTGCCGTCGCCGGTGTTGGTGCAGTGCGCGTGGACTCGGAGCACGCGGCGGAAGGATCTCCTCGACGCGGTCAGCACGCTTGCGTTCCATCAGCCCGAGGACTTTTCCGTCGCCGCCTCGTTCGTGCTGCTGACAAACGTGGATGTACCGGTTCGGTTCGCGAGGACGGTGGCTGACGTGCTCGATCGATCAAGGCTGCGGGTGCGCGTGCTGGGTCCACGGAGCCTCGGCGAGAGGGTGGATGCACGCGCCGAGCTTCGGCGCGCGATGCCCTCGGTGCTCGGTTTACGCGATCTCGGGCCGTTGATCGATACGGTGCTCGCGAATAGGTCGTCGCTCGATCGCGGCGCGGCACAGGAGCTCGCGTCGGTGTTCGTGCCGACGAGCGCCTACCGACGCGCGACCCAGGTGCTCGACGCGCACCGGTTCGCGGTGCTGACTGGGCCTCCCGAGATGGGCAAGACCGCAATCGCGCGGATGATCGCGCTGGCACAGATGACCGCAGGCTGGGAGGCGCACGAGTGTGTTCGGCCCGAAGATCTGTGGCGGGCGTTTGACAGCGACCGCTCCCAGGTTTTCGTCGCCGATGACGCGTTTGGATCGACCGAGTACCGGCCCGACGCGGCGGACCGTTGGGCGCGTGAGATGGAGCGCATCCTGCGTGCGCTCGATGACCGTCATTGGCTGATCTGGACCTCGCGCCCGGCACCGCTCCGGGCGGGGCTCGGTCGGCTTCACCGCGAGCGCGGCGCCGAGCGCTTCCCGGCGCCGGGACAGGTCCTCGTGGACGCGAGCGAGCTCGATCCGGCGGAGAAGACGCTAATTCTCTTCCGGCACGCGAAGGCCGCTGACCTGCCGACCAGCACCAGGGACGCGATCCGCAAGTACGGCGCGGACATAGTCGCTCATCCGCACTTCACACCCGAGCGGATTAGGCGGTTCGTGGCAGCCGTGAAGACATTGCCGCCCGGTGCGCTCGGCTTGGCGGCGATCGTCGGTGACCAGCTCACGACCGCCACGGAGGCGATGGCCAGCTCGTTCGCCGCGCTCGGCACCGAGCATCGCGACCTGCTGATAGCGATGCTCGATACCCCTCCCGGCCCGGTGGTCGAGCGTGATCTGGTGGCCGCTCTGCGCCGCCATCACGACGGCGCCCTGCCGCGCCCACCGGCCGAGCTCGTGGATCGTCTGAGTGACCACTTCCTGCGGGTGCTGGCGTGAGAGTTGCGTGGGTGCACCCCAGCTGGCGCGATCTGGTGATCGATTACCTCAGCTCCGACGAGCAGGCGCGGGCGCGCTTCCTGTGCAGTTGCTCGGTTCATGGAGCCCTGCTCGCGCTGTCATCTGCAGGTGGCCAGAGCGGGCAACGGCAGCTGCCGCTGCTGCGCTCCGATGCCGACTGGGATGCACTTACAGATCGGGTCTACGACCTCGCGCCCGAACTCGAGGAGGCTGAGATGATCGGCTTGCTCGATGCGCTCGGCGTCGCGATCGACAAGCTGCCCATGACACCGGGCGGCTCTGAGGCGGACGCGCTCGCCGGCGCGGTCCTGTCTCGGCTCGCCGTCATCTGGGAGGCGGCTC
>Ga0302325_10004018_pt1 | contig 34182 bp, 42 predicted proteins | sample Palsa_T0_2_FD_201948 | JGI IMG/M metagenome (GOLD analysis project Ga0302325, IMG submission 201948) | Peat permafrost microbial communities from Stordalen Mire near Abisko, Sweden - Palsa_T0_2 | ecosystem: Environmental > Terrestrial > Soil > Palsa > Peat permafrost | place: Sweden: Abisko...
CAACTGAGTTCAATGCATTGAGCTGCCTCGTCAATGATAACAGTCTCGAATTCGACATTGAGGTTTCTAAACATATCGTGACCACTCCCGCTCAATGTAGCGCAGAGAACGTGAGCACCATCGATGACCTCCTGCTGGAATCGGCGACGGTTGATTTCGTTCTGTCGCGAGACTGTATTTCCGCTCTCCTTGTCTTCATCAATCTTTGCACCAATACGAGCTTGGGCACGCTTCAACTCATCGAATTCTCGTTGTAGCTTGATGCCCAAGCCTTTGTCCTTGCCACGAGCCTCGTCCATTTGAGGCCTGAGCACGTTAAGTCGCTCTTTAATCTGTGCAGCGTCCTTGTGGAGTTTGTCCCGATCATTTATGAGCTTGTCGTTCTCGCCATTATTGCCTTCAAGTTTTATTCTAACTAACTCATCTAGCATGACGTCTTTCACGCTGGCATTAATAGCTTCACTTCGACCAATACGGATGACGTTGATCTTTTGACGGGGACCATTCAGAGGCTGAATTCCATCTTTGAGTCGAAGGACCAGTTCATCCACCGCCGCGTTACTTGGAGCGCAGATGAGGAGCTTCTTCTTTGGGGGAGGTGGTGCAGTAGGCTTGCCTTGGACGGGAGGTCTCGCTCTAGCTTGTTCGGCTTGTTGCTGTTGCAAACTTTGTGTGAGGAGGGCACCAACCATAGCAACGATGGTCTTAGTCTTACCAGATCCGGGTGGGCTGGACATACTGTTAGCATTATGCTCAAAAATCAAATAGGCATCATCTTACCCCTGAATCAAAGTGAAACCGTCATTGTCATGAGCGGACAGGACAGCTTGAGCTTGTCCCCTATTTAACTTATACTTGGCAGACATCTGAGTAGTCTTCTCATCCGAGTACTTTTGCAGTGGAGAAGGTTTAGCTTCTAGCACTTCCATGCACAAGTCATAGTATTCCAAACTACTGAGTGCAGCGAATTCACGTTGAGTGGTCGTCATGTCTGCGATTTTCACCGCATGCATCTTGCCATTCGGTACGATGCACTCTAAAAGCTTGCGTTCCACGTCTCTACTAACTCGGAATGTAATCTCGAGCACATCTTTTTTCCTGGTAGTCCGATTTACGCGAGCAAGACAATGTGGTTCTTGAGGGTTAGCCAAAGGATCTGAGCTTTTCGACAAGAGAACGATATCTCGTTCCGACATCTTCAGCTCCCGGTTGGCAGAAATGGGCATAGTCGAGCTCACTTCCATGAATTTATCTACCGAGAGGCGATTAAGGACTTTGATCTCAACCGGCTTAAAGTTGTTCTCGTCCTTTGCTGTAACAAGAGAGCGCCAAATTTCGGATATAAGCAGAGGTCCAAAAGTCCTCTTGTACATGTCGAGGTCGGTATATCTGTTATCGATTGTTCTGCACTCGTTGTTGCTCGGAGGGTCGTCGCCTGCATGAAAAATGTCCCAGCCAAGAATCTCCACATATAACCTGTCCATATTAGGCTCAACTCGAGCACGCAGATCTTTAGCAGATCGTTGTATTTTGGTTTTCCGGACTGGACCTTGCTGCTGCAGCAGTAAGGCACGCCTTTTGCTCTCCTCATATTCAGTGACCCGTTTCGATGTTTGCTTTCTTTTGACAAGCGCATTGGTCTCATTCTCATCCTCGTTATCTGAGGAGTCATCATCTGAAGAACCGACCATAATTTCACTACGAACTGGCGCATGGTCTTTTCCAGCAACACCGCCAATGTCTTTGAGGCCAGAGCCTTCACCCCTAACCCCAGCTGGCGCACGAAGGGCTTTCGCTTTGGCAATTGCCTCCGCCTTATGCCGGTTCATTTCTTCCTCCGCTTTCCGACGATTTTCTCTAAAAGCCTCCCTGGACTGTTCGGACATTGCTTGCTGAGCCTTCATTCTGTCCAGAACAACTTGATGTTTCTCAGAAAGGCTTTGTGAGAGGACGCGCTTGGGGGGCAGTGTAGGCTCATGTTGCTTGCCATCCGCCGATTTTGACCACGCATCGATCGTGCCCTGCCTCTTGGGGAAAGCAGACGGCCGGGGTATTTCAATGATCTCCACCCCTTGATGTTCGTCGAGTGCTCTCTGCAACTCGGCCCTTTGTTGATTGGAAAGGTTCGTCTTCCTGAAGCCCTTTTCACTATCTCGCTTGCACGCATCCTTGATAAATTTCGCAGGCTCATCATCTATTTCTAAGTGGTATTCCCCGAGACAGCGAAGAAGTTTACCCAGAAGGCTCGTTATGACACTAACCAGATATGCATCCCGAAGTCTTAGCAATGCAACCAAGCCCTTGACATTGTGACAAATCACACTAAGAACTTTTGTTAGTGACTCGTTGGTGGAGCTTGACTTCGCAGCTCCTTTGTCCGACGAGTCGTCGGGGCTGAAAATAGTGAGAGCCGAGGCGAAAACGCTGTATTCATTGAAAAGAGCCTCTGCATACTCCATGCCGTCGCGGCAGAAATCTTGCATTGCTGACGTTGACTGAGTCACCCGCATAGCCCATTCTTCTGTAGTGCTGAATACCACGTCAAGCACCTTCCATTGGGCTGCCCACCATTTAGAGACGACCTTTTTCTCGTTCTCTTCGAAGGCTAAACGAGCACGAAGAATGCCAGTGTTGCTGCAAAGAGCTTTAAGAACTTGTCGATTGATCTTGATCATATACTGGACTGGCCCAAATGACCTTGTTGCAGCAATGCGCATGGAAGCATGCGTCAACGAACCGAGCATCTCCTTCAAATTTGACTCGAGAAGCTTTTGAATTGCGTCTTGTTTGCTGTCCTGACCTGTCATGGCTTTGATAAGCTCTATAGCAGCTTCATTAACGCCTTGATCGGCAGAGATGAGGGCTGCAACTAGAGGTTGAGCTGTCGTTGTATCTGAATATAATTCCCTCAGACCGGAGGGTTCAAAGTCACTCAAGCGCTCGAAGATCCTGGCTACGCTGTCCATAAGCTTATGGAAGTCTTTGTTGAATTCGGCGTGATCTTTCTTCAGTGCAATCTTTTTATTCGCTGGCTGTAATTCATCGAGGCCGGCAAGGGCAAGTGTTGCTGGAAGAATGTTCTTCGCAAGCTCCAGATTTCCGGGTCGAAATACGTCCAAAACAGCCTGCCAAATTGCTTCAGAGTGGTTTCTCGAACCACGTTGAATTGGGGTCCCTTTCTGCAGAGCACTGAACTCGGTGCTTACAGCTTTGCAATCCAGAGTAAGTACTTGGTTGATCACGAGCATTGCCAATTTTCTCAGTGCGACATTCTCATCATCATCAGTCAACTCTGTGAACCCACATATCATTCCTCCATATTTGTTGACGAGTCCCATGATGTCGTTTATGACAATCAAAGAGGTTGTTGGATTTATCTTGTACTCGGGTGCGGTGAAAGTCTGCAGGGTGACATAAAGTGCAGCCATGCCAGCACGACAACATGCAAGTCTGGCCTCTATCGAGTATCGCTCAACTTGGAAACGTTCGATCAGGTTTATAAGTAATGTGCGGCAGGCATCGTGCTGGTGAACGGGGTCAAGAGATCTTAAAAAGTCTGGGATCCAGAAATAAACAGGTGAGGTTGTGAAATCGACGAAAGTCTCTTGATTCAAGAGCAGTCGCTCGAACCCAGGGCTCTGGAATATCAGCTCTGCAACAGTAGCAGCAGAAATTGTGCCCATGGCTGACCAAAAGTCCTTCGGCGCCTTTTGCAAAAGTTGATGAAGCGCTTTTACAACTAGTTGCACAACTCCGGCTGAATTGCATACCAGATGTTGTAAAGCCAGATGCCATATGTCGACTTGCACCTCCATTCCACGGAGCGAATGCCTAATCAGATTCTCATCAATTTTCTCAAGAATAAGGAGAAAGCCCTGCCAGAATCGTTTTATTTCGTCCGTATCGCCAGACTGTGCGACAAGGATCATGGCTTCCGTGAGAGTATCGTACACAACCCATTCAAAAGTGATTGGTGTGAGCATGGTCGGCGTCTTTTGCCAAGCGCTGGTTGCAAATCTGTGCCGGATGGGATCCGTACTGAAAAGAAAGCGAGTCATTGCTGGCAATATGTCGCTGATTCGAAGAACTTTTCTGGTCTGGACTTGCTCGAAGACATAATCGAAATGCTTGGAGAGCTTCTCATCGTCTCGGTTGTAATCGACACAGCAGAGTGCTTCGAAGAGAGCTAATAGAGCAGATGAATTGTGGGTTGCAAGGGTCATTTGGTTACGTTGAGAAGGATCAACGGCAGCAAGAATCTTTTCTGCTGCTGCAAGGCCTGTGTCAATTCGATCAAAATCAATGCCGTCGAGTCGATTTGAGAGCTCCTGGGCTACTTCTTCATCGAATTGCCTATTGAAGTGAGCAACACAGTCAAAACTCTACCCCATAGACACCTACTCTGAAATTTCCTTCATATAGCCTTTCCTTCCCATGTGCCAATTGTAATCACACTTGTCACAAGTCGTCAATAACCGATTCAATCGGAATGTGTATTCTTCCCTCATCGCTCCGGTGTCCTCAGGAGCCAAGCCAAATACAATTGAATACTTGTATGCAACTTTGTGCCGTCGTTTTGAATCGTCGATCAATTCGCGTTTTGTTTCGGCGCTCATGTCTTCTTCAGATTCGTCGGGGTGAGCGTAATCAATGTGATCGTTATCCCGTCGTTTTGGACAGAACCAATGGGCCTCGGCGGGAAAGCTTTTGAGCTCACTGCAGAGGACAGCATTAGCAACGATATAGTGTAGAGAGTTAAGGGTGAGATAACGAACCCATCAAGACCATGGAGCTCGTCCACGATCTCCACTTCCTCCCTCATGGTGAAAGAGGACTATGCGCTACGAGGATATCATTTGGTCAAAAATTTGAGGCACACCGATCTGTACCCTGAGGGCTGATGGCAGATTAAATTACGTAGAAGGCAGTGGTGGTGATAGTGATTGGGGGACGTGTAGCGGAACGGTAGTTGTTAAATGTTTCGAAAAAGGGTGGAGGAAAGAGAGAGCCGGAGGGTATTAATCTATTGTAGCGAAGCCGGGAACGTGGATGCGTACGTATGAGTCATGAGCTCTTGAGTAAATGTAGGTTGATGTTGGAAATTTATGATCAGTGAGCGTGGCAGAGCTCTCAGCTTTGAAATGAATTGTTGACCTTGGAATCTAGTACGCTGTTCGAAATTCTGAGAGTCTCGAGTAGACGCGCTGATGAACCGCGAAATCATTAGTGCGTATTTTAGCTCAGCCTTGCGACGAGGCTGGGAACGGCAGCAGCTCCTGGATGAACGGATGCATGTACCAGCGAATCCAGAAAATATTTTAAACTGTAGGATGTCTTGGTGTGGTGAAACTAAGAATGTACTAAGAGGTGAATGGGTTTTGGGATGGCTGGGTCATCTACGTTATGTTCCTGGCCCAAAATCGCGATCGAGGTACGTTCGACGCCAGTTTATACACATTCACTTTTCATACGTTTACTGCACTACTTATGTCAGTTGGGAATTACGTGTAGGTTCAGCTAAAGGTTCAGCTACAGGGGGTTCAGCTGTACAGGCTTTTACAGCCCTAAAGCTGAATATCGGCGATGCCGATACAGCTAAAAAGCTCAGCTGTACAGGGAGCTATACCTGTATTATAGCATGTGATACCGAATTATAGGGGCCTTAAGTCTCTATATACGGGCTTCCTACCACTGTAGAACAGTAGACAACTTCAATCATTTTCACCCACTTTATGAACTGGAACCTCTGCTCAACCAACTGACAACTCATAATTAACAAATTTTCAATATCTCTTCTGGCCCAGTCAAGAATTCGGCCAATCACGAATTTTTTTTAATAACTTCTTAGGTTTACAAGTTATTTAAATAGGTTTTTTATATTTAAATAGAGCTTAACTTACATTATCGGGTTTATTATAATTGATTCTAAAAATAGGACTTTCTTATAAAAATATATTAAATTTTATATGAATCGGGCTATTTTAAATCTTTAAATATAGCCTATTCAAATCCTATTAATATATTATTGTTGGTACATTCATATTCACTGGGTTGTAGGTCACGTGACCTTATGTCACGTGACAGCGCTAGTCTAGATTAGGCAACCGAAGGAAGGTATACAACACCACGGTGTTGTCGACTTACCTTCCAGATAATTAACCACCTACTAACGCAACAAGCATATCACGATATTACGTGCCGTGCCTCGCGTTCTGGGTGGACCGACAATTATAAAAAAATTATATTTAAATGATTTAATTAAAAACCTATTAAAATATTAAAATATCTTAAAATATGCTTGCGTGGTTATTTAATAATTTAATTTCAAAGTAGGTGACTTAGAATTTAAGCCAAAATTCGTGACTGGCACATGCGCCATTCGTGAATGGGAAATTGCCATACAAAATTCACGAATGGCCGAATTCCTAACTGGGCTAGAATATATCTGCTTACCTTGTCCTAGTAACAGATATGGAATGCAGTAGCGGAGATATCAAGTGCAGCGATGAACCGAATATGTGTGACTCGACAAGGTAATTCTTTTTACAGGACTATTTCAATCTTCGTTCAATTATCTCTTTACAACCGACTCATATATACAGAAAGGATCCAGTCATCCACCGTTGTGTGTTACAACGTCACCAGAGAAAGAAAGATCTAGGGGTATTCCCCGAACCAAGTGCGCAGACTGTCTCTGAAAACCAAAGGCAGACGGTCCCCTCTTTTCAGCCCCTATAAACGCCTGAACACCCACGCAGAAGAATAGAATGCCGGAAAACCAGGTCGTAGATCGCCCATGCAGATCATAATGCTCAGAAATCTCCTTTTATCAAAAAAAGAGACAGTAGTGTAGTATACAACCCCGTTGATTATGCATGCATCGAGGTGAATATTATAGCTCGTTGCAGATTACTGCGACATATCATATCTCCTACTTCGAATCGGATCAAAGGAGTGACTTGACTCCATTCGAGTCAGGAGAGCTGCAGAGGTGAAGTCATTGCTCTGCTCATAACTGGGGCGAATGCGATCCATCGACGCACGCATTCTGTCGAATGACGGTCTTGGTCGGTCCATTGATGGACGGACTGGAGGTTCGATGGAGGTTCGATGCCTTGTGAAGTCGGTACCGTCGCTGCCGGTGTGACTTCGGGCATTGTGGGTGGTGGCTGTTGCAGCAACTGAAGGGGGGTAAATGGGCCGTTGATCTTCGTCAACACTAGGATAGTAGGTATGCTTACTCGGCTTTGCGGTATCGGACGATGTTGTAGACTCCTTTGATGTTGACTCTTTAGATGAATCAGGAGCATCGAGATAGGCAAATTTCCCTTGTCGGACTTGCTCGCGGACAATGTCGACATCATAGGGGAAGTAGACTTTTTGAATGACTTTGATGCAGAAGCGAGGCATCAAGGACAATATAACCGACAGCGCCGTTACTGCCCAGAAAGTCGGTTGGGCGAAGGTTTCGGCAGCAGCTCTGTAGAAGTACTCGGAAGAACTGAAGGCAGAATAGACTCCTGTCCAAAACCACACAAGCAAGGTACTTACGATTACGAGAAGTAGCATAAGCCAATCCCATCTGTAAGTGTTGAGTAAGATGTAGGTATTGATGGCAATTACAGCTGCAGGTCCGATGTAAACACCGAATCGTTCTCGATCATCGATATTTAAGCCGTTATCAGTGACGGAGTTGCCTGGGAAGAAGAGGCAATAAGCCATGAAAAAGCAGATGACCGACTGGTAGAGGCCGTCGAGCATATAAAGCCTAACAACGGTCAGCGAATGTGAGAGAATATACGAAACATTGATACGAACCAGAACTTCGTCTGCGTCCATTCCAACCGCTCAATGCCACGCCTGTAGAGCTGAGGTACAGCGAGAGAAACCTTGTCACTAACATCTTGATCTAAGACACCCATGAAAATGACTGGAAGGGATGTAAAGGCCAAGTTGAACAGCAGGATGTACGTGTAGTCGTAGAGGTAGGTCATGTCGAAGTTGCAGTAGATTTGGTACCAGAAGATAGTGAACGTCCACACGATATTCTTGTAGAAGAAGTTGGCGATAGTCTCTCCTAGTCGACGGTACGACCAGCGACCATGGACCAGGACTAATCTTTGCAGGAAGCGGAATTGACCAATGGCGTAGTCCGCTGACATGACAGCTTGCCGGCCTTCTTCACCAGCAATACCAACACCAACGTCGGCTTCTTGGATCATTGCGACATCATTTGCTCCGTCACCAACCGAAAGAGTCATGACATCTAACCCAGATTTAACCATGGCGACGACAGCAGCCTTCTGAGCTGGACTGACACGACAGCATATCACCGACTTGCATTGTTTGCAGAGCAACAGGAACTTTTGACGAAGCTGCTCATCCAAGACAAGTTTAAGAGAGTCGCCATCAATCACAATGGCATGAGTTGGCGCTGGAGGTTCATGGCTTTTTCTTGCGGCTGCGAGCTCCTCATCCGAGCCGACCATGTTGAAAGAAGCCAGATGCTTGTCGAGCTCCTCCTCGGCAGTGGAAACCTGCTCGTCCTCAATCTTGAAAATGATCAGTTCCATGTCGTTGTTGAGAAGGTTGCAAGAAAAGCCGATATTGATAGCAGTCTCAACTTTATCACCAGTAAGGACCCACAGCTTGATACCGGCCTCGGCGAGAAGGGCAATAGTGTCAGGAACACCATCTTGAAGACGATCTTCAATTGCTGTACCTCCCAACAACGTTAAGTCACGTTCGATCAGGTCAGAAACTTCTTCCAGCCTGTCTTCTCGGTTTTGAATAGCTGCAGAAGCTATCTCATGCTCCCGATTCCAGTTCTGGTATTCCTCTTCCCCTAACACTTTCTGGGCTATGCAGAGGGTTCGCAGTCCTTCCCGGGCAAACATCTCTAGATGCTCAGCTGTCGTTCTGCGGAGTTCAGACTGCTCGCCGCGCTTTAGGCGCGAGTAGATAACACTGTCAGCTCCTTTGCAGTATAAGATGATTCTGTTGTCTGGCATTCTGATGATCGCACTCATCCGTTTTCGTGTCGAGTTGAACTCGAGAGTGTTCAGAACCTTGAAAGTTCGCTCATCGCCCATTATGTTCAAACGAATACCATCCGGTGAATTCCCCAGAACAGTATAGCCAACATCTCGAGCAGTAGCGACTAGCGCCGCTTCATCGGGAGACTGGGCCTTGAACTCGATGCGTGGGGGGTCGCCAGGTATTGTCTCTGATATGACCGTGTGACAAAGTGCAAGAGCCAACATAAACTCTGCATTCGCTTGTTGTTGCTCTTTTCCAGTAGCGCCAGCGAGGTCAGTAACAAAGTCTGGTGCAATAAACGTCAACTCGGCATCGTGGAGATATGGGTTGTCATGTAGCTTCCGGATCTCTATGAGCATCTTTGCGCGTGCTTGAGCAATTTCCTCACGAGCCCTAGCTGATTCCTTCTCAACGTCTATGCCTTGTCGTTTCTGCATGCCGGCTTGCGCTTCCGTATATGCTTCACCATAAGGGACACCGTTGATAGTCGCTTTCTTGAACTCCATCACGTTCTGAGTCAAAGTGCCTGTCTTGTCGGAGAAGATATATTCGATTTGGCCCAGGTCGTCCGAGATATTCCAGGATTTGGGAGTACAAGGGTAGTCGATCTTTTCATAATACATCTCAGTGTCGCTGTAGATGAAAAATGCCTGACAGGTCTTGATGATTTCGAGCGAGATGTACAATGAAATGGGAACCAAATTCTGGAACAGGATGAGAGCTGCCCAGAAAGTGATGAACCCATCCAAAGAGGGCTTGCCCCCAATGGAACCGAATTCGAAATAGTCGAGGGAATTGTTTCCTTGGGACCACGTGACGCCTTGTACCAGCCCGGAGACGAAACACATGAAGAATAGGATGATGAAATTATAAATGACATTCCAGTTCAACTCTCGGGCAATTCTGGAACGTTTACTGGGGGTTATTCCGGAATTCATCATGATCTTAGTATCGAAGCCGGTAAAGATCACCACGCCGAGGACCCAGTCTGTGTTCCGTAAGTTGCAACCTCTTAAAAGCAAATTGTTGATCGAAATAGGTTCCGCCATCTCTTCGCCTGGAGAATCTGGAGATTTTGAATTGTATTGCGTCCAGCGAGTAACACCGCTGTATTGATAAAGGTTTGGCTGGGGGGCCTCGCTCTCAATAGTGAATTGTACCCTTTCGCAATCACGGGCATGCTTGATCTTTCGGCCACTTCGAAGCGCGTGCCTGACTTTCAAGTTCGTTTCTCCATCCAGATTCTTGGTTTCCACGTAGCAAGCTCCATCGGGATCCGAAGTCGACAAGATCACAACATCGGCTGGGATTTGGTCATCATTGTAGATTCTCACAAAATCTCCCACTTTGACGTTCTTCCAGTAGTCTTGATGGAATCGAGGCTTCCCGGTCACTGGGAGATTTGGATTGATCAAGTTCCCAAAATCCTTCACCGCAGGTGCCTCTCCTCCGGGCTCGTATGAAAACGCTGTCTTGGGTCGATCATGCTCAGGTATTTGCAAGCCATCTTCGAGAGGTAGTGGAGATGGGACAGGGGTCATTTGAATATTCTCCTGTGCCGACGTGAAAGATGTTCTCTGTGAATGGGCAGAGAAAGCTGATGTTCGTCTCGTAACCCTTGTTTCGTATGATTCTCGTGGCTCATCTAGAGCTCGCTCGGCATACTGCTTCCCTGGGACGTCCTTCTTGCTCCTCTTTGCTTTTCTCCAAGTTGTCGCCATAGCACGACTCGTAGCTTTCTTGAACCGCCTCCACATTGAGATATCATCATCGCTGACGTTGACATTGTTCCAATCCAGCAGTCGGTGGACGGGAGAGTTGTTCAATTCGATATCGAGGATCGTCCTTCGATAGTCTTCAATTGCATCCTTCACTGCGGTGACGAACAAGATGAAAAGCAGTGGAACGGAGTTCAACTCTGGATTGGAAGCTCCAAAGATGCTAAAAAACTAAAGACCTCGTCAGTGATAGATAGCACATGTGGGCAAAAATGAGCTTACAGCCAGAATAATCAAGAAGAGGAAGTAAACATTGGCGATATTATGAAATTGATACCAAATGTTCTTGGGGATGAAACTAATCGGGGTGTATTTGGCTGTCCTGATCTTATTCCTCCGATAGTGTGTGACGGGATGTCCTTGGTCGTCCACAGCATCCCGCGGTAGCGGAATGTTGAAGTAGACTTTTCGGGGGCCCTGGCCGTCCTCATTATCCACAGATTTCTCTTCTTCTTCAGCCTCGTTCGGTTCTTCTTGGATTCCACCAAGATCTGTGCGCATTGAATCGCCTCCTGCAGAATCCCTCTTCTTCTCACTGTTCTGTGAGCCGCGGTGATTAAGCCGACCTAGAATCGACCCGCGCTTCTTGCTGCCACTTTTCCCTTTTAGCCTTTGAGTTGCCCATCGTAATCGCTTTGTCTGCGTGGGTGCTTCCTCCGGCTCTTCATAACTAGGCAACGCCATGACAATGGATTAGGAGTTGAGGATGGGCCACGCCCTCTCGGGGAGAGACGGATTGTCCTCCAGCTTCACCCAGCCCAGCCCTGGATCCAATGTATGTCGTGATAAATCGTGAGGTTGTTCCAGCATGTATCACTTCCGTCTTGTCTTTGAACGGATCGAAGGGCGAAGATTCCGAACGTTGACGAGGTCCCAAGCCGTAGTGAATTCAGTCGTTCGTACTAGGGAGACCGGAACGAGCGGATCACGTCGCCAAGTGGAAGGACGTGGTCCTCGAGGAGTGCTCACTTTCCAGTTGCCAGGACGGTAGCCTCGGTAAGAAGTGAAGTCGTATCGATTGTTGTATGCAGAATTGTCCAGTGAATGGTGGCAGGGGAGGAGGAGTGAGAGTTATGGAAGCTGAATTGGGCTGAGAGGATGGAAGACTGTCAACTCGAAGGCCCCTGCGCGTTGTGCTTATTAAGTCCGACGACCGCCACCGACTGTCCCGAAACCCGTACCAAAACGAAATGGACGGCGATTGCAAATGGGCAGCGGGTTTCGTTTGGTTTGGTGGTTTGGGGAGCAAGAAGAGAGAGAATTCTACTGGTGTGAGGGTTGTTGCTACAGTAGAAGAAAATAATTTACAGTACGAGGTGCAAGGTGTTCGATCCGGAAGGAGCTCTGCACCGCCGCAGAGGTGGGAAACTTGGCTTGGGGGTGCTGACGGTGATCAACAATCACAACTTTTTTCACGGCAAGCCGCCAAGGGGCAACGGGGCAACGATGACCACGATTATGGCATCGCACTGCACCATACAAAATACAGCACCGTAAGATAAAAGTAGCACGGGCTAAAGTCCCCCACCGCCACTCAGACTCTCGCAGCAGCTGCAGTGGCACAGCTCAGCAGCCAGCTTTGTAAGAAGCGGACATCGCGACGGCCGAGTTCTCCCTGTTTATTTCCGCTGCGCTGAGTGTAATCGGGGGGAAAAAATGGGGGCAAGCCTATCACCACCGCCAGCGCCGGCACCGATCATTTTGGCGCATTTAGGGCCGCGAGAGCGTGGTAGGGCAGGCGATCTCTAATATGACAGACTACGAAGTACAGGAAGGTTACTTCGTACAGACTTTGTGCTCAGGATATTCCATGCCGCGCGAGGAGGCCATGAGGACGCAGATTCATGAAACACATGCTCCCAAGCCCAGGAGCGCCTGCATGAGGGGCACACCAAAATTTCTGTAAGAATTCGTCGTCTATCCAAAACTGGCACCTCCCCACGTCCATCTACTTACCCTTCCATGATTCCATCCCATCCCTTTGCAGCGGGAAATCGTGTGCCTCATTTAACGCTCGTCGCGACTCCCTAAAAGCCGAGCTCGCCGCGCGGGAGCGGATCTGTGAAGTCACCGTTGCACCGATAGTCTCCAAGGACCCGGTCCCTCTCCTTTGGTACTGTACTGTACTGTACTGTACATGTCGTCGGGGTCCGAGAGCATTTCGCTACGTACAGTAAGATGGTAGATGCACAAGCAGTACAATGATACGTTGATATGCGCCGTGCAGCGGCTCCAGGTACTTCTAAGTTTCCACGCCTTCTAGCCTTCTACTGTAGGCTTCCTCGAAACTCGCTTGCCAAACCGTCGAAATTCCTTTTGCGTTCATGTCCTGACGTCCTGGCAAAACACTGAACAGGAGCGAAACCTGTGTCAAACAGGGGAAACTTGTCCAAGAGCACAAAGCGCCAGGAGCCTTGCATCATAACGATGCACTATTCACCCAATTGAGGCTATAGGATGAAACCTGCTACAAATGTTCATCCCCTGAATACCATCCAATACTGCCGCCAATAATCCTTTTCGACGTTCGAGTCTCGATGGAAACATTTGACTGTTCTAAGGTAGGTACGAAAGTAGGTACATATATGCATCACGTGATAGCGACCGCTTTTGCCGACTTTCGCGTCCAGTCGCGCTTGCCAATCAGTTTCGCGTTTTCACTGTTGCTATCAAAAGCCTCGTCTCATCTAGCCTCGCCAAAGTTTAAGATGCTGCGACAAATTCACTTAACAACAAAAGAGTTCCTTTAGCCCGAGACTAGCCTGCTTAAAGTGAATCATGCCCGGAAATAAGTCTATTCGCGACTTTTTTAAGCCTGCGAACCTACCACTGTCTAGCTCACAGCCTTCCTCGAACTCCAAGGTTCCCAAAGCACCCTTGGCTGCTAAAGCTTCCGTCGTCACGAAACCGACGATACCTCCATTCGCAATGGGCCAAGCAAAGTCTTCTGTATCCAATCCTCCCGAGCAGGCGGGGTACACTTCCAGTCTCTCTCCACCCCCTACGAGTGACCCGCCAGAGTCGTCACCAGGTCCGTCACTAAGTCCATCGCCTAGTCCTATCTCTCCACAAGAGGAAAACGTACCACCCCCAGCATTTTCCTCCATATCGAGCAACAACTCAGCTGAACGGGTAATCCAAAACTCGGACGATGAAGATGAGGACTCGGATAGCTCGCTGGAAGACCTCTCCGCGTTGCTTGCCGCAAAAAGTTCTGAAATACGCGGGAGACATGCAGTCAATGGTATTACACCTTCTACTCCGGTGGCACCAAGGCATCAAACGAGGACTGTCAACTTTCATATCTCCCCACTACCTGTCTTGTCAAAGTACAAGTTCGATTTGAAGTCTTTAGTCAGTCACGCCGAGAGAGCTGAGGCTACTGAAGCAAGTTCAAAACGAGTCAAGGCGATGATGGCGGCAAAGGACGAGATTGCAGACGACGATACTACTATGGCCCTCAACGACCATACAGCCGATCCTGTGGAATTTGCTCACGGTGCACTACTTGAATCTGTAGTTGCCGACAGAGAAGATGGAGGAGCTCACAAAGTTAGCCGGGCCATCATGAGAACAGAAGCGACTGTAACAGAGAAGTGTTGGTATTTCTTCGACAGGCAATCCAAAGCATCCAAGTCTGAGCGGAAGCCATTTCCGAGCCGTTCAGTCCCAGAGAATTGGAAGAGAGAGCTGGTGAATCCGAAGACAAGATATCAAACCTTTGTCTCTGGTTTTGCTGAGGACATGGTTACTTTTGGGAAGAAGCTGCCAGACGAGCTTTTCCTCTGGATATTAGATGAGGCTTGCTTAGAGCCAAGCGATCCGCTGCGAACGTCTTACCTCAACACTATAAGGGAAAGCAAAGAACAGATCCAACGGCTGCTGAATCCAGATGTAATCAAAAAAATATTTCGTGATATTGGCGGGAGCAACAATGCCACGGAGATTAGTCAAAAAGTTGTTCCGGTTGCGAAACTGGCAGACCCCTACTCTAATAGAGATTGGGCAAGACTTCTCTCTATCATCAGGTTTCTTGGCCAGATTGGAAAGTCGCTTCAGCAGACGTCGAGAACGAACATCATTTGTATGCTTCTACGAATGAGTGTGGATCATGTGGTCTTCAAGAACGTTGATCTTCTCGATTCGGTTCAGGAGACGATCGGTCGCTTATGTCGGTATACCCCTGACGAGGATTGGGAAACTTGCGTAAGTTTATGTTCCCATCTCACGAGTACACTACTGATGTCCTGTGAAGTGTCAAGAGGTCTGCAAACCACTGTTCGACTGCATTGGACAGCCGACTCTTCGTCTTCAGATCGTTGATAGCATATCTTCGATCACTCCCCGCACTCATGATCTGAGAAGGAGATTGGCCATATGCTTCTACTTTGATGACATTGTCTATTCTAAAGCTCACTCCCATTCTATAATGCATCTCGATGCTTTCATTAAACGCCTCGATGATCCAGCCTTCGACACAAATGCTAAGACTGATTACCGGGAACTTACAGCCCTCATACTACTTCTAGACATAGCTGTGGATGATGGACGATCCATGAATCTTGATTTATCGGATAAGGCTATTGAGGCGAAGTTCGACGAGAAAATCGAAATGTTCGGCGCAACTATCAAGAATATCATGCGGAGTATTGGCAATCCAGGAGCAGCTTTCATCTCAAGAATTGAGACAAAGGAGGTTTTAGAGCTGGTCAGCCAAAGAATCTCTGATACGCTACGAAGCAAACCCAAAGCCAAGCAAACATGGTTTGACAAGGCTCAGGGAAAGCCTGAAGAGGATCTTGATTCCGAGAGAAGAGGAATGCAAAGCTTCATCTCTAGAGTTAAAGAGATTGGGAATGGAGTTAACGGGCAGGGTCCAAAGTAATGGGCAAGGAGTTTTATATGGATAACCTTATAGGAGAAGGGAGCAATGGATTAGGAGCTCCATGAAAGCTATAATAGTTTCAGAGTATCATACACTTTCTACAAGCTCTACTAAAACCCCAAAGTAATGTATAGCAAACTCATGCACAAATCATGTGCGGTCCAGTCTTCAATCCTGTATGAGTACTTATCAACGCAAAAGCCATTGATTCACTAGTCGTAAAACTTCCTGTTCTCATTCTTGCCAAACAGCGTGGTCCGTATCGAAGGCAACGCAGCATCCTGCAAAAGCTTAAGACGCTCCTCAAAAGTATTGTTGATATCAATCTTGCCACCACCACCGACAATCGAAAGGCCACCGGAACTGCACATCAATTAGCACTCTCCTCAAACCATCTTTCGCTCTGACGAGACTCACCTCCCCTCAGGCTGCGGATTCGCCTCATCAAGCGATGCCTCAATATCCTTCCCAATCTTCTCCTTGTACTCCTTACACGCATCCGAAATCGCCTCCTTCAACACCTCATAATCCGCCTTCCGGCCCCTAACCACCACCTTCCCCTCATTCAAAGCATAGAACCCCTCCAGCATCAAATTCTTCAAAATCGCCTGATACTTCCCCTTATCCTCCGTCGCCTCGCCCAGCTTCTTCTCCGCCGACTCGAAGATCCCATCCAGCAGTTCCTGCCTCGCGCTCAGGACCTTAAGGCGAGTCTTGTTGGCCACGGTCGAGCGAGTAATCTGCTGCGACATCTGCGCCTGCTTGAACTTCTTCTCGTAGGTTGTGTCGATGGATTGTGTTTCCTGACGCACGAGCTTCGACTTCTCGATGGAGAATTCCTCGTCGGCTTTGATTTGGATTTCGCGGGCTTTTTCCATGGCTTCTTGCTTGATGAAGGCAGTCATTTTCTTGAGCTCTTGCCCGACCTGGTACCAGTTCTGTTAGCAATTGAAAGTTGGGGGGATTTTGGAGAGGAGACGGACCTGGTCGTCGGACAAGGCGTGGGATTGAGACATCTTGGTGGTTTGGAGGGGATAAAGCTGGGAGCTGGAGTGGGCGAAGCTGTGAGGTTGAGGGAGAGCTTGAGCTGCGATAAGAAGCGGTTGATCAGGGTAGCTATTAAAAGGGTTTAGCGGGTCACCTGACCTGCACCTTCACCTAGGGTTTGTGCTTCATTCACAGATCCAATTCCTGATGCTACACAGTCTGGAATCCTTGTGACAATATGGTTCTTATGTTCTTTCTCATGTCCTTGTAATAGCCTCCAAAAATTTCATGCTTTGGTTATTAAATCTGCCATCAACTTGGAACAGCCTTGCCAACAAGCGAGACATGCTGGTAGACGCAGGTCATTCGGCCCCAGACCGCGAGTTCTCGAACCACAAACTCAAGACGCCGCCCTTTTCCTCTCAATCCTTCGAACAACGAACTTCTCCAGCTGGTCGGTACACCAGTTTAACCAAATGAAGTCTTGCGACACTGTCACTGCGTGATGGGAAACCTCGGCGACCTGTCGCCAGGAGGAAGCGTAGCTGTAAGACTCTCAGCTCTCGACTTCCAAGTTCCCCTCTAGCTTCAATCATTGACTGTTCTTGAACATGCAGATAGGAATTCTAGTTGGCCTATTATCTACGAGCATCCAAAGCTTGGGTCTAACCCTACAACGGAAATCCCACCTCCTAGAAGACGAGAAAGACCCATACGATGTGCGACGACCACCCTACAGACGGCGGCGATGGCAGCTGGGAATGGGAATGTTTATTATTTCGAACCTGGTTGGGAGCACAATTCAGATAACAACACTGCCGTTACCAGTACTGTCGACGTTGCAAGCGTCCGGGCTGGTGTTCAACTCGATATGCGCCACCTTGATCCTGGGAGAGCCATTCACACGCTGGTCTTTGGGAGGAACATTACTGGTATCAACCGGCGCGGTGCTGATTGCTATTTTTGGTGCAATTCCGGAACCTGCGCATAGTTTGGATCAGTTGTTATTGTTATTAGGGAGGAGGCCGTTTGTGTTGTGGATGATTCTACAAGCGATCTTGGTTGTAGCAATCATAGCGGTTGCGGGATTTCTGTCGAGGATCCCAAGCATATCTTCAAGTCCTCGAATACGACTGTTCAGAGGACTGGCATATGGGAGTATAAGTGGGATATTGTCTGCCCACTCATTGCTCGTGGCGAAGTCCGCCGTGGAGTTACTAGTCCGCACAATCGTGGACAGAATCAACCAGTTCAACAGATGGCAGTCCTGGGCTATACTCCTAGGCCTCGTCTTTCTGGCCCTCACTCAACTTTACTACCTCCACCGAGGCCTCAAGCTCGTTTCAACAAGCGTTCTCTACCCCCTCGTCTTCTGCATCTATAATATAATAGCCATCCTCGATGGCCTCATCTACTTCAACCAAGCCGACCGTCTCTCAGCCCTACATGCATGTCTTATAGCCCTCGGAACCATCATCCTCCTCACGGGCGTCTTAGCCCTCTCCTGGCGCCTCTCAGACGAACAAAGCCAACCAGCAGTCGCACAATCGGCACTCACCCCCGGCCTAGGCTTCGTCGAAGACACCGACAATGAAGAGTACTCCGATTCCTTCAACGCCGACGAAGAAGCCGCCATAACCTCCGAGAACCAAGCCCTCCTAAACGGCGAGCCCATGACACCCACCACCAAAATCGACACCGTCCTCGGAGCAACCCGCCCTCTACGAAAGACAGTCCGCCTCACAGAAGCCGACGAAATCTGGGGCGAGCTCGAAGACTCGGACACAAAGTCCGTAACTCCTTCCCCAAGACCGCTCCGTCGAGTAAGCACAACTCTGCCACCACCAGCTCTCGGGGATGGCGAACCAGACGAATCCACCTCTCTCCTCCGCTCCAGCACCGGTTTAAGCACGCGTCGAAAACGACGACGCTCAACCGGTTTCCCGGGCTTCATTCCCCGTCCCTCACCACGATCTTCCAAACGCCGAAACACGCAGACGCAAGACGCCCTCGGCGATTTCTGGAAAATGCGGTGGTGGAGGAATAAAAGGGGGAAAGGGCCGGATCCTGGGGGTGATGGCGATCCTAGTCCCAGTAGTGGAGGTGGAGGTGCTACGATATGAGATGGGTTGTCATCAGTATTTGTGTATAAGATAGCTTGGGATTAGGGTGGGGTAAACTGCATACCTGGTTCTTGAGGATTGGCGCTAGATTTGCTTTGGGTGTGGCGAAGAGGAGTTAGAATCACTTGTCTTGAATGTGGCAGGAAGGGTTGGTGCAGTGTATGCTATACTATCTAGGGTAGTCGCAGGACAGGATATGATAGGAAGGGATATATACTAGAGCTGTGTTCCTGTTGTATAGACGAAGTAACCCCCAAAACCAACCGACTTTCGTGAATCTCTGCCTCTCCTTGTCCCCTCCCCCTTTTACCTAACCCCTCAACAAGTATCCTTCCGAATGATTGAGGAATTAGAACATATTCCGTTTCCTTATCACATGCTCTCATGTCTGATATAAAGTACTCCAACTTCAAACGAACACCCCTCTATCATCAACCCGTCGTCCGATATCAACTAATATTTCCCACTCCCACTTCTATGCCCAAAACGTCAGATGAAAACCACAGCACGGGATGATATCATCTACCTCGCACACTCTGAACAAACAAACTTAAATCAAACATCCCTTCATACCCACTCACCTTATTCCTCACACACTCAACACAAACAAACTTAAATCCAACACCACTTCATACCTCCTCACCTTATACCTCTCCCACCGTTTCAATGTCTACTCTCAACCGGGATATTTATATGTATAGTATTAAACAAGTACCAAATCACATGAAGCCACCCCTTGATGTTCGACAATGTACTAGAAACTGTATGCTCAGACCAACCCCCCCTCCCCCCCCAAGCTGCAGCTTCCCGTGGTACACGCCAGGGGACGGGTTGAACGAAGGCAAACATACGGATGGGCAAACATTAAATCTTCCGAGCAAACGAACTTTGAATGGACGTCATATCATATGAAAGTTCGGAACATTATGAAAAATCAAGGCTTGTTTTTGAATGTTCAAATTCCTCTTGGACAATGAGAGGCTGAATACGATCAATGTACAATGCCTAGCGGGACATTTTAAACGGGAGGATGGTGAAATACATAGGCTCAAAGTTTAGCATCTGGAACGACATTCAAATCAACGAGTCTTGTCTTATTGATAAACCACCGATTGATCGAAAAATCCACCCTGCCTTATTAACCGGCCGGGAAGAGGAGACTGCTGTACTGTACATAGAACCCCCCGAACTCTCCACTCCAAGCCAACCAATCAATCAGAGCAATCAAGAGCAAGAGAAAATGCCACATCCCACCACATCCATCCGTCGAATTGCAAACCCCTGCCACCCATATGCAGCCAGCCGGAGACGAAAAGGGAGAGGAGACATGATGACATATAGATACCGGTCATCTTGAGTTTCTCCTTCCGACCCAAATCCATCCCCGATAACTCCCTCCATGATACTCGTCCAAAAGATCCGTCTTTCTGAGTAGCCGAGCACGAGCTAGGGAGAGAAAATTATCTCATTATTTGCGCAATGTAGTTTTCGATTTCTGTAGAGAAGCAGGATACGTCTGTGCATTCAAGTCAAATGAAAAGGGAACCCATATGAAGACACCAAACACCAATATGACAAGCAAAGTAACGTTAGGAGGTCCGAAACCCGCAAGACACGAACGTTGTTACGCGCTGGATTAATGTGTCGGGTATCAGTGTAAAGACTAGCTCGGCCCTCATCTCGTATACTAGGATCCGCCTGCGAAAGGTTTGGCTTATGCTTGATGCGAGTGCTGTTGAGGAATACCAGCCTGAGGTGGCATATAACCTCCGCTTCTTTGTTGTTGTGCAACATAATTTTGATATGCGAGGGCTTGTTGTTCCTGGAGAGTCTGAGGCATGTATCCGGGATGCATGTTGGCTTGCTGTGGGATGTTTGGACGGTTCTGTTGCGGTGGAAGGTGTTGCGGGGTAGCTTCTTCGGGTGAGTCAACAGTGTTTTGCTCGTCGACACCGTTCTCGCCATTGCCAGCCGGCTCTGGTGCATTCAAGCACGCCTAGGGTATGTTAGGAAGTATTCCTCGAGTCAATTGTCGGGGGCAAATACCTGAATCAAGTTCTTTCCTTCAGCCTTGGTGACAAGAGGTTGAAGCTTCGGTGTTGTAAATGTATAGACCAGACCAGTTTCAGAGACAACGAGCAGGAGGACTTGAGTTCCGGTAAGGACGGATAATTCATACGCCTGTGAAGGGATGTCAGCAAGGGTTTCTTGAAACGGAAATAGCGACTGGGGCAACGACGCGAGAGTCGCGCAGATAAAGTAATTGATACTGACCTTCTTCATAATACCAGCCTTCCGCTTGGAGAATGTGATGTGACGACGCGACTTGTCGGTAATGAACTTGATCTCGATCTTTCTTCGCTCGCGTCCTGGCTTATCATCATCGTCGTCGTCGTCGTCCGCGGTGGAGGGTCGTTGGCGTTTGATGCCGCGGGCACCGTCACCAGCAATTGAGTTACCATTTCCGACTGTATGCTCATCGAGGGCGGAGGGCGAGCCTTGGTCGTGTTGGTCGGTGATGTCGGCCATTGTGATAAGGTCTGTAAGGTATGACGAGAATGACTCCTTTGAGTTGCGTGCCGATGACCTTACTGCTTATGGGGAGTGGAGAGGCTGTTGTCCTGCTTTTGTCGCAGATACCTGGTCGCGAAAGACTGGATTGAGGTTGGCGTGAGGGAGCAACCGAGTAATTCAGCCTACGAGGTGAGATTGGAGGTGCGAATAGGCTGGAGGCGTTTCGACCGGTTAGGAAATGTTCCTGGGGAACCTGAAAGACAAACAGTGGGATTAATGATTGATCAGGCAAGGTGAGGGCTGCGGTTCGGGTGCGGGATGGCAGAAAGAAGAATAGATTGAGGAGCACAGGCGAATAACTGCAAGGAAATAACGCGGAGGCTGGGGACAATTGGGACGGGGGGTGACCAAGGGCAGACGAAGGGCCTGTGTGTAGGCCTCGAGACTAGAGGCACCACAGCTCGCGAAAGAGCGGCAGGATTTGTGCGGGTGGTGCGGTGCGTGCTGTGCTTGGTGTGCTGCTGTGTGCTATGCTCGCGCTGCGCTGTAAGCAAGAACAAGCTTGCTGCTTGCTGCCCTCGGCAAGGCGGGTCAAGGCCGCGAAGGGCTGGGCGAGGAAATGCGGCCAACCACCAGCGGCGCTGCTCCAAGTAGATTGAAGGGCGCATGCGATAATGGACATCGGACGAAGCCTTTGATTAATTGACGTGCTAGGGTAGCGGGAAAAGGAGAGGCCTAGTGCAACTCGCAGCTATTAATGGAAAAGCGAGCGGCTGCACTGTGACCGTGCAGCTTTGCACAATCGCGCTCGTCAGAACTCGATTCTCGATGTTCCGTTCTGCTGTCCAGCCCGGCGGCCTCTCGGCCTCAGACTGCGGTGAGCCTTCTCGAGGAATGAGGGGTCGTCCCCTGTCAGGGGAAGGGGAGGGCAGTTTCCAGACCGTCCTGGGCATGATCGCCCCAGTTTGACGCTGTTCGAGTTGACTCGGCCGCAATGGGTTTGGGTCAATCGATGGTTGCAGCTGCTGGCTATGGAGTGCGTGAAGTATGGTGATGTGGAGGGTGCAGTGCAGTTGTAGTGTAGCGTAGTGTAGTGTAGTGTAGTGTAGTGTAGTGTAGTGTAGTGTAGTGTAGTGTAGTGTAGTGTAGTGTAGTGTAGTAGTGTAGTGTCGTGTAGTGCGAGTGCGAGTGCGAACAGAAGAAGACAAGAGACTGCGCAACGTACCTGATCTGAATATGCTTAACGGGTGGAAAAGCAAGTTAAGCTTTCTCGTGTGTAATCCAGGGCCGTGGAGTGCTCGTGGAGTCTGGCGAATCGATGCAGGGATTGCGTCGTGCTGTCGGTATGTCTTTGACAGACGCGTTCAATGCAAAATACCAAAGGAGTCAAGTGGTTTCTGTTTTCAGAGGATTTGTTCGCCTTTAAGGAAAGCGCGGCTTCGTGTGTACGCTAATGAGGTAAGCGCACGTTCATAGCACGTCGAGGCACGTCAAAGTCGGATGGAGGAAAGGAAATGCCGACCGTTGGCACGTGATAGTGGGGGAGGCGGGGTTGGCTGCAGGTGCTTGCAGGAACTTCGGGATGGGGGGATGGGGGGATGGGGGGATGGGATGGATAGAATAGAGGTTATGATATGGTTGGTGTTTTCGTTTTCAGATGTTTGTTTGTGTCTTGATGTGGAGAGGAAGAGGAAGGTTCCCGTGTTGCAGTAGTTCTATTTAAACGAAGTGAAGACTCGGAACGAGTAAGTATTCACTACCGGCTTTGTCGATATCGGCACCGCTTCGCTTTTTGCTGTTAGCTGGCTGGCGAATAATGTGAAAGCGTTGTTCTGATCTGTTGATATGCAAAGGGGAAATATAACAGGGTAGGGCGTTCTCTATGGTTCTTGACATATCGTGTCACTGATAAGAAAGTTCTTGTCATCATTTACTCTCCAGCGTGAGTGTCATAACCACTTCACTCTGGTCTTTTCTTGAAGATGATCAAGAGGGTGTGGTGATGAACTTGCTTGCATTCTTATTAGCTGCCGTTCTAATACTAGCAAGTTGAGATTTTAGTGAAGTTGGCTGGGATTATATCGTTTTTTTTATCTCTCACATACCAAGACTACTTCGCTCTGATATGACCAGGTGAGAGGACAAAGAAGGCAGTCACTCATCGGTTGGAAGCAATATATACTCTATAGCACTCTCTATGGCATGGATATACCTAGAATGTCCAATTCTTAGGGGCAATCTGAACCTCGAACCCAAAAGTCTCGTCACGTGATCCACTTCCCACCTTCCTCATTCGATCCGTGTAATAAATTTAATATACCCCCACCCCCCCTATCCCGTGGACACGAAGGGCCACCTGCTGACAAAGCCCATGGCCCCTCTCCTTATTCCCGGAAATCCGGATATAATCAGCATATGGAATTTCAAAGGTTGGTTTCAAGATCCAGTCACGTGCTTAGTTTGCAATACCTCCTAGGTAGGTAGGTAGGTAGGTAGACTCCATTTTCTGTTCAATCTCTTGAGAAAAGTCTTCTTGAAGACTTAACCATCATCTTTCTGCTGCTCAGATTCTCTTGACAATTCAATTTTCCCTTAGAGATTGTAATATAACACGTGACTATTAATCGGCCCCCACTTCGGCCTCGAATGCACCTTGCGCTGCCACACCACAACGCCTCGAAATCGAACCATTCATCCTCCAAGCTGCTACAGGCATGTCACAAAAACCGGTCTGCAACATGCCTTGAATCATCTGGTCCACGCAACCCCTGTGAAAATCTCCCATACAAATAGCCGAAAGTCCAAATTTATCTCCTCTTTATCCCGGCGAACAAACCCTTCCCCAAACTACTTCAAAGGTTCTCATCAGGGAGGGCAGCTCAATCGATCTAGTGCCGTCACGATGAACGAATCACCGTTGAAATGCGCCCACCATTGGTCCGTGCTAGCCCAGCCTTGCCGAGATTCGATGCCTCGGAGTCGGCCTCATGAAGCAACTCCAAAACACTAAACGTCAAGGATTGCGACATCCCTACTCCGATCCACATGTCCGCGACGTCCTTCCACAACTGCACGGCCGGCCCTCACAGTGCGTGTTTCCACTTCTCTTTCCACAATCTTTCTCTTCGTGGCTTCTCGATCTGTCTGTCTGTCTTTAACCTTTTGTATTGTCGCTCTCTTCTTTATTCTCTCAAGTTGTTCTTTCCGCCAAGGAAGGACTTGTTACGTTTCATCAAGTCACTCCTTAAATTCGTGGCCTGCCCAGGGGCCATTTGCAAAGTTAGACGCCGGTCGTCATTGCTGGAGGAAAGGCACCGCATCGAAACCGAATTACGAGCCTCCAGAACGATAACAGCCGTTGTCCAAGATGCACGATAAGATTCTCACGACATACGTCCTCGTGGACCTCCTCTTCGCTCTCTGTGGTGGACTGTTGTTGGGCTTCGCCTTGGTTACGAAATCAGAAATCACCCAAACACCCACGGTGCAGAATGTCGCAACCGATTTGTTGCTGAATATGTGCCCGTTGACTGGTGGGTAGTTGTGAGAATTGGGGTTAGGATATTACTAATAATTGTATAGCTGCGATTGCGAACTCGGTCCTCGTCTTCTTCACCTTCTTGATGTCCGTTCCGGCAATGGTCATGCCAATGACAAGAGGATGGTTGAAATTCTCCGGATACCTAACCGTCGTCTGCGCGCTTTTCTCGATGATTCTCGGTCTCTCTATTTGGTTCGAGACTCTCAAGGCACGGAAGAATCTTTCGAATATCTGGAATACGTCGCCGAGTACTACACAAAGTCTTCTGCAACAACGAGTATGTTTCCGAATTGATTAAAGGTGGAGGACTTGCTGACTTGTTCTAGTTTAAATGCTGTGGATACGCTAACAGTACCTCACCTCTATTCGTCACTGATACTATGTGCACAGACGCTCTCGTTGCTGCAGCACAGGTTGGATGCGTTGGCCCATTTTCAAGTTTCGCCAACACTTTCTTGGACAGGGTCTTCACTGGTGCCTTTGGTATTGTAGGAGTGGACGTTGCCCTCATCCTCACAACAGCAATGTTGCTCAAAGACCGCAAGGAGAAGGAAAGATATCGCCACATCGACGAGAAGCAAGGTGCAGGCTCATTCTAAGCATAATTATGAGAGGGGACTGGTGGGGGAGGAGAAGGGGGAGGAATGAATTATGGAGTATTCCAGATTGGGAGGTGCTAGGGGGTTTGTTCAGTTCTGTATACAACGTTGAATGTCTGCTATTGATGCATTTCTAGCTAGGCCTAGTTTTAGAGTATAAATGGTTCGGAGCATATGGCGGCTGTGGTTGTGAAGCTCGTGTTCTTTAAATTCATCATAAGTATTATCCTAGCTGTAAAATGCTGCGGTTGTGCTTCACAATTGTTTCAACGGTATCCTCTTTCCTACAGTCCAGAGACTTCATAGCTAATGAATGCCAGGTAGCTGAGCGTGTGCAAGTTGACAATGGAACGACAGAAGCATTAGAAGTCTTTCATTCATAGTCATTAAAACACTTTCATATCTCGGAAAATTAATACGCTCACAAGCCCATCACCCTCATCCGTCCAACCTCCACAAAAACGAGTTTCAAACTCACAACACATCTCCACCACTTCCACCTCCACCTTCACACATCAAGCCCACTTCCCGAGCAAAGCCATCACCCCCGCCCCAAGCAGCACACAACATATCATAAAAGCCAACTTCTTCTTACTCTTCACCAAGTCCGGATTAAACAAAAAGTCCCTCGCAAGCAACTCCACCAACCCAGTATAGATCAAAATCCCCGCACTAATACTATCCAAGACCCCACTAACAACATCCGCCGTGAAGCTTCCACTATTATACGTCGTCCTAAGCCCCAAGCCAATCGCAATCGCAATCGGAGTCGTCAAGCCGTATCCCGCACACAACGCCCATGGCAACCAGCTCAAGTGGTTTGGGAAGGGGATAGCAGACATACGAGCCCCGATGCCGAGACCTTCGAAAGACTGGTGGAAGACGAGGACGGGGTAGAGGGTGCTGAACTCTGCGCCTGCGGTGCCCAGGTTCAGTCCAATGATGACGGAGTGGAAGATTACGCCGAACTCGAGGATGAGGAAGGCGGCAATTTGTTGGCGGAAGGAACGCTCTTCTTTATCGTTGATGCTGATGGAGGCCGGACTACCTTTCTCGGAGTCTTCTGATACGTCTATTTTGGGGGGAAGGTTTTTGAGGTTTTTATTTGCGGCAATTTGGGAGTGGAAGGTTAGGTCTTGATCGCCTGAGTGCAGCTGTTGGTGGGTAATGGCGCCTTCGCAAGGTCCAGGTGCGTCGGTGATGAGGCTTTCGATAGTGGGGCCATGGGCGTAGCCGTAGTAGCGGGAGACATATTGTTCGGCGCCGAATTCCATGAGGAAGATGATCATTACTGTGACAAGGACTATGGCTGGTGGCCAAGAATAAACTGCCCAGTGGCCAGTCATACCAACACAAGTGTTCGGGCCAATTTCGCCATAAGCTGGGTCAAGGAGACGGTAGTGTTGTTAGCATATGGGAAAGGAGCGGAGGGTTGACTTACTGGATGAATGCCGTGGCGATGATGACTCCAGCACCGAAGTATCGGGCGAAGAGGTACACGAAGATGGGGATTAGAAGCCATTTTACTCGTGCTGCGATGACGGGGAAGAATGTTGCTGCAGAGGAAATGAAGAGAATGACAAAGAGGGCTGAGATGCGTGCTCCAAGTCGTCCGTCATAGTCGTTTCCCCCTGCACTGAGGTAGCAGACGATAGTTGCTGGATCAAGTGCAGTCAAATTAGCATTCTCTGGATCGAAAGATGTAGACATTTTGTCCGTTGTAGTCCTCGAAGTGAGTGAGAACTGAGGAAGTGTGGTGGAATGGGCTGAAGAGGGAGCTGAGTCGGGCAACACGTTCTTATATCGAGCCTCAGAGATTGACGGGTGTCGCGGCAGCGTCAACTAATTGCTTATCCTTGAGCTAGAAGCACATTGGATAATCTCGTCTTATCTAAGGTTAAATTCTGCAATCAGACGTGCGCTTTGTTGCGTGGACGTAAAAGTGTGTGTGGGTTGGAGGAACCTTGATGGTTACGCTAAGGCGGACACATAGCATTAACCCTGAAGGATTGCAGTTGCGCTGGAACGAATCAAGTGGTTTTTCCGTCAAGAACTGCAAATTGGCATTGTTTGATTTGACATCTCACTTGATGGGTCCCTCATTTGGTGTCCGTAGTCGGCCCCCGCTACCCATCAAGGTCCCAAGTTTCTCCAACATAGCGTCATTCAACGAGGTTTTCCCACTCACTCGGTGACAAAACTTCCCAGAGCTGCGGCGGCGTATATTAGGGCTCCCATGCATATCATGGGAAAAGCTTTCTAGGTGCCGCAAGCCTGGGCCTGCGTTAGTCTGATATTCTTGGAACCCGGAATGGGCTTCACTACTGTCTTTGTTAGCATCAGACCGACGGCCTCAAATACATTCAGTAGAACTCTCGTTGTCCCACAAATCTTCGCTCGGGCTCTGTCGCCGAGAATATTTTCTTTCAAGTGAGCAATTCTTAGGAAATACATACCACAGTAAATCTCGAAGACGAAGAAAAACCAGAAAGTGACGCTTTCATTGTGAGTGAGGAGTTGGGCGTTGAGACAGAAGCTGGCAGCCATCAAAGTTAGGGTGGGAAACGAGGACGAGGAAACTCGGCGTTTGAGGGAGGAATAGGAGGTGAAGATGACGGAGCCGGTCTTCATGGCATACTTCAATGCAACAAAAATCATTCGCAATGAAAGGCCGGTGTTTCAGGCAGCTTCATTTTGGTAATTGGAGCTGGGAACTTAAAAGCATCCAGAGAGACATGTAACCCTCAATTCAACATGGAGTTGTGCAAAAGACACATAGACACTTGTCTTCAGCTGTGTCCATATTTCTCTCTAAAGCACCATCTGCAGGGTCCATCAGCACAATACTTTGACCAGACCAACGACTTGACATGAATTTGAAAGGCGGGACAAGACAAATAATTGCGTTCTGGAAAAGTGTTGATTGAATTCTAGTGAAGAGATAGAACAATCGTATGCAATTGTTTTCTTGGCGAAAACCCTTCTCATTTTTATCAACCATGAGCGATCAATGGCCCCAAGCACGTAGCTGAGACTTGAAAGCTCCCATCTCACCTTTGTGCAAGATATAGGTGCAATGTTCCAGTCAGTAAAGAAGAATTATCAACGAGGCCGAAGATAATATACTTGCAACTAATAATCCCTCTGGACAAGAAGGCATAAATGGGGAAATGATTCCTTCAATTGCCATTTCCCATCTTCACCAACAAGCACCGACGCTCTGCCAGACTGGCCAACACGTCTTGAATTCTGGCTACTTGCCATAATGTCTGTGTTGTCAACAATATAGACACAAATCAAAGAAACAAAATCCAGGGAGGACTCATAGGTGTCCCTGGAGGATGGGACAATTGTACTTGAATCCCGAATTTGTAGAGAAAAATCGGTCCCTAGAGCGAAGCCTTGGGAGAACCTGCCCAAGAGCCTGACCAGAATTCTGTCTTAGGAAGTTTGGAGTTAGTGTTAATAGTCACTGCCTTTCAACTCACAAGGAAGCTTATCCTTGAAGCCTCGACCCATGAAGATATTGAAGGGTGGTGGGGAAGGGACGACACAGCAGGCATGCTCTTTGATAACTTATCAAATTGGTCTCGAATAGGTTTAATTTTTCACGCATTTGAATCGCTCGATCTCAAAGTCAACAGCAAAGGATGTTCTGGGTTTGGCTGGGCCGTTTCACGTGAGCTGAAAGGTATCGTGGGGGTTTCGATCCTCTCAACCCCTCCTTGCCGTTTGACGTAACCGGAGGCAGATCCGTTGTCTTGCAATACCGGAATTCAGGGGTTGCAAAGGCAAGGGAGAACAACATGAGAAGATCCGGTATGCGCTAGGAATGGTAATTGTTACCTGTGACGTAAAATATGTAATGTACTCAGAGCTATATTACGCGCATAAAATATAGCATAATTAAGGCATAAAAGTGTGTAATAATTGGGCTTATTTTATGTAATTTACGCCTTAAAAACCCCTTAAAATTTGTTTGAAGAGAGGGGTTAGCCCAGAAAGCTCCAACGAAACCTACCGTAGCCATATTGGGCTTAGTCCCTTGTTTTGCCCTTGCTATTTAAGGTTAGCACGTCACATGACCGTAACGTAACTGTAAGGCGTAGCGTAGTCGCTCTGTCACATAATTTACCACCCCTTGCTGGAATGTCAATCAAGGGCCGATCCCCTGTCACTTAGTCTCAAAGGAGGTTCCAGCTACGCCCCATTCCAATAAACCCACATTTGATCGACGCCAAACACGGTTTAACCCCGGTTCATCCAGCTGCTTGCCGGGAATGGCTGAGAAAAGCAATCGCCTCCTTTTGCAAGTAGATCTGTCTCAGCCGTAGCTTATCGAAATAAGCAGTCTGGACCTCATTCCACATCGGGCCCACCAACATTATTCTGTCTCTGAATGCCTGCGTGGTTCACAATGATTTTCGCTCCTGCAGAGATTCCGGCACCTAGAAGGCCGTCAGCAGGGCGACACGATCAATCGAACAGAAGATGTCACGACCGACGCTGCAAAGCATCGCGAAGACACCAATCCGAAAACTCATCTACCCCGTCCTCTGGCTGATCCTCGTCGCGTGGTTCCTGAAGACGACTCACAATCGATCGAGCCGGTTCGTACGCACATCCCATGGAAACGGGACCTCGAACTCGAGCCATTCGAGGTTGACGGACTATTATAATGCTTTGACGCATTATTCCAGCCAGAATTTGGGACTGGAATATAAGGACCAGTATATAACGGCGAACGTCAGCTCGAGCAAGAAAGCAGCGGTTATCATCGAGACGAGACGATCTGGAGGCATTGTGCCTTTAATTCTACACTTCAGTGCCGTCCTGGGCCCCGACTGGCCGGTGATAATATACACATCTGCGGAGAACTTCGGGTCTTTCAGCACCTCTCACGCCCTAGCGAGACATCAGAGAAGCGGAAGAGTTGTTGTGCGGCCTCTTGCAGAGGGTGTATATTTTCCTAGCTGGGATTCGGTTTCCGATTTCCTCACCACTCCATGGCTTTGGAAAGATCTGGCACCGGCGGAACACATACTCATCTTTCAGGTAGATAGCATTTTATGTGCCAATGCTGTCAGGAGTGTGGAAGACTTTTTCGAATATGATTTGATCGGAGCTCCCATTGCTGCGAATTGGGGTGTGGGATTCAATGGCGGATTGAGTTTGAGGAAGAGGAGCACTATATTGCGGGTTTTGGAGGAATTTAGCTGGGCAAAGAAACCATTTCCACATCCTGAGGATCAGTGGTTTTTTGCAAGGTAAGATGATCGTGGTGGGGGTGCTGCACGAGGCATATGCTGACGAGATATAGAATGCGAGATCTGGAGGATCGTGATATTGAAAATGGGATCGAGGATGGCATCCACCTGCCATCTATGGAGATGGCAAGAACTTTTGCAGTAGAGACAATAGACTATCCCAATCCACTTGGACTGCAGTAAGTATACAAGCAACGCTGAACAATCATGTTTCTATGCTAATTGTTTCAGTCAACCTACTAGATTCCTTTCTGAGCATATGCTCAGCTTAGATGAGTGGTGTCCGGAATACAAGTTGGCAACAACAGACCGGATTTCGTAGCAATATGATAGATAATCAATAGACATTTACAACCCAACATGCTTAAACAGAAAAATACACCGCCACCCAGCTTTAAAATGTAACAGAGCTAGTCGAAATATCCTCCAACATAAGTTCGATACAGTGATCAATATAGGAAACAGCGAGATGCCTTCCAAGCAGACCCACAAAGTGAAACGACCAGTCAATCGGATGAGCCCCACAGTAATGACTATGCCTATAGAGAGTAATATCGTTACATGAATAATATACAGCAAAAATGATATGTCTCCCACGTATTTCGCCGCTGCTAATGCGAAAGGATTTTGCAGAATTTTAAAGTTCTCGAGAGCGAGCAACAATCCTACTAAAGCGATTGAGCACCAGAAGTATGCTACTGAGGTGTCGGTGCCTTTTTGTGAGGATGGTGTCATGGCTGTCAATATCCGGTTTCCAGGTGACGAAACGGAGCCTGTGATGGGCTAGCTGCCTAGGTAAAGACTGGCAATGAGAAATGCCATCTAAAAGGAACCTTGATAACTGGTCCGCTGAATGCACAGAAAATTGGAGCGCGGAGAACAAATCTACAATAATTTGTGAGAACTTACTAATGACCGTTTTGGTAGATGGAATGGTTTTGTCATGTCTGATTCGGTTTCTTTACTTGGCTCGGGGAGAAGGGTCTGGTAGGCATGGTGGTTGGTTATTGCCTAGACACGTCAAAGAAGACGGAAATTCCACCCATGGTTGAAAACAAAGTCTCCGCTATCGAATAAGCTCGGGAAACCCAAGTATTGATGTCTCTGTATAGGGTTAATGGGGCCTAAAAAGAGTATGGAATCCAAAAAAAATAAAAAAAATTCAGACGTATAAATCCGATGAGGAATTTCTGCCATGAATCTAGAAACGGCGTCCCTGCGGCCACTTAGCCAAATGAAGAACCAAAGGATGGGAGAACATCTTTCATGGTTTGTCAAGACTCAGATTATTAGATATATCTCACAGCCCCGTTGAAGAAACTGGGTACTAAATTAGCACCTCCAAAAGCGGATGATAAACTTTAAAACCCTCTTTTTACGGCAGGCTAAGACTCAAAGTTATTGGATACACCTCAGACTAGCATACTGGAAACCCGGGAACGAAATTGGTACCCCTAAAAAAGCAAGTGATAAAGGCATTACCCAGCAGTAAAGAACGCCTTTTAAGCACGGGATACTGAGCCAATGACCTTTCAACATCATGTAAATGATAAATGTGTGAAAAGCTCTTCATGATTCCTATCAGGGCTTGATGGAGAAAAGATTTGGATTTCTGGAATCAGGGGTGATTTTAGCGCTGCAAGGAAGGTTTAACAATTCTCCGACTGGCGAACAGGGATCACGGACCCATATTTACGGTAATACCGTAGCTTCGTTAAAAATAGCTAGATCGCACACATATGGCGAGAACATCCATGCCGCCACAAGGGGGACGCCAGCACCTGCGCGGAATGCATTTTAATTTCTGGCAATGCTATCGGATTCTGAAAGTCAGAACCATAGTACACTTTTGGTCGACTCTACCCTACCGATAGATGGCAAGAGATACTGAAATACATATTCATTACCCTAGATGAAGGCCGAACTATCGACCTTCGAACCATGATCAGGTCTTCCTGCAATTCCTCGAGATTCAATCCACTACGAATAGCGTTTGCGATCCTCGTAGCAACCATTGTAATCTATTTATCGTTCAGAACGCCATATACACCACGTCGTCTCGGCGGATATGTCCAAGGCATAGCGGGCGATTACATCAATGGCAAGACGTCCGCCGGCAACGCAGAAGGAGAGTCGGGGTATACTCCATTAACAGAAGCGATCTCGAGCGATACTTTCAATGGACTGGCCGGGCTTTGCCAGGAGACAGAATGGCGAAACGGACTCTGGCTTCAATGCCATAGTCGCTGTGGAGAAAACGGCACATCAATCTGCGGCGGGCTCAACAATGCGAGAAATCGAATACAGACCTGCCTCCGGCTGGCAATCGACGTGGGAGCTGGCTTGATATTACCATCAACAACTGCGAGGGACGAGAAGGCGCTGGTGAACACCGATTTTAAAACCGTTTGCCCGGAGACGTTTTGGGATACAAAATACCTAGAAGCCGCATTACAGCATGAGTGCCCACAGCTCAAGATTCGGCAGTGCGATGACTTAACCGGGATCGACACAATCGTCCACGCTCCCCCAAGAAATTACCTGGAGGCGCCATACACGAAGGGTACGTTTCGAAATCTGGTTAAGGATGTTTTCGAAACAGCAAACTACAGCCTGGCTTCAGTCAGCCCCGAAGACCCAACAGTCATCAGCTTTGGGGATCCATACATCGGATGGGACTACCGAAAAGCTGAAGAGCTTTCTTCGATTCGGAAGGCGCTGTTCAAGGTGCTTAAATTCAACCGCACTCTGTTGGACATGAGTGCCCAGATCCTTGAAAGTCCTCAACTCCACGAGGGGTCGTTCATCGGTGTTCATCTGCGAGGAGAGAATGACTGGCCTGATTGGTTCGGCACTGTGGATGATCAGATGCGGTTGTACATTGAGGAGATTGCACACATCCAAACTTCGTTGTCATATGAGGTCAAGACTGTGTACGTCAGTGTATGTATACCACTAAAACTCCCTATGATCTCCATTTTGAAGGAACCTGGCGCTGAAATCTTGAATGACAGTGTGGAGATCGCTCAGCGATCCAAATATTCCGAGACAAGTTGGAACCAGATGGCTACGAAGTCCACGACAAATGGACACTCCTAGTTGACCAACCCGACATGCTTGACAAACTCGAAGCCTTATACTTCGATCAGAAAGCCATTGTGGAGTACCAAACTCTGGTGGCAGCAAGGTTTCAGCTAGGCATTATCACTTCTTCGATGTCGACGTTGATTGCTTACGCCAGGACAGTAGATGATGAAGAAGATTTCTTTGAAACTTACGTTTTCCCCGGGAGCTCGAAGAACGGGTTGAATAGGGGATATCCTCACAGTCCTTCAATGATGGGGAATGCGGATACGAAGTTGATGGTTGTTAGTGGGGTAGACATTTTAGATGCATTTCCTTGAAATTAAACAATATATTCTAGCTGCTTTTCCCTAGACTCCTGTCCC
>Ga0302325_10004020_pt1 | contig 34178 bp, 26 predicted proteins | sample Palsa_T0_2_FD_201948 | JGI IMG/M metagenome (GOLD analysis project Ga0302325, IMG submission 201948) | Peat permafrost microbial communities from Stordalen Mire near Abisko, Sweden - Palsa_T0_2 | ecosystem: Environmental > Terrestrial > Soil > Palsa > Peat permafrost | place: Sweden: Abisko...
ACCCGGTACGCCGGATGTTCGGTCACTTCGGGTGTAGGCTTCCTGGATTCGCGTTTGCGTACGGGCTCGGGCTCGGGCGCCGGCGCTTCCAGCTTCGGCTCCTCCCACGGCGGCCGTGATAAAAATTCCGGCGGTTCGTACTCCAGCGCGTGGATAGGAATTTCCTGCTGGACTTCCGGCTCTTCTACGCGAGCGGCCATTTCCACCGGCTTCGGTTCGTAGACCTGAACCTGCGGGACCTCGGGTTCGGGTACAGTGCGCTCGGCTCTTCGGGCAGCACGTTGTGCGGCTCGTTCGCGCGCCAGGGTCATTCTTTCGGAGCGCCAGTTCGCCCACCGCCCATAAACTCTGCCAATCAAACTCAGCGGTCCAGCCAGCCATTTCGCGGCGGTCGACATGGAGAACTTCGAGATCAAATACAGCGAGAGGATCAGGCAAATGCCGGTGAGCAGAACCGTGCCCATCAGGTTAAGCGAAGACAGCAGCGAATCGGCGATCAAGATGCCTATGACGCCACCCGCCGAAAACGCGCCATTCCATGGGTGCCAGATAGGCCGGATGGAAAGCGCGGTGGAGACGCTGAGAAACAGCGCCACGGCGCCGATGACCTTGACGCCAGCGGCTGGGATGGCGTCGGAGCGCATCCATCGCAAGGCCAGCGTCCACAACAGCACCGGAATGCTGAATGCGCTGAGGCCCAGCAATTGGAAACACAGATCGGCGATATACGATCCGACCAGGCCGACGAGGTTATGCGCGTGCGCCGCGCCTGTCACCAAATTCCAGGAGGGATCCTGCGGATGATAAGAGATGAGGCAGAGGATCAGAAAGAGCCCGGTGAATAGAAACACTAATCCACCGGCTTCGTTCAATCTGTGGAAGCGTGTCGGTCCTAAAATGTTCATCCCGCTGAGAAGCGGAAAAATGCAGCCAGAGCGATTACTATTATGCCAAATGCGATGCGATAGTACACGAACGGCATCAGGCTGCTGCGGCGCAGATAGCGCAGGAAGAAAGCGATCACCACCGCGCCTAGCGCTCCGCTGACAACAATACCCAGCGCCATGGGAACCCGCATGTCGGTCGGAACGCCGCCTTCCTTGTGGATATCCCAGGCCTTTTTTAGAACTGCCGCGCCGATGGCCGGCGTAGAGAGCAAGAACGAAAAGCGCGCCGCTGTCTCGCGGTTCAAGTTGCGGAACAGGCCGGCGCTGATGGTGGAACCGCTGCGCGAGACGCCCGGAATAACCGCAAAGGCTTGCGCGATGCCAATCACGATACCATCGCCCCAGCTCACCTTGGCCATGGATTTGTCGCCGATCCGGCGGCGGTCCGCGATCCAAAGCACAATGCCGACCAGCACCAGCGTTGTGCCGATCAGATAAGGCTGGCGCCATGTGGTGTCGGCCTGTTTATCGAACAGGTAGCCAAAGATCCCAATCGGCACGGAGGCCACCGCAAGAAGCCACAGCAGTCCAGGATTTTGGCGGAGCTGCGGATCGTCGCCCCAGTTGAAGCCGATTCCCTGCCCGATAATCTGGACCCAGTCCTTGAAGAAGTAAATCAGGAGCGCTACCAGGGTGCCGGCGTGCAGCGCGACGTCGAAGGTGAGTCCCGGGTCCTTCCATCCGAAGAGCCACGGGACCAGAACTAAGTGGGCGGTGCTGCTAACCGGCAGGAATTCAGTGAAGGCTTGCACGACCGCAAGCACGATGACTTGGTAGATTGGCATGAATTAGGGGATCACCACTTTAGCGAGGCCGGCGTTGTTGGCCGTGTCATACGCGCGAACCACCAGCAGATGCTCGCCCGCGCGAAGCCGGTCGATCGCGATGTGAAACTGCTCCCGCGGGCCATCTGTGACGCCGTCGGCGGCTTCCACCGGAGTCCATGGGCCGGCATCCAGAGAATACTCGCAGCGGCGCAGCGGCGAGGTTTGGTCAACTACGTCCGCATCCACTTCAACATGGTCGCTGTTGCGGCGCGGAGCGCTTAATGTGACCACCGGCGGCGTGTTATCGATCAACACCGGCGAACTCACCAACTCGTCCGTGCGCGCTACATTGGCGGCGTTGGACGGCTGATCGGACGCGATCACGCGGAAATAGTAGCGGCCGTCCGCGAGAACATCGCCATCCAGCGCCAGCGAATTCTCGGGGATGTTCGCGCGCAGCAGCTTCCATTCTTTTTCATCCTCGCCACGGAAATACAGCGAGTAAAGTAAACGGTCGCCATCCGGGTCGTCGGCTTGCCACGTAATTTGAATTTGCGATCCGGAGCCATGCGAAAGAGTCTGCGTCGGCGTACCGGCGGGCGTGGAGGTTTCGCCGGTATCGGTCACGGTGACGCTGTAGGCCGCGGCGGTCGAGCTGGCCGCCGACTTCAGCGCTGCTCCGCTGTTCGGCTGCGTAGTTACGCTAATGCTGCGGACTACCGGGGGATTGTTCTGCGGCAAGTAGGCGATGCTTACGTTCTCGATGGCCGCGCCCGGACCATCCAGGCTTGCGCGCCATTGAATGAAGCGCGCGTTAGGGCTGCGGATGACGGAATCCCGCGGATTCGTTAGCGGCTCCGACCAATCGCTCCAAGTTTTATCCGCGCGCGCGGAATTGCCGGTGCGCGTCGCGATTTGTACTTTGCCGCCGAGGCTGCTGCGCCAGGTAATCCGCCCCCAGCGCGCCACCGATCCCGAGTCGTGCACCGGCGATTCGTAGCTCCCGCTCGTACCCGCGCCGTCGGCCAAGCGAAAAAGCTTTCCCATATCGCCAGTGGCCGCGACGAGTCCGCCGGGCCCATCCAGCAAGCGCGTCGCTTCACCTTCATTGGTCTCCACCATCAACGTCGCCTTGCGATCCGCGCCCAGTTTATAAAGCCGGCCCTGGCCGTCGGTTGCGAAATACAGCGATCCGTTGGCCTCGACGGCCATGCTGTAAACGTTCTCATCCTTGGAGGTCCACAATGTCTCGACGGTGTCGTCCGGATTGATTTTGTAGATGGCGGATTTGTCGACGCCCGGGATTTCAGCGATCGGGCTTGCGTTGGCCCCTAGCGTTTGCGCAGGCGGCGGGGCAGCGGCGCTGGGGGCGCTCGCCTTGGGCTTGATCTCGGTGTCGGCTTGCGAATCCCCCGCATCGGTGACCGTGATTGACGTGGCCGGCGCGGTTACTGTAACGCTCAACGGGGAGCCGAGCGAATTGGTGGGAGGCATGCTTCGATTCGCGATGGAGCCTCCCAGCGCGGCTGCATAGATGGCGCCGTCGGGCATAGGAATGATGGAGCGGATCTCGGGAAGGTTCGCGTTGTAGAGTACGAAAGCTTTGTCCTTGGCGCCGATCCGGTAGAGAATGCCATTGGGCTCGGTGCCGGCGAGCACGTTTCCGCGAGAATCGAACGCTAGCGCGGTAACGTGGGATTGGCCTGTCTCGTAATACGTCTCGGCCTTTCCGGTTTTATCCACGCGATAGATATTGCCGGGATTGCCGGCGCCCACGAACAACGTCCCGTCTTTGGCGAAGGCGAGCGCCCAAATGTACTTGGCCTGTGGCGCAAAGAACTCGGTGGCCTTGCCCTTCTCGATACGGTAAACCTTGCCTTCGGGCGACGTCGCGGCATAGACCACGCCGCTGGGATCCACCGCGACGGCGAAAATTTCGGGCTGATCGGAGGTCCAGATTAACTTGGAGCTCCACGTCAAAGTGTCCGCGCCCGACGCGGTTATTTGATACACGCGTCCGCGATGCCCGGTACCGGCGTAAATGGAACCATCCGGCGCGCGCGCGATACTCCAGATGGTGGGCTGGCCGGAGGAGAACATGGTCTCCAGTTTCGGCGCCACGGTCAAGCGGCCATCGTGATCGAGCGAAAGGCCTTCAAACCGTCCGCGCAGGAAATCCTGATAGGTGTTCATCTCCCACGTGGCCGTGGTTGCGGCGTCAGCAGATATCGTCATCGCGGCAAAAGCCCATGCCGCAGCGCAAAACTTCTTCATTCTTTTACTTCCACTTGCGCAGTCTTCGATCCAGTGACCACGACGTCGCCGGTTTCGATTTGCAATTCGCCGACTTTGGAGCCGCGCGGGAACCAGGCGCCCTGAGCCGCTTGTGCCTTGGCGAGAATCAAGCCCACCGAAGGCGGCGGGTCCGGCAGATCCTGGCCTTGCACTTCGAACGCCGGATCGGTGCGCCACACGCGCACGTAGGCGTTGGTGTTGGGACGAAGATTGTTCAGGAACGATACCAGCTGCGTAGGACTCTTGGGCACCGACGGCGCCATCTGTTGATCCAGAGCGTTCGTCATGGAGCCGTCGGAGACGGTGAAGTTCAGCGTGCCTTCGGGCGCGCCGACGGGGACGCGATAGTGGACGCTTTTTTGCGTTTCCAGGCCATTTTCGCCGGTAAATGTGACGCTCAGTTCGACGGAATCGCCGGGATGAACTTGCTTGGGCGAAGCGGTCACCTGGTCCACTTGCAGCAGCCGCTTGCGTTCGGAGGCTTCGATTTCGAGCTTGATGTTTTTGATCTTCAGTGCGTCGAAACCCGCGCCCAAAATCGATGCCAGCGGGGATGCGACGCCAGTGGACGCCTGCAGCGGCACGTTGAAATCGCCTGCGTAAGTGTTGTCGAGCTTCAACGGCGGAACGCTTTGTACGAACTCCACGCCGCCGCGCAGCGAATAGCTGGCGAGACCGAGCGTGCGCTCGGTGGCATCCATCGCCGAATAAACCGCGGTCTGCACAATGTAAGGCGACAGCACGCGATCCTGAATCATCTGCATGTGATACGACAACGGGGCGCGCCGGCCGTCTTTGACCGTGATCTCAAGCGGAATGGTGTCGGCCTTGCGTCCCAGCTCGCCATAGATGCTGGTGCTGCGATCCTGGGTGATGGAGCCCATCCATTCCAGGGGCGAAGAGATTTTGAAGGAGGATGATAAGTTCGGCAGCAGCGTCAGCACTTCGGCGCGGGCGAAGGGCAGTTCGGTTTTTCCCACCGACATAAACTGATGTCCGAACGCGTAGATCGCTTTGCCATCGACGGCCGTGACGGTGCCCTCCGCGCCGATGCTCAAGTCGCCCGAGAGTAGCTCTACCGCGATCATGTCGCCGGGGCGCAAGGACGCGGGCGCGCCAAATTTCGGTGAAAGCTTGCCGCCGCTCGATACACCCTGGCGCGGTTCCAGCCCCAGCTTTTTCAGCTGCGGCGCGAATTGTTCCAAAGTGCCGGCGGTGAACCCGCTGAAAGATACCGGCGTTGCGATGTCGATGAGCCTGGACGCGAACGAGTCCACGTTGGACATCGCGTTGGACACCCGGTTGGAAGCCACTTTGCGGGCAGTCGGCGGCGCGGGCGCATCACCCACCGCCAACATTTCCTCGATGGGACGAATCCCCGCGATCGGCTCCTTGGAGAAATTGAACGCCAGAGCCACCGCGCCCACCAGCCGCCCGTTGATGTAGACAGGGCTGCCGCTCATGCCTTGCATGACGCCGGTTTCCGCCAGCGGCCCGCCCGAGAGCCGCGCCAGAATAATGGACTGCCGGGGCCCGACGTTTTCCAGAACGCCCAGGATCTCCACCTGAAATTCCTCGATTTTATTGCCCTGGAATACGGTTTTGCCCGTAGCGTGCTGGCCGGCGCGAATATCCCGAAGCGGAAAGATCGCAAGCTGCCCGGCCGCGAACGGCGCCCAGACACTCCCCGCTAAAAGGAGTGAGACGATAAAACGGCAAACGCCCACTATTCCATTCTAGCCTTGCCGGATGAATAAGAATACCGTACCGCTTGCGCTCCTTCTAATCTGCTATGCGCCCCTGCTTGCCGGCTTAGTCCGGCAATGGAGCACGGACCAGGACATGTCGCACGGATTTTGCGTGTTGCCGGTCGTCGCCTGGCTCGTCTGGCGGCGGCGCGCGGAGCTAGGGGAAATTACACCTGTTGCGAATTGGTGGGGCCTTGCGATCGCCGGGTTGGGCGCGGCCGAGATGCTGCTCGGCACGCTCGCGGCGCAGTTGTTCATCGCGCGCACGGCGTTTCTGGTGTCGTTGATCGGCGCAGTGCTGTTTCTCGGCGGCACTCGGGCGATCAGGATACTGGCGTTCCCGCTAGTGCTGCTGCTGTTTCTGTTCCCGATCCCGGCCATTGTGTATGCGCGAGTCACATTGCCGCTCCAGATCTTCGCGTCGGCCAGCGCCGAGACCGTTTTGAATTGGATCGGCATTCCAGTGCTGCGCGACGGTAACATCCTGGAGCTTCCGCACGAGCGGCTTTCCGTGGTGGAAGCCTGCAGCGGCATTCGCTCGCTGCTGTCGCTGTCTTTCCTCGCACTCATCTATGCGTACTTCTTCGACAAAAAGGTCTGGATGCGCTGGGCGCTGCTGGCTGCCACCATTCCAATCGCCATCGCCGCCAATGCGGCCCGCGTCACGCTGACCGGCATATTGAGCGAATATAACGCGGGCCTGGCGCGCGGGGCGTCCCATTTGCTTGAAGGCTGGGTGCTATTTGTGGCGGCGCTTGGCCTGCTGATCGCGATTCATCAACTATGCCTAAACGTCCGGCGCTTGTCCTGAGCACCCTGTTTTTAATGCAAGGCGCCGCGTTTTACGGAATCTCACAGCGCGCCGAAGCGATCCCGCCATCCAAACCGCTGTCGGCATTTCCCAGGGCAATAGGCGAATGGCGAATAGTCCGTGAGGGCGGCATCGAGAAGGATGAGAGGGACATTCTCCGCGCTGACGATTACCTGACTCGGCAATATGCGGCGCCGGGCGGTAAAGAGGCGAGCCTTTTCGTTGCCTATTTCCAGTCGCAACGAGCCGGCCAGACGCCGCACTCTCCCAAGAATTGTCTTCCCGGATCGGGCTGGACCTGGTCGGTGTCCGACACCATTCGCGTGAACATTCGCGGCCGCGCTCGGCCCATTCAGATCAATCGCTACATCGTTTCTAAAGGCAATGACCACGCTGTGGTGCTCTATTGGTATCAATCGCGCGATCGGGTGGTGGCGAGCGAATATCGGGCGGCGATGTTCACTGCTTGGGATGCGCTGCGCTACAACCGCACCGATACGGAGCTGGTGCGCGTGGTCACGCCCGTTACGCAAAACGGCATCGACTTCATCGAGGCGTTCTTTACGAAACTACAATCAAGGTGAGTGAAGACCTTCGATGTCATCATCGCCGGCGCGGGTCCGGCGGGCGCCACCGCTGCCAAGCTTCTGGGCGAAGCCGGCGTCTCGACGCTATTACTCGACAAGAGCGCATTTCCACGCGACAAGCCCTGCGGCGGAGGAATCAGCACGCGAGTGCTGGAGCGTTTCCCCTACCTGCGGCCGGCGCTGGCGAACATCCCCACCAATTGGGTAAACAAGGTCCACTTCGAATCGCCCTCGGGTTTCGTGGTGGATTACCAGTCGGCCGACCCGCTGTACCTGATGATCCGCCGCTGCGAGTTCGATCATCTGCTCTTCGCGCTCGCGCGGCCGCATGTCGAAACTGCTTGCGGCCTGGTGCGCAAAGTGGCTGTTCATCCCGACCACGTGCGTGTGACTACGGAGAGCGGCGAATATCAGGCGAGTATGATCATCGGCTGCGATGGCGCGAACAGCGTCGTCGCGCGCGCCTCCGGACTTCGCACCGGCAACGTCCAAAGCCATTACGCCATCGACATGATGGAGGAGACGCCGCAACAAGAGTTGAGGACTGCAGAACGCGATCGCATGTATATCTATTACCGCATCCGCAGCCACTACGGATATGGTTACGTGTTCCCGAAGACGGATCATCTGAACGTCGGCGTCGGTTTCAAACTGGACTATTATCTGGCGAATTTGCGCGGCGAACATTACTCGCATCATCGAGCTTTCGTGGAAGCCATGCAATTGAAGCACGTGCTGGAGGGGCAATCGAATCGCGCTAATTTCCGGGCCTTTCCGCTGCCGATCTCCGGGCCTCTCTCGCGCACGTATGGCGATCGCGTGCTGCTCGCGGGCGATGCGGGCGGATTCGTGAACGCGCTAACCGCCGAAGGCATTTACTACGCCATGGTCAGCGGTGAGCTCGCCGCGCGAGCGGCTATGCAAGGTCAACTCAGCGGTTATGAGCGGGCATGGAAGCAGGAAATCGGCGATGAGCTGGCTCACAGCGTCCGGCTGCAAAAGCTCCTGCTGGCCGACCCCAAGCGTATCGACCGCATCGTCCGGGCCGCCAGCCGCCACGCCCCGCTGGCCGAGATTCTCGCGCGCTACGCTACGGGCGCCATCACGCACGCGCGGTTTCGGAGCTCGATGATCCGCCGGGCGTTACCCATTTACGTGCGCGAGAAGGCGCGGCAGGTATTCCATGCTTGATCTGTGCAAGGTTGAGCTGCGCAAGCGTTGGCTTCTTGCATGTGCTGTCGCCGGATCGTTGCTCGCTTTCCAGCGCCCATTCCGCGAATATCCGGGCATCGAGTACGGTAATTTTCCATTGCCTCCCGACGCCCAGGAGAAAACCGAATTCGCGTTCGCGCGCCTGATGTATCCGCCCGCGCCCACGGCTATGTTCGACCGCGCCGGTCCCCGCTGGGCCGAAGGCATGTCGAGTTGGACGCAGGATTATCCGCGCGCCGATCGGCATTTTCTGCTGGCCCTGCGCCGCCTCACGCGCATCCACGTTCGATCGGTGGAGCAGTCCGTAAATTTGGATGACGGCGACGATGTTTACAACTGGCCCTGGCTCTACGCCGTCCGTCCCGGCGAATGGCAGCTCACCGATGCGCAGGCGCACAAACTCCGCGATTATCTGTTACGCGGCGGATTCTTCATGGCCGACGATTTCTGGGGAACGCGCGAATGGCAGGTGTTCTGGGAAAGCATGGGGCGCGTTTTTCCCGATCGCCAGGCAGTGGAGCTGGAAAACAGCAGCGCGATTTTCCACACCATTTACGATTTGGACGAGCGCTACCAAGTCAGGGGTGCATGGGGACTCTATGGCAGCGGCTATCAGAACGACGGCAGAGAGGCGCGCTGGAAGGGAATTTTCGACGACAAAGGCCGCTTGATGGTGGCCATCACGATGAACTCCGACCTGGGCGATTCCTGGGAGTGGGCGGACTCTCCCGAATATCCGGAGCGCTATTCAGCGCTTGGCATTCGCATCGGCGTCAACTATGTGGTGTACGCGATGACGCACTGAGCAGGAATACTCCCAGACTCAATGGCATGAATCATGCCATTCGATAGTGCCACATAATTAAAAGAGCATGAAGAATTTTCACCTCCCGCTGCCGGATCACGTTTACGAGGAATTAAAGACGGAAGCCCAACGGAGCCGGATACCCGCGACATCGATGGCTAGGTATGCCATTCAAACTTGGCTCGCCGCTCGGAAGAAGGCAGCACGCAAACAGGCCATTGCAGCTTACGCTTCCGAGATGGGGGGAACGGAGTTCGATTTGGATCCTAAACTCGAAGCCGTTTCCCTGGAGCTTCTCTTCGAGCGCGAACCCCGCGAAGTACGTCTCCGGAAATGACACGCGGTGGTATCTACTGGGCCGAGCTTTCTCCACGCTCCGGTTCCGAACGAGCTGGCCGGCGTCCGGTAATTGTGGTGTCACATGACGGATTCAATCAAGCTCTCAACTGGCGCTCCGTGATTGTAGTTCCGATGTCCACGTCGAAGGCCCAGGCAAGGCGTGGTCTCACTGCCGTGGAGATTCCGGCAGATGCCGCAGGACTGGGTCGCCCTGGAATTGCCGTGTGCCATCAAGTGACTACGCTTGACCGCTCCAAACTAACTCGCTTTACCGGAAGATTGTCGCGAGAGCTGCTCAGCTCGGTCGAAGAAGGCTTAAGAGCGGCACTCGATCTCGAGTGAGATAGAACGGTCGCTGAAGCGCTAGCGGAACAACGTCTTCACATAGTCCGCCCCCAGCCCCACCTTCTCGAAATGCTCGCGGCACAGCGTGATGTAATTGTGAACGTCGAAGTATCCGTTGGACTCGCCGTTTTCATCCAGCCAGATTAGCGGGCCTTGCACCACGAAGAACACCTTCATCGGGTCTTTGTGCTCGTAGGCCACCAGCGTGTGCGCCTCGCCAGGGGTTTCGTAGATGAAGTCGCCGGCGGTCGCCGTCCAGTCGTGCTCCAGGTAGCCCCACTTGCCCGAGATGGTGTACGCGAACACTTCGTGCGGATGATAGTGGCGATTCACCAGGCCCGCGCTCTTGGCCATCAGGACGTCGCACCATTTGTTCTGGCCTGGCGAAATCCAAAGCGGCTTGGACGAAACCGTCTCGGTGAACGGTACGAAAAGTCGCTCGTCGCCATTGGGCGCGTTATGCGTGTAGACCTCGGGCAGGGCGTCCAGTTGGAAAACCTTGCTGATCGGTTTTAGCTCTTTCCAAAATTCGGTAGTGGCGGTTTCAGGCATAGGCGTATCTAAAATATCACGGTTGCCGCGGGTTTAACCGCTTTTCAAGGACTCCATCGGATTGGTCCGCGCCGCTCGCCACGCCGGCAAAACACAAGCTAGCACGCCAGCCAGCAGGACTCCGCTCCCGACCGCGAGCCAGGTGATCGTGTCATAGAACCCCACTCCAAAAAGCTGCGTGGCAACGTAGCGATGAGCGGCCACCGCGCCTGCGCATCCTAGCGCGGATCCCAAAATCACCAGCCGGATACCGCTGAAGCAAACCAAGCCGGCGATGGCCCGGCCGCTCGCGCCTATCGCCATGCGGATTCCGATTTCCCGGCGTCTTACGGCAATGGAGTAGGAAAGAAGACCGTACAGCCCCAGCGCCGCAAGCACGATGCCCGCAGCACCAAACAAACTGACCAGGAACACCACAAAGCGGCGCGTCTTTAGCGAGTGGTTCACGTAAGTCTCGAGCAGAGACACTTCGTGAACGGGCTGGTCCTTATCGATCTCGGTCACGATCCTCTGCACGTCATTCGTCAGCGGGCCCATCGGGAGCTTGCTGCGAATCACAAGCGTCCCCGTGCGCGAGCCGAAGTAGATGGTGGGCGGCCCCTCGACATCCAGACCAGTGGTCTTCACGCTGCCCACTACGCCCACGATCCGATAGGTTGCGAGCGGCGTCTTCAGACGCTGGCCGATCGTCAGATGTTGGCCGATGGGATCTTCGCCCGCGAAATATCGTTTCGCAAGCGTCTGGTCGATCACCGCGACCGATGGCTCGCCCACCGTCTCCTCGCCTTTGAAGAAGCGGCCGCGCAGCAGCGGAATCTCCATCGTCTTTAAGTAATCGGCGGAGACGTAATTCAAATTGGCGTACCGGGTCACGCGCGGCTTCGGCCGGCCCGCGATTTCGAAGGTACTGACGTTCTCTCCGTAGCCAAATGGCAGCAGCGAGCATGCCGCAACCGACTCCACGCCCGGAATCTCCGTCGTGCGTTCGAGCACTTGATCGAAGAAAGCAGACCGCGATTCGCGCGTTGGATAGCGCCGCGGAGGCAAGCTGATCTCCATCGTGAGGACATTGCGCGGATTGAATCCGAGCGGAGCCTCGATCAATCGCAGGAAGCTCCGAATCAACAGCCCACCCGACAGCAACAGTGTCGTCGCGACGCCTACCTGTGCCACGATCAGCGCTTGTTGCCAGCGGCGTTTGCCCGCGCTCGCCGCGCGCGTCGCCGCCCACGCGGGATACAATCCGCAGGCCATCCCGGTGGCAAGCGTTAGTCCCGCGCCAAACCAAAACACCGCCGCTACCATCTCAGGTCGTCCCGCGGGTGGTCCGTATTGCGTCAGCGCTCGCAGGCCTGCTTTTGCGATCAACAATCCCGCCGCCCCTCCGCCCAACGCCAGCAGCAGCGTTTCGGTCAATGCCTGCCGCGCGATTCGCCATCGGCTCGCGCCCAGAGCCATGCGCAGCGAAAATTCGAATTGCCGTTCAGCGGACCGCATCAGCAGCAGCCCGGCCACGTTCGAACACACAACCATGAGCAGGCCGGTGACTGCCGCGAACAGCATCGTCATCCAACGCCGCACCGATCCGTCGTCGTCGCGGGCCATCGGCAGCAGGAAGAATTGCCAGCCCGCACGCTCGCGCGGCGATCCATCGTGTTGCGCGGCCATGCTGCGGCTCGCCTGATCGAGGCGCGTGGAAGCCTGCTCTACGCTCAGCCCCGGCGTCAGGCGCGCCACCATGCGCAGGTAGTAGTAACCCGGGTCGGCTCGCGATGCCAGCTCCTTGGGCTGAAACGCCACCGGCGTCCACATCTGGGTTACATCATTCGGAAACCGGAACCATTGCGGCATCACGCCAACGATCCGATATTCTTCGCCGTTGAGCTGCAGCGAGCGCCGCAGAATTTGCCGGTCGCCCCCGAACGCGCTTCGCCAAAACGGCTCGCTCAATAGGACGGCGTGCGGTCCATTGAAGCGTTCTTCGTCCCCAGTGAACACGCGCCCGATCAGCGGCTTCACATCCAAAGTCCGAAACAAGCTGGATGTCATCGCCACGGCGTTCACCTTCTCCGGGCGTTCCACGCCAGTGTGATTCAGATCCAGGAAATAGTACAAGCCAACATCGCTGAACAGTTCGCGACGCTCGCGGAGATCCACGTAGTCGAATGGCGAAGTCCCCAGCCGCTCGAGTGGAAGCTGAGCAAATCGATTGTGAACCGCCACCAGTTGATCGGGAGCGCGATAAGGCAGCGGGTTCAGCACCACCGCGTACAATTCTGAGAACACCGCCGTGCTCGCTCCCAGGCCCAGTGTCAGCGTCAGAATGACGATCACGGCGAACATCGGCTTGCGCCGCATCTGCCGCAATGCATACGCCAGATCGTGTCTCATCGCTCACGCCCATTCTCTCCCGAATCCGCCGAAACCAGCGCAGCGCCTCCTTGCAATACTAGAAACATCGTGTCCCCCAGGAGCCCGCACTCATGAAAACTCTCGCTCTACTCATGTTTCTTTCGTTCGCCGCCGGCGCGCAGACCGTCACAGTGGAGGTCGGCGCCAAGCCCGTGGGCACGCGGGCCAGGCTGAATCTGGAATCCGGCGCTGGCATTCTGGAGACTTGCCGCGATGAAGGCCCCGCCAACAATCGCGTCACCTGCGTGCCTTCGCTCAACTCGGCTGTCGTCTCCACGCACGATAGCGCTCACAACAACGAGAACTATTGCTTCTCCACCAACGGCACCGCGCAATATGTTTGCCGCATGCCCTACAAAGCCATCACGGCCTATCAAACCGGCATGACTCTTGTCCTGGTGGCCGACGTGGCGTGCAGCGCGGCTTGCTCTCTGAACATCGACAACGTGGGTGACATCAGTATCAAAAAAAGTGACGGAGCCAACGATCCCGGAGGCGCGCTCATCGCCGGCGAGCCGCAATGGGTGTTCTACGATGGCAAGGTCTTTCGTTTAATGGGGGGCGGCGGTTCGCGTCCCACCGGCGCTACGGATCGCGAGCGCGATTCCATGGCCCGTCGATTCATTGCCTCCATGGAGACCATGACCTATGCGAAAACTGTGACGCTCGAAACCACGGCCGGCGACGTACACAAAACCACCACGAACAACGCCGTCGGAAATGCCACCATCAACGCCGCTACGGCCGGTATTGCGGGACAGCACATGTGGGTCATCGTCGTGAACGATCAGCTGAGCGGAAAAACCATTAGCTTTGGCGGAAATTTCAAGAGCGCGGGCGCGTTGGCCGGATCGCCCGGCAAATCCGCGACGCTGCAATTTATTTCGGATGGCAGCGCGTGGTACGAGGTCGCGAGAACGACAAATCTCTGAACCGTGACCGTGAGGGAGCGGTCCTAGGCGTTAGGCCGATCCATTGGCCGCCATCAGAAGATCGAACATCCGCCCCAGCACCGCGGTAGCCTGGCTTTGCGAAATGGTCTCCGGATCGTAAGCGTGTTCCAGCACCAGGCCGTTGAGCACTGCCTCCAGGGCCACTCTGCGCACCTCGCGCGATTCCCGGCCGTCCTTCATCAGCTCCGGAATTAAATTGCCGATCATCTCCAGCTTCAGCGATTCCCGGATACGGCGGTGCGTTCGCGCCAATCGAGCCCGCAGTTTGGAATGGCGCAAGGCAAATAGCTTAAACTCCAGCGCCAGCATCACCCACTGCCGGTCCGTTGCCCGCGCCACATAGAACTTGCGCAGCGCGCGCAATTTGGCGCCGGTTTCCCGGCAACGTTCCAGGGCGGATCGCAAGTCCCGCAACCGTTCGCCGGATTCCTGCTCGAACAGCGCGAAGAAAAGATCTTCCTTGGTGTTGAAATGAGCGTAAAAGGCGCCGCGCGTGTGGCCGGTGGCGCTGGCGATGTCTTCAATGCGCGCAGCCTCAAATCCGTCCCGGGCGAAAATCCGCTTGGCGGCGTCCAGAAGCGCGCGGCGAGTGGCCTCGGTTCGCTGCTGGTGCTTGGTCCGTTCGCCGTTCTTCGCGCCTCGAACCGCTGTGCCAACGCTCATGCCTCCTACATTATATACATGCAGGTATGTATATGATAGTCGGCCGAATGTGATAAATTGTAGGATGTGTTTCGCTTCCATCGTGCCATCATTCTAGGCTGGCTCGCCGTTTCGTTGGTCCCTGCGCTGGCTTGGGCCCAATTCGGAGGCACTGGAGCGCAGCGCTCCACCCCAGCCGTCCAATTGCCGGAATCAGGACGCCTCGCGCCAGGTACCGTCACCACCCAGCAGCAGGCCGCGCCCAACCCCGGCGCGAATGTGGTCAACAGTTCTATCCAGATCGGCGGCGATTTTCAAGGTAGCGTGCCGGCCGACAAGCTTCCGCCCGGTCCCTTCCATGTCACCCTCGCCGATGCCGTAAAGCTAGGCCTGGCGGCGAATCTCGGGGTGCTTACCGCCGACGATTCCGCCCGCGCTACGCGAGCGCAGCGTCTCTACGCTCTCAGCAGTCTTCTGCCTTTCATCTCCATCGACGCCAGCGAAACTAGCACGCAGATCAACCTCGCGGCTTACGGATTCAAGTTCAGCTTGCCTCCCGGCACCGGGTTCTCGATTCCTACCGTCGTCGGCCCGTTCCAATATTCGCAACTGCTCGCTAATTTGAGCCAATCCGTATGGGACCCTGTGGCGCGCCGCAACTGGCACGCCAGCCAGGAAAGCGAGCGCGCGTCAAATTTATCCGCTCGCGATGCGCGCGAAGTGGTGGTCCTGGCCGTAGCCGGCGCGTATCTCGAAACCATCGCCACCGCTGCCCGCGCCGTATCGCAGAGCGCTCAAGTGGACAATGCGCAAGCCGTCTATCATCAAGCCGAAGTTCGTAAAGAAGCCGGCACCAACGCGCGCATCGATGTCACGCGCACCTTGGTCGAATTGCAGGGACAACAGCAACGCCTCAACGCCCTCGAGTCCGATCTGCGCAAGCAAAAACTCGCACTGGCGCGGCTGATCGGTCTCCCGCTCGATCGCGAATTGATTCTGAGCGACCAGCTCGCGTTTAATCCGCCGCCTGTGCCCGAAGCCGCCGGCGCCGTGCAGCAAGCCTTCCAGAAGCGCTGGGATCTGCAGGCCGCCGCCAGTCAGGTCCGCGCCGCCGAAATCGTGGTGTCCGCCGCGCGCGCGGAACGTCTTCCTTCCGCTTCGCTGACCGCGGATTACGGAGTGCTCGGCCCCAGCCCCACCAACAATCACGGCGTTTACACCGTCACTGGCGCCATCAATGTGCCCGTGTACCAAGGCGGCCGGGTGAAGGCCGACGTAGAACAGGCCGAGGCCACTCTCCACCAACGCCAGGCGGAACTCGCCGACCAGCGCGGCCGCGTCGAACAAGACGTGCGCACCGCGCTCATTGAATTGGAAACGGCGATCGGCGAAGTCAAACTGGCCGAGAATAATCGCGGCTACGCCACCGAAACCTTGCGTGAGGCGCGCGATCGATTTAATGCCGGCGTCACCACCACGGTCGAAGTGGTCCAGGCGCAGGAGCAGGTTGCCAGCGCCGAGAGCGATTACATTTCCGCCTTATTCGCCTTCGACTTGGCCCGCATCTCACTGGCCCGCGCCATGGGAGAGGCCGAGACCGATCTTCCCACTCTATTAAGCGGAGCTCGTCCATGAGTACCACGACCACCACGCCCAACCCCCCATCCCTCACGCCGCCCGTGCCGCAGCCAACGGCCCAGAAGAAGCCCGACCCCGTCACTCGCGGCCGCGGCCGCGCGTTCATCATCTTCTTTGTGGTGCTATTGATCGCCGCCGCTGTGGGCATTTACTTTTGGCTTCAGTCGCGCCAGTTCGAATCCACCGACGACGCCGAAGTGGAGGCTCACTTGAACTCCATCAGCTCGCGCGTGGACGGCTCCATCACGGCTGTTTATGTGGATAACAATCAGATCGTGAAGGCCGGCGATCCGCTAGTGGATCTCGACCCGCGCGATTTCCAGGTCGCCATCGACCAGGCCCGCGCGCAAGTGGCGCAAGCTCGCAGCCAGGTGGTTGCGCAGCAGCCCAACGTTCCCATCACGCAAATAGAAAACAGCACCAACATCAGCGGCGCCGAAGCCGATGTCGCGAACGCCGAAGCTGGCGTGGGAGTCGCCGAGCGCGATCGGGAATCCGCCGTCGCCCGTCTCGCCGAAGCGGAGGCCAATGCGGCCAAGGCGAAAGCCGATCTGGCGCGCTACACCCTGCTCATCAAGAACGAAGAAGTTTCGCAGCAGGAATTCGATCAGGTGGCCGCTACTGCGAAAGCGCAGGACGCCACCGTGACCGCCAATCGCGCGGCCGTTCAGGCGGCGGCCAGCACCGTCCAACAGCGACAGGCCCAGCTGGCGCAGGTGAAATCCCGTTTGTCTCAATACCAGAGCAACGCGCCCGCGCAGCTCGCCATCCGGCAGGCCAACGTGCAATCGCAGCAAGCCAACCAGCAGACCGCGCAAGCCATGCTGGAGCAGGCCGAATTAAAACTCAGCTATACGAAAATCGTCGCCCCGGCCGCGGGTATCGTTCTCAAACGGTCCGCCGAAGTCGGCGAACGCATCAACGCCGGCCAGCAGTTGCTCATGATTGCCCAAATCGCCGATATCTGGGTGACGGCCGATTTCAAAGAGACGCAACTGCACAACATCCATCCCGGTCAATCGGCCCGCATTCACGTCGATGCGCTGCGGCAGGATTTCGAGGGCTACGTCGAAAACATTGGCGGAAGCACCGGCGCAATTTCCAGCGTCTTGCCTCCCGAAAACGCCACCGGCAACTACATCAAGGTGGTGCAGCGGATCCCTGTCCGTTTGCGCTTCAAGCCCAATCAGAACGGGCTTGATCGCCTGCGCCCCGGCATGTCTGTCGAACCCGACGTCCGCATCGGGGGGTAAATCGAGGAGCCGAAATGACCCCCGCGCTATCGCATCAGGATTGGAAGCCGTCGCACAACCCCTGGGCCGTCGCCCTCACGGTCACCATGGCCACCTTCATGGAAGTGCTCGACACTTCCATCGCTAACGTCTCGCTTCCGCACATCGCCGGATCGCTGGGCGCCACCTACGACGAAGCCGTCTGGATCCTCACCAGCTACCTGGTCTCCGCCGCCATCGTACTCCCGGTCTCCGGCTGGCTCTCCACCGTCTTCGGGCGCAAGCGCTTCTACATGACCTGCGTGGCGCTGTTCACTATCTCGTCGTTCCTGTGCGGCATCGCCCCCACGCTGCCGTGGCTCATCGTCGCGCGTATCTTCCAAGGCGCGGGCGGCGGCGGCCTGCAACCTTCCGAACAGGCCATCCTCGCCGATACATTTCCCATCGAGAAACGCGGCCAAGCCTTCGCTGTTTACGGCATGGCCGTGGTATTCGCGCCCGCCATCGGTCCCACGCTCGGTGGCTGGATTACCGACAACATGAACTGGCACTGGATTTTCTTTATCAACCTGCCGGTCGGCCTGCTCTCGCTCTTCTTCACCAGCCGCCTGGTGGAAGATCCGCCCTGGCTCAGGGAAGAAAAACGCGGTGGTATCAAGATCGATTACATGGGACTCTCGCTGCTGGTCCTGGGCGTGGCCTGCCTCCAGTTCGTGCTGGACAAGGGCCAGGAATCGGACTGGTTCGCGTCGCGCCTCATTACCGGGCTGTTCATCATCGCGGTTCCGGCCCTGGTCGCGTTTTTCCTCTGGGAGTGGTATCACCCGAACCCCATTGTCGATGTACGCCTTCTGCAGAACCGCAACTTCGGCACCGCCGTCTGCTTCTCGTTCGTCCTGGGCATGGTCTTGTTCGGTTCCACCGTCTTGATTCCCGAGTTTCTGCAAAGCAGCCTCGGCTACACCGCCGAACAAGCCGGCCTCGCGCTCATGCCCGGCGGTTTTGCGCTGATGTTCATGATGGGCGTCGCCGGCCGCCTCACCGGCACGAAAATCGATCCGCGTCTGCTCATCTGCATCGGCTTCCTGGGCACAGCCTTCGCGCTACGCCTGATGACCAACATCTATCTCGAAATCGGCTTCACCACCATTGTCCTGCTGCGCATGTTCCAGGTGATCTTCATGCCGCTGATCTTCATTCCCATCAGCACCCTCAACTATGTCGGCGTGCCGCGGGAAAAGAACAATCAGGTCTCGGGTATTTCCAGCTTCATGCGCAACATCGGAGGCAGCATCGGAACCTCCGGGCTCAGTGTCTTTCTGACGCGCCAGAACCAGACCCACCAGGTCGCGTTCGCGTCGCACACCAGCATGGGCGACACGAATTTCAGTCAATATCTGAACGGCCTCACCGCCATGTTCGTCTCGAAAGGCTACGACGCCGCCACGGCCGCCCAGAAAGCGCTCGCCATGGCTTACTTCACCGTGCAAAGCCAAGCCGGCGCACTCAGCTTCAAAAACGCGTTCTTCGTCATGTCGGCGATGATCGCCTGCTTGAGCCCGCTGCCGTTCATCATGCGCCGCCCCAAGGCCGGTCAAGGCCGGGCGCCCGCCGGCGGCCATTAGGTCAGGTTGTCGTTGCGCCTGCGACACGCCGCGAGACATCCTGTCCCAGCCTTACCGTAAACGATTGAAAATACGACGCCGCCTTATTGGCATCGGACCTGCATTAGAAGGGGCATGACTTCTGAAATGAACCTCCTGCTTGACCGGCTTCAGGAAGCGATCGATGAGGCAATCTCGGGCTCTGACCGCATTAGCGGCATCGTATCCGAAATGCAAAAGTCCGGCTACGACTTGTGCCTGATCGTGGAGTCCAGCGCAGCCATCAGCCCCATTGAAGACGCCCAGATCCCTGATTCCGTTTCCGCGCCCAAGTCCGCGACCGCCGCGGAAACCGAGCTGACTAGCGACGATCTTGCGTTTCTGCGCGAAATGAAGATCGCGGCCTGACAGTCGACCGCGCCTGCCGGTGCTACCATACGGCAAATGAAAAGGCGCTCTTTCTTGACGGCCGCCGTCACTGGCGCGGCGGCTTCGCAAATAGCCTGTCAATACGTCCCGGCCTCCGCGAACCCTTCCTCCAGCGCGCCCGCCGATTTTGAATTAGACGAAATCAGCCTGGCGGATCTCGCCGGCGGCCTTGAGCGCGGCAAGTGGACCTCCCAGCGCCTCGTCCAGCTCTACCTCGGTCGTATCGAAGCCGTGGACCGCAATGACGCCCGCGGCGGTCCCAAACTCGGCGCGGTCCTCGCGCTCAATCCCGATGCCGCCGCCATCGCCGCCCAACTCGATCGCGAGCGCAAAGACAACCGCGTGCGCGGCCCGCTCCACGGCATTCCCATCCTGGTCAAGGACAACATCGAAACGCGCGACCCAATCGCTACCACCGCCGGTTCGCTCGCTCTCTCCGATTGGCGCAGTCCTCAAGATGCATCCGTCGCGTCGCGACTGCGTGCCGCCGGCGCCATTATCTTAGGCAAAACCAATCTCAGCGAATGGGCCAACTTCCGCTCCACGCATTCCACCAGCGCATGGAGCGGCCGCGGCGGTCAAACCAAAAACCCCTACGCGCTCGATCGCAATCCTTCCGGCTCCAGCTCCGGTTCGGGTGCCGGCGCCGCTGCCAATCTCTGCGCCGCGGCCATCGGCACCGAGACCGACGGATCGGTCACCGCTCCCTCATCCATCAACGGGCTCGCAGGCCTTAAGCCCACCGTCGGACTCGTCAGCCGCACAGGCATCGTCCCCATCTCAGCCAGCCAGGACACCGCCGGGCCCATGGCGCGCACGGTTCGCGACCTCGCGATTTTGTTGAGCGTGATGGCGGAACCCGAAAGCAAAGCCGCCCCGGACTACACTCGTTTCCTCGATCCCCACGGCCTGCGCGGCGCGCGCCTCGGAATCGCCCGCAAATTCTTCCAGAACAACGCTCCGCTCGATGCGTTCCTCAGCGGCTGCGTCGACGCGTTGAAGAAAGCTGGCGCGGAAGTCGTCGATCCCGCCGATCTCGCGACGCATGGTCAACTGGACGCGCCCGAGGGAGAAGTGTTGTCGTACGAATTCAAGGACGGCGTCAATCGCTATCTCGCCCGGCTTCCTTCCAATAGTCCCGCGCGCACGCTGGAAGAGCTGATCGCCTACAACGAAAAGAATCGCGACCGTGAAATGCCGTTCTTCGCGCAGGAGCTTTTCATTCAAGCGCAGTCCAAAGGCCCGTTGACCGACGCCGCGTATCTGAAAGCCCGAGCCGATTGCGTCCGCCTCTCGCGCCAGGACGGCATCGACGCGCTGCTGGCCAAACACAAACTGGATGCGATCGTGTCGCTGACCTCCGGCCCCGCCTGCTTAATCGATCATGTCAACGGCGATCAGGACACCGGCGGCTGCACCACGCCCGCGGCCGTCGCCGGCTATCCGCACATCACCGTCCCGGCCGGATTCTATAGCGGACTGCCCATCGGGCTGTCGTTCTTCGGCGCCGCCTGGTCCGAGCCGACCATGATCAAACTCGCCTACGCCTGGGAGCAACAAATGAACGCCCGCCGCAAGCCGGGTTTTGCCGCAAGTGCGGTAGGATAATCGGGCCAGCGTCAGAGGGCGCTAGTCGGATCCAGGCAGGCCAGCCCCTCTTTCTCTGCCGCCTGAAGCAAGTGTTTATCCGAACAAACGAAGCTCGGCTCATCAGTGGCGGAATTTTCTTTGAGCATCAGGCAGCCTGCTAACTGAACGGCATCGTAGGCGCGCAAAGCATTCCGCTTCACTAAACTTGTTGCGAGATCAATGAGCTGATCGTTCAATACTTGCTTTATGAATCGCGATTCCAGATGCTGCTCGAATTGACTCAGCAACCGGTCCGCAATCGCCGCGTCGATGTCACCTTCGCGCTGCCGCCTGCGGATCGCAGAATGCATCTCCACACGCGACAGCGCCAGTACAGCAAAGCGGTGATTATTGACGCGAGCGGCGAGCCGCAGCAAGTGCTCGGAGCCCGGCTCTCGAACGTACAATTTGACGAGAGCGCTGGTCTCCAGATAGTAAAGGCCCAACGGCTAACGCCTCTCGCGCAAAACCGTCGCTGACAACTTCTCCCCCCGGATGTCCACTGGCCTGAAATCAGAATCCGCGACCTGCTCTCCCAGAATCGCCCGGATCTCCGGGAGGAGCCGGTTCAGGCGAATCGCCGTTACCGGGAACTGAGGGGACTTCGGATTTGGCACCTTGCTTATCAAAATCAGGCGCCTTTCGATGGCCTCACGCAAAATGCCCTGCCGCGCAGAGTCCGACTGCGCCCAGCCGAAGCTCTCCCCGGCCAAAGCAACATCGCGGAACCACTTGAGCGCGACAAATTGATAACCCGGTCTAGACTCGGCTCGATCGAGGGTTCGAACCAAATCCGGTATCGGTTCAGACGCAATGGCGTCGCTTGGCTTCGCGGGCGATTCAGCCGATAATTCCGATTCCTGTTCGGCTACTAAAATATCCGGATTCGTAACATCGGGTTCGAAGTTAACCCGCACCTCACCAAGATCGGGAGACCAATTATCTGCCGATGCATTCTTGCGCTTCTTGCGGCCATTCTTGTCCACCAGGGACACGTGAACCCGATAACCCTTTGGAATGAGCGGTTGCAGTAGGGTTTCCAGTGGTTTGTATTCGGGTGATCGCAGTTTCGCGAGACCCTGCTCGAGGCGAGACTCTACCTCTTCAATTGTCATCTAGTTCCCTTTCTTATATATAGATAAACTTCAAGAGGCCTTCACGGCCCATTTATATTATATATATTATAAGACCACCATGTCAAGTCTCTAGTTCCGCGTCGCCTAAACCGGACTCCGCGTTCACCAGTCTCCACCACCCTTCGTCTCCTTTCCCGCCAAATACTTAGCCGCTGGCAACACTCGCATCGCGGCGCCCGCGCCCTTATACTCGGACTGAAAAACCATGCCTTCCTCCCCCCGCAAAATCGCCTCCGCCCGCGCCAACGCCGCCAAACCGCGCGGCCCCGCTACCGCTACGCCCGGCAAACAATCTTCCACCCTCAACGCCCTCGCTCACGGACTCACCGCCCGCACCGTCGTCCTCTTCAATGAATCCGCCGTTGAATACCAGGCCCAGCTCAGCGATTATCTCGATCACTTCCGCCCGCAAACCAAACCCGAAACCGATCTCGTCCATCAACTCGCCGCCGCCCATTGGCGTCTCGCGCGCTACGCCGGCGTCGAATCCGGGCTCCTCGAACACCGCATGCAGGCTCAGGAAGAGCGCCTCAGCGAAGATTACGAGGAGATGCCCGAGAATCACCGCCTCGCCATCGCCTTCGACGCCCTCTCCGGCTCCCACAGCTCGCTCGCTCTGCTGAACCGCTATCAATCGCGCCTCCACCACGAGTACCACCGCTTGTTGAAAACACTCCTGCAAATGCAATCCCCGCGCGGCGCAACACCGAAATTACCAAACGCAGCGAATCCCACCAATGAACACTCGGGCGATGCGCAAGTCGCCCTCTTCCCACAAGTCACCAACAACCAACAACCAATAACCAACAACCAATCCCCAACCCCGTCCCCACTTTTGTGATTTCATAAGATATGCGGCAATTCCTACTCAGCCTGACAAGTGCCCTCGCGTTCGTGGTATCGCTCCCCGCGGCCACGCCCGCCAATGTGTTCAACGCCTCCTTCGACAGCCCCAACCCCTCCTGGACCACACTGCGTGGAATCGCCGTCACCGATCCCGCAGTCACGCACGATAGCCAAATGTCGATGCGGCTCGAATCAGGCCCCGTCGCCCGCGACGCTCGCGTCCAATCCGCACCCATCACGCTGACCATTGGCAAGCCTTACGAGCTCTCAGGCTGGATCCGCACCGAGAAGCTCACCGTCCGCGATCTCGACCGCTCGCCCATCGCCACCGGCGCGGCGCTCAGCATGGCGTCCATGCCGTATGATGTGCAATCGGAATCGCTCGCCGGCTCGCGCGATTGGACCCGTGTCCATCTCCGCTTCATCGCCACGCGCGCGCAGGATAATCTCGTGCTCACCGTTGCCTACGGCGGCACATTCGATGGCAAGGCCTGGTTTTCTGGAGTAACGCTGAACGAAACGCCGGCGAACGCCCCCCTCGATCAATGGCCCGCTCCCTCCGCCGTCACAACCTACGGCCCGGCGTATCGTTATCCGATTGGCGGATGGATCTATGTCCACATCGAAGGCAAACCATACGAACGCGGCTATCAGCACGGCCGCCTCATGGCCAAGGAAATCCCACAGTACATGCAGCGCTGCGCCGCCGAGCTCGATCCCAAGAACAAGAACAAAAGCTGGGATCTGGCCCGCACCACTGCCAGCGCGCTATTCCTGCGCGGCTTCGATCAGGAAATTCTAGAGGAAATGAAGGGCATCGCCGACGGGGCTTCCGACGCGGGCGCCCGCTGGGAAGGCCGCGCCATTGATCTCACCGATATCGTCGTCGTCAACACCACCGTCGAGCTCGGCGAACTCAGGGAAGCGCTGCCCGTCACACCCAACGGCCTGGAAGGCTTGCGTCTCTCTGCGCCCGACTATGGTCATCGCAAGCGCGAGGCCCTGGACCACTGCAGCTCCTTCGCCGCCACTGGCTCCGCCACTCGCGATGGCCGCATGGTTATCGGGCACACCACCTGGTGGCCGCTCACTCTCGCCGAACAGACCAACGTGATGCTCGATATCCAGCCCGCCACCGGACACCGCCTGCTGATGCAAAGCTATCCCGGCGGCATCGAGAGTGGAACCGACTGGTATCAGAACGACGCCGGCATCGTGCTCACCGAAACAACCATCGATCAAAGTCCGTTCAACATCAACGGCACTCCGATCGCCTATCGCGCGCGCAAAGCCATCCAATATGGCGGCGACATCGATCAAGTGGTTCAGTATCTCAGCACCAAGAACAACGGCCTCTACACCAACGAATGGATCTTAGGCGACGCCAAAACCAACGAGATCGCCCTCTTCGAGCTGGGCACTTACAAAACCCGGCTGTATCGCAGTTCCAAGAACGATTGGTTCGGCGGCACCGAAGGCTTCTATTGGGGCGACAACAATACCAAGGATCTGAGCGTGCGCCTGGAAGAAACTCCCGACCCGAACGCCCCGCCCTCCTACATCCCTTACGTTCCCACCGAACGCGATCTGAAGTGGCAGGATCTTTACCACGAGTACAAAGGCAAAATCGACGAACAGTTCGGATTCATGTCGTATCACACCGCGCCGCTCGTCAGCTCCTCCGCGATGGATGCCAAAGTCATCACCTCGGATATGGCTTCGCGCATGATGGTGTGGGCCGAGTTCGGCCGTCCGAACCAGACCGAGCGCCTGCCGTCCAAATCGGACCGGGATGAATACGCCGGCAACAACGGCCTGTATCCTTCCGGCTACCGTCTCATTTCCGCGAATCAGGTTCCCATCTCGAAAACGGAAACGGCAGTCGCCAAAACTTTGGCCGCGGATCCTCCTAAACAAGAGTATGGCGATCGGTTATGGAGTGGCTGGATTCTTCCGGCATCGGACGCCGATATTTGGTTCGTATCCGGCTCGGCGGCCTACTACCAGGCTCTGGATTCCAAGGATCTGTCCAAAGCCATGGCCGCGCATTGGGCCGAGTATCGATCCTTGAGTCTTGCCACAATGAATCCGAGGCAGCAGTTCGAGCTGGAGACGCAAAAGGGCGCGCTCTTCCTCGACCAGTTGCGGCGCGACATCGGCGACGATCGTTTCTTCAAGCTCATGTCGGACTTCTTTGCCTCTCACCAGACCAAGGCCGTTACCGCGCAATCGTTTCTGGACGCCGCCGGCGTGAAATTTGTTATGCCCGCCGATCATGGCGGTGCGACATATCTGGTGTCCGATGTCCGCCACCGGCTCGGCTCCGCGATGCTGGTGTACGGCACCATGGCCGAGGCTGGCGCCAACCGCTACGCCGCCGAGGAATTGCAGAAGCGTTTTTACCGCGGACTCGAAACGGCCGTGCCCATCCGCAAGGATTTCGAAGTCACCGATGCCGACTTGCGCGCCCACGACGTCGTCTTCGTTGGACGCCCCGAAACCAATTCGGCTCTCGCCGCTTGGCAGTCTAAGCTTGGCTTGGACTCTTCGGGCGGCCTCTTCCGCGTCGCCGGTCAGGACCATGCTTCTGAAACCGAGGCGCTCGCGTTCGCCGCGTCGAATCCGCTCGACCGCCGCCGCATGGCCTTGGTCCTGGCTGGCAACAGCGCGCTTGAAACCGTGCTGCTGACCAAAGCCAATTTCGGAGAAGCCCAATACTCCGTTTTCGACGCTGACAAGGAAATCGCTTCCGGGTTTCTGAAGTAATCAAACACGCGGCGTTGGCATTCATTGGTGAGATGATGGTCGTATGTCGTCCTCTCCACAACCGCAGGCCCCGTCGCCTGGCATAGTATTCGACACCTTGCAAGCCTATCAGCGCAGCGTCGCTCTGCGCGGCGCCATCGACCTGGATCTGTTCACCGCCATCGCCGATGGCAACCACTCCTTAAGTGCGATTGCGGCCCGCATTAAAGCCTCCGAAAAAGGCACGCGCGTGCTCTGCGATTATCTGACCATGCTGGGATTCCTGGTGAAGCAGGGCGGCGACTACACGCTGACAGCCGACTCCGCCGCTTTTCTGAATCGCCACTCGCCGGCGTATATGGGCACTATGGCAAAGTTCCTGATGAGTCCGCAGATCGCCGGGTTGCTCGAAGACATCACCGGCGTCGTCCGGCAGGGCGGCGCTCTCCCCAGCGATGACGGACTCTTGGAGCCGGATCATGCCATCTGGGTGGAGTTCGCGCGCTCCATGGCGCCCATGATGCAGATGCCGGCCGAATTGATCGCGAAAATGTTTGCCGGCTCAAAGCCCATCACCGGTGAAACAAAACCAATCAAGGTCCTCGACATCTCGGCCGGTCACGGCTTGTACGGAATCGCTTTCGCGAAGCACAACCCGAACGCGAAGATTGTCGGGCTGGACTGGGCGAACGTGCTCGAAGTTGCCAAAGAAAACGCGAGCAAGGCAGGCGTTGCTGATCGCTATTCAACCATCGCCGGCAGCGCGTTTGAGGTCGATTTTGGCTCCGGCTACGATATCATCCTGATCCCGAATTTCCTGCATCATTTTGATGTGGCTGCCAATGAGAAGCTGCTCCGCAAGGTTCACGCGGCTCTGGCGCCTGGTGGCATCGCCGTCACACCCGACTTTATTCCGAACGAAGATCGCATCTCGCCGCCGCGTGACGCCATGTTCAGCATGCAAATGCTGAGCACCCCGGCCGGCGACGCCTACACGTATTCCGAGTTGGAAAAAATGTTTCGCAACGCTGGATTTGGGCGCAATGAAATGCGCGAGCTCGCGCCCATCGGGCAACGCTTGGTGGTTTCTTACAAAAATTGACCAACAAACTGGTTTTCGAAAACCTCAAGCACCGTCCCGTGCGGACGATGATCGGGATCGTGGTCATCGGCATCCAGGTGACACTCATTCTGACACTGGTGGGCTTGCGGGAAGGAACGTTGAGCGATCAAGCCGCGCGCGCCAGTGGCGTGGGCGCGGATGTAATAGTCAGGCCGCCCAGTAGTTCCGTCATCACCATGAGCGCCAGCATGCCCGTCCGCATCGCCGGAAAGATTGACGAGCAACCGGGCGTGAAGCTCTCCACCGGTGTCCTCCAGCAAGGAACCGACCTGTTCAATTACGTCACAGGCGTGGATCTGGCCCAGTTCGATAAGCTCAGCGGCGGATTTCATTTCGTCGCCGGCGGCCCGTTCCAGGGTCCGGACGATGTTATGGTCGATGAGTTTTACGCCAAACAAAATAAGCTGCATGTCGGAGACACAGTGAAGTTGCTCAACCGGCCCTGGCATCTCTCCGGTATCTATCAGCCCGGAATGCTGACACGCGTGGTGGTTCCGCTGGCTACGCTGCAAGAGCTGACGGCCAATACCGGTAAAGTGAGCTGGGTCTATGTGAAGCTGGACGACCCTAGGAAGACGGACCAGGCCGTGGCGCAATTGCGGAGCGTTCTGAAAGACTATCGAATTTACTCCATGGAAGAATTCACGTCGCTCTTCTCACCCAGCAATATCCCGATGCTGCAAGGATTCATTTGGGTCGTGATCGGGCTCGGCGTGGTGGTTGGATTCCTGGCGATCCTTTTGTCCATGTATACCGCGGTGCTGGAGCGCACTCGCGAGATTGGCGTGCTCAAGGCGCTGGGCGCATCACCGGCCTACATTTTGAACATTCTGTTGCGGGAGGCCGCGCTGATCGCCATAGCCGGAGCGATTTTCGGCATCCTGCTTTCTTATGGAACGCGCTTCGTGATTCACAACGTGGTCCCGGCATCGCTGATCCAGTCGATCGTTCCTATGTGGTGGCCCATCGCCGCGGCGATCGCCATGGCCGGCGCGCTGCTGGGAGCGCTGGGTCCGGGGCTGAAAGCGGCTCGGCAAGACGCGATCGAGGCTCTGGCCTATGACTAACGGCCAGCCGATCATCTCCATTCGCGGCCTCCGAAAAACCTACCATGCCGGCGAAGTGGATGTGCAGGCGCTGCGCGGCGTGGATCTCGACGTTCAACCGGGCGAATTCGTCTCGGTGGTTGGGCCATCCGGGTCCGGCAAGTCGACCCTGTTTCACATCGTAGGCGGGCTCACGCCGCCGACCTCGGGGACCATTCACATCGCTGGCCGCGATCTGCTGGGGATGTCCGAAGCCGAGCGCACGGAGCTGCGAAAGACGTCGGTCGGGTTCGTTTTCCAGAAGTACAACTTGCTGCCGACGTTGACCGCTCGCGACAACATCGAGATCGCGCGCGACATTGCCGGGAAAAAAGGGGCGCATAAGAATGGCCCGCTCGATCCTGAGTTCCTGGATATGCTGAAACTGCTCGGCATCGAAAGCCGTCTGGATCACAAGCCGCGCGCCTTGTCTGGCGGCGAGCAGCAGCGCGTTGCCATCGCCCGGGCCATCGTGAATCGACCAGCCATTTTGCTGGCCGATGAACCCACCGGAAATCTCGACACGGAAAATTCGAACGCCGTGCTCGAGTTGCTGCGCGATCTGAACCGGCGCGCCGGCCAAACCATACTAATGATCACGCACAATCCCGAAGCGGCCGGCTATGGAGACCGCATTGTGCACATGCGCGATGGCCACATCGAATAGTCCACATGGAACGGGTTACTGCAGCAATACACATTGAGTCGCGATAGTGACGCCGGCCTGGCTGGCCGCGCCGCCGATCGACAGCACCACCGGCTGAATGCCGGGCGCCAGGAAGCCTCCGGGAATTTGCGCATTGATCTGCATTAATCCGGGGAAGCCGGGAGCGGGTCCGGCATACAGCAGTTGAGCGGTATATCCGCCAATAGTGATGTTGACCGCGCCCGTGCTGGTACCCTGGCCGGTTGCGTAGAGAGACACGATGCTTCCGCAAGTAGCCGGGTTGGATTCCGAATTCAAGGTGCCTCCCGGGTAATTGACCGCGGCGGCTTGGCCGGTTCCGCTGGCAGTGGTGAAAATCCCAGGCGCGGCGCTGGCCACGGGCGTTGAGGATTCGGCCACGGTAGTCCCATTCACCACGACGCTCAACATGCTGCTGGAGTTGGCCGCCAAACTAGCGGGCGCGAGCGCGTTGATTTGCGTGGCGCTGGTATAGAATAGCATCGCTGCCGTGCTGCCGAACAGGAGCTTGGTCCCGGTGGCGCCGAAGCCGGAACCAAATACGGTGACGATTTCGCCCGGCGCAATGGATCCCGCACCGAGGCTAGCTGCGTTTACTACTGAGAGGCTTCCCGTGGTGCCCGTGCCGGAAGTGCCGGTGATCGGCGTGAGCGATCGGACGCGGTTATTAGCGGAATCGGCCACCCAGAACACGCCATTCGCGCCAATGCCGATGCCGGCCGGCCCGTTCAATTGCGCGGAAAGCGCTGGACCGCCATCGCCGGTAAATCCGGCTGTGCCAGTTCCGGCAATGGTCGCGAGCGAGCCGGATGCCCACTGTTGGATGACGTTCGCGCCGGGTTCCGCGATCAGAACGCTACCGTCGGAGGTAACGGAGATCCCCGCGGGCGAGTTCAAACCCGTGATCATGCTGCTCGCCGCGCCGGCGGGCGTGACGGTCCAGATTTGAGTGGAATCCGCGACCAGGACGTTGTTAGACGAATCGACCGCTACGGCTTGCGGCCCGTCGATTGTGGCGAAGGTACTGGTGGTTCCCGCAGCCGTCACCTTGACGATGCGGTTGTTGCCTGAATCGGCGATGTAAACCGATCCCTGGGCGTCGGTTGCCACGGACCGAGGATTGTTGAGCTGAGTAGCAACCGGCAGAATCAAACCGGCCGGCGTGATTTTGCGCACTTCGTTATTGCCGGAGTCGGCGATGTACAGATTGCCGGAGTTATCGATGGCCAGGCCGCGAGGAGCATTGAGTTGCGCCGCCGACGCAGGGCCGTTGTCACCGGAGGAACCGGCTGTTGCAGTGCCGGCGACGGTGCTGATCACGCCTGCCGCGGTCACCATCCGGATGCGATTGTTGGACGTGTCGGCGATGTACCAATTGCCGCTGGAATCCATGGCAACGCTGGATGGCGCATTGAGCTGTGCGGCGGTCGCGGGGCCGTTGTCGCCGCCGAAATTCGGCGCTGCGCCGCTGCCGGCAATAGTTGTGACAATGCCGTCGCTGGCGCCAGCCGGAATCTCCAGAACGAAAGTGCCGCTGGTGGCGAAGAGATCGCCGGCCAGATCCACGGTCAGGTCGACGGCCGAGGGGATCCCGGGAATCTGTTGCGAGACGGTTCCGAAGTAGCTGGAGGCGGCGACATAGAGCGCGCCCCCGCCGAACGCGAGCCCAGTGGGCGAAGGGGTGTTGAACACTGTAATGATGACGCCGTTGTAAACTTTGCGAACGCGGTTGTTGCCACTGTCGGCGATGTAGAGCGCTCCCGTGTAGTCGATGGCGAGACCTGCGGGCGCGCTGAGTTCGGCCAGCAACGCGGAAGTGGAATCGCCCGAGAAGCCGGCCACGCCAGTCCCGGCCACGAGGATGAGCATGCCGTTACCCGAGACTTCGTAGACCTGGTTTGCGCCGAAATCGGAGATGTACAAAATGCCGCCAGGGGTGAGCGTGACGTTGCGGGGCTGCATTAACTGTGCACTGGTGGCCGGGCCGCCTTGCCCCTGGCTGGTGGCTGGGAAAGGGCCTCCGCCTGCGACGGTCTGAATCACGCCGGCGACGGAGATTTTGCGCACCCGGCTGTTTCCCAAATCGGCGATGTAGAGATTTCCGTCAGTATCGAACGCGAGCCCGTAGGGTTGATTCAGCTGAGCCGCGGTGGCCGGACCGCCGTCTCCCGAAAAGCCCGCTACTCCCGTTCCGGCGAAGGTCTGGATGGTTCCATCGGGCGCGATGATGCGCACGCGATTGGCGGCGGCGTCGGCGACGTAAACGTTTCCCTCAATGTCGATGGCGACTCCTTCGGGCTGGCCCAGCGCAGCCGAAAGAGCCGAGCCTCCATCGCCCGCATTGCTCGCGCCGGCCACGGTTTGGATGGTGTAGGTGGTAGCGAAACACGCCAGCCCCGACAGAGAAAGGAGAACGAACCGAATCAATCGAACTACCACGAATATTCCTATCGGGAATAGTGTGGCGTCCCGGACAAAAACTCTCAGAAACGTTTAGAGCAAACTGGCGAGGCGGGAATTTTCGATCAGGATGGTCTCGTCGCGCTCGGGCCCGGTAGAGATACAGCCGATTTCGACGCCGGTCTGATCGCTGAGGAAGCGGAGATAATCGCGGGCGTGGGGCGGGAGGTCGCGTTCGCGCGAAAGGCCGCGCGTTTCCGATTTCCACCCCGGCAATTTTTCATAGACCGGCTCAACTGCTTCGAGACCGCGGAACGTGGCCGGCATGGCCGTGACATTCTTGTAGCCGGTGCACACCAGGATCTCATCGAATTGATCCAGCACATCCAGCTTGGTGATCACCAGGCTGGTGAAGCCGTTGATCATGGCGGTGTAGCGCAGCAACGGAACGTCAAACCAGCCACAGCGGCGCGGGCGACCGGTGACAGCGCCAAATTCGTTGCCGGCTTTTCGGATTCTTTCGCCCTCGTCGCCGACGAGCTCGGTGGGAAACGGGCCACTGCCGACGCGAGTTATGTAAGCCTTGGACACGCCGATCACGCCCTGGATCGCGGTTGGCGGCACGCCGGCGCCGGTGCAGGCTCCCCCGGCGGTGGCGCTCGAGGATGTCACAAACGGATAGGTTCCGTGATCGACATCGAGCATGGTCCCCTGAGCTCCCTCGAACAGCACCCGCTTGCCGGCGCGGATCGCGTCGTTGAGCAATTGAGCTGTATCGCAAACCAGCGGCCGTATGCGCTCGGCAAATCCGAGATATTGATCGCGAATCAATTCGTAATCGATGGCTTCCTGGATATTAAACGTCTGTGCCAACAGTTGCTTGTCTTCAGCCAGAGCGGTGTACATCGCGCAGAAGCTGTCATGCTCATAAAGATCCGCGATACGGATGCCACGCCGCCCGATCTTGTCTTCATAGCAAGGCCCGATGCCGCGCGAAGTGGTCCCAATGGGCACTCGGTCCTGGCGGTTCTCGGACATCTTCTCCACGATTCTGTGGAAGGGAAAAATAACGTGCGCGCGATCGCTGATGGCCAGTTGCTTGCGGACGTCGATGCCGGCCTGCTCCAGTTTCTCCATTTCCTCGATCAGCGCCGCCGGATCGATCACCACGCCATTGCCGATGACGGCCTGGATGCCGGGCCGCAAGATACCGCTCGGAATCAGCTTAAGCACGAACTTCCTGGGGCCGATGAAGACGGTGTGTCCAGCGTTGTGACCGCCCTGGTAGCGGGCCACGATGGAAAACTTTTCCGAGAACAGGTCGACGACCTTCCCCTTGCCCTCGTCACCCCATTGCGCGCCTAATACAACGATGTTGCCGATGTTACCCATGGAAAGAAACCAAAACGTCTCATTGTACCCTGCGCCGTGTGCTCTAATGGCTTCGCGGGAGATCCCGCGGATGAACGCCGGGTAATCCATTGAACAACGCTCTGGCTTACAGCAAGCGCGAGCAGCGCGGCTGGTACATGTACGACTGGGCGAATGCTACGTTCCATAGCACGGTGGTTACGCTCTTCCTAGGCCCCTACCTGACAGCGCTCGCGAAGGCAGCCGCCGGCCCCGATGGGCGCGTGCATCCGTTGGGCATTCCGGTGGATCCGCGGTCATGGTGGGGCTATCTGATTTCGGTGTCGGTGGTGACTCAGATATTCACACTGCCCTTGGCGGGGACGATCGCCGATTTCAGTCCCAACAAGAAGCAGTTGCTCGCGCTATTCGCCTACACGGGCGCGTTCGCGACCGCCGCGATGTTCTTTCTCCATGGCAGCGAGTATCTAGCGGGTGGGATGCTCTTCCTGATCGCGAATCTGGCGTTCGGAGCGGCAATGGTGGTGTACAACTCATTTTTGCCCGACATCGCTCCGCCGGAACAGCGGGACGCGGTATCGTCTACCGGCTGGGGGATCGGATATTTGGCGGGGGGGTTGCTGCTGGCGCTCAATTTGCTTTTGTTCATGAAAGCCAAGGCGCTGGGGCTATCGGAATCGATGGCGGTGAGGATCAACCTCTCGTCGGCCGGCGTGTGGTGGGCGGTCTTCAGCGTGATTGCGCTGGTGGCGATCCGCCGTCGTCCCGCGGCGCGGAGGCGCGCCCCCAACGAAGGGATTCTGGACAGTTTCCGTGAATTCGCGGGCACCCTACGCGACATGCGGCACTATCCACAAACGCTGCGATTTCTGATAGCGTTTCTGCTCTACAGCGATGCCGTGCAGGCCGTCATTGCGCTGTCCGCCCAGTTCGGCAGCGACGAGCTGAAAATGTCCATGACCGACCTGACTGAGATGATCCTGATGGTTCAGTTCCTCGCGTTTGCCGGATCGTTTCTGTTCGATTGGATCGCGAAGGCTATTGGCGCGAAGCCGGCGGTTATTGTGAGCCTGCTGATCTGGACCGGCGTGTTGGTGGCGATGTATGTTTCTGTTCGCACGGAGACGCAGTTCTTCGTGGTGGCGGCGGTCGTTGCGATGGTGCTGGGAGGAACGCAGGCGCTGAGCCGTTCGCTATTCTCGCTGATGATTCCGAAGGGCCGCGAGGCCGAGTATTTTGGAATCTATGAGATCAGCGATAAGGGAACCAGTTGGATGTGCCCGCTGCTGTTCGGGCTCGCGCTGCAATTCACGGGGAATTATCGGCTCGCGATTCTGTCGCTGATCACGTTCTTTGGAGCGGGGCTGCTGGTGCTGCTGACGGTGAACGTGCGGCACGCGGCGGCGGAAGCGGCGGACTGAGGCGGCCGCTCCCTCACGGTCTCGGTTCAGTAAGTCCAGCGGATGTTTTTTGCTCGGCGAGCCGCTCCAGGAACGCGTGCTCCTGGATGTCCAGTTCGTGCTTGTAGCCCTCCGGATCGATAAACGGATTCGGACCTTTGCCGAGCTTGGGATATTTCTCCGCCAGGTTGTACATCGCCGGATGGGAGCCGAGCGGAACATCGCAGGGCAGCGATCGCAGCAGTTTGAAGCTGCGCATGTACTCGCCGGCCATGTCGGGAACCTCGGTGTTGTTCACTAATTTGAAGCCAGGGTTGACGCCCACGCTGCCGATGATTACGACATCGTAAGTCTTGCCATCTTCCCGAGCCTGGGTGGTCCAGGTGGTGCAGCCGCGCGTGTGACCGGCGGTGAGATGAGCCACTAAATTGGCGCCGCCG
>Ga0302325_10004021_pt1 | contig 34173 bp, 32 predicted proteins | sample Palsa_T0_2_FD_201948 | JGI IMG/M metagenome (GOLD analysis project Ga0302325, IMG submission 201948) | Peat permafrost microbial communities from Stordalen Mire near Abisko, Sweden - Palsa_T0_2 | ecosystem: Environmental > Terrestrial > Soil > Palsa > Peat permafrost | place: Sweden: Abisko...
GCAGACGGACCTCTGGGTGCCCGATGTGTTCGATGCGACGCTCGAGCGCGTCGGCGACCTCCGCGTGATTTCCACGATCCACGGCGACGCCGTCGGCCTGGGCGGAGCGCGTTCGCAGAGCGCATACCGATTCGAGGCCATCGCGTTCCCGCCGGCGGTACCCGATTGGTATTTCGAACCGGGCACGTACGGCGCGCATGCGAAGGACGCCCCGCAGTAGATCGAACGCGCTGCAACCTTTTTCGCACGCGGTGCGTTGGTAGCGTCGGGTGCCCGAACTCCCGGAAGTCGAGACGATAGCGCGGGGTCTCGCTCGTGCCGTCACCGGCAAGACGATCTCTGCGGTCGATGTCTCCCTCCCACGGGTGGTGCTCCCCAAGGCTCCGCGGTTCAAGCGGAAGCTGACCGGGGAGCGCATCGAGCGGGTCGGGCGCCGCGGGAAATTCGTGGTCATCGAGCTGGGCTCTGGCCGGCTGCTTGCCGTTCATCTCCGGATGACCGGGCGGCTGATCGTACAGCCTGCCGGGACCACGGATCCGTACCCGTACACGAACGTGCGCCTCCGTTTCACGGATGGCGCGCGTCTGTGTTTCGCCGATGCGCGGACGTTCGGCCGCATGCGGCTCGTCGAGCGGGGCGAGGCATGGGCCGAGGGCCTCGGGGTCGAGCCGCTGTCCGACGCGTTCACGCCCCCGCGCTTTGCCGAGATCCTGCGCGGGCGGACGACGCCGATCAAGGCGTTTCTCTTGGATCAGCGGCACATCGCCGGGATCGGGAACATCTACGCGTGCGAGGCGCTCTGGGAGGCGCGGATTCGCCCGAGCGCGCCGGCGGGCTCGCTCTCACGCGGGCGGCGCCAGCGCCTGTTCGCCGCCATCGGGTCGGTCCTGCGGCGGGCCATCGAGATGGGCGGTAGCAGCGTCGACGACTACGTGAACGCCGAGGGCGTGGAGGGCGGGTTCCAAAACGAGCTGTCGATCTACGGGCGCGCGGGCGAGGCCTGTCTGCGCTGCGGGGGCACCGTCGTACGATCGGTGATGGCGCAGCGCGGGACCTGGTGGTGCCGAAGCTGCCAGCGTCGCTGAGCGCGCCCGCTCGCCGGGATCGCCGGCGGTTCGCAACCTGCCGGAGGGCTGTGCCTGTCCTGGAAGGAAGAACCGCGGGCTGCCGACCCCGCTGGCCACCCTCCGATGCTTCGGCGGGGGGTCCAGGGGTCTGTCTCACCGTCTCGCTTCACGCCCCTCGGGCGCGAGCGGGCGCGGAGGCCCTCCGCGGAGGCGGCAACGCGTGCGCTCTGCGGAGCGGACGCCCAACCATCCTACGCCTCGAGTCTCTATTCGAGGAACTGCGCAAAGGCGCGGGGTGTGACCGGACGATTCGATCCGGCGCACTACAGTAAAGGGGACCACCCATCACTACTACCGACATCGCTCCACCCGACGCAGAAGAACTCGAAGACCAACTCGCGCTCGAACAGCGCATGTATGAAGAGAGCCTCAAGGTCCTCGACGAGGGCCAGGTCCTCACCGGCGTTATCGTCGCGAAATACCAGGACGAGTTGCTCGTCGATATCGGCGGTAAGTCAGAGGGTATCCTCGGTTTCCGCGAACTCTCGCTCGCCATCGACCCGAAGGAATTGAAGGTCGGCGACAAGCTCGAAGTCATGATCCATCGGATCGACGATCAGGACGGAACGCTATTCCTCTCCGAGCGTCGCGCCCGCGCCCTCAAGACCTGGGAGAAGGTCATCGAGGCGCATGAGGCCGATCAGGTTATCGAAGCAACCGTCACGCAGGTCGTGAAGGGCGGCGTCCTCGTCGACCTCGGCATGCGCGGCTTCGTCCCGGCGTCGCAGATCCGCCGACAGCCCGTCGGCAATCTCGACGAGCTCGTCTCGAAGCGCCTCCGCCTCAAGGTGATCGACCTGGATCACAAGCGGCATCGCGTCGTCCTGTCGCAGCGCCTCGTCCTCGAAGAAGAGTTGAACGCGAAGAAGCAGGAGCTGCTCGGCACGCTCCAGGTCGGACAGATCCGCGAAGGCGTCGTCGTGCGGCTGGCAGAGTTCGGCGCGTTCGTCGACCTGGGCGGCATCGACGGGCTGATCCATAACAGCGAGCTCTCGTACGCGCGCATCAAGCATCCGTCGGAGGTCGTGAAGATCGGCGACGTCGTTTCGGTCGAGATCATGAAGTTCGACGCCGAGGCGAAAAAGGTGAGCCTCTCCCTGAAGCACGCGCTGCCCGATCCATGGGTCGAGCACGCGGAGAAGCTGTGGGAAGGCAACAAGCTCGTCGCGCAGGTCGTCAAGGTCACGCCGAACTACCTGCTGGTCGAGATCGTTCCCGGCGTGCTCGCGATGGTTCCCAAGGGCGAGTTCCCGACGGACAAGCAGTACAGCCCCGGCGAGGAAGTCGAGGTCACGCTGCTGACGATCAATCAAGGGACGCGCCGCATCACCGGCTCGATCCAGCACGTCGCGGACCTGTCCCCGGACGAGCTCGCGCAGTTCGCACCGGAAGAGGTCGAACGTGCCGTCGGCGAGGTGCTCGCTGCCGCCGAGTAGCGGCAGCCTTCGGTAGCACCGGCCGGCACATCGCGGTGCGGCTTCGCGTCGGCCTGACCGGCGGAATCGGTTCCGGGAAGACGGCCGTTGCGGCGATCCTGCGTGATCGAGGGGCGCTCGTCATCGACGCCGACGCGTTGGCACGGGACGCCGTCGCACCGGGGACCCCGGGCCGCGAGGCGGTCTTCGTGCGCTTTCCCGGGGTTCGTGCGGCAGACGGGGCGCTCAACCGAGCGGCCCTCGCCGCCGTCGTGTTCGCCGACCCCGAGGCGCGCAGCGCGCTGAACGCGATCGTGCACCCGGCGGTTCGCACCCTCGCCGCGGCGCTCGAGCGTGCGGCGCCGCCGGACCAGGTCGTCGTGCACGAGGTCCCGCTCCTTTTCGAGACACACTTCGAGCGCAGCTGCGACGCGACCGTGCTCGTCGTGGCGCCCGTTGCGGCGCGGATCGCGCGGGTCGTCGCCCGCAGCGGCCTTGCGCCCGCGGACGTCGAGCGGCGAATGGCCGCGCAGATCGACCCCGAGCGCGCCCGCGCGCTCGCGACGTTCACGATCGAGAACGACGCGACCCCGGAGCTGCTGCGGGGGCGAGTCGAGGGTGTCTGGGAGCGCATCTTGGCGCTGCCCCCGCGCGCAGCCGGCACGGGCGAAACCTGACGCGAGCGGCCGGATACTAGGAAAGCGGAGGCACGCATGGATCCCCAAGAATTTGCCACCGCGTATGCACTGTCGACCACGATCGGCCTACGCGCCTTCGTCACGCTGGCGCTCGCGTCGCTCGCGATGCACCTCGGGTACTTGCATCCGTCGCCGGCCTTCGCGTGGCTCGGGTCGAACGGCGCGACCGTGGTCTTCGCGCTGCTCGCCATCCTCGAGCTCGCGTCCGACAAGGTTCCGATCGTCGATCATTTCATGCACGCCATTCACTTCGCGACGAAGCCGATTGCAGCGGCCGTGCTCGTGGGGAGCCTCGTGCCGTCCGGGACGGACGATTCGATCGCGCCGGCGACGTACGCGCTCATGGGCGTCGGGGCGCTGAACGCACTCGGCGTCCACACGGCTTCGGCCACGGTTCGCACCGCATCGACGGCGACGACGCTCGGACTTGCAAACCCGCTGGTCAGCCTCGTGGAGGATGGGATCGCCATCGTCGGGGTCGTCCTCGCCGTGCTGGTGCCGGTCGCTGCCGCGGCCCTCGCGATCGTGTGTACCGCGCTCGTCCTGTTCCTCGCGCGACGCATCTGGCGCGCCGCCCGCCCGATCAGTCCGTAGGGACTAACGCCCCGCGCGCAGGACGCGGCCGGAGCGCGACCCGGTCGGCCGTCCGTCGCGCAGTGCCGCGACGCCGTTGACGAAGACGGCTCGGATGCCCTCCGGGTACGCGAACGGGCGCTCGTACGTCGCACGATCGACGATGGTCGCTGCGTCGAAGAGCACGAGGTCGGCGAAGGCACCCTCGCGGATTCGGCCACGGCCGTGCAGCCCGAAGGTGTCCGCGGGGAGCGAGGTCATGCGCCGGATCGCTTCGCCGACGTCGAGCGTGTGGCGACCGCGAACGAAGCGCCCGAAGACGCGCGGGAAGCAGCCGAACGTGCGCGGATGCGGCACGCCGCGTGCCGTCGGACCGTCGAGTGCGCGTGCGGACGCGTCGCTGCCGATGCAGGTAAAATCGGCGGCGAGCACGGTTGCGACGTCGTCTTCACTCATCGCAAAGAACGTCGCCTGCACCGCGAGCTGCTCTTCGAGCAGCAGCCGAAGCACGGCGCGTGGCGGCGTCATGCGCCACGTCGCCGCGATGTCGTCGACGCGCATGCCCGGCAGCTCGGCATTGCGTTCCGACGCGACCGTCGTGATTTGGATATCGTGCCACGTCCCGTGGTGGTCGAGCTCCAAGCGCAACGCAAGCGCAGCCGACGTTTGCGGATCGCGCAGGCGCGCGAGCGTCTCGTCGCGTCCGCCGAGCATCGCGTCTTCCGGCAGCAACGTATCGAGATCGGTCCACATCGCGACGTAGGGATAGACATCGGCAGCGGCACGCTGGCCTGCCGCACGTGCGTGCTCGATCGCTTCGAGCGAGCGGTGCACTTTGCCCCAGTTGCGCTTCCACGCAGCTTTGTGGTGCGAGAACTGTACGGCGACGTCCGCATCGCGCCCGACGCGCAGCCCTTCGTGGACGGCGCCGAGGAGGTCGTCGCCCTCGCTGCGCAAGTGCGTCGCGTACCGTGGCGCGCCGGCGGCCGCGGCCGCCTGGGCGCACGCTGCTAACTCGCGCGCATCCGCGAATCGCGAGGGGACGTAGATCAGACCGCTCGACACACCGATCGCACCGTGCTCGACGGCTTCGAACACCGAGCGGCACTCGGCAGCGAGTTCATCGTCGGAAAGCCGGCCCTCGAGATCGCCGCGCACGCTTCGCCGGGTCGTGCCGAGGCCGACGAGCGTTGCGACGTTCAGGGCGGTTTTCTGATATTCGACCAACCTGAGAAAATCATCAAGAGTTTCCCAGGTTACGTCCAGATTATATGGCGCGGTATCGGCGCGCCGCCGTTCGAGCGCGGCGCCGCGCAACGGGGCAACGGACGATCCGCAGTTGCCGCCGATCTCCGTCGTCACGCCCTGCACGATCTTTCCTTCACAGCGCGGATCGACGAGCCACAGCTCATCGGTATGCGCGTGCACGTCGATAAACCCAGGCGCCAACAGGGTTCCAGCCGCATCGATGCGTTCGACCGCATCGCGATTTCCCAGGTTCCCGATGAGCGCGATACGATCGCCGACGATCGCGAGATCGGTCTCGATCGGCCGTAGAGACTCGCCATCGTAAATCGTCGCGCCGCAGATAATTGTATCGATCATAGGGGTTTAGGTGCGGCTAACATGTGGTACTCTGCAGGTACCCTGCCGGGTTGGAGAGCCGCCGAGCGCGCCGGCCCGCAGCGAACACCCCCACACGGCGACTCGGTCGCGAAAGTTCCACATGGCGATAAACGACACGGCAGTCAGCCCGGCCAAGGCCGCAACCGGCGATCCCGGACCCAACGGCGAGATGTCGGTCCGCGAAGCTGGGAAAAAGGGCGGAGACGCGGTCCGCGATCGGTACGGGAGCGGCTTCTACGAGAAGATCGGCCGTAAGGGTGGTCAGGTGACGCGCGAGCGCCACGGCCAGGGGTTCTACGAAGCCATCGGTCAGAAAGGCGGCAAGGTCGTCAAGGACAAGTATGGCGCGGACTTCTACGAGCAGATCGGCCACAAGGGCGGACAGAAGGTTAAGCAGCTGATCGAACAGGCGAAGAAGTCGATGGAGACCACCAAGGAGTAGCCACGAGCTCACTCGCGGAGGCTGCCGTCGACGTTCTCGATGTGAATGACGCCGGTCCGCATGTCGAGCGAGAGCTTTGCGACGTGAAGCGTGGTACCCGGCGAGGTCACCACGATCGGTTGGGAAAGGTCGAGCCGTTGCAGCGCTTCGGTCCACACCGCTGAGGTGGTATCGAACGCGCGCGGCTTCGCCTTGTTCGCGCTCTCGACGTGCACGGGACCACTCGCGCTGAAATCGTGCGTGACCATGTTCACCGATGCGTGTGCCGCGCGCAGGTACAGGTAGGGTTTGCCGCCTCGGAACACGATTCCGTCGTGCACGCCGTCGATGGTGACGAACGTCTGATCCATGCTGGTCGTGATCTTATCGTAGTCGAGCGACCACGAATGCGATGTGATGCGCTCGCCGCGGGCGACTCCTTTTCCGAGGACGACGGGGAGCGCGTTCGTCGGAGGGACGACCTCGTCGCGGCCCGCCAGGTACACGCCGAGCACGGCGTAGGCCGCGAGGCCCAGCGCAATTCCGATCAGCCATTGACGCGGGCGTATGCGTTTCACGGCCGGCGCACGCCGAACGCAAGCCCCGCGTAGAGCACGCAGAGGGCAATGCCGATGGGAAACGCTCCGAGCGCCGAGTAAGGGCTACGCTGCGGTGCGCCGACCGCGCCCTCGACGATCGCGATGCGCTCGAGCGGACCGATCTTCGTGAACCGTCCGTTCGGCGCGACGATGCCGCTGATGCCGGTGGCGGCGGCGCGCACGACCCAGGTGCCGGTCTCGAGAGCGCGCATCTGCGCGATCTGCGCGTGTTGATACGGGCCGGCGGTCGTCCCGAACCACGCATCGTCCGTCGCGATGAGGAAGGCCTGGGCGCCGTCGCGCATCGCGCCGTGGGCGGCGCCGTCGAACGCGGACTCCCAGCAGATGAGCGGAGCGAAGCGCATGCCGCCGACGTCCAGGATTCCGGACGACGTGCCCGCGCCGAACCGCGACACGAGCGACGCGACGGGAAGATGGCCGAAGAGCCACGAGGCGGGCAGCGCTTCGACGAACGGGACGAGCACGCGCTTGCGATAGATCGCGTCCAGCCCCCCTTCCGGGCGGAAGGCGTACAGCGCGTTGTACTCGCCGGCCGGCGTGTTCTGCTTCGAACCCACGATCAGCTCGGTGTGGGCGGAACGCGCGAGCGCACCGAACCGGGCGACCAGCTGCGGCATCAGGTTGAGGTCCGCGGTCACCACGGTCTCCGGCCAGAGGACGAGCGCCGGGTGTGAGGCGGCGGCTCGCCGCGTGAGCAACTCGTAGCGCTCGTTGGACACGTCGAACGTCGAGCGTTCCCACTTCATGGTCTGCGGGATGTTGCCCTGAATGGCAGCGACGCGGAGCGTCGGGGCGGCGACTCGCCGGGCCGGCCAGAACGTCCAGGCCGCGGCGATCGCTGCGAGGGTGCAGAGGATGGCGACCAGGGTCGCCCGCCCCACGTCGGCCCGCTTGGGAGCGCGGATCGCCGCGGCGACGTACGCCGCCAGCACGCAGAGGACGAACGTCACGCCGAAGGAGCCGGCGAAGGCCGCGAGCGGCGCGAGCGGTGACTCGACCTGCGTGTACGACAGGTTCGCGAACGGCAGGCCGAGCGGCCCGCTCGACCGGAGCCACTCGAGGGCGGCGAATGCGGCGGCAGCCGCGAGCGGCGCGACCCCGGCGCGCGACCGGCGGGCGGCAAACGCGGTGAGCGCCCCGGCCGCCCCGAACGCCAGGCCCTCCAGGAGCGCCGGCCCGGCGACGAGGAGGAACCCGAACGGAGCGACGTACGCGCCGGCGGTTTCCGCGAACCACGAGAACGCGGACCCGAAATAGACCGCCCCGGCGGCCCATCCGACGAGGAACGCTCGCCCCGGCGGCAGTCCGAACCATGCCCAGAACAGCGCCGCAGCCCCGACGGGAGCGAGCGGCGTCAGGTTGGCTTTCGGGAGGGCGAGCGACATGAACACCGCGCCGGTGAGCGCAGCGATCAGGCAAACGAGCGAGGCTTCGGTCGCTGGAACGGACGCCGCGAGCGTTCTCTGCCGAGTGTTCGCGGCCCAAAACCCGAGGCCCGAGGCCGATCTCATATTCTCCAAACTACAGGATGCGTCGCACGGAGTTTCTCCCGGCCTCTGCGATACCCTTACCGCGGCCGGTTCGCCCCGGAGCACGGGCCTTCTAACGGAACGCTAACCGCGACGGCCGCGTCGCGCGGCGCGCCTGCGAGGTCGGCGAGGGCGGCGACGCCAAAGCCACAGGAGGTTCGGTTCGGGGGGCGACATGTTTCTGCGGTACGCGTACGTGGCAGTATTCTTGGTCGGAATCGCATGTGCCGTCGCGTGCGGACGCCAGGTCACTCCCAATCCCAGCATCAGCGGGCTCTCCGGCGAGGTCCTGATCAAGTTCCGCACGATCGGGCCGGCGAATTTCTCCCTCTATAACTACTTCGTCGCCGTGAACACGACGGGCAACGGTCAGGAGCCGTACGCGAGCGGGTTCACGGCCGGCCAGTACCAGGACTTCTCGTACGCGATCGTGACCGGTGCAGCCTACGGCGGCCTCGGCGAAGTGCTGCCGTTGCTCGTGCAGTACTATCTCGTCCCCGGGCAGCAGCAGGCCGGTTTCCGCGTGCTGAACCTGAACCCGTCGACGACGCAGTTGTTGCTCAACACCGCGCAAACCACGAACTATAACGAGTTCCAGATCATCGTTTCTCGCTCGCAGCTGTCGCTCGCGCCGCCGACGGCCACCACGCCACCGGCCACGTCGGCGCCGACGCCGACGCCGAAGCCGACCAATCCCACGCCGAAGCCGACGCCGACACCGTCGACCACGCCCACATCGCCGTCCGGAGGTCCGACGCCGGTTTCCTCGCCGACGATTGCCTCGCAGGCGACGTGGTGCATCAACCTGTTCACGACCGGGCCGCCCGGCTTGCCCGTGTACGATGCGCTCGGTTCGGGCGCCGGCGACCACTCGTTCTCGTCGGGCTGCTTCGACGTCAACACCTACGAGGACATCGTGTACAATCAGGTGTTGCCCGAGCCGTTAGGCGGCCCACAGGACCCGTCGTCGGCGCTCTTCGGCTTCGAACTCATCAACTACCCGTAGACTGGAAGGCAACGACATGAGCAGCGAGACGATCGCCTGCACGAACGACCTCTGCGAGTGCATGGTCGTGGCCACGATCGACCCCGCGATCGGCGAACCCGGGGATGCATACTGCGGCGACGCGTGTCGCAACGCGGACGGCGAGGGCGAGGCGTGCGCGTGCGGGCACCCGCCGTGCGACGCCTGAGGGCAGCGGCCCGCAGACGCTACCAGCTGCCCTCGATGGTTAGTAGTTGAAGCCCGACGGGAGCAGTGGTTGGGTCGGTGCGATGCCGACGCCCGCGGACTGGCCCGGCAGCGCGAGCAGCTCGAAGTTCAGGTTGAAGCTGCGCAAGTCTTGGTTGTACGAGGCGAGCAGGTTGTAGCAGTTCCCGATCGTACGCCGGTAGTAGATCACCTGATCCATCATGTGGCCGCGGTTCTTCCAGTTGATGTTGGTGACGAACTCGACGTCGGTGTCGCGGCCGAACGGCGTGAGCAACTGCAGGTTCGTCTGATAGAACCCGTTGCCGGCGCCGGGAATCCACGATCCCGCGAGGATCACGGTGGCCCGCGGCGAGGGTCGTGCCGAGAACTGATAGGTCCACGGCTGCGCCTCGCGATCGAACAACGTCCCCGAGGACAGCGAGAGCGAATAGATGTCGCGGTTAAAGATGCGCAGCGTGTCCTGCGCCTCCTTCGAGCCGCCTGAGAGCTGGTCGAGGAGTTCGAACGGCACGATCGCCGGGCCGATCGGATTCTGCTCGTTGTAGTTGATCGAGTTCACGATGTGCGGGCTCAGCGGCGACGTGAGCGCGAGCGTCTGCGTGACGTTGGCCTTCTCGTCGCCGGTCCCGTACAGGTCCTGTTCGACCGTGAAGCCGGCGGAGAAATCGCTCGTGCGGAACACCTTGAAGAGCGCCGGCCCGACGGCCAGGTCGATATCCGCACGCTCCGTTCCGAAGTGGTTGCCGGGTTCGTCGTAATAGCCGTACGTGAGCTGCGTCTGCAGCGGGATGCGCAGATCCTCGAAGGGCAGGTGCGGGATGATCTCGAGGGCGGGCGCGGTGTCGTACCCGAACGGCTCGCTCGAATCCGTCTTGTCGAAGGTCAGCGTGTAGTCCGCGGACTTCGTATAGTAGTGCGTGAGGCTCTGAATGTGGAGGGACTCGCTGGTCTCGCTGAGCTCGCCGGGGTAGGCGCTCGCGTAGTCGGTGTAGCTGAGGTTGATGCCCTCCTGCACCTTGGGCCACAACTGCAGCTGATCGATGAACGCGAGGTTGTCCGTCGTGGATTGTGACCCCGCGACCGAGCGCGAGAACTGGTAGTTCTCGCTGGAGTGCGCGCTCTGATGCACGATGCTTCCGCCGACCTGCAGGCTGGGCGGGAGCGAAACGAGTGGCCCGTAGTCGCCTGTGTAGACGAGGTTGAACTGGCCGCGCAAGCGCTGCGAGAAATTTTCGATGTCCGAGATATTTGCGTTCGCCTGATTCCCCACGCCGGGGGCTCCGCGCAGGAAGTACGTGTCGATGTTGATGACGCGCTTCCCGTTCTTGCGGCCGATGTACGCGACGTAGCCGAGGCCCTGGCCGCGCTTGGTGTACTCCTCGAGCCGGTAGTAGCCGTAGTAATAGTCGGTCGTTCCGAAGCCGATGCGCGCGCGCACGAAGAGACCATCGTAGTCGTCGTACCCGACCTCCGGGATGAAGCTCGGCTGTCGCCGCCCGCCTTCGCCTGGCTGCTTGAGCGGCACGACGAGCAGCGGGAGGAAGAACACGCCGAGGAGGCCCAGGAAGACGGTGTTCTTGTGCGCGATGAGCTTGTCGCCGGGCGTGACGTCGATCGTCTTCGAATCGACGTGGTACCCGCCACGCTGGTTCTCGCACGTCGTGAACGAGCCGCCGATGGCGTGCACCTTGCCGTCGCGGTTCATCGTCATCGTCTTGCCCGAATAGTGGATCTTCCCGGTCGCGACGCCCTCGGTGCTCTCGCCGTGCCCGTTCGTGAGCGTCGCGATTCCGGTGACGCTGTCGTACACGATCTTGTCGGCGTACAGTATCGAGTCGGCGTTCCGGTTGATGATGTAGGTGTGTCCGCTCACCGAGACCGTGTGGTCGCCGTCGAAGTGCGCATCGTCGCCCACGATCGTCCCTTCCTCGTAGAAGATGTGGACGTTGCCCTTGTAGTCGGACGGCGCACCGCTCTTCGAGGACCCGATCAATTCGTCGCCGAGGATCGCGATCTGGTTCGGGCCCAGCGTCGGCAGCGGTAGCACGCTCGCCGATGGGTTCGGCGACGGGGCAGATGCCGACGAGGCCGTCGGCGTCGGGGTCGGACTCGCGCCCTTCGGCGGGATCGGCGGCGGCGAACCGGAGGGACGCACCAGATACACCGGGCCCTCCGTGGCGTTCGAGGTCGGCGTCGGCGTCGGCAGCGGCGGCGGAGCCGGCGTCGGAGTGCCGATCGGCTGCGGCGTCGACGGCGCGAGTTGCGCGGGGCCGCGGCCAGCGGGCGGGATGGGGATGAGCGTCGGAGAGGCGGTCGGCGTCGGCGATGCCGTCGGCGTCGCCGATGCCGATGTTCCCGGGGACGGCTCTGCGCCGGCGGACGCCTCCGCGCTCGGCGTGGGGGAGGCCTGCGCCTGCGCGACCTGCGCGGGAGCGCTGCATGACGTGAGCTCGTGCTGCGCCACCTCTTGGGCGATGTCGGGACGCGGTGCGTCCGCGCGCGCCGGCGACCACGCCGGTACCACTTGGCCAAGTGCCAGCGCCGCGCAGAGGGCGTACGCCACGATGCCGCGACGCCGCCGTCCCGTCAGTGTTCCACCTGCCAGAAGAGGATCGCGCCGGTGCCACCGATGATGGCGTTGGGAATCCACGCGGCGAGATACGGGTTGAGCGCCCCGTTGCGGCCGAGCGCCACGAAGGCCGACATCAGGATGAAGTACACGAAGAACAGCAGGATCGACAGCGCGATCCCGAGCGTGCGACCCTTCTTGCCGAAACGGACGGCGAGCGGCAGCGCGATCACTACGGCGATGAACGACGCGAACGGAAACGAGAGTTTCTGCGCTAATGTAATTCTCTTGATGTCGAGCGTTTCGCCGCCTTGGCCGGTCGCCTCCATCGCCTTGATTTGCGAGCGCAGCTGCCCCGAGTTCTGGGTGAAGTCGTCGTTATTCGCAGCGCTCGCAAATTGGTCGAGGGTCTGACCGAGCGGGAGCCCGATCTCCATCTTGTCCGGAGAGACCACGTAGCCGTCGACGGCGCCCTCGCGCTTGAACTTCGTGACCCGCGGATGCTCGAGGGTCATGACGCTTCCGTCGACGGTCGCACGGTCGGCGTTGATGACCTCGCGAAACGGCGACGTCGTCGCGTTCAGGAAGATCATCACGCTGTCCATCGTGCGATGGTCGTTCTCGACGTTGCCGACGTAGAACACGTTCCCGGTCGCGTCGTCCTTGCGGAAGATCTGGGGGACGATCGGGAGGGTCGCGGTGTGATAGACGATCTGGTAGAACGTGCGCGTGGACAGGTCGACGGCGCGCGGCACGACCGTATCGTTCACGTAGTAGGCCACGCAGAACGCGCCGATGCCAAGGATCAGCGGCGTGCGGCAGATGCGCAGGAAGGAGACGCCGGCCGTGCGGATCGCCGTGATCTCGTTGTCGGCGGCGAGCCGGCCGAAGGCGAGCAGGGTCGCGAAGAGGCAGGCGAACGGGAAGGCGTACGGCGTGCTCTGCGGGACGCGGAAGATCAGGAAGCGCAGGATCAGGAAGAACGGCGCGTGCGCGTTGATGAGGTAGTCTGCCGCGAGAAAGAAGATGTTGAGGAACCAGAACAGCAGAAACGCACTCAGCGAGAACCAGAACGGTCCCGCGAGTTCGCGGATCAGGTAGCTGTCGAGGAGCGGTAGGCGCGGCGTGGCCCGCATCGGCGCGAGCGGTGCAACACGAGTGCCCGACAGCGACGCCATCGGGCGGTCAGTTCGAGCGAAGCGCTGCGGTGACGCGCGCCACGTATGCGCGCGTCTCGGCGAACGGCGGGACGCCGCGGGAAGCATCGACTGCGCCGGGCCCCGCGTTGTATGCGGCCAGCGCCAGCGAGACGTTCCGATGGTAGCGTGCGAGCAGGTCGCGGAGGTAGCGGCTCCCGCCGTCGACGCTCTCGTACGGGTCGAAGCGGTTGTCCACGCCGTACTGCTGCGCCGTCTCGGGCATCAACTGCATGAGGCCGGCGGCGCCGGAACGGCTGATTGCGCTCGGGTCGCCGCCGGACTCGGCCTGGATCACCGAGGCGATGAGGCCGGCCGGCACGCCGTTCCGCAGCGACGCCTCGGAGACGAGCCGGCGTAAGGCGCCGGAATCCATAGAGTGGGGGCCTGTGGTCGGCACGAGTCCGCCACCGCTACAGCCGGATAGCGCGCACACGAAAACGCCAACGACGACGAGCTTTTTCACGCCCGCCCTCGGTTCGCGCGTCCCTGGGACGCGGCCTTTGTGGCTCGCAAAGTCTTGTCCGTTCTCTAATGCGGGCGTATAGTGGGTGCCAGTGGAACTTAGGGGAACGCCCATTCTATGAGGTGGGAGGCCTCCCGTGTCTCGCGTCGCCCGTTTTACCGGCAAGTCCGAGCACTCCCTGGATGAGAAGGGTCGTCTCGTCGTGCCCGCGCGATACCGCGAGCGCCTCGGTACCGGCTTCATCGTGAGCCTGGCCGCCGCCGACCCTTGCCTCGTTCTCTATCCGCTCCCGGAGTGGGACGCCTTTTGCCGGCGGCTCGAAGAGGCGCCGGTCAAGGACGCCGCCTTCCGCAACGTGGTACGGCACATGCTGGCCAACACCGAGGAGGTCTCGTGCGACGCGCAGGGGCGCCTGCTCATTCCCACCGGCTTGCGCGCGGAGGCGTCCATCGAACGGGAAGCGGTGACGGTCGGGGCCCTCACCCACGTCGAGGTCTGGAACCCGGCGCGCTTCGATGCCCTGCGGCCTAGTAAGGAAGACGCGATCCGCGTCGCCGCGGAGCTCGGGCTCTATTGATACGCACGTACCGGTCCTGCTCGAGCCCGCTCTCGAGGCGCTGGCGGTTCGGCCCGGCGGCCTCTATATCGACGCGACGTTCGGGGCCGGCGGGCACGCCAAAGCCATCGCAGCAGCCCTCGGCTCCGGCCGCCTCATCGCGCTCGACGCCGACCCCGGCGCGGCCGCCTTCCTGTGGGAGGACGAGCGCGTCGAGCTCGTGCACGCCAATTTCGCCGACCTGGAAGGCGTCCTCGACGCGCGTCACATCGCGCACGTCGACGGTGTCCTCTTCGATTTCGGCGTGTCGTCGATGCAGCTCGACCGGCCCGAGCGCGGGTTCTCGCTGCAGGCCGACGCGCCGCTCGACATGCGTCTCGACCCGACGGTGGGTCGGGCGGCCGGCGACCTTCTGCAGGACGCGAGCGAGGCGGAGCTCGCCGACATCCTGTACACCTTCGGCGAGGAGCGCGCCGCGCGGCGCATCGCACGTGCCCTCGTCGCCGCCCGATCGGCGGGCCGGCTCCCGCGGCGCACGCACGAACTCGCGCGCCTCGTCTCGGGCGTCCTCCAGGTGTCCGGCCGCCGCGAGCGGCTCCACCCGGCGACGCGGACATTCCAGGCGCTCCGCATCGCGGTCAACGGAGAGCTCGACGCCATCCGGCGGGGCATCGCGGCTGCGACCGCTCGCACGAGTCCCGGTGGGCGGATCGTCGCCATCAGCTTCCACTCGCTCGAGGATCGCATCGTGAAACAGGCCTTTCGCTCCGACGACCGACTCCGGGCGCTCACGAAGCGGCCGATCGTCCCCAGCCCGGATGAAGCGCGGCGAAACCCCCGCTCGCGCAGCGCGAAGCTGCGCGCTGCGGAGCGGCTCGCGTGATCGCGCGGCCGCTGCTCGCGCCGGCGGAGCCGCAACGCGCACGCGGTTGGCGCGCCGCACGCAACGCGTCGGCAGCGCGCCGGGTCCGCCAGCGCCGCCTGCGCTACCGCTTGATCGGCCGAACCCTCGTGCTGGTCGGGATGGCGACGGTCGTCGTCCTCGCGTACCTGGCCTTGATGGCCAACATCACGCGCCTGCACTACGAGATCGGGAACGCGAAGCGGGTGCGCGCGCAGCTGGCGTCGGCGACCGCGCGCAACGACGATGAGATCGCCCGTCTGACGGCGCGCGACCGGCTCTCCGCGATCGCGATGCGCCTCGGCATGCGCGAGGCCGACTCGATCACCGTCGTGTCGCTTCCGCCGCCGCGGCATCGTGTGGAACGCCCGGCGCACGGCGTCGCGTTCCTGTCGTCCATGGCCGGCTGGTTCAAGTAGGCTCGCGCGATGACGCGCCGTAGGAAGCAGCGCGAGCCGGCCGATGGCCGCATCGACGTGCAGATTGCTCGGCGGTCGTACGGCCGTGCGAAGGCCCTGTTCTGGCTGACGTTCGCGCTGGCCGGATACCTCGGCTGGCGCCTCTACGACGTGCAGATCGTCCACGGACCGGCGCTGGCTGCGAAGGCATTCGATCAGCAGTCCGCGCGGATTCCCGTCGAGGCGGAACGCGGCACGATCTACGCGAGCGACGGCGTGATGCTCGCGCGTTCGCTGCCGAGCCACAACGTGCACGCAGCGCCGGCCGCGATCAAAGACGTCGCGGCGACGGTCGCGGCGCTTGCGACCGTGCTGCAGGCCCCTGCCGCGCTCCTAACGGAGCGAATCCATCTCGCCGCGACCGATCACGAGATCGCGCGCAACGTCAGCGACGCACAAGCCGGCGCCGTCGCCAAACTCGGCCTGCCCGGCATCAGCGTGGTCGAGGATCCGAGCGGCGTGCGCTTCGTGCCGTCGGGGCGCCTGGCGTCGACGATCCTCGGCTTCGTGGGGCGAGACAAGGGTCTCGAGGGCGTCGAGTTCGGCTTCGACCGCCTGCTGCGGGGCGTGGGCGGGGTGATGTCGGTGCAAACCGATGGGTTTACCCGGTCGTTGCCGTTCGCAAAGCCGCGCTGGTTGGAGGCGCCGCGTGCGGGCGACGGGATCGTACTCACCCTGGACTCGTACCTGCAATACGCGACCGAGCGCGTGCTGCGGCGCACGGTAGCACAATACTCGGCGGCGAGCGGCACGGCGATCGTGATGGATCCGAATACCGGCGCGCTGCTCGCCGTCGCGAACGTGCCCGACTACGACGTCAACGAATACGACCGGTTCTCGCAGGAGGATCGCCGCGATCGCGCGGTCACGGACACCTACGAGCCCGGCTCGACGTTCAAGCTCGTGACGGCGACGGCGGCGCTCGAGTCGGGCAAGGTGACGACGGCCTCGCGTTTCCCGGCGCGCGACGAGATCGAGGTTGCCGGCAGCGTCATCCACAACGCCGAGGATGGGTTGATGGCCTCGGCCGGCGGTACGGAGTCGCTCGAGGAGATCGTCGCGCTCTCCCACAACGTGGGCGCCGCGGAAGTCGGGCTCACGATCGGCAGCAAGGCGCTCTCCGACACGATGCACGCGTTCGGCTTCGACGGCACGACGAACGCCGACTTGCCGGGCGAAAGCGCCGGACTCGTTCCCGCGCTCGCGGATTGGAGCGCGACGTCGCTTCCGACGATGTCGTTCGGCCACGGGATCGCGATCACGCCGATCGCGCTCGCCCGCGCGTACGCGGCGATCGCGAACGGTGGCCTGCTGCTGCGCCCGCGCATCCTCGATGCGATCCTGGATCGGGACGGACGCGTCATCTATCGCTACGGGCGCGAGATCGAGCGCCGCGTGATGTCGGCGAAGACCGCGGCCACGCTGCGCTCCTTCATGCGCGCGGTGGTGCTGCACGGCACCGGCGCCGCGGCGCGCGTCCCCGGATTCACGACCGCCGGAAAAACGGGCACCGCTCAGGTCGCCTCCGGCGGCCACTACGCCAGCGGCGAGTATATCGCATCGTTCGTCGGGGTCATCCCGGCCGAGCACCCTCGCTTCGTCATCCTCGTCAAGGTCGAGCGCCCTCGTGGCGCGATTTATGGCGGCGTCGTTGCGGCACCGGCCTTTGCGGAACTCGCGCGCCTCGCGATGCTGCACGCTGGGGTCACGCCGTCGGCGTCTCCAGCGCCGTCCCCGCTCCCGGACTCGGACCCGCGGGGATCGACGTCGAAGCCACACGCATGACCCTCGAACGGCTCGCGGCGGCGCTCGGCGGCGCCCGCGTCGACGGATCGCTCGCCGCCGAGATCACCGCGATCGTGCACGACTCGCGCGCGGTGCGCCCCGGTGCCCTCTTCGTCGCGCTTCGGGGCACGCGGGCCGACGGTGGGACCTTCGTGCGCGATGCGATCGCGCGCGGTGCGTCGGCCGTCGTCCTCGACGCCGCGCACGCCCGCGACCTGCTTCCCTTGCCACGGGGAACGACCACCCTCGTCGTCGACGACGAGGCCGTCGCACTGTCGCGACTCGCCGCCGCCTTCTACGGGGCGCCGTCGCACGCGTTGCGCGTGGTGGGCGTGACCGGGACCAACGGAAAGACGACGACGACCCATTTGGTCGCGGCGATTCTGGAAGCGAGCGGCCTGTCGACCGGTATCGTCGGCACGCTCGGCGCGCGCCTCGGCGACCGGACGTGGCCGCTCGAGGGTACGACGCCGCTGGCGGACGAGCTGCAGCGAACGCTTGCCGAGCTGCGCGACCGTGGCGCTCGCGCCGTCGCCATCGAGGTGAGTTCGCACGCGCTCGCGCTCGGCCGGGTGTCGGACGTGCGCTTCGACGTCGCCGCGTTCACGAACCTGACGCGCGACCATCTCGACTTTCACGGCTCGCTCGAGCGCTACGCCGCCGCCAAGCGCTCGCTCTTCGATCGCGCACCGCACGCGGTGCTGAACGTGGACGACGCCCTGGGGGCGACGTGGGCGGACGAGCTGCGGACGAGCGGCCGCAGCGTCACGACGTTCGCGCTTGCCTGCGGCGCGGACGTGCGGGCCACGGACGTCGAGCTGCGCCGCGATGGGAGCTCCTTCACCGTCGACGGTCGGCGCTACGCGCTCGCGCTTCCCGGTCGATTCAACGTAGCGAACGCGCTGGCGGCACTCGGCATAGCCCGCGTGCTCGGCGTCGACGACGCGACGAGCGCTCGCGCGCTCGCGGCGGTCGCACGCGTCCGAGGACGGATGGAGTGTGTCGGTGAGGCGTCGTTCGACGTGTACGTCGACTACGCGCACACGCCCGATGCCCTGGAGCGCGTCCTCGCGACGGCGCGCGAGCTCACGCGTGGACGCGTGCTCGTCGTATTCGGCTGCGGCGGCGACCGCGACCGCGGCAAGCGGCCGCAGATGGGCGCCATCGCGAGCGCCGCGGCCGATATCGCGATCGTGACGAGCGACAACCCGCGCGGCGAAGATCCGCGCGCGGTGATCGACGAGATCGTCGCCGGTGCGCTCGCCGGCGCGGAGCTGGCGGTCGAGCCCGATCGCCGCTCTGCGATTCGCCTGGCAATCGCGCGAGCGCTTCCCGGCGACATCGTCGTCATCGCCGGCAAGGGACACGAGGCGTACCAGGCGACCCGCGATCGAATCGTCGCCTTCGACGATGCTGCCGAGGTGCGGGCCGCACTCGCCGGCGCCGTGGAGCACGCGTCGTGACCGCGGACGAGGCGCGCCGCGCGACCGGTGCGCGCGCGATCCGCGCCGAGGCGTTGCCCGCGCGCATCCGCGTGACGACCGACACCCGCACGTTGCACGCCGGCGACACGTATCTGGCGCTGCGCGGCGAGCACTTCGACGGCCATCGGTTCACGCACGATGCGCGCGCTCGCGGCGCCGCCGCCGTGATCGTCGACGACGCCGCGGCGGTCCCGGACGGCAGCGCTGCCCTGGTCGTCGGCGACACGAAGGCGGCGTACCTCGCGCTTGCGGCGGCGGCGCGCTCGGCGCTACGCGCGCGCGTCGTCGGCATCACCGGAAGTACGGGGAAGACGACCACGAAGGACCTGCTCGCGCAGGTGCTGGCCGCCGCCGGCGGCGGCCGCGTCGTCGCAACGCCCGCGAACGAGAACAACGAGATCGGCGTCGCCAAGCTGTTTCTCGGCATCGAAGCGCCCGTCGACATCGTCGTCGCCGAGTTCGGTGCGCGGGCGCCGGGCGACATCGCCGTGCTCGTCGGCATCGCGCGGCCCGACCTGGGCGTCCTCACGAACGTGGGCGACGCGCACCTCGCCATCATGGGCTCGGCCGAACGGCTCGCCGCGACGAAGTGGGAACTTTTCGGAGGCGGCGCGCGTGCAGTCTTGCATGCGAAAGACGCAGCGTCGCGCGAGCGCGCGCCGTCGCTCGGCGCCCCGCCCGACTGGTTCGACGCGATCGCTGCGGGCGACGCCACGCCCACCGCGCGCAACGGGATGGTTGTCGCGTTGCGCGGTGCGGACGAGCTCGTCATCGCAACCCCGTCCGGCGCGTCCTCGTACCCGGTACGGTCGACGTTGCCCGGGGAACACAACCGCACCAACGCGGCCGCTGCATGCGCCGCTGCCGTCGCACTCGGTCTGCGTGCCGAGGCGATCGCGGCGGCCGTCGCGGATCTGCGCCTGCCGCAGGGGCGCTACGAGCGAACGCGGGTCGGCGACGTAGACGTGATCTTCGATGCGTACAACGCCTCGATGGCCGGCACGCTCGCGACCCTGGACGCCTTTGCGCGCGAGCCGGCCCCCCGGCGGATCGCCGTGCTCGCGAGCATGGCGGAGCTCGGCGACGGCTCGGGGGCGATGCACGAGCGCGTCGGCGCGGCTGCCGCGCGCGCGCATCTCGATGCGCTGCTCGTCGGTGGGGCGTACGCCGGCGATCTCGAACGCGGCGCTCGCGTCGCCGGAATTCCGTCCAACCGCGTCGTGCGCTTCGAGCGCAACGCGGAAGCGATCGATTGGCTCGCAGCTCACGCACGCGCCGGCGACGTCGTCCTGCTCAAAGGCTCGCGCATGTACCATCTCGAGGAAGTCCTCGCCGGCCTGCGGGAGCGCGCCTCGTGAGCGCGCTCGTCGACGCCACCATCGAGGTGCGCACGGTCGGCGCTCCGGCCGTCCACGGGATGCTGCCCTCGCACGAGGCGGCGCCCGTCGGATGCCTCGTGGCGATCCCGGTGCGCACGGCGCTCGTCGACGCCGGCGACGACATCGTCGAGACCGTCGCACGCGCGGTGCACGGGATCGCGTCGCCCGGCGACGTGATTGCAGTCTCGGAAACCGCGGTCGCGATCGCGCAAGGCCGTGCGATTCCCGCGGAGTTCGTGCGCCCGAGCCGGCTCGCGTATGCGCTCGCACAGCGCGCCGGAGCCCTCGCGACCGTGAATCAGCCGGAGTCGCTGCAGCTCGTGATCGATCGCGTCGGCGCGTGGCGCGTGCTCTACGCCGGAGCGATGCACGTGCTCGGACGCATCGTGGGGCGGCGCGGCGTCTTCTACAGCGTGCTGGGAGAGGCGATCTCCGCTATCGACGGTTACACGGGCACGCTCCCGCCCTTCGAGCGGACGATCGTATTCGGGCCCGACGATCCGGCGGGCGTCGCGACGGCGATCGCGCAGCGGACGGGCGCGCAGGCGGCGATCGTCGATGCGAACGATCTCGGCATCGCGAAGGTGCTCGGCGCGTCCGCGGGTGCACGCGTTGCGAGCATCGAGGCCGCGCTGCGCACGAATCCGCACGGAAACGGTGACGAGCAGACGCCGATCGTCGTGCTCGCGTGGCGCGGTGCGGGAACGGGGCCGCTCGTCGACCCCGCGGATGCAGGAGCGCCATGAGCGACGCGCTGCTGTTCGCGGGCGTCCTCGCGTTGACGCTGGTGCTCGGTCCCGCGCTGATCCGCGCGCTGCGGGGCCTGCGCCTGCGCCAGCAGGCGTACGAGGACGCGCCGAAGACGCACGCCGCAAAATCGGGAACGCCAACGATGGGCGGCGTGCTGTTCCTCGTCGCGATTTGCGTGGCACTCGCAGTGCGGCACGATCCCGTATCCGTCGCGCTGGGCTTGCTCGGCCTCGCGTGCGGAGCGATCGGCCTGGTCGACGACGTCTTGGCGATCCGCCGCGGGCGCAACCGGGGGCTCCGCGCCCGCGCCAAATTTCTGCTCACCGCGATCGCGGGGTCGCTGTTCCTCGCGCTGCTCGCGCGCGACCCGGCGTTCGGGTTGCGCGACGTCATCTTCGCCTTCGATGCAACGCACCTCGTCGTACCGGACGTGCTCTGGCTCGCGCTCAGCCTGTGCGTCCTGCTCGCGACCACGCACGCCGTCAACCTGACGGACGGCCTCGACGGGCTCGCCGCCGGGACGATGCTCCCGCCGCTCGCGGTCGTCGCGTGGCTTGCCGCGCGTCAGGGCGAAGCCGGTGTGGCGGGGCTCGACGTCGCCGTCGGCGCCGCGTGCATCGGGTTCCTCGCGTACAATCGCCATCCCGCGAAGCTCTTCATGGGGGACACGGGGTCGCTCGCCCTCGGTGCAGTGCTCGCAGGCAGCGCCATCGTAACGGGCAATCATCTGCTCCTGCTGCTGATCGGCGGCGTCTTCGCAGCGGAAGCCGCATCCGTGATCCTGCAGGTCGCCTACTTTAAAACGACGCGCAAGAGAATTTTCCGCATGAGTCCGCTCCACCACCATTTCGAATTGGAAGGCTGGCCCGAAACCACAGTGACGAAGCGATTCTGGACGGCGTCGGCCGTGCTCTCGCTGGTTGGCGCGGTGCTCGTGCGATGACGCCGGCAGGATTCGAAGGGTTCGAACGCGTGCTCGTCATCGGGCTCGGCCGCAGCGGGCGCGCCAGCTGCGCCGTGTTGCGCGCGCGGGGTGCGACCGTGTACGCCGTCGACGAGAAGGCGCCGTACGAGCTCGCGCAGACGCGGGCCGAGGTCGAGGCGGCGGGCGCGCGGTTCGTCGCGCCGGAGGACCTGGAGGTGGTCTTGCGCGACGTCAACGTCGCGGTGCTCTCGCCGGGCATCCCGCTCAACGGCAGCCTCGTACGCCGCGTCCAAGAGGCGGGCGTCCCGGTCTTCAGCGAGATCGAGGTCGCATACCGGATCTGCCACGCACCGATCGTCGCCGTGACGGGGACGAAGGGCAAGACGACGACGACCGCCCTGATCGGCGCGATGTTCCGGCGCGCGGGCAAGACGACGTGGGTCGGCGGCAACATCGGAAACGCGTTGATCGAGCAGACCGCGCAGGCCGCGCCAGGGGACTGGGTGATCGCGGAGGTCTCGTCGTTCCAGCTCGAGTCGATCCGGTCGTTCAAGCCGCGCATCTCGACGATCCTCAACATCGCCCCCGATCACCTCGATCGGTATCATTCGATGGACGAATACGCCGAAGCGAAGTTCCGGGTGTTCGCAAACCAGGGGCCTGGCGATACCTTTGTCGGCAACTTCGACGATCCGATCGTCGGTGAGCTCGTACCGAGCGACGGTGCACAGTCGCGCGTACCGGCACGTGCACTGTGGTTCGCGCGCGAGCCGCACCTCGTCACCGCACTGTACTTGCGTGGAGACCGGATCACGTACGCGCCGCCCACCGGCGATCCGCGGCCGGTCGACATCTTGGGTCTCGACGAGATCCGCCTCGTGGGCGCGCACAACGTCGCGAACGTGATGGCCGCGTTCCTCGTCGGCCTCGCAGCCGGGCTCGACCTCGAGGCGCTCCGCGACGCGGCTCGCGAGTTCGAGCCCCTTCCGCATCGCCTGGAGCGGGTCGCCGAACTGGATGGTGTGACGTATGTCGACGACTCGAAGGCGACGAATCCCAGCGCCGTCGTCGCCGCGCTGCACGCGATCGGGCAGCCGGTCGTGCTGATCGCCGGCGGGAAGTCGAAGCGCACCGACTTCACCGACATGGGGAAGGCCGCGGCACGCGCCAAGGCGGTCGTCTTGATCGGCGAAGCCGCGGACGAAATTGCCGCGGCGCTGCCCGGCACCGAGTGCACGCGTGCGGCGTCGATGGACGATGCGGTGCGCGTGGCGAAGGCGCTCGCCGGGCCCGGCGACATCGTGCTGCTCTCGCCGGGCTGCGCGTCGTTCGACATGTTCGCCTCCGCCGAGGCCCGCGGTGACGCGTTCCGCGACGCCGTTCTCGGCGCGCTAGCGGGATCCAGGTAGGGATCGCGCATGTCCGTCGCCGCCGAACGCATCGTCCCCAGCATCCCGGCCGAGTCGCGTCCCGCTCCGCCGGACGCGTGGCTGGCGGGGACGGTCGCACTGCTCGTGGCCTTCGGGCTCGTCATGATCTTCAGCGCGTCGAGCGCCACCGCGTACGCGCTGCACCACGACGCGACGTACTATCTCAAGCGCCAGCTGATCTGGCTCGTCGTCGCGGTGCCGCTGGCGTTCGCGGCGTATCGCTGCGATTATCGCGTGCTGCGGCGGCTCGCACCGCTCGGCCTGGCCGCGACGTTCCTATGTCTGGTCGCCGTGCTCATTCCGCACGTTGGCCTCGCGTCGGGAGGGGCTCGCCGCTGGCTCGGAGCGGGCGTGCTCACGTTCGAACCGTCGGAGTTCGCAAAGCTCGCGCTCGTCTTCTACTTGGCCAGCGCGCTCACGCGCAAGGGCGAGCGCGTGCGCTCGATGGTCGCCGGCGTGTTTCCGATCGTCGCGGTCACGGCCTCGCTCGCGCTGCTCGTGCTGGCGGAGCCCGACATGGGAACCGCGAGCCTGCTGGTCTTTACGTCCGCGGCCATGCTCTTCGCGGCCGGCGCCCGGCTCGTCCATATGGTGCTGGTCGCCCTCGTCACGCTGCCGCCCGCCGCCCTGCTCGGCCTCGCCAGCGCATACCGCCGGGCGCGCATCCTCGCCTTCATGAACCCGTGGAAGGATCCACTCAACACGGGCTTCCACATCGTGCAGTCGCTGCTCGCCCTCGGCAGCGGCGGCCTGCTCGGCGTCGGCTTGGGCCTCTCGCGCCAGAAATACTTCTACCTGCCCGAGCAGTATACCGACTTCATCTTCGCGATCGTTGGCGAAGAGCTGGGGCTGCTGGGCACGTGCCTGGTGCTCGCGCTCTTCGTCGTCTTCGCGTACCGTGCAGTCCGCATCGCGCTGCGGGCGCCGGATCGCTTCGGCTTCCTTCTCGCCGTCGGCTGCGCGTGCACGGTCGTCGTGCAAGCGTTCGTGAACATCGGCGTCGTGACGTCGTCGTGGCCCGTGACCGGCGTGCCGCTGCCGTTCATTTCGTTCGGCGGCAGCTCGCTCGTCACCAGCCTCGTCGCGGCGGGCCTCCTGCTCAACGTCGGGCGCAGACGGTCACGCGAGTACTCCTAACCGGCGGCGGCACCGGGGGACACGTCTATCCCGCCGTCGCGATTGCCGAGGCGTTGAACGAGCGTTCGGCAACCCCGCCGGACTTGCTGTTCGTTGGGACGCGCGGCGGGATCGAGAGCACGGTCGTGCCGCGAGCCGGCCTGCCGCTCGCGCACGTCGTGAGCCGGCCGCTCGTGCGGCGGCTATCGCTCGGCACGGCGCGCACGCTCGCCGCGAACGCGCTCGGCATCGCGCAGTCGCTGCGGATCGTCGCACGGTTCGGGCCCGATTGCGTGGTCGCTACGGGCGGCTACGTCGCGTTCCCCGTGGTGCTGGCCGCGCGTATCCTGCGCACGATCGGCTTGTCCCGTGCGCGCATTGCGCTGCTCGAGCCAAACGCGACGCCCGGTCTCGCGAACCGGCTGCTCGCACCGCTCGTGGACGAAATGTGGGTCGACTCCGGTTCGGGGACTGGCGGCAAGACCGTCGCGACCGGGACGCCGGTCCGCGGTTCGATCGCTCGGTTCCTCGCGCCGGCCGCCGCGCGCCAAGCGCTGGGGCTCGCGCCCGACCGGACCACCGTCGTCGTGATGGGCGGGAGCCAGGGCGCGCGGCGCATCAACGAAGCGGTCGCACAAGCCGCGGCGTTCCGCGCTTTTCCGGACGACTGGCAGGTGCTGCTGGTCACGGGCGAGCGCGAGGCGGGCTGGCAACGCGCGCAGACCGATCGCCCGACCGGCGGCGTCACCGTCGTGCCCTATCTCGACGACCCGGCCGCCGCCTACGCCGCGGCCGACATCGTCGTAGCGCGCGCAGGCGCGTCGACGATCGCGGAATTGGCCGCGACCGGCACGCCCGCGATCCTGGTCCCCTACCCCTTCGCGACGGGCGACCACCAGGCGCACAACGCCGAGCGCGCGCGCGCACTCGGCGTCGCTCGGATCGTCCGCGACGAGGATCTGACCGGCGCGCGCCTCGCAGCCGAGCTGCGCGCCGCGCTCGAGGGAGACGAGCTCGAGAGCCTGCGCAATGCCGCGCGCCGGCTGGCGTCCATCGACGCGCGCACGCTCGTCTGCGAGCGCATCGCGGTGCTGGCCGCGCGGGTGAAGCCGCACGGCGTTGCGAACGAACAACACCCGTGACTCTTTCGCAGCCGGTGCATTTCGTCGGCGTCAGCGGCATCGGGATGAGCGCGCTCGCCCGCGTGCTCGCGATGCGCGGCGTCGCGGTCAGCGGCTGCAGCGATCGCGCGACGGAGCTGACGGACCGGCTCGAGCAGGAGGGCATCGCCGTCGCGATCGGGCACGCCGCGGAGCACGTCCGCGACGCACGCACGCTCGTCGTGAGTTCGGCAGTATCCGCAGACAATCCGGAAGTGCTCGCCGCGCGGGAACGAGGAATCCCCGTGTTACGGCGTGGTGGACTGCTCGCGGCGCTCGTCGCCGAAGCGCGCGGCATCGCCGTGGCCGGCACGCACGGCAAGACGACGACGACCGCAATGCTCGCCGCGGTACTCGCGGGCGGCGGCCTGGATCCCACGGTCGTCGTCGGCGGCGAACTGGTCGCAGGGGCGACCAACGCGCGCTGCGGGGTCGGTCCCTGGTTTGTGGCGGAGAGCGACGAGTCGGACGGCTCGTTCTTGGAGTTGCGGCCGCAGATCGCAGTCGTCACCAACGTTGAGAACGATCACGTCGGCAGCGACGTCGAGTTCGCGGCGCTCGTGCGTTCCTTCGAGCGTTTCCTGGCAGAGATCCCCGCGAGCGGCGTCGCGGTCGTCGGCATCGACGACCGGCACGCGGCGGCCATCGCCGGGCTGACGCGCGCCGCGCGGACCGTCACCTTCGGGTTCGGCGATGCCGATGTCGCCGCGCGCCGCGTCTCGTACGCGGGGTTCGGCTCGACCTTCTCGGTCGAAGCGTTCGGCCGGCGGCTCGGGATCGTCAAGCTCGCGCTCCCCGGCGCGATCAACGTGCAGAACGCGCTCGGAGCAATCGCCGTCGGCGTGGAGACCGGCATCCCGTTCTCCACCGCTGCCGATGCGCTCGCGGCGTTCCGCGGCGTCCGGCGGCGGTTCGAGGTGCTCGCGCGAGGGCCGCGCATGACCGTCGTCGACGACTACGCGCACCATCCGACGGCGGTCGAAGCAACGATTGCCGCTGCCCGTGCCGATTGGGACGGGCCGCTCGTCGTTGCGTTGCAACCGCACCGGTATACGCGCACGCAGTACCTCGCGCGCGACTTCGCCCTCGCGCTGCGCGGGGCCGATCGCGTCGTGCTGACCGACGTCTACGCGGCGTCGGAAGCGCCGCTGGATGGCGTGGATGCGCGGTCGATCGGCGAACCGCTGCGCGAATTCGGTTGCGACGTCTCCTACGTCGCGCGCGTGGAGGATCTGCCCGAATACCTCCTGCGGACCGTCGGACCGGGTTCGCTCGTACTGACGCTGGGCGCCGGAACGATCACGCTCGCCGCCCACCGGTTGGCCGCCGAGCTGAACGCGGGCGCACCGGTCGGCGGGGAGGCGCTGGCTCGATGACGGCGCCGGACGAGATCGAGTCGTCGCTCCTCTGCGCCGGCGACCGCGCTGCGCTCCGCGCGGTGCTCGGTGACCGCGTCGCGTTCGACGCTCCGCTCGCGCCGCACACGTCGTGGAAGATCGGCGGGCCGGCCGACGCGCTGGCGCTCGTGGAGACGTCGGCCGAGCTCGCCGATATCTTGCGCCACGCCTTCAGGCGCACGTTGCCGTGGCTCGTGCTCGGCAGCGGCTCGAACCTGCTCGTCGGGGATGGGGGTGTCCGCGGCATCGTGCTGCGGCTCGGCGGCGAGTTCGCCGAGATCGAATTCGACGCGAGCGAGTCGTCCGTCGTCGCACGCGCGGGCGCGTCCTCGTCGCTCGCGCTCCTGACGGCGCAGGCGGCGTCCCGCGGCGCGATCGGCATCGGTTCCCTCGCAGGCATTCCGGGAAGCGTCGGCGGCGCGCTGCGCATGAACGCGGGGACCGATCGCGAGATGGGAGAGTTCGTCCGCGACGTGTGGGTGCAGACGCCCGCGCGTCCCGAACCGCATGCGGTGACGCCGCATTACTTCTACCGCCATACGACGCTCGCGCGCGACGCCGTCGTCGCGCGGGCGACGCTCGCCTTCGAGCGCGGCGACCCGCGCGCGGTTCGCGAGGAGATGCAGGCGCGCTTGGTGCGGCGCAAGACGACGCAGCCGCTGCAATGGCCGAACGCCGGCTCGTGCTTCCGCAATCCAGAGGGCGACCGTGCGGGGCGCCTGATCGAGGCGGTCGGCGCCAAGGGCTGGCGCGAAGGCGGAGCCGAGGTGTCGGAGTTGCACGCGAACTTCATCGTGAACCGCGACGGAGCAACGGCGTCCGACGTGGCCTGCCTCATCGCGCGCGTTCGCCGCGCCGTCGCCGAACGGTTCGGCGTCGAGCTCGAGCTCGAGGTCCATCTCGTCGGGGTGTTCGTGTGAGCCGCGGTCGCGTGGCCGTGGTGATGGGCGGCCCCAGCAGCGAACGCGACGTGTCGATCGCGACGGGCCGCGGTGTCGCGCGCGCGCTCGAGACGCTCGGGTACGACGCGCGAACCCTGGACTACGACGCGCGCCTCGTCGACGCGCTGCGCGAGCTCGACGTCGACGTCGTGTTCAACGCACTGCACGGGCCCGGGGGAGAAGACGGCTGTCTGCAGGGCGTGCTCGAATGGCTGCAGGTCCCGTACACGGGGAGCGACCTGCTCGCTTGCGCGCTATCGATGGACAAGCATCTCACGAAGAAGCTGCTCTCCGCGGAAGGCCTGCCGACGCCCGCGTGGGACGTGTTCGACTTAGACGGCGGATCGCTGCCGCTGCTGCCGGGGTCGCTGGACCTTCCGCTCGTCGTGAAGCCGCGCGCCGAGGGTTCGTCGAGCGGTGTCTCGATCGTTCGCACGCACGAGCAATGGACGCACGCGATGGTGCAGCTCGCGGAGCGCAACGGGTCGGTGTTGGCCGAAGAGTACGTCGACGGACGCGAGTTCTCGTGTGGCATCCTCGGCGACGATCTGCTGCCGGTCGTCGAGATCGTGCCCTCGGGTGAGTTCTACTCCTACGACGCCAAGTACGCGCCGGGCGGCAGCCGCCACTTCGTCCCAGCGCAGATCGGGGCCGACCTGGCTGCGCGCCTGCAGATGCTGGCGCTCTCCGTTCATCGTCTGCTCGGCCTGCGCGACTACTCGCGCACCGATTTCGTGGTATCGACCGAGGGACGGCCGTATATCCTCGAGACGAACGCGCTGCCCGGCCTGACGCCGACCAGCCTGCTGCCCGAGGAATGCGCCGCGATCGGCATCTCGTACGAGGCGCTCATCGATCGGCTGGTCCAGGCGGCGATCGCCCGAGGGAAACGGCCGAGCGCCTCGCTGCCCTGAGAGCTCCTGGGCATGAATGGAAATTGCACCTAGGGTAAGAACTCGCGAAAAATATGCCTACGAACGGAACCGTCGTCGACCGTGGCCTCGAGGGTGTGGTGGTTGGTTCCACCGAGCTCAGCAGCGTCGAAGGGGAGGAGGGTCGCCTGCGATACCGCGGCTACGACATCCACGACCTCGCGCCGAATGCGTCGTTCGAGGAGGTCGTGTACCTCTTGCTCTTTGGGCAGCTGCCGAACCGTCATCAGCTCGAAGATCTGTGCAGCCGCATCGGCGCGAACCGCACGCTGGCGCCGGCGCTGCTCGACTGGATGCACTTGGTTCCCAAGACCGCGTGGCCGATGGACGTGCTGCGCACCGCGGTGTCGGGTCTCGCGCTCTATACGCCGTTCGAGCCGACGGCCGGTTGGCATCCGTCCAACGCACGTACCGCAATCCTGTTGATCGCGAAGACGCCGATCATCGTCGCCGCGTGGGACCGCATCCGGCGCGGGCTCGAGCCGATCGCGCCGCGAGCGGACCTCTCGACCGCCGCGAACTTCCTCTACATGCGCACCGGTGAAGTGCCGATACCGCAGGCTGAGCGGGCGCTCGACACGTATCTCGTCCTGTTGGCCGATCACTCGTACAACGCGTCGACGTTCTCCGCTCGCGTCACCGCCTCGACGCGGGCAGACATGTACGCCGCGGCGACGGCCGCGCTCGCGACGCTTGAGGGCGACCTGCACGGTGGCGCGCCGGGGAAGGTGATGACGATGCTCCACGAGATCGGTGAACCGGAGCGCGCAGATGCTTACGTGCGCGCGCTGCTCGGGCGCGGCGAGAAGATCATGGGCATGGGTCACCGCGAGTACAAGGTCCGCGACCCGCGTGCGCGCCACCTCGAGGAGATGGCGAAGGCGCTCGGCGATGCCTCCGACTCGAAGTGGTACGTGCTCGCGCGCGCCCTCGAGGAAGCCGCCAACGCGGCGCTGCAAGAGGCCAAGCCGGGCCGCCGCATCTACGCGAACGTCGAGTTCTATACGGCGCCGACGCTGTACAGCTTGGGCATACCGTCCGACGAGTTCACGTGCATGTTCTCGTGCGGCCGGATGGCCGGGTGGACCGCGCACATCATCGAACAGCTGGGGGACAACCGGCTGATCCGGCCGCAAGCGACGTATACGGGACCGGCGAGCGTGCCGTTCGTGCCCATCGCCGAGCGGGGGCGAACCAACGGCAACGCCCTGCACGCGGCCGCGCGCGCGGCGCTCGACTCCTGAGCGATCCGCCCGCCGCGCGCGTCGGCTCCATCACGCGCCGCACCGCCGAGACCGACGTCGCCGTGCGGATCGAGCTCGACGGTGGACCGATCGAGATCGGCACCGACGTGGGATTCCTCGACCACATGCTGCATGCGTTCGGCAAGCACTCCGCTTGCGGGCTCGTCGTGCGCGCGACCGGCGACGGCCTGGATCACCATCATGTGATCGAAGATGTCGGCATCGCGCTCGGGCGGGCCATCCACGATGCGCTCGGCGACAAGCGCGGGATCGCGCGGTTCGGCTCGGCGATCGTCCCACTCGACGACGCGCTGGTCGCGGCGGCCGTCGACCTATCGGGCCGGAGCTACCTGAACTTCGACGTGCGCTTCCGCGTCGAGAACCTCGCGGACCTGAAGACCGAGATGATCGGAGAGTTCTTCCGCGCGGTCACCGACAACGGACGGTTCAACCTCCACCTCGTGCAGATGCACGGCGACGTCGCGCACCACGTCTGCGAGGCGACGTTCAAGGCGTTCGCGCGCGCGTTCGCGCAGGCGAAAGCGGCGAGCGGATCGAGCGACGTTCCCTCGACGAAGGGTCTGCTGGAGTGAACGCCCGCGAGCGATGATCGCCGTGATCGACTTCGGCGGCGGGAACCTCGGGTCGCTCGTCGCTGCGCTCGAACGGCGGCACGCGGAGTTTTGTGTGAGCGGCGACCCCGCGGTCGTCGCGAGTGCGTCCGCCGCAATTCTACCGGGTGACGGGGCGTTCGGTGCGACGATGGCCGCGCTGCGTTCGCGCGGCCTCGACGACGCCGTTCGCGCGACGATCGCGGCGGGGCGTCCGCTGCTCGGCATCTGCGTGGGGATGCACCTGCTCTACGAGGGCGGCGACGAGCACGGAGAGCACGAGGGATTTGGCGTGTTCTCGGGCCGCGTGTCGCGCCTGCGCGGCGCGCCGCGCGTGCCGCACATCGGTTGGAACGAACTCGAGCTCGAGCGCTCGCATCCGTTCGTCGCCGGCATCGCGAGCGGCGACTACGCGTACTTCCTGCACTCGTATCGCGCACCGGTCTCGGAACAGACGCTGGCCGCCGCGACGCACGGGGAGCGCTTCGCGGCGATCGTCGCGCGCGATCGCGTGATGGCCACGCAGTTCCACCCCGAGAAGAGCCAGGCAGCCGGTGCGCGCCTGCTCGAGAACTTCCTCGCGCTGGCCCGCGCATGACGATCGTGCCGGCCCTCGACCTGCGTGGCGGCCGCTGCGTGCGCTTGCGCCATGGCGACCCGCGTGCGGAGACCCGCTACGACGCCGATCCGGTCGAGCGCGCTCGAGCGTTCGTGCGAGCCGGCGCCGCGCGCCTGCACGTCGTCGACCTGGATGCCGCGTTCGGCGACGGAGATAACCTGGCAGCACTGCGCGCGATCTGTTCGAGCGTCGACGTTCCGGTGCAAACCGGGGGCGGCCTGCGCACGGCCGCTGACGTCGCGCGCCGCTTCGCGGCCGGCGCGGCGGCGGCGATCCTCGGCACGGCGCTCGTCGAGGAGCCCGGCATGGTGCGGGCGGCGCTCGACGAATGGGGCGAGCGCGTGATCGCCGGCGTCGACGCACGCGGTGCGAGCGTCGCCGTGCGCGGCTGGCTGCAGCCGACGTCGCGCGACCGCGACGGGTTGCTGTTGGATCTCGCCGCGCTCGGCTTCACGCGGGTGATTTCGACCGAGATCGCCCGCGACGGCGCCGGCGGCGGCTACGATGTCGCGGCGCTGCTGCACGTCGCGGCGCTGACGCCGATGCGCGTGACCGCCAGCGGCGGAGCGCACACCGTCGCCGACCTGCGTGCCCTCGCAGCGGCGGCGCCGGCGAACCTCGACAGCGCGATCGTCGGCCGTGCCCTGTACGAAGGAACCATCGACCTCGCCGAGGCGATCGCGGCCGTCGCGTGAGCGTTTACGCAGCGCCCGAATCCTCGGTGTGGATTCGCGGTATCTCTGCCGGCAAGCGCGCGACGATTTCGTAGCCGATCGTCTGCGCCCACGACGCCCAGTCGTCTGCACTCAGCGTCGCGGCGCCGTCGTCGCCGATCAGCGTCACCGTTGCGCCCGGCATGGCGGCCGGCACGTCGGTGACGTCGACGAACGTCATGTTCATGCAGACGCGCCCGACGATCGGTACGCGTACGCCGGCGACGAGCACGGCGCCGCGATTGGAGACGGCGCGCGGAATCCCCTCGGCGTAGCCGATCGGCAAGACGCCGATGCGGGACGGCCGCTCCGTATGATACGTGCAGCCATAACCGACCGACGTGCCGGCGGGGACCTCGCGCACGACGGCGAGGTGCGTCCGCCACGACAAGGCGGGCTCGAGCAAGAGCGGGTGCGCGAGTGCGGCGCGCGTCTCCGGCGACGGCCACAGCCCGTAGGTCGCGATGCCGACGCGCACGAGGTCCAGGCGCAGGTGCGGGAAGAGCATCGCCGCTGCCGACGCGGCAGCGTGGCGAAGGACCCCCCGAGCGCGCAGTGCTGCGTCGAGCGGCCGCAGGGCGCCCTCGAAGCGCTCCAGCTGAGCGAGCGTGAATCCGGACTCGAGTTCCTCGGCCGCGGCGAGATGCGTGAAGACGCCGTCGAGCGCCAGCGCCGGGTCGTCGAGATAGCCTCCGATCGCGACTGCCGCATCGCGCGCCGCGAGCCCGAGGCGCGTGGTACCGGAGTCGATCTTCGCGTGCACGCGCATCGGCGCGCTCGCCGCGCGCGCGGCGCGGGCGACGTCGGCTCGGTACGAGCCGGTGTCCCACAGGGTGATCGCGAGCCCGGCGGCATGCGCATCCGCGAGGGCGGCCGGCGGCACGGGGCCGAGCACGAGGACGGGCGCCTGGATGCCGGCCTCGCGGATGTCGAGACCTTCCTCCACGCGGTACACGCAGAGAAGGTCGACGACGCCTGCGAGCGCGCGCGCGACGGGCGCGAGCCCATGGCCATAGGCGTTCGCCTTGACCACCGATGCGAACCGGACACCGCCGACGAGTGCGCGGAGCCGCGCGACGTTTCGACGGAGCTTCGCCAGATCGACCTCGACCGTCGCGAGCACGCCCGACGCGCGCAGGTCAGCGCGCGCGGAGGCGGGCATCGACGACGAGCGCAAGCGGAATGCCGAAGAAGATCGTGTGCGCGACCAGCTGTGCGAAGATGCCGGCCGGCGTCACCGGGTGCGCCGTTCCGGCGAAGTATTCGATCAGCTGCATCGTGATGTAGACGACGACGCCAAAGACCGCACCGGAAAGGATCGGGCGGCGCACGACCTGCGGCGCCTGTAACGCGACGGAGGCGAAGCCGACTGCCCACGCGACGGACACCACGACATGGATCGCGACGCCGAGGTAGGCGGCCCCCGGGAGTGCGAACGCACCCGCGCCGATCACCGCGGCCGCGACGTGACGATAGTGATGTTCGACGACCTCGGTTCCGTGCGCGAACGCGTCGACGCCGAGGCGATAGGCGTCGATGAGCAGTGCGGCGAGCAGCCCCGCGAGGATGCCCGGCCGAGCGGCCGCGCGGAGCCCGGCGCGCCGCGACGCAGTAGCGGGCGCCGGAGGAGAGGTCATGCGCAGCGCCTTCCTCGCGCGGCGCGGGAGTTCTTCGTCGGGCACTGCGCGAACGTGGGCGGCATGGATCACCTCGACGGGGGAACGCGCCTCGTCCTGTCGGCGCTGCTCTACGCGTGCGCGTATCTGGCCGGCCTCGCGCTGTTCGCGATGATGGCGCGTCGCCGCAACATCGCGACGGCCGGAATCTGGATCCTGATGCAGGCAGGTCTCATCGGCGGCCTTGCCGCCGCGGGGCTCGTTCAGGCGCTCGCGAGCGGCGCGCCTGGCAAGACGCTCCTGGGAGGAGTCGCAGGCGGCTACCTCACCGTGGTGTTGGCAAAGCGCGTGCTCGGAATCGCGCGCCCGACGGGGGATCTCTGGGCGGTCGCGCTCGCCGGCGGGGAGGCGATCGGCCGCCTCGGATGCTTCGTCGGTGGCTGCTGCTTCGGTAAGGCGGCGACGGTCGCGTGGGCAGTCCACGATCATGGCGCCGCGCGCCATCCGACGCAGCTGTACCTTGCGGCGGCCGCGTTCGTGACGCTGTGCGTGCTGCTCCTGCTCGACCGCTATCGCTTGCCCGAAAATACGCTGCTTTACGTGCAGGGTAGTCTGTTGTGCGCGCTGCGCTTCGGGATCGAGTTCTATCGCGATGGCGGGCCAGTTGCGGGCGGCATGACGCTCGCGCAGTGGGCGTGCATCG
>Ga0302325_10004022_pt1 | contig 34171 bp, 27 predicted proteins | sample Palsa_T0_2_FD_201948 | JGI IMG/M metagenome (GOLD analysis project Ga0302325, IMG submission 201948) | Peat permafrost microbial communities from Stordalen Mire near Abisko, Sweden - Palsa_T0_2 | ecosystem: Environmental > Terrestrial > Soil > Palsa > Peat permafrost | place: Sweden: Abisko...
GAGATGGGAAACCGAATACAACGAAGATCGGCCCCATCTGGCGCTTAAGGGGAAGACTCCCGGCGAACGCCTGCGCGAGCTAACCCAATCATCAGGGACTGCAAAGGATCTCTCTTGACTAATACACCTCCCATCTCCTATCCCCCCCCCCAAATTGACCGCCCCGCACGCCGCGCCTATACTATTCCTTCGCGAACCCATCGTTCCGCAGAGGCCCCGAAGGAGAACCCATCATGGACCAACCCGTAATCCTCAGCGCCGTCCGCACGCCCGTGGGAAGATTCATGGGCGGCCTATCATCGCTTCAGGCGCAGGAACTTGGCGCAAAAGTGATCGCAGAAGCCGTGCGCCGCGCGGGCATCGAGCCAGATCTGGTCGACGAAGCCATCATGGGCAACGTGGTTCAAGCCGGCCTCGGGCAGAATCCAGCGCGTCAGGCAGCGCTGCGCGGCGGCCTCAATCCGCGCGTCGCCGCGATGACCATCAATAAAGTTTGCGGCTCCGGCCTCAAAGCCGTCGCGCTCGCCGCCCAGGCCGTCACGCTCGGCGAATCGGAAGTCGTCGCCGCCGGCGGCATGGAATCCATGTCGAATTGCCCCTACCTCATCAAGGGCGCACGCACCGGTTTTCGCCTCGGCAATCAGGAAATTCTCGATTCCATGATCACCGACGGCCTTTGGGATGCGTTCGAAGACTTTCATATGGGCATGACCGGCGAGCTTGTCGCCGAAAAATACAACATCAGCCGCCAGGAGCAGGATCAGTACGCGGTGGATAGCCATCGCAAAGCGATTCGCGCCATCAAATCCTGTTTCTTCGGCGAGCAAATTCTTCCGATTGAAGTGCCACAGAAAAAAGGCGCGCCGCTAATCATCAAGACCGACGAATCGCCGCGAGAAGATGCGTCGCTCGAAGCGCTCGCCAAGCTGCGGCCTGCCTTCAAGAAAGACGGCACGGTGACAGCAGGGAATGCGCCTGGTACAAACGACGGCGCAGCGGCGTTGATCGTAACCAGCGAACGCAGAGCAACCGAACTCGGCAGAACTCCGATGGCGCGCATCGTCGCGCAGGCCGTCAGCGGCGTTGAGCCAAAGTGGGTAATGATGGCGCCCGTGGACGCCGTCGAAAAGCTGCTCAAGAAAACCGGCTGGGATCGCGACAAAGACGTCGACCTCGTCGAATTGAACGAAGCATTTGCGGTTGCGGCGATTGCCGTCACGCGCCAGCTGCATCTGAATCCGGAAAAGGTGAATGTGAACGGCGGCGCGGTCGCCATCGGCCACCCCATCGGCGCATCCGGCGCGCGCATTCTCATCACGCTGCTCTACGAATTGCAGCGCCGCAATCTAAAGCGCGGCATCGCGGCGCTCTGCCTCGGCGGCGGCAATGCCGTCGCCCTCGGCATCGAGCGTTACTAATAAATCTTGAGCATCGCGGAACTTTGCTCTGCGGAACTGAGCGCGGCACAGTTAGGTGTGGCAGAGTTAAGCACGGGGAAGTAAATAGTGAGGAGTGTGGGAGGGGCGCTCGCGTGAATGCGCCTCTTCTTTGTTTATGTTTTGCCCAAAATGCAAAGCGGAGTATCGCTTCGGCTTCACCCACTGCGCCGATTGCGACGTCGACCTCGTCGAATCCCTCGACGCGCCCACGGATCGCCCGCCGGGCGACGACCTCAGCGCGCCCGTGCTTCTCTGGAGCGGCTTTCACACCGGCACTCTCGAGGAAATTCGTGCCGCGCTCGATGAAGCCGAAGTCGCCTACAACGACGAACCGCTTGAGGCCCGTCTTCTCTACGCGTCCATGCGGCACCCCCTCGAGATCTGGGTTCAAAAGGCCGATTTTGACGCGGCGAAAAAGCTCGTCGCTAAGCGCCTCACCGGCGACAGCGAATCAGATGTTGAGGTCGATGGACTGGAATCGAATCCGAAAGAACATCCGGACACCGGAGTTTGGGAGCAGGCTCCTCTGACCACTCCTCTCGCCGAAGCTTATCCGGATTTTGTATCCAAGCCCCAGCCGCGCGAGGCTACAGAAGTCGAAGACTCTGAATCAGAGCCGGAAAATGAAATTCCCGAACAGCCATACGATCCGGCGGAGAACGCGGAGGAGTCGACTCCTCAGAATCCGGAAGACGAGCCGTCAATTGAAGTGTGGACGGGCACGGAGAGTGAAATAGCCGATTACGTCGCCATGTGTTTTCGCGAGGATAGCATTCGCTTCGCGCGGTTCCCGGATAGTGCGGGAGGCATTCGCATTCTGGTTTTTCCCGATCGCGAAGAACGCGCGCGGCTCATCGTGCGCGAAGTCGTCGATGGCAAATTGCCGGAATGAACAAACGCTCGGAACGAGCGGGGATTTAAGTTAGTGGAAATTCAATGAGCGCGAGTGAAATCAAAACGGTTGCGGTGCTCGGCGCCGGAACAATGGGCAACGGCATCGCCCATGTTTTCGCGCGCTCGGGTTACCGCGTGCTCCTCCGCGACGTCGAGAAAAAATTCCTCGATCGCGCGCTCGAAACAATCACCGAAAATCTCGATCGCGAAGTGAAGAAAGCAAAAATCACCGAAGCCGAAAAATCCGCCGCACTCGCCCGCATCGAACCCGTCACCGATATCGCAGCGCTCAAAGTAGCCGATTTCGCCATCGAGGCCGTTCCCGAAAATCTCGATCTAAAAGTTCGCGTGCTGAAAAGCGCAGACGAAGTGCTGCGTCCCGGCGTCACGCTCGCGAGCAACACTTCTTCTATCTCGATCACAACGCTCGCCGCGCAAACGAGCCGCCCCGATAAATTCATCGGCATGCACTTCATGAATCCCGTGCCCGTCATGGTCCTCGTCGAAGTGATTCGCGGATTGCAAACCAGCGACGACACATTCGCGCTGACAATGCAGCTCTGCGAAAAGCTCGGGAAAAAACCCGTGGCCGTGAATGACGCGCCAGGCTTCGTCTCGAATCGCGTGCTGATGCCGTTGATCAACGAAGCCGCTTTCGCCGTGATGGAAGGCGTCGCCACCGCGGAATCCGTGGATGCCGTGATGAAAATGGGAATGAATCATCCGATGGGCCCGCTCGAACTCGCGGACTTCATCGGCCTCGATGTCTGCGTGGATATTCTCGACGTTCTCTACAAAGGCTTCGGCGATCCAAAATATCGCGCCTGCCCGTTGCTGCGAAAGTTAGTCGCCGCCGGCTGGCTCGGACGCAAGTCCGGCCATGGATTTTACAAGTATGAATAGGCGCTGCGCAGTTTCACACCTTGCCCCAGAACGCGAAGAACACCGCGCCCAAAATGAACAGAAACGACACTCCGTAGTTCCACTTCAAGTTTTCACCAAAGTACGCGTACGAGAACGCCACGAACACGCAAAGCGTGATAACTTCCTGTACGATTTTCAGCTGGAACAGCGTGAATTCCCCGTAGCCGATACGATTCGCCGGCACCTGGAAGCAATACTCGAAGAACGCGATCAGCCAGCTAATCAAAATCGCCGCGATCAGCGGCGATTTGCGGTACTTGAGATGCCCGTACCAGGCGATGGTCATGAATGTGTTCGAGCAGATCAGAAGCAGGACGGTTTTCATGGTCGGTGAGGATAGCAAAGACGCTGGCGAAGGGAATCGGGTCATTGCTGGATTTTGGGGGAGTAAGCGAGGCCAAAAAGCCCCCAAAATATCTTTGCTTTTTCTTCGCCTCATGATATTCTCCGGCCATTGTGACCAGAAAGCCGGCGCGTTCGGGTTCCGGTAAGCTCTAGGCCTTCGAGCCGTCACGAAACATTTCTAGCGAGGTGGCAAATGGCAGATGAAAAAGCAAAACTTCTAGACTCGGCAATCGCGCAGATTGAAAAGCAATACGGCAAAGGCTCGATCATGCGCCTGGGTAACCGGGACATTCTCGTTCCCGTGAGCGTCATCCCCACCGGCTCGATCTCTCTCGACTCGGCGCTCGGCGTCGGCGGAATTCCGCGCGGCCGCGTTGTCGAGATCTACGGCCCTGAATCAGGCGGCAAGACGACGCTGACGCTGCACGTGATCGCGCAAGCGCAAAAGCTAGGCGGCACGGCCGCATTCATTGATGCGGAGCACGCCCTCGATCCCATCTACGCGAAAAAGCTCGGCGTGGACGTGGACAATCTCCTCGTTTCGCAGCCGGACAACGGCGAGCAGGCGCTCGAAATCGCTGAAACGCTGATCCGCACGAACGCGGTCGACATCATTGTCGTCGATTCGGTCGCGGCGCTGGTTCCGAAGGCGGAGCTCGAAGGCGAGATGGGCGACCCGTCCATGGGCATGCAGGCGAGGCTGATGTCGCAGGCGTTGCGCAAATTGACCGCCTACGTTTCGAAATCGCGAACCTGCCTGGTATTCATCAATCAGATTCGCGAAAAAATCGGCGTCATGTTCGGCAACCCCGAGACGACCACTGGCGGCCGCGCTCTGAAATTCTATTCCTCCATCCGCATCGACATTCGCAGGATTCAATCCATCAAGGAAGGCGACCGTGTCGTCGGCTCGCGCACCCGCGCGAAGGTCGTGAAGAATAAGGTCGCAGCGCCGTTCCGCGAAGCGGAATTCGACATCATCTACGGCGAAGGCATTTCGAGCGAAGGCGATCTCCTCGATCTCGGCGTCTCTCGCGGCCTGCTCGAAAAATCCGGCACGTGGATCTCGTTCAAGGGCGAGCGCCTCGGCCAGGGCCGCGAAAACGGCCGCCAATTTCTGAAGGACAATCCGGATATCCGCGCAAAAATCGAAACCGAGCTGCGCAAGCAGCTCGGCCTAATCCCCGTGGAACCATCGGAAGCTGCTTCCGAAAAGGCATCCGAAGACGCCGCAAAACCCATGGCCCATGCAGCCGCGGCCGGTGCCGCCAAAGGCAAGCCTACAAGATAAATCGGATTTGGGCTTGGCGTCGCTTCGGCTCAATTTAGGTATTGGCCCTCTTGCCACAGGATAGGCCGTTGGGCCTGTCCTTTACGCCATTTAACCTCGGGTCAAAGACTGTTCCTCTGTCCAGTTTCGCTCCAAGAAGAGCTGTCCTAGAATGTACGAGTTTGGGGGTTGCGCTCCGCGCAACGCTTCCCTACAATCTGGGAATTCGGCATATACAGTAAAAGCTGTAGGCCAGGAAAGAGCGGGCGCCATTTATGACGAAACGCAATCACGAGGGCAAAGCGAGGCGATTATCATTCATCGCCATACTCGTCGTTGCCGCTATGGCGCTGCCTTCGCCCCAGCTTACAGCCTCAGCTTTTGCGGCGCCCGCGCCCAAAGCGCATGTGCGCCACACGTATACGGGCGTTCCGACCCACGCCGATCCGACCAAGAATGACGTGTCCGACTCCGACGATCCCGTCGTCCGGGAGATCGCGGTCCAGGCGCTCGGCAACTCAAACGGTTCAGTTCTCGCGGTTGATCCATCGACCGGGCGCATCCTGACCGTCGTAAATCAAAAGATGGTCTTCTCCGCGGGCTTCGAGCCCTGCTCGACGATCAAGCCGGTAATCGCGCTGGCCGGATTGCAGGAAGGGATCATCACGCGCGACACGATGATTAACGTGGGACGCCGCCGCTACATGGATCTGACCGAGGCGATGGCGCATTCGAACAACATGTTTTTTGAAACTGTGGGTGAGAGGCTGGGATTCGAACGCGTCAGCCGTTACGCTCACCAGTTGGGACTTGGCGAGCTCGCGGGCCTGAATATTCCGGAAGAGCAGGCTGGCAATGTTCCCTCCGCGCCGCCGGCTTATGGCGGTGTGGCGCGCATGTCGAGTTTCGGCGGAGGCATTCGCATGACGCCGCTGCAACTCGCCTCGCTTGTTTCCACGCTCGCGAATGGCGGCACGATGTATTACCTGCAGTATCCGCGCACGGCTGGTGAGCGCGAGAGTTTCACGCCGCGCGTCAAGCGCCAGCTCGAGATTGGAGCGCTTCTCCCGGATATTCAGGAAGGCATGCTGGCTGCGGTTCTGTATGGCACCGCGCGTTCGAGCAACGACCCTTACGGCGAGCAGCCACTTGGCAAGACCGGAACTTGCAACGATGAAAGTCTTGGCGGCAGGCTTGGCTGGTTTGTTTCTTACGCCGATCAGGCGCACCCGAAAATCGTACTTGTCGTTTTGCTTCGCGGCGGAAGCCGTCTCGTTAGCGGCCCTCACGCCGCCGATGTGGCCGGAAGAATTTATCGCGAGCTCCGCGGGAAGAATTATTTCGCCGGCACCGCGCAATCCGATGGCACCGTTGCCGCTGTAGTTCGCCGGAGCCCGCCGAATTTTCCGGCTCAGTAGTGCAATCGCAAACCTCTCCTCGTCAGTCTTTTTGCGTCCTTCCGCGCGTTGTACCAAGCGAAAACATCTGAGCATTAGTCCTTCCAGAATTTTGCCTGCGTGAGTTATGCTGCAAATCTCTCCGGGGTCGGCCAGGGGTGGGGGCGTGGCGAGGGGATTTTGAAACTATTTCGAATTGTGTTCTGGTTCTGCCTGATTCTCGTTGGCGTCGTTGCGATCGGTTATTCCATTTCGCGGCGCGCCGCAGCCGATCAAGTCTTTGCGTTCGAGGTGCATCGCGCACGCGCGGAAGCGCAACGCATTCAATCCGACGTGGTGCTTTTTTCGAGCAGCATCGTTCCCACGCGCGCCTCCTTCGCCGGACTTCTGCAAAATCTCGGAATAAATTCCGCCACGGTCGCGCGTGTGACAGCTACGGTGACGCCCGTTTTTGATTTGCGGCACGTGCGCGCGGGCAATCAGGTGTCGGTCGGGCGCTCGGTTCTCGGCGAGCTTCGCGAAATTCGCTATCGCATCGATCCCGATCGCATGTTCAGAATCGCGCCGCGCGGCAACGATTTTCACGCCGAGATCGAACCAATTCCGTCCACTACGGAGACTTCGGGCGTCGTCGGGCAAATCCACGGGTCGTTGTTCGAAGGCGTGGTCGCGTCGGGAGAAAAACCAGAGCTGGCCATGCGCCTCGCCGATATTTTCGGATGGGATTTGGATTTCTACACCGATCCGCGTCCGGGCGATACGTTTCGGCTCGTTGTCGAAAAGAAAAAACTTCTCAACGGCGAGCTGGCATCCTACGGCCGCATCCTTGCCGCCGAATACGACAATCACGGGCATGTGTATCGCGCCGTTCTATTTCACGATCCGTCCGGCATCGCGGCGTACTACACGCCCGATGGCAAATCCATGAAAAAAGCATTTCTGCATTCGCCTTTGAAATTCGCGGCGCCGATTACGTCGCATTTCAGTTCAGCGCGCTTCCATCCGATTCTGAAAGAATACCGGCCGCATCTTGGAATCGATTACGGCGCACCCGCGGGCACGCCCGTGCAAACAATCGGCGATGGTCGCGTGATTTTTGCAGGGCCGAAGGGCGGCGCGGGAAATCTGATCGAGATTCAGCACAGCAATGGATACGACACGTACTACATGCATCTCTCGCGCATCCTTGTTCACACGGGACAGCACGTCGAGCAAGGCGAGCGCATCGGACTCGTCGGCATGACCGGCCTCGCCACGGGGCCTCATCTCGATTTTCGCATCGAGAGGCACGGCGAATTTCTTAATTTCGAGCGGCTGCCGCTCCCGCCGTCCGAGCCCGTCGCGAAAAATGATTGGAGCGAGTTCGCCGCTGCCCGCGATCGCGCGTTGCCTCTATTTCCTGCGCTTCCGGCCACGCTCGCGCAGAATCGCCCGTCCACCGTACCCGCCGAGAGCCGCCCGCCAGCCAGTAGCGCCCTCTGTTTTCATATCGCAAATTTCAATCGAAGATTGACATCCGAGCAAACCTGCGAGAATGTGTCGCCGATTTCGAACCCTTTTTGGAGATGGATTTGCCCTCATGAAAAAACTTGGGATCGCATTGCTGGTTTTAGTCGTCGTCATCACGATCGCCATCACATTTACCGTCGGATGGCGGCCGTTCATCGGCCCGCGCATGCGCCCGCTGACGAATCGCACGTTTGAAAGCACGCCTGCGCGGATCGCGCGCGGCAGTTATATTTTTCATTCGGTTTCGCTCTGTGTGGATTGCCACACGCCCCATGACAACACCTCCAAAGATTGGCCTCTAATTGACGGGAAGAAAGGCTCGGGCCAGCCATTTCCGCTGGTTGGTTTGCCCGGTCAGATCGTCGCGCCGAACATCACGCCTGATCCGCAGACGGGACTCGGCAATTGGACCGATGACCAGATTGCGCGCGCCATTCGTGAGGGCGTGGACAAGGACGGCCACACGCTTTTTCCGATGATGCCGTATGGGAATTATCACAGCATGTCGGATGAAGACTTGGCGTCGGTTGTTGTTTTTCTGCGCTCGCTGCCGCCGGTGCGAAATTCTCTGCCGGTAAGTCAAATCATTTTTCCCGTGAAATATTTGATTCGAAATGCGCCGGAGCCGCTGAGCTCACCGGTGCCGCCGGCCGACTCCTCGACGCCTGCGAAGCGCGGCGAGTATCTCGCGCTGATCGGCGGATGCGCCGATTGTCACACGCCGCAGAAGAGGGGGCAGCCGATAGCTGGGATGAATTTGTCGGGAGGAAATGTGATGACCGGGCCGTGGGGATCAGTTGCGACCGCGAACATCACGCCCGATTCGAGCGGAGTTTCTTATTACGACGAAAAGCTGTTCGCCGATGTGATGCGGACCGGATTGGTGCGCGCGCGCAGACTCAGCGTGATTATGCCGTGGCAATATTTCCGTGGGATGACAGATCAAGACCTCTCGGACATTTTCGCGTATATCAAGACGGTTCCGGCGGTGGCGCATCGCGTGGACAACACTGAGACTCCGACGCTATGCAAGAAATGCGGGAACGTGCACGGGCTTGGAGATAAAAATTAGTTCTTGGGCGCAATTCTTCGTGGCGGATTTTTCTTAGCGCAAATGAAAAGGGCGGACCGAAACGGCCCGCCCTTCGTCAATTTTTCGACCTCTCAAAATCTTCGAAAAGTTATTTCACGGTCCAGGTGTCGCCGGCGTGTAGAAGTTTGTCGAGATTGCCTTTGCCTTTTTTTGCGATTACGGCCTGGATCTGATCGTTGGCGACATCTTCATAGCGCGGCAAATCATCCGAGGCGCGCAGCACTCCGATCGGCGTCGGAAATCCGGGGCGGTGCTCCATGTGCGCCAGCAGGAAGGCGTATGCGGGACGCGGATGGTGCGCGTCGTGCACGAGGAGATCCTTTTCGGTGATTCCGTTGCCGAGTTGGACGATTTCGAGATCGAATCCGTTCAGGCGCAGGCCCTTGTCGCGATTCTTGCCGTAGATCAGGGGCTTGCCGTGCTCGAGCTGAATCACGTTCTCGCTGCGCGCTTCCTTGTCAGTCTGATCTTTGAATGCGCCGTCGTTGAAGATGTTGCAGTTCTGCAAAATCTCGACGAACGCCGAACCTCTGTGCGCCGCGGCTTGCTTCAGCGTGTCCTTCAAATGCTGCTGGAAGACGTCCACGGAGCGGGCGACGAATGTTGCTTCCGATCCAATCGCCAGCGAAATCGGATTGAACGGGCGATCGGCCGAGCCGTATGGAGTGGACTTGGATTTCTTGCCGAATTCGGATGTGGGCGAATACTGGCCTTTGGTCAGGCCGTAAATTCGATTGTTGAAGAGCAGCACTTTGAGGCCGACGTTGCGGCGCAGCATGTGAATCGTGTGATTGCCGCCGATTGAAAGAGCGTCACCGTCGCCCGTTGCGACCCAAACTTCCAAATCCGGCTGCGCCAATTTCAATCCCGTGGCAACAGCGGGCGCGCGGCCGTGAATCGTGTGGAAGCCATACGTGTTCATGTAATACGGGAAGCGGCTGGAGCAGCCGATGCCGGAGACGATGACAAATTTTTCGCGCGGAATTCCGAGTTCCGGAAACACCTGTTGCACGGCGGAAAGAATCGCGTAGTCGCCGCAGCCGGGACACCAGCGGACTTCCTGATCTGTCTGAAAATCTTTTTTTGTCAGCGGTGGAAGCGTTACCGTTGCCATGTTCGAGTCTCCCTAGCCCAGCACTTCTTCGATCTTGCCTTCAATCTCGGATTGCTTGAACGGGCGGCCCTGAATCTTGTTGAAACCCTCGGCCTCCACCAGATACTTCGCGCGGAGGACCCAGAGCAACTGGCCCATATTCATTTCGGGCACGAGGACGCGGCGATAGCGCGTCAAGACTTCGCCCAAATTTTTTGGAAGGGGATTGAGATGGCGCAAATGAACGTGGCCGATGCGCCGGCCTTCTTTCCGTTGCGTCGCGAGGGCGGCGGTGATGGGGCCGTAGGTCGAGCCCCAGGCGACGATCAACAAATCGCCATCGGGATCGCCAGCGGCAACCGCGTCGGGAACGTCCTGCACGATGGCTTCAACTTTCGCCGCGCGCAGACGCACCATGGTTTCGTGATTGAGTGGTTCGTAATTGATATTGCCGGAGCCGTCCTGTTTTTCGAGTCCGCCGAGGCGGTGCTCGAGTCCCAGCGTACCGGGAATCGCCCATTGCCGCGCGAGCGTTTCTGGATTGCGTTTGTACGGCTGATAGGTGGCGGGATCGGTGGCAAAGGTCACCGGGAAATCAGGAATTTCGCTCAGCTCCGGAATCCGCCAGGGCTCCGCGCCGTTCGCGAGATAGCCGTCCGAGAGAATGATGACGGGGACCATGTACTTCAGCGCGATGCGGCACGCTTCGACCGCAATCCAGAAGCAATCGCCGGGAGTGGCGGCTGCTAGAACGGGAATCGGCGCTTCGGAATTTCGTCCGTACAGCGCTTGCAGCAAATCGGCTTGCTCGGTTTTGGTTGGCAAGCCGGTGGACGGGCCGCCGCGCTGAATGTCGCAAATCACGAGCGGCAGTTCGACGGCCACGGCGAGACCGAGAGCTTCCGTTTTCAGCGCCATGCCGGGGCCAGAGGTTGTGGTGATCGCGAGCTTGCCAGCGTATGACGCGCCAATTGCCGAGGTGATGGCCGCGATTTCGTCTTCGGCCTGGAACGTCATCACGCCGAAATCTTTGTACATCGAGAGTTCGTGCAGGATGTCCGAAGCCGGAGTGATGGGATACGAGCCTTGGAACAGACCGATTCCGGCCTTCTCCGCTGCGGTCACAAATCCCAGCGCGAGCGCCTGGTTGCCGCTCAAATTGCGGTAAACGCCGGGCGACAGTTTTGCGGGCGGAATTTCGTAGCTGACCTGAAACGCTTCGGTGGCTTCGCAGAAGGAATAGCCGGCCTTCATCGCGAGTTTGTTTCCTTCGGCGAGAAGCGGCTTGTTCTTGAATTTGTCGTCGAGCCAGCGATAGGTCGCGTCCATCGGCCGGTTGTAGAGCCATGAGCACATGCCGAGGGCGAAGAAATTTTTGCAGCGGTCCATCGTCTTCGCGTCGAGGCCAGTTTCCGCGAGAGCGGCGCGCGTCAAGCGCTCGAGTTCGACCGCGAAGACGCGATAGCCGTCGAGAGAATGATCTTCGAGAGGATTCGAAACGATTTGCGCTTTGCGAAGATCGCCTTCGGTGAAACTGTCCTTGTTGACGATGAGAATGCCGTTTTTGCGCAGATCCGCGAGATTCATTTTCAGCGCGGCGGGATTCATGGCGATGAGCGCGTCAACAGCATCACCCGGCGTGTAAACGTCGCCCGAAGAGAATTGAAGCTGGAAGCCGCTGACGCCGGGAAGCGTTCCGGCAGGAGCGCGGATTTCGGCGGGATAGTCCGGGAACGTCGCGAGGTCGTTGCCGTAGAGCGCGACGGTATTCGTGAATTGGCTGCCGGTGATCTGCATTCCGTCGCCGGAATCGCCGCAGAAACGAATTACCGCGCGGTCGACCACCTCTTTTTTTCGTTTGCTGGAATCGGGGAGCGTTATTCCTGTCAGGGTCGCCATGATTCACCTGGACTCTATGATTTCAGTTGCGTATTGAATGCGGGAGGTTGCCGCCGCGCACAGCACCACTCGATGCTGCCGATTCGTCGTGTGCGGCGGGAACGCTCCTTGAAAAATGCCGAGGGGCAGGGAATTTCCGACAAATCGCGGTCGAGATTTTCGCCTATGCAACCTGCTTCCTCTTTAATAAAGATAGCACAAGGATGGGGCGGTCGGGAGTTAGATTGGGGGGCGTTGACGGAAGGCTTATGGCCTGTATTTTCATAATTTATGGGATCACCTGTGGCTATTGCGGGGCGGGGCCGCGGACGATTTGGACGAATTCATCGGGGCGGATCCATTTGGCGAAAGCTGCTTTGACTTGGGGGGCGGTCATCGAAATGTATATCGCTGCTCCCCTGGAAGGTTCGTCGAGCGGGAGGCCGATTTCGGCGCGAGCGAGCCAGCCGGCGGCTACCCCGTTGACGCTCGATTCGGCGAGAGGGATTTGGCGCAGCAGCAGCGCCTTGGCTTGCTGGAGTTCCGCGTCGGTTACGTTTTCGTGCTGCATGGCGATGAGATCGCGCTGAATCAACTCTCTCGCTTTCGAAACGTTCTTCGGGTCGCAGGCGTACGTGACGGTGTAGACCGTTCTGGTTTTACCCGCGTTCATGGCGACGTCCACGTTGTAGACGTAGCCGGTTTCCTGCCGCAAATCGTGATACAGGCGCGTGGCGTAGAATCCGCCGCCGAGGACGTGATTTCCCATTTGAAGCGGATAGTAATCGGTATCAAAGCGGGTGATGCCGACCGTTTCCGAAAGATTTACCGTGTCCTGGAGCTGGCTGGGATCGGGAACGTTTGCCGCGGATGCCTTGTTGGCGGGGATGCCCGGCAGGTCAACATCGGGCTTGGCACCGGAAGCTTTCCATCCTCCGAACCATTTCTCGACGGCGGTCCGCGCTTCCTCGGGCGTGATGTCGCCGATCACCACAATCGTGGTGAGATCGGGACGAAGAGCTTTGGCGTAATACTGTTTCACGTCGTCGAGGGTGAGTGACGAGACCGTCTGCGCTGTGGCGTCGCGAAGCGACGGGTCATTCGCCGGATAGAGCGCCGTTTTTAGGGCGCGGCTGGTCTGATAGCCGGGACTTTTCACCCTGCCGGCGACGTACTGGGCCGTTTGCGATTGGACGACCTTGAAAGCTTCATCCGGAAGCGCGGGATTTAATTCGTTGTCGGCCAGTAGTTGAACGCCTCGCGAAAAGTCTCCCTTTAAGACCTCGAGAGAGAAGCTGACGCCAGCCGACTCTTCAGCGGCAATATCATCGAGCGCTTTTTGAAACGCGAGGCGATCCAAACTTTGCGTGCCGTAGGAAAATAGATCGTCGAGGACGTCGCTTACGCCATCTTTTCCAGGCTGCGCTTCCATTTGCGGATCGGTGCGAACGACTCCTTCAACGGTTATCGTCGGCGTGATTTTTTCGGTGCGGACGATGAGGCGCAAGCCGTTGGGCAAGATTACGTCGGAAGAGGGCGACTCGGAGGGCGGTTTCTCAAGCGATAGAAGTTTCGACGCAGCCCAGGGGGGAAGTTCAACCGGCTTGGTGGGAGCTGCGGTCAACTCCTCGCCGCCACCAAAGCCACGGGAAGATACCGGCGCGCCTGTGGGCTGCGGTTTTAATTCTGCGGCGATCGATTCCTGATCAACCAGATATTTTTTCGCGACTCGATTGACATCTTCGAGGGTTACTTTCTTCATTGCTTCGACGTCATCATCGGGCGAGTTTCGTCCTTCTCCGGCGACGGCCGCCGACCACGCTTCCGCGAGGCCGGGAATTGAATTAAGGCGGAATTCGGCGCCGGCGATTTCTTTTCGCTTGGCTGCTTCGACGAGGTCGGCGGGCACGCCGTTGGCGGCGTAATCGGACATGATCTTCCGCATCTCCGCGATAATGGGTTTCGCATCGGCATCGGCGGGCAGGGCGGCGGCGGAGAAAGCGACACTCGCCTTCGGATACGCCTCGACGAGGCCGAAGCCCGTCTCGAGCGCCTTACCCTGGGGAACGAGGGCATAGAGATCCGCGCGCTGGCTTCCGAGAACATCGCTCAGAATCTGAACGGCTGCGAAATCGGGGCTGTCGGTTCCAGCCGTACGATAGGAAACGAACGCCAACAGGTAAGGGAGATTGCTATCGAGTGTGAAGGATTCCGCTTTTACCGGCGGCAGATCGATTTCCGGGCGCGGGGGCAACGTCTTCTTATCGATTTTGCCAAAGTATTCTTTGACCTGGGCGAGCACGGCAGCTGGCTGGACGTCTCCTGCGATTACGAGGACAGCGTTGTTCGGCGCGTACCATTTCTTGTAGAAATCTTTGAGCATGTCGCCGGTGGTCGCGTCGAAAGACTCCTTCGTTCCCAGAGCGTCATGGCTATAGACGGTGCCGGAGAACATGTCTTCGTTCAGACGGGTGATGAATTTGTAGGTGGGATTCGAGAGATCGCGGGCGACTTCCTGCTCGATCGCGCCTTTTTCGTTGGCCCATTCCGTTTGCGAATCCTGAACGTCCTGCATGCAGGCGGCGTTGACGCGCAGAGCGATGTCGATATCGGAAGCAGGGACGGTGGCGAAATATTGCGTGATGTTTTGCTGTGTATCGGCGTTGCCGGCCCCGCCTAGCTGGGCGAAGATCGCGGCGATTTGATCGGCCGTGACGCCGGAGCATCCGCGGAAAGCCATGTGCTCTTGTGCGTGCGCCATGCCGGGAAAACCTACGGGTGTCTCGTTACCGCCAGCGAGATAGTTGATTTCAACGGTGGCAACGGGCGCGAGCGGATCGCGAACGATAACCACTCTGAGGCCGTTGTCGAGAGTGGCGCGTGTGACGTCGGAGTTTGCTGCGGGCGTCGCTTGGCCGGACATCGAGGAGGCTAGGATTATCACGGCTGCGAGAGCCGTGCACATGCTTAGTGTCCGGGGCAAGATGGAACTCCTTAGTGTTTGTGAAATTTTTTGGCGGGCCGTCTTTTTAAGAGCGTTTTTGTAGATCATTTATGTTTGACGGTTCAATTCAGGATCTGTTGCGGCCGTTCTGCGCGCGAGGTGCATGCGGCGCGTACATTGGTTGGATGCGTAGACGATTGCGAACGCGCTGTTCCGAGACGATTTTGGCTCGAAATCACATTTAGTCGAGTCTGCTTTTTGTGTCGAGATATTGACCCGCCGGTTGTTTGTTTTGAACGAGTTAGGCCGATTATTTCTCGCGGAGTGTGTCGAGATATTTGTGAGGAATTGGACCGCCGAATTGCGCTTTGTGTTGCGTCGTGGAGGAAAATGGCAGACAGGATACGGCAAAAGGCCGTGGCTTGTTTTCGCGGTCGGGAGGATGGGGGGAGGAAGGCCTCACGTCTCGTCGCGATTGCGTCGCGCCGGGGACGTGAGCTACAGGAACGATTGTTGTATATAAATATTAGAGTCACTACTCAAATTGCTCCATAACGACCGTAGCAGACCGGAATCGGCAAATCAAATGTCGCGGTATGTAAGATCTTGGTGGCGAGGCGGGAGATCATCTCGTCCTTCAACTGCGATCGTTTATTCGAGAGATGCCAAGCGAATCTAGTTGAGCTAGTGGGAGGCGGGAGGGGGCGGTGAAGCAGGAGTTTCTGGGTAGAGGCGCTCAAACTCTGGGTCGCCGTGGAGCATGGCGAGATCGGGGTCGCGGCGCGCCCAGACGGCATCTTTGGAGCCCGCCTCCCAGGCTTTGCGCAAGGCATCCAGGGCTTCTGCTTTTCTGTTTAGAACGCAGTAAACGCAAGCCGCGTTGTAAAGAATCGAGGCTTCGTTGGCTCGCAAGGTGATCGCCAGATTGAGTTCACGCAGCGCGTCGTCAGTCCGTTTCAATTCGCCGTAGCAGCCGCCCAGCAGGACGCGCGCCCGCGCATCTTCGGGGACATGCTTCAAGTGGTTCTCGAGCGCGACGACGAATCTCTGGGCTAATTGACGCTGGCCTCCCTCGTTGCCCATGGCGCCGAAAGCATTGCGGATGGGGACGAAGATGTTGTAATCCTCACCGCCCGCTTCGAGGGCCGCTTCGGCGACGTCCAAAACTTCCTGGTAGCGCCCCGCGGCAAAGAGAGCGCGGCAAAGCATGTAATAGGCGCCCTCGCAGTCGCGCTTACGCTCGATGGCCTTTTTCACCATGCGCACGGCTTCGTCATACAGGCCAGCGGCGTAAAGGACCCAAGCCTGACTGACCTGCACCTCCGGCAGGTCCCATCGCAAGGCCACGGCTTTGCCGGAAGCTTCGCGCGCGCGTTCGACCCAAACCTGATCGCGGCTAAAAAAGGAGTAATACATCGCGCAGGCGTTGGCGCAGGCGGCGTAGGCCAGAGCGAAGCTCGGATCTAAAACCACGGCGTTCTCGAACATCTGGAGCGCGAACTCAACGTCCTGGCGGGTCTGCCGCCGAGCGTAGCGCTTGCCGCGGAGAAAGAGGTCGTACGCTTGCAAGTTTTCCGTGGGCTTGTCGGCCAGAGCCTCGAGCTCCTGCGGCGACAGCGTGACGCGCAGCGCCTCGGCAATCTTGCGGGCGATTTCATCCTGCACTTCGAAAACGTCCTTCATTTCACGATCGAAGCGCTCAGACCAAAGCGGAAAATCGGTGCGCGTGTCGACAAGCTGCGTGCTGATGCGAAGGCGCGCGCCGGCGCGGCGCAACGTGCCGGTGAGAACGAAAGCCGCACCGAGCTGCTGGCCGATCTGCGCGGGAGTCACAGGCTTGTCTCGGAAGGCCATGACCGTCGGACGAGAAAAGGTGTTCAGTCCGCGGATTTTGGAGAGTTCGGTGATGACGTCCTCGGTGATGCCGTCGCGCAGATATTCATCTTCCTTCGAGCCGCCCTGATTTTCGAAATACAGTACCGCGACGGATTTAGTTGTGGTTGGAGCGGCGGCCGGATGCCCGGGCGACGATTCGGTTTTTTCGGACGATGGGTGGCGGCTCGAATCGAGGTCGCGCTTAAGGCGCTTCAGGTCGGCGCGAAGCTCCGCGGCTGTCTGGTAACGCAAGTCGGAATCTTTTTCGAGGGCCTTGGCGAAAATATTTTCCAGGGCTGAGGGTAATCGGGTATTCAACTTCGTCGCCGGAGCGGCGGCGGAATGCAGGATGCCGTCGAAAATCAGTGCGACGCTCGAGCCGGAGAAGGGAACCGTGCCCGTCGCCATTTCGTAGAGCACGACGCCGAGCGAAAATAAATCGGAGCGCGCGTCTAGTTCTTCGCCGCGGGCTTGTTCGGGCGACATGTAGGCGACCGTGCCCATGGAGCTGCCGGGGCTGGTGAGTTGCGCCGCGTTGGGAAGATGCGTCTGCGTGGGCATTGACGATTCGTTCATGGAGTCCGGCGCGGATTGGCGCTGGGTAGCTAGCTTCGCCAGGCCGAAGTCTAGTATTTTCGCGGAGCCCTTCTTCACTAAGAAAATATTCGCGGGCTTGATGTCGCGGTGGACGATGCCTTTGGCGTGGGCGGCTTCGAGACCGTCGGCGATTTGGATGCCGACGTCCAGGAGTTCGGAGACTGGGATGGCTTTCTCGGCGATGCGATGCTTGAGCGTCTGGCCTTCGAGCAGCTCCATGGCAATGAAGGGGCGGCTCTCGAATTCGCCGATGTCGTAAATCGTGCAAATGTTCGGATGATTGAGCGAGGACGCGGCGCGGGCTTCGCGGCGGAATCGCTCGATCGCTTGGGGGTCCTGGGAAATGTCGTCGGGGAGGAATTTCAGCGCGACGCTGCGGCCGAGGCGGGTGTCCTTGGCTTTGTAGACTACGCCCATGCCACCGCCGCCCAATTTATCGAGGACTTCGTAGTGGGAGATGGTGCGGCCGATGATGGGAGAGGTGTCCGACACTGCGTGGGCATTCTACGCCAGCGCGACAATGCAAGGCAAACGGCAGGAAATCGCAAATTGTTTCCCAAGCTACTCGGGACATGTTTCTCCGTGGTCGTCGCTCTGGTGGGATTTGGAGTTGCATTTGCGGGGCGGGCTCTTCGCGGGAAAGAAAAAGAAAAGTCAAAATCCGTAACCGGCACCTGGCGTCGAGGGGTTCCCGGAGGCGGGAGCCTCCGGGCTCTGGCGAAATTGGGAGGGGAGGCTGGTGCGGAGCTTGAATAGAGGCGAAGAGGCGACGGGACGCTTTTCGAGGCTCCGTTCGAAAACTCAGGGCAAGCAGGGCAGGCCGGCGGTACTACGCGTTCTAACTTCATGAATTGCCGGGCTCGCAGCCCCGTCGAGCGCTATCGTGGCAACTCGTTGTGTCTGGTGAATGAGAGGCGTACGATGCTCAAGCCAATAGATCCCAATCGCAATTCCGGGAAATATATTCGGATGACATTTTCAAATAACGAGGAGAGCTAATTTATGAATCCTGAACAGGCGGCGTTTGTGGCTCAAATGTTTACGCAGGGGCTCGAGAGAGAATATGCGATCACGAGGAAAATTCTCGCGGCCGTGCCCGAAGATAACAAACATTATCGTCCGGACGAAAACTCGCGGACCGCGTTCGCGCTCGCTTCGCATATCGCTTCCTCCGATGTTTGGTTCTTGAACAGCATCGCGAAGGGCGAATTTGTCCGTGAAGGCTCGAAGGAATTTGGAAGCGTGGCGGAAATCGTCGCGTACTACGACAAAGAGTTTCCGGCGGCTTTGGCTAAGGTGAAGGCTTTGCCAGCAGAAAAGCTGGCAACCGAGATTACGTTCGCGATTTTCAATATGCCGGCGGTGGCTTATTTGGGATTTGTCAACAATCATTCGATTCACCATCGCGGGCAGCTGGCGGTTTATCTGCGGCCGATGGGAGCGAAAGTGCCGGCCATTTACGGCGGAAGTTTTGATGAGCCGATGAAGATGCCGGCGGCTGCGAACTAGAGATTTTGCGCTACGAGAATGGGGGCGAAGCGGAGTGGCTTCGCCCCGTTTTTTTCCCCAAGAATAATGACGATGCGTTACGACGGCCGCCTCCGGTTGCTGACGGTCGCCGGAAAAAACGCGGGCGGGATGCCGGCGCCACGATTGGGTTCGAGAAACTTCGCGTGACGTCCTGACAGTCGCTCAATACATCAATGATGAGGTAAGCAGGTTGGGCATTGAGTTCCCCGAGGCAGGTGCCTCGGGGCTCTGAATTGGATGGGAAGTTGAAGGAAAAGCGTCATCCAGAAACCATTCATCCTGGCTAGAAACTAGTCATCCTGGGCTTGATTTTCGCTTTGTCTTCGCCTATTATGGGGCTGCGCGAACGAATTAGAAGGGGTGCAGACATGGCGTTAACGAAGCGGCAGAAAGAAGTGCTCGATTATCTGGTTAGCTTCATGAACAAGAACGGCTACTCGCCGAGCTTTGAAGAGATCGCGCACGCGATGAAGCTCACTTCACTCGCCACGGTGCACAAGCATCTCTCGACGCTCGAGACGAAGGGATTTGTGCGCCGCGGCTACAATCAGAGCCGCTCAATCGAAGTGACGCAATTGCCAAAGCCGGTGAGCGAGCAGGTGATCGCGCGGCGCTCGAATGAGCTGCCGCTTGTCGGACGGATCGCGGCGGGCGCGCCGGTGGAAGCTGTGGAGGAGAAGGAATCCATTTCGCTCGCGGATTTCACGCGCGGGCACAACAATTTTGTTTTGCAGGTGAAGGGCGAATCAATGCGCGACGATCACATTCTTGATGGCGATTTCATCGTGGTCGAGCAGACGCAAGTGGTGAATCCGGGCGAAATCGTTGTCGCGCTGGTGGAAGGGCAAGACGCCACGCTGAAACGATTTTATCGCGAGCCGGGCGGGAAAGTTCGGTTGCAGCCGGCGAATTCGCAGATGGCGCCGATTGTTGTTCCGGCGTCGGATGTGAGGATTCAAGGGCGGGTGATTGGCGTGCTGCGGAAATATTGATTTGGGTTTGGGCGTAATCGCAATTTAAAGATTTAGGCTATCGCGGGAGCGTTTTTTTGTTTGGTTAGAAGTCAAAGGCTGCCGGGCTTCCCGGCCGGGCCGGGACGCAGAAGGCGCGGAAGCCCGGCGCTACAAGTGCTGCTGGCCACGATTGTCGTTTCGGTTCGACTCCTCTTCTAATTTTTGACAGTCTCCGTTTTGTAGCGACTTGTCCATTGGTACAGGCTTGTCCGCGTGCGTTGCTTCACTGGAAACCTTCGGTCCATTTTGGGATTGCTAACTACCGCTCACGGGTCTAAATTTGGTTTCCCCGGCCTCAAAAGCAGGCGAGCGCTGTTGCCGTTCGGTTTTAGTTGGGCCCAAGGAGGAAGTATGTGGGGAGAGAAGAAACCGGCAGCACCGGCGAAACCCACTTCGAATGTGCCGGAGCCGCCTACGCCGGTAACGCCGGAGTTATACAAACCTAGCACGGCGAGCGCACCGCCGCCGGTGGAGGCAAGAAAAATGAGTCCGCTTGAGACGAGCTATCCAGCTACAACTTCTTCGGGCGCCACAGCGCGCCTGGGACAGAGCCTGCATTTCAAGGGGGAGATCTCCGGCAACGAGGACCTTCACCTCGACGGCAGCGTCGAAGGATTGATTCACCTGGAGGACCGCAAGCTCGTAATTGGAGCGAGCGCGAAGGTCACGGCCGATGTGATTGCACGTGAAGTGGTCGTGTACGGGAACGTGAAGGGGAATTTGCAGGCGCGGGACCGGATTGAGATCAAGAAAGACGGTTCGGTGGTGGGAGATTTGACCACTGCGCGAATCATGATCGAAGACGGCGCGTACTTCAAAGGTTCCATCGAGATCGAGAAGTCGAGCGCGACGGGCGATTCCGAGAGTAGCGATTCGGAAAAGTCGTTCTCCCGTGCGACGAAGAGCTCCACGACTTCTTCTTCGTAGTTCTTGAATTTCCTAGCACCGCTATCCGGCGGGCGAACGCGCGGCCATGGGGCTGCGTGGTTGCCCGCCGCGCCATTTTTGGATGACCTGCGTACTGTTGCGTCCTCAGGAAAATCTCGCGCTGCTAATTATTTACGAATGATGATTTCGACTCTGCGGTTCTTCTGGCGGCCATCGGGGTTGTCGGAAGCATCGGGATTTGCGTTGGGCGCGACCGGGTTCTTTGCCCCGAAGCCTTCCGTCACAAATTTGATGTTTTGAATTTTGGCGTCTTTAATGAACCAGGCTTTCACGGCCTCGGCGCGGCGTTCGGACAGCTTCTGGTTGTAGGCGTCGGAGCCTTTGGCGTCGGTGTAACCATCGACGCGCACTTCGCCTTTTGCGCGATCACGAATGATTTGCGCGGCTTGTGTGAGCGTTTGCTGCGCCTTTGGCAGGATGTCAGCTTTGTCGAAGTCGAATAGGACGTCGGCGGCGAGGTCAATGCGCAATTCGGTCGGCATCTCTTTGATGTCGAGACTCTGAACGTTGCCGCCCATGTCATCGACGCGAAAGACCAAGTCGAGGACTTTCGATTGCAAGTCGGAGACCTTGCCGCCGACGTCTTGAGCCCAAACAAGGCCCGGCAGCGTCAGCGTCGCGAGTGCGATCAGGGCCGCGCGGAGCAAATAATTTTTCACTTCATTTCTCCCGATGCGGCGTCAGCGCGTGATCGGAACGTCTTCGAAGGGAATGAAGTGTGGAATCTGAACGGTAATCTTCTGCACGTCATCGGGGACCGGCGGGTACTTCACCCAAAGCGCGACGGATGAATTGCTCGGCATGTCGGCCACATCATCGCTGCAGAGACACTTTTTATCGCTATCAGCCACCGCAAAGTATTTCTTCTTGGAAGCGGTGTCAATGAGGTGGACGCCGCCGAAGTTGCGGTAGCCTCGGTACGGATCCTCGTCGAAGGTGCCATACACTTTGAACGTAGTGGCGGAATCGTTATAAAGCGTGAACTTCAAGGTGACCGAACTTGATGTGCGCTTCAATTCGTTGATCGCGACGCGGATGCCGGGAATATCGCCTTCTGTGGCGGCCGACGGAGCGCTTGGAGCGGCAGGCGCGGCGGCGGGCGCTGGAGCTGGGGCAGAAGCCGCGGCAGGTTGCGATGCGGCGGCCGGAGTCGCTGGCGGCGCTGTCGCTTCTTTGGCGCTGCACCCAATGATTATCGTGGAGAGAAGAAATAACGCAGCCGTTAGAACGGGGCGCTCGAACCTGAACATGGGATACCTCCTCGCAGAGCTCTCAGGGGCCGATTCCTCGAATGCGCGGGGACCTGAATACGTGGCGGCATTATATTCCGGTTGTCAAGCGGAGAGGCCACTGGCCATGGCGCAAAATCTGACGGGGGAGTTCGTTGACAGGATTTCTGCGGTGCTTTATGATTGCGGTTTGTCTCTAACAGGAAAGGTGTGACTGGACAGATGCGGACGTATGTGCCAAAGGGCCAGGAAGTGGAAGATCTGGCCGAGGGCAAAAACTGGTTAGTGATTGATGCGAATGGGCAAGTGCTGGGGCGATTGGCGACGCAAATCGCGCGGCTTTTGATCGGCAAGGACAAGCCGCAGTTTACGCCGTACCTTGATTGCGGAGATCACGTGGTAGTGATCAATGCCGAGCGGGTGCGTGTGACCGGAAACAAGGCTGATCAAAAAATTTACCGGCACCATAGCGGTTTCCCGGGCGGACTGAAGGAAGTGCCGTTCCGCCGCAAGATGCAGCAACAGCCGGCGGAGATCATCCGCGAGGCCGTGCTCGGGATGCTGCCGAAGAACAAGTTGCGGGCACGCCGCGCCCGCAAGCTGCGCATTTACGCGGGCGATAAGAGTCAGTTGCGCCACGCTGGACAGAAGCCCCAACCGTTTGCGCTTTAACCACGTTCTCCTGTTCGAATCGTTCAGGAATCGGCGCAGCGTTTGAAAGACATTTGTCGCTGGGTGTGACTTTTTGCACGCGGCGGGAATGTGGAAGCCCTTCGGCCTGGCTGCCGGCGGGGTTGTGACTTTGGACGAGGCCTTTCGGGCTTAACTGCCCTCAGGGTCCCGATTAACGGGAGATTAAATTTGAGCTCGACATCAACAAATGCCGGCGGTGCCGGAAAGAAAATCAACAGCACGGGACGCCGCCGGGAAGCGGTGGCGCGCGTATTTGTGAAATTGGGCGCGGCGCGATTTACCGTGAATGGCCGGCAAGTGGAAGAATATTTTAAGAATGTCGCGTGGCACACGGCAGCGGTCGAACCGCTCAAGTTCACGCAGATGACGGAGCAGGTGGACGTCTGGGCGACGGTAAAAGGCGGCGGAGTCGGTGGCCAAGCTGGAGCGGTGCGCATGGGACTTTCGCGCGCGCTTTCGCTTCTGAACCCCGACCTGCGCCCGGCGCTGCGCAAGAATGGTTTTCTGACGCGCGATTCGCGCATGAAGGAACGGAAGAAATACGGGCAGAAGGGCGCGCGGCGTAGATTCCAGTTTAGCAAGAGGTAATTGGAGTTTTTGGCGGGCGTGCGGAGTGGTTCGAAGTGCCGCTGGTACCTTGGAGATGTGGGTAGCGTAGTTGATTTTATGTTCCGCGCAGGCGGGACAAATTCATGGCCGGCTTGATACCGGCACAAAAGGACGCTGCTGCTCGCGCAGCGGGCGAACAGTCCAAGCGCCCCTTTCATAGAGGAGGAACATTGGCGGTAGAAATTACGATGAAGGAGTTGCTGGAGGCCGGTGTGCATTTTGGCCACCAGACGCGACGCTGGAATCCGAAGATGAAGGAATATATCTTCGGCGAACGAAACGGCATTCACATTATTGATCTGCAGAAGACCCTGAAGATGTTCCGCGAGGCCGCGCGCTACGTGGCCGAGCTGACCGCACAGGGCCGCACCATTTTGTTCCTCGGGACGAAGCGCCAGGCGCAGGAAGCAATCGTCGAAGAAGCGAAACGCTGCTCGATGTACTACGTGCAGCATCGCTGGCTTGGCGGGACGCTGACGAACTGGGTGACGCTTCAAAAATCCATCAAACGCCTGAAGCTGCTGAAAGCGATGACGGAAGACGGCCGCATGGCTGAGCTTCCGAAGAAGGAAGCCGCGCGGCTCGATCGCGAACTCAAGCATTTACTGCAGAATTTTTCGGGCGTCGAGAATATGTTGACGCTGCCGGACGCGATGTTCGTGATCGACCCGAACAACGAGCAGATCGCCGTACGCGAGGCGCGGCGCATGGGAGTGCCGGTGGTGGCGATCGTGGATACGAATTGCGATCCGGATATCGTGGACGTGGTAATTCCCGGAAACGATGATGCGCTGCGCGCGATCCGGCTGTTCACTTCGAAAATCGCTGACGCCGTTCTTACGGGCCGCCAGCAATACGAGCGGACGCAAATCGCCGCGCAGAAGACGACCGAAGGCGCTGATACCGCCGATAAGGTCGACTACGTGGACACGAGCGCCTACGAGAAGTACGAAAAACAGGAAGGCGATTTCGTTGACGCGGAGCCAACCGAAGCGCTGGCGCCGGAAGCGGTGACGCCCGAAGAGACGCCGGCCGCGACGGATGAGGCGGCGGCTACGCCAGAAGCGGCCCCGGTTGCGTCTGGTTCTGACAGCGGCGGCGCGAAGCTATAAGCGAAATTTGACGTGCTTACCCCGGGCACGGGCCCACCCGCCGGAAAAAGCCTAGTCCGGCGTGACAGCAGACAAACGGGCGGTAAGACATACCGGCAGGTTCCCGTTTAGTTGGTTAGCCACGCGCGATTTCGCGAAATACAATAAATCCTGGAAGGAATAGAAGAACTCATGGCAACTGAACCCGGACAGACGAATATCCCCGCGCAGCTGGTGAAGGAGCTTCGCGAGCGCACGGGCGCAGGCTTTGCGGCATGCCGCGAAGCCCTGATCGAAGCGAAGGGCGATAAAGAGCAGGCGATCGACGTTCTCCGGAAGAAGGGCCAGGCGGCCGCGCAGAAGAAGGCGCAGCGTTCGACCTCCGAGGGACTCGTCGGACACTACATTCACGCGGGCGGAAAAATCGGCGTGCTTGTCGAAATCAACTGCGAGAGCGATTTCGTGGCGCGGACGGACGATTTTCAGCGGCTATGCCACGACGTGGCGATGCACATTGCGGCGGTGGATCCGCGCTTTCTGAAGCGCGAAGAGGTGACGCCAGAAATTCTCGAACGCGAGCGCGATATTTATAAGGCGCAGGCTCGTGCTACGGGAAAGCCGGACAACGTAATCGAGAAGATCGTCAGCGGCAAGATGGAAAAATTCTACGAAGAGAATTGCCTCTACGAGCAACATTTCATTCGCGACGAAGGGTTGACGGTGAAGGAGCTGCTGGACGCGGCAATTGCCAAGCTTGGCGAGAATGTTGCGATTCGGCGTTTCGCACGGTTTAAAGTTGGCGAGATGGATGGAGCGCAAGCCGCGCCGCCGCCGACCACAGCTACTCCTGAAGCGCCCGAGACGCCCACGGAACAATAAAATTCCTGCCCCGAGAACGAGGCGCCTGGGATCCCGGCGCGGATAGCCGGGCGCTTCGTTCCATTCAAGACCAGCCAAGAACAAACTGATGCGTACGGATGTCGCACGCCGGATTCTCTGCTAGAATGCGCGCGGGCGCGGGGGATGCCCTTACCGCATGGCCAAAGTGCATGCTTCGAAACAGACAACGGAGAAGAAAAGCCAGCCGGTTTTCACCCGGATCGTGCTGAAAATTTCCGGCGAATCGCTGCAAGGGCCGATGGATTCGGGAATTCATGCCGAGACGGTCGTGGTGATTGCGAAAGAGATCAAGCAAATTCACGATTTGGGCGTGCACGTGGCGATCGTGGTGGGCGGCGGAAACATTTTTCGCGGCGTGCGGCAGAAATCGCTGGCGATTGACCGCGCCACGGGCGACTACATGGGCATGCTCGCGACTGTGATCAATGGCCTCGCGTTGCAGGATGCTCTTGAAAAGATGGGCTGCTTCACACGATTGATGAGCGCCATTGAAATGCATCAGGTGGCGGAGCCGTTCATCCGCAGGCGCGCGACGCGCCATCTTGAGAAACACCGTGTGGTTATCTTCGCGGCCGGCACCGGCAATCCCTATTTTTCGACGGACACTGCCGCGGCGCTGCGCGCGATGGAAATCAAGGCGCAAGTGATTCTGAAGGCGACGCGCGTGGATGGAGTTTACGACGCCGATCCGGAGTTGGTTCCGACGGCGCGGCGCTTCGATCGCATCACGTATATTGACGTCCTGCAGAAGGGGCTTTCGGTGATGGATTCGACAGCGATTTCGCTTTGCATGGACAACAAGATGCCGATCATTGTGTTCAACATGAATGTCGCGGGAAATTTAAAGCGCGTGGTGCTTGGTGAAAAAGTGGGCTCGCTGGTTCAGGCGGAGTGAGAGCCACGCTGCGAAAGTTCGAGGCGGCGAGCGAGGGGAACAGAGATGAGAACATGGAGAAGAGAATTCCATGACGACGATTGAATCGACCAAAGACGCGCTCGGGCAGGCGAGAACGCGCATGGAAAAAGCGGTTGAGGATTTTCGCAAGGAACTGGCGACCATTCGCACGGGGCGCGCGAACACCGGACTACTCGATTCAATTCGCGTGGATTACCACGGCACGTCGATGCCGGTGAATCAACTGGGGACTCTTTCCGTGCCCGATCCGACGGTGATTGTGATTTCGCCGTGGGATCCGAGCGCCGTTGCGATGATTGACAAAGCGATTCGGACTTCCGATCTGGGGCTCAATCCCGCGAGTGACGGCAAAGTGATTCGCGTGCCGATTCCGTCGCTTACGGAAGAGCGGCGCAAAGATCTCGTGAAGCACATTCACAAAGTGCTCGAGAATCACCGCACGGCCGTCCGCAATATTCGCCGCGACGTGAAAGAGGCTGTCGAAAAGCTCGAGAAAGAAAAAAAGATCAGCGAAGATGACAAGAAGCGGACTCTCGACGAGCTCGAAAAGGTAACCCACCAGGAAACGAAGAAAATTGAGGATCTCTCGGCGTTGAAAGAAAAGGAAGTCCTGGAGTTCAAGTAGCGGCGGGCCGCTGTTTGGCGCACGAAATACGCGCGGCTACATCTCCGCCTGCGTCGTAATTATTCCACGCTGCTCACTTCTTCCGGCCGGTTCAGGATGAAGGTGCAATCCGCCGCCTTCGTCGTGCATGCCAAAGTTCCGCGGCGCACAAGTTTGCCAGGAGAAGCGCTCGGAAACATGGCGCCGAAATCAACCGCTCGAAGAGCATCACCCGCGTTGCGCAATGAATCACTGCCGCGGATGAACTTCGTGGCTTCCGCATGTGCGCCGTCACCCGAAGGAACAAGGAGCAGCCAGAAGTCAGCTTCCACGCCTTCCACGCCGGAATTTTTGACGGAATAGATTCGTTCCGAAGCGAGATCGGCGCGCGCTTGCTTCAGCCTCTCGTCAGTGGCGAATCCTTCGCCAGCAAGCGCCGTGAGGCGCGCCTGGGTTTCTTTAGGCGAATGCGGCGCGGATATCGCCAGCAAGTACGTTTGCACCGCGAGAACTTTTTGGCCGCGCTTTTCGTAAACTTGCGCTAGGTGATCGCCGACGCCGCCGTTCTGGGCGAGCTTCCATGCGGCGCGAAGATATGTCTCGGCACTATCGAAATCCCCGTTGCGAACGCGTATCCAGCCGAGCGTGTCCCAGTAGGCGCCAAGATTCTGCACTTGCGCGAGGTTGTCGTTGGTGAGGTGATCGAGATCGGCCGTTTTCAGAGAGGCTGTGGCTGCGTCAACGGCTGAGCCGGCGTATTGCCTCGCCTTTTCGAGATCGAGATCTTTTTGCGCCAGTAGTTGAGCGATGTTGTTCCAGATTTCCGGAGTCGGTGAAATGTTCGCGGCTTTATCGAACGCCGCGACGGCATCTTTGGTCCTGCCGGCGTTGATATAAGCGTCGGCGAGCGTGAGCTGCAATTGCGAGTTGTCAGGCGCGAGAACGGCGGCCTTTTCGAGTTCGGGAATGGCTTCGGCGTATTTCTTTTGCTGAACGAGCAGCAAGCCGAGCGAAGCGTGAGCGAACTTATCGAGAGGCTTAAGCTCAATCTGTTTGCGGAATGCCACGGCTGCTTCATCGAGCTTTTGCTGTTGCACGAGCGTGACGCCGAGAAAATCGTAGACGGTTTCATCCTTCGGATCGATTTCAATTTGCTTTTTGAATGCCGCAATCGCGCCGTCGTATTCGTTGAGGCGCAAGTGCGCGAGACCTACACCACTCCAAACGTCCTTGCGAGTTGGCTCGAGCTCGGATGCGCGGCTCAGGAGTGCGAGCGCGAGACGGGCGTCGCCCGCGTCGAGCGCCGCTGTTCCGGTCTCGACTAATTCTGCGGCCGTCGCGGACTCGGGGATTTTCGTGGCGCTGGCGTTCGGATTTTCGACGGAGATGTGCTGGCTGCCGTCGGCAAGGACGGCGCGCGTGAATGCCTGGTAATCGTCCGCGCGCGAAGCAGGCAATTCGCGCATCTTGAAGCGCATGGTGCGCTCGACGGTGATAACGTCGCCGGCCACCGCGTAGCTCGAGTGATACTCGGCGTAATCTCGCGTGACCCCGATGCCAGTGGGAGGATGGATGGTATCGCTTGACGGCAGCGTCAGCTTGAGGCGAAGCGTGACGGCCAACGGAGAGCCGAGTGAAATTGGAGCATTTTTTTCTGCCGGCAGATCGGGCATTCCGAGTGCAGGCAATGGAATGGGAATTTTGGACGAGGGCGCGGTCCAATCGAGAAAAGCCTTCTGCGTATAGTCGAGTGTCAATTCAAGCGGCTTTTCGGTCGAAGAGACGTCTTTCGCCTCGATTTTGGAGACTTCACCGTGGAATCCGTCGAGCACGGCGACTGTCTGGCCGATTTGTTTCCATTGGCTTTCGGGGGCGCGGCGGAGAGCGCTGCGGAATGCAAATTCGTTGTCGCCGCGGAGACGGTAGTGAATCTTCGCCGTCAATTTGCCGAGATCGCTCGAGCGGCCCTCGACGGTGACTTCTTGCGTCGAGAGAAATGGAGGGCTCATGGGCGTTTGCGCGAGACTTGCGTTGCCGGCGGGGGAAATCACGAGAGCTTTTTTGCCGCGGAGATTGGGTATTAGATAACGGAACGGCGCGACGCCTGAGCCTGCGTCAAGCCAAATGGACTCGGCAGCCGCGGCGCTCGGAGGAATGTTTGCGATGACGTGATCGAATTGCGAAGGAGATGGAGCGAGAGGATCAACCTTGCGCGCGAGCGGCATCAATGCGGCGTCTGCATGAACGCCGATGGCCTCGAGCATCGCGGCGAGCAATACATACTTGTCTTTCGAATCGCCGTACTGATTGGTGAGAACTTCGGCCGGCGTATGTGGCTGGTAGCCATCGAGGCCGAGCGGTAAATTCACATACTTGATTTTCTGCGAGACGAAATCGTAGAGAGCTTGAATCTTCTCCGTCTGCTTCTCATGTGCGCTCGTTAATGTGAGAGCCTGCGTGCGAACCTCGGCCGCCGCGGCGAAACGATCATGCTGCAGACTCGCATACCATTTCCCGACTTCTTCCCAGGTCGCAAAGGAAGTAAGTTCGATTGCCGGAGTATCCGGACCTCCGGCGCCGGGCTTTGCCGGCGGCGGATTGGCGCTGCCGTCGTTCGAGTCGGCGGCGCTCTGCACGGAAACATTCGCACGCTTCCACTCGTAGATTTTTCGCCCGCCGCTTTCGTGCTGTGTGAAATGAGGATCGGCGGAGCGAAGAATTACCTTGCGCCCGGCCGGAAGATTGATTTCCAGGCGCTCGTCGAGAACAACGGCCGCGTCGATGAAATTGTGGTCGTACCAAAATTGTCCTTTTGCGAAGGGCGTAACGATTTTCGTGAAAATTCCGTATTCGAGGACGTCGCCGATCTGAACAGGCGGCACTTTCACGTGTTCCTCTTTGAAGTTTGAGTAGGAGGGCGCGTCGCGCAAAATTTCCGGCGTCGAGTCTGTGACGGCATCCGCGTCTGCGGCGACTGTGGATCCGTCGCGATGCTTCGCGCGGAGATATCGCACTCCAGCCTTCTCGTTAGCCGCGTCGTAGCCGAAGACGAGTTCGCTCAAGCGCTGGACGCCTGTATCGTTTTGAACCAGAGCCCGGACATCGAGGGTGCGCTCACCGGTGCCGTCATTTTCGAAATGAACGACGGTTGAATATTCCTCGATGATGAACGGTTCGTTTGAATAATCGGGCGAATGATCAGGCTTGGCTGCTTCCGGAGCAGTTTTGCCCTGAGCGGGAGCCGTGGATTTTGGAGAGATGTCGCGGGAATCAGATTGGATTTTCTGCGGCGTAGAAGTCTGGGCCCAAAGCGCGCCAGAGAAGAATTGGGCGATGAGGACCGCGATTGAGATGTTGAACTTTAGACGAGCCATCGTTTATTTAGATCTATTTAAATCGAGCCGCCAGTGTAGAGCACCCTTGCAAAGGCAGTAAAGCAATCGCGGCAAACAGTTTCCACCATAGAATTGAACATGGCCGCAAAAGGGAGGAAAGATCTGGCGACAACCGGCTGTCGCAATTCTGTAAGTTACTGAAAATATGCGCCTTATGGAAGGCTGCCGGATGGCAGTAGAGTCCGAAGCGATGTTTTCTAAAAGGTGCGAAGAGGGATGCCTTTGAGGCGCTCGATCGGTCATTTCGCGTCGTATGAATCTGAGACACGCTCGCAAGCCACGGAAGCGATAGAGGTTCCACGACAACCGAGTTGACAAAAGTAGGAGTTTTTCCTATACTTGCGCGGTTGTATAGAGGCGTTCGGGCCTTGTGGTGGGTCGCGGTGATTTAGGTCTTCCTCCCCGGAACAGAGCACGAAGGAACGGGAACGGAAGAACGGCCGAAATGGGGCGCCAGCCCCGCAAAGCCGTAGAAGCCTCTCCGCATTTACCAGACGAATTTCACGCGAACGCGCGGAAATGTCTGTGCGGAGCAACGTGCAGTTTCCTTCGGGGGGCGCAGTTCGCTTTTCTGTTCTGTCACCTCGCAACAATTGTGCGGTGATGTATGCCGCAGCAGACCAACAGTTTCAATGGATTTGGAGGAAGTAGCGTGCCGACTTTTGCGCAATTGGTTCGTCAGGGCCGGGAGAAGATGCGAACGAAGACGAAGTCTCCGGCGCTGGAAGGCTGTCCGGAGAAGCGAGGCGTGTGCGTACGCGTGTATACGCAAACGCCGAAGAAGCCGAACTCCGCTCTTCGCAAAGTTGCTCGAGCCCGCCTGACGAACGCCGCCGAAGTCACGACTTACATTCCCGGAGTTGGCCACAACCTGCAGGAGCATTCGATCGTACTGGTGCGCGGCGGCCGCGTGAAGGATTTGCCGGGCGTCCGCTATCACATTGTCCGCGGCACGCTCGATGCGGCTGGGGTTGAGAATCGCAAGCAAGGGCGCTCGAAATACGGCGCCAAGCGGCCAAAAGCCGCGCAGAAGTAGGAGAGGGGAAAGATGCCGCGTAAGGGATGGGTTCTTCGGCGCAAGATTCCAGGCGATGCGGTGTACGGCAGCGACCTGGTGCAGAAATTCATCAGCAGCATGATGTACGACGGGAAGCGCTCGACGGCGCAGGGAATTTTCTATCGCGCGATGGAGTCGGTAGCGTCGAAGACGAACGACGACGCGCTGAAAATTTTCAAGAAGGCCGTGGAGAACTGCAAGCCGGTGCTGGAAGTGAAGACGCGGCGCGTGGGCGGCGCGAACTATCAAGTTCCAGTGGAAGTGAATCCGTTTCGGAAGCAGTCACTGGCGATTCACTGGCTGGTGCTGTACGCGCGGCAGCGTTCCGGGCGAACGATGGATACGAAGCTCGCGGAAGAATTGATTGACGCGGCGAACGGGCGCGGCGGAGCGGTGAAGAAGAAGGAAGACGTTCACAGAATGGCGGAGGCCAACAAGGCGTTCGCGCACTATCGCTGGTAACCGCTAAGAACAAAAATGGCACGGGAATTCCAACTCGAGCAGATGCGCAACATCGGGATCATGGCGCATATCGACGCCGGAAAGACGACGTCGACGGAGCGCATCCTGTTCTACACGGGTGTGACTTACAAGATCGGCGAAGTGCACGACGGCACGACGGTGATGGACTGGATGGAGCAGGAGCGCGAGCGCGGAATCACGATCACATCCGCGGCGACGACTGCATCCTGGAAGCGCTTCGGGAAATTGGTCCGAATCAACATCATTGATACGCCGGGTCACGTGGATTTCACGGTGGAAGTCGAGCGGTCGCTGCGCGTGCTGGATGGCGCAGTGGCCATTTTCGACGCGGTGGCAGGCGTGCAGCCGCAGTCGGAAGCGGTCTGGCGGCAGGCGGACAAGTATCACGTCCCGCGCATCGCGTTTATCAATAAGATGGACCGCCTCGGAGCTGATTTCGACCATTCGATTCGCTCGATGCGCCAGCGCCTCTCGGCACACCCGGTTCCAATTCAGTTTCCGATCGGCAAAGAAGATTCCTTTATCGGCGTGATCGATTTCATCGAGGAGAACGCGATTCTCTGGAGAGACGAGACTCTCGGCGCCGAATACGAAACCATCACGCTCGATCAATTGTGGGATCCGGCGTTTCACAAGTTGCGGCCGGAAGTCGCGGCGGCGGTGAAGGCGTCGGCGCTCAGCCCCGAATTTTATCGCGAGCATCGCGAAAAAGTGGTCGAGTACATTGCCGAACACGACGATGCCGTGCTCTCAAAATATCTCGAGCAGCACAAACTCGAACCGGCCGAGCTGCGCGAGTCGATTCGGCGTTCGACGATTGCATTGAAGCTGGTTCCCGTACTGGCCGGCTCCGCATTCAAGAACAAGGGCATACAGCCGCTGCTCGATGCGATCGTGGATTATTTGCCGTCGCCGATGGATGTGCCGCCGGTCGAGGGAACGGATATGACCGGCGACGTTCCGGTGGTTCGGCGCGCGTCCGACGATCAGCCATTTGCGGCGTTGGCGTTCAAGATTATGACCGACCCGTACGTCGGGCATTTAACTTACGTGAGGGTTTATTCCGGCGTGCTGAAGTCCGGGGTGAACGTTTACAACTCCTCGAGAAAGACGCGCGAGCGCACCGGCCGCTTGCTGCGGATGCACGCGAACAAGCGGGAAGAAATTGATTCGATCGAAGCGGGCGATATCGCGGCCTGCGTCGGACTGAAAAACGTGACGACCGGCGACACGCTGTGCGACGAAGACAAGCCGGTGATTCTCGAGTCCATCGAGTTTCCGGCGCCTGTGATTTCGGTGGCCATCGAGCCCAAGACCAAAGCCGATCAGGAAAAAATGGGTACGGCGCTTGGAAAACTGGCGCAAGAAGATCCGACTTTCCGCGTGCACACCGACCACGACACAGGTCAGACGCTGATTTCCGGCATGGGCGAGCTTCACCTTGAAATTATCGTGGACCGGATGATGCGCGAGTTTAACGTGCAGGCAAACGTTGGCCGGCCGCAAGTGGCGTATCGCGAAACGGTCATTAAGGTTGCGGAAGCCGAGGGCAAATACATTCGCCAGACGGGCGGACGCGGCCAGTACGGCCACGTGAGGCTTGCCGTTCATCCGCTGCCGAATGCCAGCCACGAGGACATGCACGAAATGTCCACCGACGAACTCGACGAGTTGGCAAAGCAAGTTGCGGGCAAAGGCGGAAAGTGGCGCTTCGATAAGGATCACCGCCTTCTGTTTATTGACAAGACGATTGGCGGCTCGATTCCGCGGGAATACATTCCTCCAATCGAAGACGGCGTCACGGAAGCGATGGAAACGGGCGTTCTGGCGGGATACGAAATGGTTGATCTCGCCGTGGTGGTTCTCGATGGCTCGTATCACGAAGTAGACAGCTCGGAGATGGCGTTCAAAATTGCGGGGTCGATGGCATTCAAGGAAGCGTGCCGGAGAGCCAATCCGAAGCTGCTTGAGCCGATCATGCGCATTGAAGTGGTTGTGCCGGAAGATTATTTGAGCCAGGTGTTCGGGGATTTGAATTCGCGTCGAGCGTCTGTTCAAGGCACGGAATCGCGCCTGGGCAGCCACGTGATTCGCGCGGAAGTTCCGCTGGCGGAAATGTTTGGCTACGCGACGGACCTGCGCAGCCGGACGCAGGGCCGCGGCAGCTTCTCATTGCATTTCTCGCACTATGCGCAGGCGCCGGCGGCGGTTGCGGAAGAAGTGATCGCGAAGATGACGGGCCGCGCTGCGAAATAGGCGAAAGAATTTGAACTTTTTGGGATTGCACAAATAGCAGAAATTTAGGAGCGGAGAGAGACATGGGCAAGGAGAAATTCGAACGAAGTAAGCCGCACGTAAACGTGGGGACGATTGGGCATATTGACCACGGCAAGACGACATTGACGGCGGCGATCACCAAGGTGCTTTCGAAGACCAACTCGAAGG